>Ga0222677_1000012_pt1 | contig 152690 bp, 129 predicted proteins | sample AntAcemetagen935_FD_179846 | JGI IMG/M metagenome (GOLD analysis project Ga0222677, IMG submission 179846) | Saline water microbial communities from Ace Lake, Antarctica - #935 | ecosystem: Environmental > Aquatic > Non-marine Saline and Alkaline > Saline | place: Antarctica: Ace Lake... | reverse complement strand
CGTGTTGCCCTTACAGCCTGTATGCGAAAACTTGTAATTATGCTTAATTCTATGTTGAAAAATAATCACCCTTATAGTGAAAATTATTGCTAGCGCCTATTGACAATCAATACAGTCGCTCCAAAAACCTTCGTTCAAAATGACACAACTACTACAACCTTTTACGTTCATTTCTTTGTGCGGCACAAAGAAATGAACCAAAGAAAAGCCGCCCCGGCGTTTCGCGTCCCGACTAAAGTCGGGATTCCCTCGTCGGGCACATGATAGCGGGGTCGTCATGAACTCGCACATTTGGGCGCTCGGACAGCATAACAACCCAGCCCCGCTCTCATGCACCCGTCTCGGCTGCGCACCGATGGGGTTAAAAGTCAAAATCCCAAACCTGAAAATCTAACCATTAATTATACTGTCGGATGTTGATCCAACAACCGGTTTGTTGTGTTTACGGTTCTATGTTTTAAAACCCTGAGACAAAAATACAAACCTCAAAAACAAATCAGACTCATCAAACACTATACACTACACGAGGGACTTCTTGCATTTGACTTTAAAACCCCATCGTAGCCGAGCGGAGCGTTCGGTCACGGATACAGAGCGGCAAGCATGTCGTAGGGGCAGGCCCCTGTGCCTGCCCAGGTAGGGGTGAAAAATTTTTCGCCCCTACAGACGTCCCCGTGAACAAACATTTCGCGAGGGCAGTTCCGCCACAGGCGGAACCAGGATGCGCGGGGGATGTCCTTGAGTCAATCCTTTCAGGCTTGACCGCTACGCTCTTGGGGGTACCCCTTCTTTGGACACGCAAAGAAGGGGTGCGACTATTTTTTTAGGGTGCCTGCTAGGAATTTTCCAGGAAGGAAATGTTAGACCGCGTAAAAAAATACACTGTCAAAAGCAGGGGTTCAAGCAGGTAAGCTTTAAGACCGCTGTCGGAGCGCCACCAGTTCCGTTCATTAAATACGGCATTGGGGGCGCCCATGGCTTCAACAACAATGCCTGAACCCTGAAAAACCTTCTCGAACGCATACAGGGATCTGCGGGTGTGAAAAGCATCGGTTACGATAATAATGCGCGCGTATCCTTTACTTTGACTATAGACCAAAAGATCCCAGGCCTCATCAAAGGTTGATACGCATCCTGTACCGCTACGCAACGGTACCACGGCAAGAGGCGCGCCGGGCTCAAAAAAATCCCGCTGTGCACGGGCAATTGCGCGTTCACTGCAATCAAAATCAGGAATGCCGAGTGTATAGGGTCGCAGGTCGGTCAGTAAAATTTTATCAGCATACCCCTGCTGATAAAGCCCAAGCGCGCGCGGGAACCGGGTTTCAATCCTGCCTCCCAGCACCACCAGGGCATCTGCGCCGGATGTTGCGTTATGCACGCTGAAAAGCCCGGCATACCAAGTTAAAAGAGAACTTGCATTAAGGAAAATGCAGACACAAACAACGCACAGAAAGGAGCAAAAAAGTATTTTTTTCATACTTTTGAAGATTACCCCCGGCAGGCACTTGTATTATGAAGGCGCTGCCCCGCGAGCAGTTCAGAAAGGTCGCGCAGCGTAATCAGACCGTGCTTGACAAAATATTCTCCGATACTGTGCTGCATACTGCGCTGCCGTCCGATCAGGGCCACCCGCTCATTTCTGCTGATAAAACCGCAACGCTGCGCGCAGGCGGCAAAACGCTCATTGTCTGACCGGCTGGAAAGCACGGTTACCACATCCCGGGAGGACATAATGCCCGCCTGCAGGGCAAGCTGCCCGATTTTAGGACGCTGTCCGGTTTGCCACACGATTGCGTCAATCATGTCCTTCCACGAAATACGGCCGGAATAATAGAGGTATTGCCCCAGCAGCAGCGAGCGCTGCGGAAGTCTGCCCTGATAATAATGATCGGATGAAGGGCGAGTGCTGCGCTTTTGCGCGCGACGGTTTGTATAGTGCTGCTTGCGGCGCCCGTTAAAAACCGGCTCCCCCGCGATACGGCGGCTACGGCTCTCAACATAGTGCAGCAGGTCCTCATAGGCGCTGCGAACCTGTTGAAACCGGCTGTGCCTGTCTGAGCCCTGATCGTTAACCGCCCTGGCCCGGTCCGGATGTGTTTCAAAGGCCCGCTTGCGATACGCGGCCTTTAAACCAACCGGCTGCAGGTATCTCAAAAAATCGTCCGAAACGGTTATCTCAGAACCGAAAATTGTTTTGCAGGCATCGTATAATGCAGTGCGCTTAGTTCCCAACGGCATGTTCAGCAATTACCACGGGTTTCCCCATAGCCCTATTTCAGAATGTATTTCAAGCGCGCTCCTACCGAAGCATGGAGCATATGTAACTATCTCTTTATTCTATCGGGATAACAGAAAAAAATTATAGCGGAAAATAGCAACTGCCCTAACGGATTGCTCAAAAAAATAATCGTACCCCTTCTTTGCGTGTCCAAAGAAGGGGTACCCCCAAGAAAGGACACCCCCCGCGTATCCTGGTTCCGCCTATGGCGGAACTACCCTCGCGAAACGTTAGTTCACGGGGACGTCAAGAACTCGCTTCGCTCAAACAGCTTGCCGCCCTGTATCCGTGCCCAAACGCTCCGCTCGGCTGCGCTACGATGGGGTTTAAAACCCTAAAAACTGAGACGCTAAATTTTTAAAATTATTTCCAGGACAGACAGGATGCTCAAAAATGGCCGGGTGCAAGGCGCGCGCAGTCATGTGGAATGAGCCGTACTTTTGCGTACGCCGCAATGACGCAGGACAAACTCAACGCAGCAGATGGGTATTTTTGGGCAGTCTAGGCGGCTTTTTCAGATGAAGACGACTTGGAAGAATCCCCATCCTTGGATGTTTTTTTAGATTCGCTGTCCTTTGACGCGCTCTCAGAACTATCAGCACTCGTTTTCTCTCCAGCCGGTGCTTTTGTGCCGCCCGATGAATCCTTTGAATCCTTGCTGGCATAGTCGGTTTTGTACCAACCGGTTCCCTTAAGCTGAAAAGAACAATTAGAAATCAGTTTTCGTATATTTTTTCCCCCACAGTATTTGCATTCCTGCACGGGCGCATCGCGAATGCCGACAAAAATTTCGAATTTTTTTTGGCAATCATCACATGCGTACTCATAAATCGGCATAACTATTCCTCCTGAGACATACTACCGACAGCCTTTTTCTCTTTGTCCTGCCGCCTATAAGCCTTTAAAGATAAACTATTTGTACCGTTTTTGCAACTCCCTTGGCCCAAAAAGTTTCTATCACCGGCGTCCGGCCAGTTCCAGATACAGGTCTTCCTGAGCACGCACCATGGCATTGATATCAAATTCAGCTACCATGGTTTTCCCGACCGCGCCCATGGCGCGGGCCTCAACCGGGCGCTCCAGCAGGCAGGCTATCTTTTCAGCCAGCAGCTCAACATCCCCGGGCGTGACCAGAAAACCGTTAACCCCGTCTTGCACAACCTCAGGCGTGCCATCCACACGGGTAGCCACAATCGGCAGTCCCGCGGCGCAGGCCTGCGGCACTACCTGCGGCAGGCCTTCCCAGTAGGATGACAACACCGCGATTGTGGATGCATGCAGCACTGCGGCAACATCACGGCGCCAGCCCGGCATAAAAAAATTCTTTTCAAGGCCAAGGGCTGCAACTTCGGCCTCAATCTGTTCACGCAGCTCACCGTCGCCCGCCAGCAGAAAACAAGCTTGCGGATAGAGACGATGCACAGCAGCGCAGGCCCGCACAAAATCTAGCGGCGCTTTCTGCGGCTTAAAACATGCCACCATTGTTACCAGGGGCACGTCCTGCGGGATGCCCAGTTCGCTGCGCACAGCCTGCGCATCATCTGGTATGCGGGAGAAAGAGTCGATATCAATACCGCTTCGAATAAGACAGGCGGCATCGCGCGTGAAAATTCCGGCAGCCTCACCGGTTGTACGATTTGCCTCGGAGACAACAATAAATTTTTTTGTGATCCGGGAGGTGAGGCGCTCAAGCACCTGATACATCAGGCGCACCGGGGCTTTTTGAAAATCATGAAACCCGAACCCGTGCACGGAATGCACAATGATGCGCACGCCTGCCAGCCATGCTGCCCAGCGCCCGATAATACCTGCCTTTGAACTGTGCGTATGCACTATCACGGGCTCGTCGCTTGGTCCGTCTGCCATAATCCGAACAAGCTCGCGTCGGATCTGCAACAAGGCTCTGAAATCGCGCACAGGGGATATCTGGCGGATCATGTCAGGTATGAGCCGGTAACCTGCACAGACGCGGGCCTCCGCCACAAGTTCGCCGCCGGGACCAGTCAGCAAAAAAACCCTGAAACGCTCCGGATCAAGATGCTGCACCGTATAGAGCGTATTGCGCTGCGCGCCCCCAAGTTCCATTTTGGTAATGATATGAACAACGGTAACAGGGGGAGGGGAAGTCATATGCATTCTCAGACTTTTATTAAGCTTACCGCTAAAAAAATTAACTACTTAGCCGTACCCTTCTTTGCGTCTCCAAAGAAGGGCGACTATCTTTTTATATTACATAATTATTATTTTACCTGTCATTCCGGCGCAGGCCGGAATCCAGAAGATTTCAAAAACTATTCGTTCGTTTGTTCACCCGCTCTCCAGCGCTTCGCTCGGCTGCGCTGCAACGGGTTTAAAAATCTAAATTAAAAAAGCTTTTATCTAAACTTTGAAAAATATTTGTTTTTGCTTTTAAGGTTTTCCCCTCGGAGCGCAGCCGAGGCGGGTACATGAGCACGGATCAGGACGACAAGCTGTTTGAACAAAGCGAGTTCTTGTCGTTCCCGCGATCATGTGCCCGGCGAGGGTAGCCTTTAGGCCGCGAAACGCCGGGAGTCCTTTCTTGGGGGTACCGCTTCTTTGGACACGCAAAGAAGGGGTACAAATATCTTTTAATGTTAAAAAACCAGTAAAACATTTTACGTTCGTTTCTTTGCTCGCTCCAAAGAAATGAACCAAAGAAAAGGCGCCCAGCAGCTTGGCCTGCGGCTCTCCTCACGAAACACATAAACATGGCGTCGTCACAAACTCGTGCCCGACCTATCGGGCCTCAAACAAGTGACTCCTTTTTTCCGTATTCATGCGCTTCGCTCGGCTGCGCTGCAACGGGTTTTAAAATCTTAAAAATCGTAATTATACACCCTCCCCTTAATCCCCTCCCCTCAAGGGCGGGGAAACAAAAGCCCCAATCTCGACCGCCAGTAAAAAGGCTAGCCGCCCCCTCTCCCCTTGCGGGAGAGGGTTGGGGTGAGGGGTATTAAAAAAATAGTTCCATATAATATATGCACCCTACGTGCGTAAGGAAACGCTCAAACAGCTTGCCGCCCTGTATCCGTGCCCAAACGCTCCGCTCGGCTACGCTACGATGGGGTTAAAAACCTTAAAACCAAAACTAAAAAAAACCTGCTTGCCTGTCATCTCGACTAAAGAAAGAGATCTTGGAGGGCCACGCTTTGCCGTGGCCGTATGTGACTATCGAGCGGACGCGCAGAAGCGCGTCCCTCCAAAAACCCTCTTCACAGTGACGAATGATAGTGCACAACGAAGCAGACGGGCGTTTTAGGACAGCCCTTCCGGAGCCTGCTCAGTCCATCTTAATGCGCTTAAGCCATAGGGTCGCTGCCAGGCCGCAGGCGACAATTCCAAGGAAAATCGACCCACTCATCCCTGCCGTTGGAACCAGCTTCATGCCCAGGGCCGCCGCCGCAAGAATTAACCCGACAGCGTAGGCAGAAAGAACGGTCTGACGGGTAGTCAACCCGCTTCGCCTGAGCCGCAGGGCAAAATGGTCAGGACTGCCCTGAATGACTGACATGCCTTTGCGCCAGCGCAAATACATAACCAGCATGGTGTCATAAAGCGGCACCCCCAGAATCACCAGCGGCGCCAGATAGCCGACCTGATTCTGCTCGGTATAGACACCGATCATGGCAAGCGTTCCCAGCATGAGTCCAATAAACATACTGCCTGCATCACCCAGGTATATTTTAGCCGGTTGAAAGTTATAACGTAAAAAGCCCAGCAGAGAGCCGGCCAGCGCAAGGCTCATGACCGCCATCATGTAATGAGAGTTTATGATGGCAACTACAAACAAAACCAGAGAGGCAATCAGGCCGATGCCGGCCGATAGCCCGTCCATGATATCAATGATATTGAACGCATTGATAACAGCCAGCATCCAGAAAAAGGTCATACCTATGCCCAGCAGGTCGTCACCCAGCTCCTGACTGGGAATACTCAGACCCAGCCAGTCGGGTATAATCGCTATTTGAATATAAATACCACATTTTATGAGCACAAAAATCGCGATAACCTGACCCAGCAGCTTCACCTTCGGTCCCAACGGTTTGAGATCATCAATGATGCCTAGCAAAATAACAATAGTCGCGGCCAGCAACAGACCCAGCACCTCACGGCTGAAATCAAAGCTCAGGGCCAGCGTGGCCAGAAACGACAGGTAGATTGCTATGCCGCCCAGGTAGGCAACCGGGCGTTGATGCTTTTTCAGGTTACCGTCCGGCTTATCGACAATATCGTAGATAATGGCTGCCTCCATAACAATCGGTGTTATGTAAAGACAGCTGCACAGCGCAAGAATAAAAATAAAAATATACAGAAGCATTTATCGATTCTCCCGCTCCGTGTGCCGGTTGCGCACACTGCTCTCATAGAGCGCCTGCGTTTGGGCAATTGTTTGCGAAATAGCAAAACGCCGCCCGACATCCAGCCGGGCCGCACAAGCAAGCCTGCAGGCCAGTTCCGGATCATCCATCAAGCGCATAATCGCGCTGGCCAGTGGCCGGGCCAGACCCGGTTCACACAAAAGCGCACTCTCTCCATCTCGCACCAGTTCCTCAATACCGGCGAGACGCGTTGCCACGATCGGCCTGAGCGCAGCCATGGCTTCCAGCAGCACGTTGGGCATGCCCTCCCACAATGACGGCAGCACAACAATATCAATATCGGCCATAAAAGCAACCATATCGTCCACCACGCCCGAAAACGTGACTGCATCGGCAATAGACAGATCACGCGCCTGTCGGCGCAGCATCTCCTCATCGGGCCCGTCACCTGCCAGGTAGAGATGTACCCGCCGGCCCTCACTGATCATTATTTTCAATGCCTCCAGCAGGTGACCGTGCCCTTTCTGGCGATGCAGGCGCCCGATCAGTGCAAGGTGGGTTTGCTTCTCAACGGTTTCACGTCCCTGCACGGCTGCATCCCGGACCGGGCATTCAATGCCGTTATAAATTGTATGGATTTTTTCAGGTGCCACATGCGCACGCGCTATCATGGCTTGCCGCACCTCTTCAGTCACGGCCGTGTAACAACTGACCATTGAGCGTGTCAGGCGCTCACAAAAGTACTTGAACGCGTTTTGTTCATTGACCCGCACCGCGGCGATAACTGCCGGGCCCGGACAGAGGCAGGCGGCCAAACGGCCCATTATAGATGCCCTGAAGAGAAAACAGTGGAGAATGTCCGGCCGCACGCGGCGCAGGATCTTGACCATGCGAAGCAGTGCCGGAATGAAATTCAGAACAGCACGCAGCCCGGCTGCTTCGCTCAAATTCAAATGATAAAATTCATCGGCAGCGGCAGCCAGCCTTGCGCCGTAAGCCCCGGGCCGTTTCAGGCTACAGACCACAATCCGATAGCGCGCGCGGTCAATGCGGCGCACAAGCTCTAGAAGTGCTTTTTCAGCCCCGCCGGTGCCGGTGCTGGTTATAACATACAGCAAGGTAACAGGTACATTCATGAATAGCGGACACATTCATTGATAGGAGTGATTGGCTGCACGCGCAGCTGCGCATCAACTTCTAGCGGCTGCGCAAATAATCCACCGCGTTGCGGAAAAGAGCAACGCCCTGGCCCTCGTCGGGCAACTGCTCTGCGGTCCAGCGCGGATGATTGGTGCGGTGCAGAAAAGCCTCTGCATGCGGCATCATGCCAAAAACCCTGCCGCTGGCATCGCACAAACCGGCAATGGCATCAATTGATCCATTCGGATTTTCCGGATACTGCATAGTGGGCTGACCGGCCCCGTCAGCATACCGAAGCGCCACCAGCTGCTGCTCCTGCAGCGTTCCAAGCACGCCCTCATCGCGCACCACAAACTTGCCCTCACCGTGACGAACCGGCAGATAGAGCGAACTGATCCCGCGCGTAAATACGCAAGGAGACTGCGCGTTCACCTGCAGATTCACCCAGCGGTCCTCGAACCGGCCGGAGTCATTAAAAGTGAGCGTTGTTTCCTGCTCATGTACCTCGCCCAGATCCGGAATCAGGCCCAGCTTTACAAGAAGCTGAAAGCCGTTGCAAATGCCAAAAATCAGCTTGCCGTCAGCCACAAACCGGCATATCTGCTCATAGAGGCTTTCGCCCTGCAGCGTTGCCGCATAGCGCAAACGGGTCGCATTGGCCCTGGCGGATCCAAGATCATCACCGTCAAGAAACCCACCCGGCAAATTGAGAAAATCATAGTCGGCAAGCTGTGTTTCACCGTCCAGCAGTTTATAGATATGGACGATGGTAACCTCGTCAGCGCCGCCCAGCCGGCAGGCCTCGGCCATTTCCCGCTCACAGTTGGTTCCATTACCGGTCAGAACAAGCGCGCGTACTTTCTGTGTCATGCATCTATTCCCTGTAAAAATATATACGGCTCCTGCCGCGTGAGCCAAGATCCAGCCCGGGCTGCTACCAGCGCAGCGGCTCCTGCCAGGACGTCTTCAATTCAGTTAATGTGGCACGCACTACAGCTTCGCCGGCCATGCCGGTTATACTCAGCAGAGCGTCATCGGTTACCGCCCCTATGCGCGCGTACGCAGATGTTACCAGGAAGTCTTCAAACGCCTGAGCATTCTCAGGCATAACTGTCACCACAAAACGGCTCTGGGTCTCGGAAAAAAGCAGCACGTCATCGGCCAGACTGCCCTCGGCAGCCACCTGCCGCAGGTCAACGCTCATGCCCAGTTCACCCGCAAAAGCTGTTTCCGCCAACGCCACGCCCAGCCCGCCGTCGGAACAGTCATGACAGGATCTGACCAGGCCTTTGCGCATGGCAGCGTTCAGGCTGCGGTACAGGCTCAGGGCCTGCTGCGCATCCACCTTTGGCACCCGGTTGCCAACACTACCAAGCATGGCAAAATATTCCGAGCCGCCGGTTTCCTCGCGCGTTTCTCCCAGCACATACACCAGATCGCCTACGCTCTTGGCATCCATGGTACAGGCCAGGCACACGTCATCAATAGCGCCCATCAGCGAAAACAACACTGTCGGCGGTATTGAGATCTTATGATCGGCGATCATGTAATCGTTTTTCATACTGTCTTTGCCGGAAATACAAGGGATGCTATAGGCCGTAGTGTAGTCATACAAAGCCTGATTGGCCCGCACAAGCTGGGCCAGCTTGTATTCGCCGTCGGGCGTTTTTTCGGACTGCACCGGATCGCACCAGCAGAAATTATCAAGTCCGCCCATACCGTCAAGATTGCCGCCCGCGCTCACAAAATTGCGCAGGGCCTCATCAATCGCACAGGCCATCATGTGATAGGTATCGATATCAGAATAACGCGGACAGATACCGTGACTGACCACCACGCCACGCATGCTGTCCAGCACGGGCCTGATTACGGCCGCATCACTGGGCCCATCCATCAAACGACCACAAAGGGGCTTAACCACGCTGGCGCCCTGCACCTCATGATCGTACTGGCGCACCACAGATTCCTTACTGCAGATGTTAAGCCGTCCCAGCAAGCCCTTAAGCGCCCCTGTCAAATCAGCATGCGAACGCGATGCTGGCTCCGCATGAACAGGCTGGTTCCACACGGCCTTTAAGCGCATCTCAGGCAAACCGCTGTGCAGAAACTCCATTGCCATGTAGGCAACGGTTTCATCCCCATAGCGCGCATGGAAAATTCCGCTGTCAGTAAAAGTGCCCAGCACGGTTGCCTCAACCCGCATTTTATCCGCCAGCTCCAGAAACGCTTCCCGGTTTTCGGGCTGCACTGCAAACGTCATGCGTTCCTGAGACTCGGAAATAAGGATTTCCCAGGGCTGCAGCCCGTTGTATTTCAACGGAGCCAGACGGAGATCCAAATCGCAGCCGCCGGAAAATTCGGCCATTTCCCCGACAGACGATGATAGCCCGCCGGCACCGTTATCGGTAATGCAGCGGAACAGACCGCGGTCGCGAACCTCCATGATAAAATCAGCCATGCGCTTCTGGGTAATCGGGTCTCCGATCTGCACAGCCGTTACCGGTGAGCCCTCATTCAGCTCCTCAGATGAAAACGTTGCGCCATGTATGCCGTCCTTGCCGATGCGCCCGCCCGTCATCATGATCAAATCACCGGAAAGAACGGTTTTTCCCTCAGAGGGTTCACCCAGCACCGTGACCGGGATAAGCCCGCCTGTACCGCAGTACACCAGTGGTTTACCCAAAAAACGATCATCAAAAACAATGCTGCCGTTAATGGTCGGAATGCCGCTTTTATTGCCACCATGCTCAACCCCCTCGCGCACGCCTTCAAATATGCGGCGCGGATGCAAGATGCGCGGCGGCAGTTCACGTCTGTAAAAAGGATCGGCAAAGCAAAACACATCCGTATTAAAAATCAGGCGGGCGGCCTTGCCGGTTCCCAGTGTATCGCGATTAACACCGACAATACCGGTCAGGGCTCCGCCATACGGATCAAGCGCGGAGGGGCTGTTGTGTGTCTCAACCTTAAACACCAGGTGGAAGTCATCGCTCCAGGCAATAATTCCAGCATTGTCCTTAAACACAGAAATGCACCAGTCACGCTCGCCTAAGCGCTCCCTGATAGTGCTGGTAGCGCCCCGGACATAGGTATCGAACAGACTCCGAATTTCAACAGGCGTGCCGGATCCATCATCATAGGCAATGGTTGCGTTAAATATTTTATGTTTGCAATGCTCCGACCAGGTCTGGGCCAGAACCTCAAGCTCAACATCGGTTACCGAGCCGGCCATGCCCTGCTCTTGCCGTATGCTCAGCACATCAGGACGAGCAAAGCACGCTTGAATAGCTTTCATTTCCTCAAGGCTGAGCGCCAGCAGACCCTCGCGGCTCATGCGCATCAAAGCATCATCGTCTATTGCCAGATCTATCAGACTGACCTGCGGCGCACCAGTTGCCATCACCCGTGAAAGCGGCACCTGAATGCCACGCACGCGGTCAAAATCACCGGAGCTGACAATACTGCAATGCTCTATCAAATCATTTGCCAGCAACCCGGTGGCGACATGTTCCACCTGCTCGCGCTCAAGCGCGCCGCTGAAAAGATACTGGCGCGAAGCATATATTTTTTCATCCTCGCGCGGGTTGCGTCCCAACCGAAGCATGGCCGCCTCTAGGGCGGTGCGACCCACATTATCGGTTACGCCGGGCCGCAGGCCGACCTCCACCAGCCAGTCGAACCCTTCGGCCAGCGGAGCATTAACGCGATAGGTCTGAATGATAGGGTCACTAAACGGTCCGGAAGCAATCTGGTCAAGCTCCTCAGAACCGAGTTCCATGTCCAGCGTAAAAATATCAATGGTGCGAACCTGCTCCAGTGCAATACCCAGATCAGAGAGCACACGCTGGCGTACCCTTTCGCCATGGGCATCGCGATGCGTTTGCTTGAAACCGACTTCAATTCTGTGTGACATTCCGGTATCTTTCGCTGTTTTTTATTGTATGGTTACTATTTATAAATAGTGCATGTTTTATATTAATCACTAATTTTATACTATACTATTTAGTAAAAGATTTTACGTTCTATTGCGTTTCCGGTCAAGAAAAAAGAAGGGTTTGGCAGGGCCAAAAAAATTTCGCATCACTGCAGCTGCCTTTATCCGCAACCAGGAGCATTTTATCATTTTTGCAGGCTGCTACCCTTTTTTGCAAAATAGTCAAAAAAACACCTGCGCGTAACCATTTAATTTTTAATTGTTTTTTTTTATTTTTTTTTATACTACAATGTTTGTCTTTTTGACACAGACAGTCGGCACACTACCGGACCGCTAAAGGATACTACTTATCTTCCTACAACGGACACACCCATGAACGATAAAGAATTTGGCGCGGGCTTCAAAGTCTGGATTCCGGCGCTCTTTATCATTGCCTGCATTCTGCTGTTTTCCCTTGCCAGCAGAAAAGTGCTGATGCGCAACGCCGGTGAGGCCTTTAACCATCAACAGCTTACCCTGGCCAGGGAATCTGCCAAGGGGATCACCGAATCACTGCGCAACCTGGCAACCGAGCTGCGCATCGCTGCCACCATCATCGGCGATTATCCGGCCGGGCCCGTGTGCACGGCCGTTCTGGAAGAACAGCGACCGCTGATCAAAACGCTATTCATTGCCGACCCGGTCGCACAAACACTCAAACCCTTCCCGGCTAATACACTTTTGCCCACGCAAACCGCCGCTGTCTGCAAAGCCGCGCTAAAAGACCTTGAACCCGGCTCAACCATATTTATAACCGACCCGTTTGCTGATGATGCCTCACCGACTCCAGGGCTTTTTGTTCTGGGCGTTCGCATCAGCGGCACAAAGTCCTGGCTGTGCAGCATTACCGACTTCACCTATATCAAAGAAAACTTTGTCTACCCGCTGCGCTCGGCCCAAACCGGCTATGCCTGGCTGATTGACCAGCACGGACAGCTGCTGGCCCACCCCAACCGGGAAATGGAAGGCCGCAGGGCCGTTGAAGTGCTGCGTGAACTGTGGCCCGGGAACGCGCCGTTTATCATGAACGAGCTGATACACGAACAGATGCTCCCCGGCGGTGAAGGCAGTGGTGAATATACCGGCTGGCACATGGGCTTCACGGATCCGGTTCGCAAACTGATTGCCTACTGCCCCATTGATGTTTTCGGCCTGAAATGGTCACTGGCTGTTTCAGCGCCATACTATGAAGTCATGGAACCGCTGATGAACAGCATTATCGGGCTGGTTGTTTTTTTATGCTGCTTTATCATTATTATTGTTGTCGGGGCCGGCCTGCTGCAGCTGGAACGCGATCACAAGCGCCGCATCGATCAGGAACTAAACTGGAGCCATGAGGTCATTGACAGTATCACCGACGGCATTTCGATTATCGACCGCGACTATAAGGTGCGGATGGTCAACCGGGCGATCTCGCAATGGCAGGGAAGAAACAAAAGCGCCTTCGAGGACAAACCCTGCTACACGGTATTTCAGCAGCACCAGCAGCACTGCCAGGGCTGCCCGGCGCGCGAAACGTTTGCAACCGGACTGCCGACTTTCCGCAAAAGTGTCGCCACCCTGGTGGACGATCATAAATATTATTTCGACCTCACAGCCTTTCCGCTCAAAGACGCCCAGGGCAATACCGTCCAGGTGGCCGAACTGGTAAAGGACGTTACGCGCGAGATTGATCTGCAAGCCGAGCTTCTGCAGCATGAACGCAAGGACATGATCGTAAAAATGGCCTCGCAAATTGCGCATGAAATCAGAAACCCGCTTGGTGCACTCACCCTCAACATCGATCTGCTTGAAGATGAAATCGCAAGCGCAGACGACAACACAGAAGTGCGCAGTCTGCTCACCACGATCAAACAGGAACTCGACGGGCTTAACCGCGTGCTGCAGGAATACCTGGAATGCGCGCGCTTTCCCCGAATCAATCAAAGCAAACAGGATATTCACGCAATTATCGAAGATCTGTTTATATTACTGGAGCAGGATCTGCGCCAGCGCAAAATTGTGTGCACGCGCAGCTTTGAATACAACCTGCCAATGGCCTGGGTTGATCCTGATCAAATCCGGAGAGCATTTTTAAATATCCTGCGCAACGCCATGGAGGCCCAGCCTGATCATGGTGGCGCGATTACGGTCACTACCCGCTCAGATGCAACCACGATCAGCGTTATTGTCAACGATAGCGGGACGGGCATGCCAGAGGATGTGCTGGAGAAAATTTTCACCCCCTTCTTTACGACCAAAAGCGGAGGAACCGGCCTGGGCCTTTCCATTACCCAGCATATTATCAGTGAACACAAAGGCGAAATTGAATGTGAAAGCACCATGGGAACCGGTACGACGTTCAACCTGCGCCTGCCGCGTGCCCTTGAAAACAACAACGAGGAAACGGACAATGATCCTGAAAGCGAACACAACACAGCAGTACCCGATACTATAAGTTAAAGCAGTAGGATTTAAATCGCTGGAGAAAATATTAACAAGCTGTTCAAAAATGCTTGGATGCAAGGCGTGCGAAGTCATGAGGAATGAGGCGTACTTTTACGTACGCCGCAAAGTAGAGATGAGCACAACACAGCAGACGCGCCCGTCCTCCACAGTAGACCTGCTACGGAGGGTGGCTATTTTTCAACAGTCTGAAAAGAACTATCGACTGGAGACACACGTGGAAGAAAAAAATGACAACCCGATTTTAGTCGTTGACGACACGCCCGGCATCCGTGAGGCCCTGCACAAAATCCTGAGCAAGGAAGGCTTTACGGTCTTTGATGCCGAAGACGGCGAGCAGGCGGTCAAGATTTTACAACAGAACTCAATCGCGCTGCTTCTGACCGATCTTAAAATGCCCAAAATTGACGGGGCCGAACTCCTGAAAATCGCGAAAACCATTTCACCGGACATCGAGGTCGTGCTGATCACCGGGCATGGTACGGTCGAAATCGCAGTTGACGTTATGAAAGACGGAGCTTTTGATTTTATCCAGAAACCCTTCAACAAAATGACCGTGCTTAAAACCGTACGCAAAGCCCTGGAAAAACGCTCTCTTGTGCTTGAAAACCGAAGTCTGCATGAACGCCTGCGCAGCTCACAGGCGGTCGAAGACGTGATTGGCTGCAGCAGCGCCATGCGCAGAGTCATGGAGCTGATTGCCCAGGTAGCCCCGAGCTCTGCCACGATTTTGATAACCGGAGAGAGCGGATCAGGTAAAGAGGTGGCGGCCAAGGCCATCCACGATGCCAGCCCGCGCAGGGACAAAAACTTCATCAAGGTAAGCTGTGCGGCCCTGCCGGAGACGCTGCTGGAGGCTGAGCTGTTCGGCTATGAAAAAGGAGCGTTTACCGGGGCCATCAGCCGACGTGAGGGACGCTTTGAACTGGCCCACGGCGGAACCCTGTTTCTGGATGAGGTTGGCGATATCAATCCGTCCGTGCAGGTGAAACTGCTGCGGGTGTTGCAAAGCGGAGAATTTGAACGCCTGGGCGGCGGCAAAACATTTAAATCCGATGTACGCCTGATCGCCGCTACCAATGCCTCACTCAAGGAACTTGTGGCCTCGCGACAATTCCGCGAGGACCTGTACTACCGTCTGAACGTTATCAATTTAGAAGTACCACCCCTGAGGGAGCGCACTGACGATATTCCGCTGCTGGCCAATCATTTCCTACGCATGTACAGCAAGAAAAACGACAAGCCGCTTGAAGGCATTTCCCAGGATACGATGGAAGTTCTGCTAGGCTACGGCTGGCCGGGCAATGTGCGCGAACTTGAAAATACCTTAGAGCGCGCCGTGGTTCTGACGCGCAGCGCCCTGATCTTGCCCGGCGACCTGCCGCAGGACCTCATCGCCAACGCTGAAAAAACCCGTGACGTGGCCAGTGAGGAACGCGTGCTCACGATCCCAATCGGGAAAATCCCCCTGCGCGACATTGAAAAAATGGTGATGGATGAAACGCTGAAACAAGCGCGCGGAAATAAAAACGTTGCCTCTAAAATACTGGGTATTTCCACCCGGACGCTGTACCGCCGTCTTGATGAAGAGGAAGCTGCGCAGGATCAGGAAGACTGAGGCAAGATTTCTCAGTCGCCTACGCTCCTTCGAAATGACAGGCTTGGTGTTTCGGGTTTTAAATCCCCATCGCATCGCAGCCGAGCGGGGCGTTTGGTCACGGATACTGGGCGGCAAGCTGTCTGAGCGAAGCGAGTTCTTGACGCCCCCGTGAACAAACGTTTCGCGAGGGACGTTCCGCCACAGGCGGAACCGCGATGTGCAGGGGTGTCCTTTCTTGGGGGTACCCCTTCTTTGGACACGCAAAGAAGGGGTACGACATTTTTTTAATGTTAGAAAATCTTTAAAACTCTTTATGTTCATTTCTTTACGCGCTCCAAAGAAACGAACCAAAGAAAAGGCGCCCAGCAGCTTGGCCTGCGGCTCTCCTCACGAAGCACTGTATCGCGGCGGCGGCAAAAACTCGCTTCGCTCAAACAATTCCCGCCTTATTCCGCTCTCCAGCACTTCGCTCGGCTGCGCTGCAACGGGTTTTAAAACCCTAAGACAATAAACATAAACCACAGAAACAGATTACACGAGTCATGCACCACAGGAAGGGTTGCCAGCTTTTTGTATTGAAGGTTCTAAGGTTTTAAAACATAAAATTAACTACAGAAAAACATGGTGGGCACCTGCGATAATCAAAACAACCAGGCTGTTCAAAAATGCTCAGGTGCAAGGCGCGCGATTTCATGAGGAGTGAGGCGTACCGTAGATTTTCTGGAGGGCCATGCTTCCGCATGGCCGTGTAGACATAAATTAATCATGGCGGACGCGCAGAAGCGCGTCCCTCCAAAAACTGTAGGGTTGCAACAATATGCAGGCTGTTCAAAAATGCCCGGATGCAAGACGCGCGATTTCATGAGGAGTGAGGCGTACTTTCGTACGCCGCAAGGACGAATGATAAGCGTAACGAAACAGATGGGCGTTTTTGGACAGCCTGAGCGCTATTCGTAGAAGTCCCAGGACTTCTCCTGGTTCAGAACCTTAATCGCGCAAAACTCTCCACACATCGTGCACACGTCTTCATCCTCTGGCTTGCGACTATCGCGCATGGAACGGGCACGCTCGGGATCGAGCGCGGCATCAATCTGCCCCGGCCAGTCAAGTTTCTTACGGCAGCGGGCCATGCGAAGATCCTGCTCCATCGCACCCGGCACGCCTTTGGCGATATCGCCAGCGTGAGCGGCAATCCTGCACGCAACCACACCTTCGCGCACATCTTCAAGCGTAGGCAGGCGCAGATGTTCCGCCGGGGTAACATAGCAGAGAAAATCCGCGCCATACGAAGCTGCCAGGGCCCCGCCGATAGCCGAGGTGATATGATCGTAGCCCGGGGCCGCGTCAGTCACCAGCGGACCCAAAACGTAAAACGGAGCACCGTTACAAAGCTGCTTTTGAATTTGGATATTGGTTTTAATCTGGTCAATGGGCACATGACCGGGGCCTTCGATCATAACCTGCACACTGGCCTCACGAGCACGCTGAGCCAGCTCACCCAGCGTGATCAGCTCCTGGATCTGGCCGCGATCCGTGGCATCAGCCAGACAGCCAGGCCGCAGTCCATCGCCCAGGCTGAGCGTCATGTCATACGCTGCAGCAATTTCAAGCAGGCGGTCATAGTGCTCATAGAGCGGATTTTCTTTTTTATTATGAGCCATCCAGGCAACCGTGAATGAACCACCGCGGCTGACCACATCCATAATGCGGCCCTGCTTGTGAATACGGGTGGCAGCCTCACGGGTCAGCCCGCAATGCACCGTTATAAAATCAACGCCTTCCTCGGCCTGCTGCTCAATGACCTTAAACAGGTCCTCAACCCCCATCTCGACTAGGGGCTTCTTTTTGCGAGTGGTTTCAATGGTGGCCTGATACAGGGGAACCGTTCCGATCGCCACAGTTGAACGCTTGATGATTTCGCGCCGTATGGCAGAAATGTCTCCGCCCGTACTGAGGTCCATGACCGCGTCAGCACCGGCCGCAATGGCAATATCCAGCTTTTTGAGCTCATCATCAAGGTCTACGCAATCTTTTGACGTGCCAATATTGGCATTGATCTTGGTGCGTAGCCCCTTGCCGACTCCAAGCGGAATTGCATTGGTATGCTTTATGTTACGGCTGATGATACAGTGACCTGCGGCAATTCGGTCCCGCAAAACTTCGGCGCTGATCTGCTCATCATCGGCTACACGCTGCATGTCAGGAGTTATTGTTCCTGCTAGTGCTTCCTTAATCTGCATACTCATTCCTCGCTTCAGCTATTCTAATAATTTTACGTGCCACGTCTTGAGGGTCGACTCCCAGCACGCGGCAGACAGCTTCCTTGCCCACATCACCACGGTCGAAAATAATATCGGGCACATTGCCCGTGCGGGCAATCACATCCCCGGTACCCCACTCTAGGGTTGATCCTTCGCGCTGCTTTATATCGAGCGGTTCCTGGTAGCGGTCAAACTCTTCAACACTGAACCCGAGTGCATGGCAATGTTCAACTATTTCGGGAGTAAAAACAATATTCATAGCAGCCCGGCATGAACCATCTGCGTGCAGGCAGGTAAGAATAATTTTAGCAATATGGCGCGAAGCGCCCGCTGCCGGAGAAGCCACCCGTGCTATGCCGCCATGCAAACGAATGATACGTCCCGGAAAAGCGACAACATCCTCAATGCCGCTTGCACCGCTCACGGCATAACCCATATTTGACTGTATTTCAGGTATCAGCTCGCCGATGCCGACCTGCTGCAGCATGCTAAAAGCATCCTCAAGCGCAGCAGCGCAGTGATACAGCGCGGCACTGCGCTCAAGACCGGCTGCATGATTAACCGGGCCGCAACCGGAGCCAAGAGGACGAGCGCTGCGCAGGGCACCAAGCAAAAACTGCCGGGCCTGCTCTATGGCATCGCGCAGGCCAAGTCCGCGTCCCAGCAGCGTTGCAATTGCGGCGGAAAGCGTACATCCCGTTCCATGCGTATGCGGTGTATCAATACGCGGACCCTCGAAAAAGTGATGATCATGTCCGTCAAACAACAGATCAACACATTCACCTTCAAGATGCCCGCCTTTAACCAGAACAGCAGCGGGCCCCATGGCATAAATCGTTTCAGCGGCCTGCTGCATGTGTTCACGTGTGGTTACCGGAGAACCCGTCAACAGGGCAGCTTCCGCAAGATTGGGAGTTACCAGCGTTGCCAGGGGCAGCAGGTGCGTGCGCAGTGCTTCATGGGCGTCTTTTTCAATCAGACTGTGGCCCGACGTTGCCTGCATAACCGGGTCAACCACCAGGTGCTCAACGCGGTGGCACTGCAGAGCCTCGGCCACTGCAGTGATTATTTCAGCATTTAAAAGCATACCGGTTTTTAGGGCGGTTGCGCCGATATCACTCATAACCGCGTCTATCTGCTCACGCACGAATGCTGCCGGCACCGCATGAATACCGGTCACGCCAAGCGTATTCTGCGCGGTAACCGCAGTCAAAACGCTCATGCCGTATGCGCCCAAAACGGTTATGGTTTTGATATCAGCCTGAATACCGGCGCCGCCTCCGGAATCGGATGCCGCAATGGTCAAAACTCTATTCATGGGTGAACCCTGGTCCGGTCTGGGCCGGAAAACGAAAAAAGTATCGCTACAGTAGGCAGGACGTACCTGCGGGGTCATGGGACTGTAAGTAATAACAGAAACACAATTGCACATCAAGGCTTTTAATTTTCCCCTTGTTTCTTATGTTCATTCATGCTATCCATCGCAGAAATTCTATAAACAACAGGCACGGACTGACCGGAATACAAGCCGTGCGAAAAGCACCCGAAGTAAGAATGTTTCAAAAACGCATAGCGCGGTTTATTTATCTTTTACAATCAGGGATACTACATGGAAACACTCGGGAACTATCTACGGGAAGAGCGTGAAAAACAGGGCAAAACCCTTAAACATATCGCACAAAAAACGTGCATCAGCCGGACAACGCTACAGGCCATTGAAGACGACCAGGACGAACTGCTGCCACCCCCCTCATATTTACGCGGGTTTTTAAAACTCTACGCGCTGGAGCTGGGCTTGAACTCGGAAGACCTGCTTGCCCGCCTACCGCAGCAGCGCCCGGAGCAGAACAATCTGAGCCTGCCGCCGGCACCCGACATTGAAACGAAAAAAAAACCACTGCTGAAGATCTTCGTTGCTGCCGGCATCGTCTGCATAGCCTGCATCTGGGCCGGGCAGATGTTCTTTGGTCTTGCGCCTGTCAGTCAGGAAACCCCGAAGCAAATAATCTCACCGCGGCCTGCGTTGCCCGACTCGCCTTCCGTATCCCCCATGCTTCCGGAGGCACCCGCTCAACCGGACACCGCCCCGGAAGAATCAAAGCCGGCATTGGAACCACTGCCTCAGATAGAGCCCGTATCAGAAACACTACCTGCCGATTCACCCCGGCCGAAAGAAACACCCCCGGTCGTGACGGAACGATTTACGGTACAGTTTGCCGCCCGGGGCATTGTCTGGATGACCATGCAGGCAGATGACGGCACCATAGTTGATATCACGTTGCGAGATGGAGAGCGGTACCGCGCCTCAGCGTCCCGGACGTTAGCGGTGCGCTTGGGAAACCCGGCCCTTGTTGATATAGAGTACAATGACCAACCGGTGCCCATACCCGGCAAACCGGGCATACCTTTGGACCTCGTCTTCCCTGATTGTGTCCAGCAATCACCACAAAATACAAATTAATACCGTATTAAAAAAATACTTGTACAGGCCTGAAATCAATGATGAAAGTTGATGTCGCGATACAGTCTTACAAAAAACCCGAATCGCTCCTGTATACCCTAATGTGTCTGAAAGAATGCTGCGGGGACAGAATCGACACGGTCTATATCAACGACGATTGCAGCGGAGAAGATACCGGTCGGCACTATAGCAATACTGCGGTGCGCGCGTATTTTCAGGGCTGGAACATACGCTTTCGGCGCAATACCCGGCCGGTGCGCTGGAAGCGCCTGATTGTAAGCGGCTACCGACCTTCATACATGACGCCGCTGTACTTCCTGCTTGGAAAAATTTCCTGCATGGTGAAGCAGAGACACTTCCTGCCTCCATCGGATGATGTTCGCTATCAATGGGCACTCAACACAACGGATAAAAAATTTGTTTTTCTAACGCACGACGATGTGGAATATACCGGGGACATCATAGGACACTATCTGGATAATATGACTCCTGAAACGGCTCTTGTCGGAGATCTGGGCCAATGCTGGCGATGCTCGTACAGCACGACGGCGGATCCCTGCTCCCCACAGCGGATCATGCACGGTGAGCGCCCATCAGAATTGTGGCCGCTCACCGACAGCAAACCCGGCCCGCAAAGGCGTGCCTGCAGAATTAATGAATGGTGCTGCATGATACGAACCTCAGCGGCACACGAAATCACAAACAAAGAAAAATGCTTTTTCGGCAATTACGATGACTTCGGCGACGTCGGAGCATACTGGTTCGAACAGGCTGTCAAGCACGGCTACCGTTTCTGCGATCCTTTACCGAAGAAAAGCCTGCGGGATTCCTATTATACACACTGCTGGCAGGGGCATGCCGGACATGTATGGACCGGACAGGCAGAATACAATCCCGAACGTGTCCTTGAACGCACGCAGGAGCGCTTCGGCTGCACGCTTCTGCAGGCCTGAGCCCGGTAGAGTCCGAGACACAGGCACCAATGTTTTTCTTGACACACTGATACTGCAAACTTATACTTTTCGCGATCCGTGGGGTACAATGATTGTGCGAATTTCTGCACCGATAAATACAATGCCTCGCAGCACAAACCTCCTGCATCTGTGCATATAACGAATCTATGCTAAAAAAAATCACCGGCAAATCGGTTACCTGGACAGCGCTTGACGAAATGTCGCCGGACGCGCTGGCTCGGCTCGAAGGAATGGTGCGCGGCTCAAAGATTGATCCGGGCGTACCGTTTATAAAAAATAATACTGTCCGTAGCGCGTTCCTGCTCGAACCAAACATAGAAGGCTATCCGCGCCTGTTTGTGAAATGGTTTAAAAAACCGGTTGCGCTTCAGCGCATCAGGTACCTGTTCGTGCCGTCCAAGGCGCTGGCCGAGTGGCGCAACCTGCGGACCCTCGAAAACCGGGGCTTACCCTGCCCGCGACCGCTTGCTTTCTTTGAAAAACGTTCCTGCGGCTTACTCAAAACTGCCTGCTTGGTTATAGAAGGTCTTGAGAACGCGCAGCCCCTGAATGAATTTAACAGAAACTGCAAACTTGCGGCTTCGCAGAAATTTAACCTCACGCGGCAACTGGCCCGTCTCAGTGCAGCCATGCACGCGGCAGGAATTTTTTCCCGCGATTATCATGCCGGCAACATCATGATCCGCCCGGCCGGGGAGGGAAACTTCGAGCTGTTCCTTATTGATCTGCACAAGGCACGCGTCAGAAAAAAACTCCGGCTTTCCATGATCCTCACCGATTGTGCCAAGCTGTCCACCTCGCTTCCGGCTTCGTTCACAACCCGCCTTCGTTTTGCACAGGAATATTACCGTCACGCCTCGTTGCCTGCCATGCCCCTGAACAAATTCGTTCGCCGCATTAATGACAAGGCCGCCCGTATCAAAGCACGCCAGATACTCAGCCGCTCCAAGCGCTGTGTACTGAAAAGCTCGGTGTTTGAAGTTGCCCAGACATGGAAAGAGCGCTATTGCGGCCAGCGTGATTTCGGACATAACGCGGCCCGCGCACTGATTGCACAACACCTGAACGAACGCGATGATCAAAAAATTATAAAAAAAACCTCCAAATCAACACTTACCACGCATGACCTGAAGCCCGGTGAAATATTGTGCGTGAAGGGCTATCGCTACCGGGGAATCGTCTATGCCCTGTTAAACATGTTCCGGAAATCGCGGGCTCTAAAATCCTGGATTAACGCCAATGGATTTATCGTACGCGGAATGCTGACCCCGCAGCCGTTAGCCATGATTGAAAAACGCAGCGGTCCCCTGGTGCGCGAAAACTTCTATATCTGTCGCTGGCTTGAAAAAGCCCCGGAACTCAACACCTATATTATTGGGCGGCAGTGGCCCGAACCCGTCAAAAAACGATTTATCAAATGCCTCGCGGAAACCATAATCACGTTGCACGCTCGGGGTATTTACCACGGTGATTTAAAATCAAACAATATTTTAGTATGTGAAAAAGACGCGTCTTGGGATTTCTTTTTCATCGATCTTGACCGGGTATCTTTTTCACGGCCCCTCACGTTTCAGCGCCGCACCAACAACCTGGCACAGATCAATGCATCGATATCTGATATCATGACCCCGCGTGACCGCCTGCGCTTTTTTCGAATTTACTCCAAGGCAGCAGCCTGCTATACTGACCGCAAACGCTACTTTGAGCGCATACTGACAATCAGCCGGACCAAAAATACACAATCCTATGGACTTGATCTCACAAAGCAAGTCGGGACAGGGAAATAAAAGTTTTTACCAGCTGTTCAAAAATGTCCGGATGTAAAGCGTGCGACTTCATCAGAAATGAGACCTACTTTCCCGTACGCCGCAGGAACAAATGATGAGAGCAATCCTGCTGTAGCGGGACAGACGATTGTTTTTCAACAGCCGAGCAGACAAAGAAGAGATTATGCCGTCACTATCAGCAGTAATCATTACCTACAACGAAGAAAAAAACATTGCGCGATGCATTAAATCTATCAGGAATGTTGCAGACGAGATACTTGTGGTTGACTCATTTTCAACGGACTCAACAGAGAGTATCTGCAAACACTGCGGCGTAACGTTTATTCAGCACGAGTTCGAAGGGCATATTGAACAGAAGAACTTTGCGCTATCGCAGGCACAGCATGACTGTATCCTGTCGCTTGACGCCGATGAAGCCCTGAGCCCTGAACTTGCGGCCAGTATTACCGCGGTCAAAAATAACCGGCAGCAAGACGGATACGCGTTCAACCGTCTGACCAGTTACTGCGGTCAATGGATCAGACATTGCGGCTGGTATCCCGACCCGAAAGTCAGGTTGTTTGACCGAAGGAAAGCCTCATGGGGCGGTGTAAACCCGCATGACAAAATTATTATGGCCTCCGGTTCGACTACTCGGCATATACCGGGAGACCTTCTGCACTATACCTTTAATTCCGTTGCAGAACACATCCTGCAGATAAATAAATTCTCGGAGATAAAAGCTGAGGGCCTGTTCAGAAGAGGGAAAAGAGTAAGCCTGCTGAGAATGGGGCTGGAACCACTGTTTAAATTTTTTAAAAGCTATGTCTTACAAGCAGGGTTCCTTGACGGCTGGTATGGAATGATAATAAGTGTAAACTCAGCACACGCAACATTTTTACGTTACGCAAAATTATATGAAAAAAACAGAGCCGCACAAAATACATAATAAAACAATCTGCTTTTTCAACACGAATAAAGCGTGGGGCGGAGGAGAGAAATGGCATTTGGAATATGCCTGCGGCCTGAGAGATCGCGGATACAGCGTGTACATCATTGCCTATAAAGAAAGCCCCCTGTATAAAAAAGCCCTGGAAGCCGAGATTCAGGTTTTCGGATTAAAGCTGAATAATTTCTCATTTATTAATAATTCCCATCTCAGGAAAATAAGAAAAATCCTAACACAAACCGCGACAGGGTTCGTTATATTTAACCTTGCCCGCGATCTCAAGGCCGGTGGACGTGCCGCAAAACAAGCAGGTATCAAACACCGAATCTACCGCAGGGGCAGTGCAATTCCGGTAAAAAATACTTTCTTGAACCGGTATATTTTTAAACACATTGTTACGGAAATTATTTCCAACTCAGAAGAAACCACAAAAACGCTTACCTGCCTTAATCCGGTGGTTTCAGAAAAAAAAATAACCGTACTCTACAACGGAATTGACACGAGCAAATTTTCACCGGCAGAGAAAAAACGCAAACCGGACGGGCCCCTTGTTATTGGAAATGCCGGGCGTCTGTCAAAACAAAAAGCCCAACACCATCTTATTGAACTCGCTGAACAATTAACGAATAAAGGAGTGTCATTTAAAATACTCGTGGCCGGTGACGGAGAGCTGCATGAAGAACTTACAACTAAAACACAGGAAAAGAACCTCCAGGGTCATATTCAATGGGAAGGGTTTGTCAGCGATATAAAAAGTTTCCTGCGAAAGATAGATGTGTTCGTTTTGACGTCGCACTGGGAAGGTTTCGGATACGTCCTTATCGAGGCTATGCTATGCGGTTTGCCGGTCATAGCTTTTAATACCAGCAGTAACCCTGAAATAGTCAAAGACGGGGAAACCGGCTACCTGATTCCCCCTTATGATATCGATAAACTGACCGAAGCTGTTGAGCGTCTGCGGGTAAACCCTGCACAAGCACGTGAGATGGGTCAAAAGGGCAGAAACAGGGCAATGGAATTGTTTGATTTCCAAAAAGCCCTAAACAAACTTGAAATAATACTACAAACAGCTGTGCGCGGTTAACAAGGCAAAACCGTGAAGACTGCGGTTTTTTAAGATGTTATGATGTGTCCGTGGTGAATGACTCGCCATGAAATTTCGGACACAATCAGTGGCACCTTGGAACGCTATCACTAGCTGTAAACACAGAAGGAAAGTCTGAACTCATGGTCGGATTCGTTCATATCAACAAAACAGGCGGCACCACCGTTAAATTTATTTTGCGCAATTCAACCTGGTTTCGTCATTGCGACCTACAGCCGCTGCACCGCTATGGCATTGCTAACGCCCGGGATCTGGCATTCGCTCAAAAAATTTTCTTTTTCGGACTTAAATCCATTGTCGGACATTCATTGCGACCCTGGGTGGAAGAACTTCCCCCGTCGATTAATTATTTCACAATCCTTCGTGAACCCCTGCAACGCTGTCTTTCACACTACCAGCATGAAAAACGCGCCCACCAAAGAAATGGCCAGGACATCACGTTTGAGGAGTTCATGCAAAATGAAAACTTTAACGACCGGCAGGTTCGCCATATCGCCGGTGTTCCGGACGTTGAAAAAGCAAAAGCAATATTGAGGAACCGGTTTTTTTTCGTGGGATTGCTGGAGAGCTTCGATGAATCCATGCACATTTTGCAAAAACTTTTCCCGTACCCTCTTCAACTGCAGTACCAGCCACTCCATGTTGCCAAAGACAACAAAGCAAAAAAAGAAGTACTCGACAACGACGCGTCCCGTAGCCTATTGCGTAAAGGGAACCAGCTCGACCTGGCGCTGTACGCCTTTGTTCGAGATGAGCTCTATCCCGCGTTTCGCGAAAAGGCGGGTATTGCAACAAATGAGGAACAACAAAAGCCGGAACGACTTTCAGGCTACCCCATCCGATATAAAATGACACGATTCTATAACCAGGGAGTATATCGCATGTTAAATAAATTGCGCCGCCGGATACAAGGCGCCGAACCAGTCTCGAAGTAAAAAACCTCCTCCGTCAGTCAAGATAACAAACCCATCAAAAACGACGATTTTTACGAAATGCTCTTACGGGATTTTGGAAGGTTGTTTCCCGAGCTGTTTGAAAATACCCGAATGCAAGGCGCGCGAAATCATGAAGAATGAGGCGTATCTTTATTTACAGAATATTAAGGTAGAGGTGTTCAGCTCCCTCTCCCCTTGCGGGAGAGGGTTGGGATGAGGGGTATCATAATAAATTTTTTAACAGCCTGATCCCGACCCTTTGGCAGAGCGGATCGTTAACGAACCACCAGCCCCGATAATCAAAGCAACCGCACCCGCTATCACAAACGCGATGGAGAAAGAACTCGTTGCGTCGGCAAGCGCTCCGGCACACCAGGGCCCCAGGGCCTGTCCGATACCAAATATTGTTGTCATCAAACCGAGCGCGGCCGGAGCGAGCCGGGGGCCGAACCTGTCGCCGGCAAGCGCGGCCATGAGAGCGGGGATGCTCCAGGCAGTAAGGGCAAATAGGACTGCTGAAATATAGATAGGTATCAGCGCGTGACTGAGTCCGAAAAGACCGAAGGCCAAGGCCTGCAACACGAACACGCACACAAGCACGAACTTCCTGCCAAACCTGTCAGAAATGCTGCCCCAGACAAACCCGCTGGGCAATGACACAATGCCGACCTGCATCCAAAGCATACCCGCAGCTGCAGGCGTAAAGGAAGCGTCCCGCACCAGGTGGCCAATAAAAAAAGTAGCGTAGATTATGTAGGAAAACCCGAAGGCGAAGTAGATCAGGGCACACTGCCACAGCATGCCCGATTTGTATACCGTGCCCCAGTTAAGGGGAGCTGAAGTCTGTTCAGCGTTTCTGCGCTCCTGTTCGCCCGTACTTTCGCCAAGCGGTGTCAGACCCTTTTCTTCCGGTCGGTTGCGCAAAAACACAGCACACAAGGCGCATACTACGAGCCCCATCGCGCCAAGCACGTACCAGCTCAGACGCCACCCAGCAGGTCCGCCGGCCGCGATAATCGCCGGAACAAGCGGCCCGGTTATTATAAGCGCCAGACTCGATCCGGTCACACCGATACCGGAGGCAAGACCGCGCCTCCGCGCCCCGAACCATGCGGACACCAGACCCATGGCCGGAATATTAGCACCCGCTCCGCCAACACCCGCAAGGATCCGGCCGACGCACGCTGCTTCAAACGCGGGCACAAGGCCGGTGATGGCCATCGCGATGGCCACCACCAAAAGGGACACCGCAATTACAATGCGGGGTCCGAACCGGGAGGCAAGCATTCCGGCAGGCACAACGGCAAGCAAGTAACCGAGAAGGTTGAGCGTCTGCAGCTGACCGGTCTGGGTGTTTGTCAGACCAAGGCCCTGCTGCATTGCAGGCAGGATACTGGTGTAGCCGAAACGTGCAAGCCCCAGCGCGCTGAACACGGCAAACACGATTAGCGCAAGTACAATAATTCCATAATGGAAACTACCATTTTTTTGTTTTTGTTTCATGCAACCACGATATTAAATCGTTTTTTATTTTTCCCATACCCTTTCTTTGCGTGTCCAAAGGGCTGTAGCTGTCAAGCCTTTGGCTTGGCTCTGGGTATCCCCAAGAAAGGACACCCCCGCAGCGGGGCCTGCACCTGTCCTCGCGAAGTGTTTATTCGCGAGAACGTCAAACACTCGCTTCGCTCAAACAATTTGCCGCCCTTTATCCGAGCCCAAGCGCTTCGCTCGGCTGCGCTGCAAAGGGTTTTGAAACCTTACAGCCAAAATCGCACTGTCATTTCGAAAGCGTACTGCAACTGAGAAATCTTTTTTTTCTGAATCTGCGACCAACGTAAACTCTTTGACTCTGTTTCACAATAAAATCTTGTTTATCCTTTGATCGAATTAAGCGGATAAAGTCAATAATAGCGAGCATACTAAGTATAACCGTAAGTACAATAAGCCAAACTGTATACCTTACCAACTTTTCATTTAGGAGTTTTATTTCTCCGGTAAGCTCTTCCATCCTTTGGGATGATTCTTGATTTGTTTCTATCAATTCTTCAATTGTTTCAATAATCGCTTCATCTCCTCTGTCTGGCGTTACTACACGAGAGGATAGAGCTACTGTCACAAATGAATTGTAGAAAAAAATAGTCGCTAGAATAATGAGTAACTTTTTAAATCTCATAATATCTTCACCCTCTTGCCGTTTATTTGTACATTGAATTTTACAAGCTGTTCAAAAATGTACGGATGCAAGGCGCGCGATATTCTGCGAAATAAGGCGTATTTTTTATACGTCGCAATGAAGCATAATGAGCGCAACGCCGCAGACGGGCCCGTCCTCCGCAGTAGACTTGCTACGGAGGATGGACGTTTTTCAACAGCCTGCTACTAATGTGCGTCACGCCAGGTATCGCCCCACTTCAAATCAACCTTAAGCGGCACGCTCATTTTATAGACGCCTTCCATTTCCTCCCGGACAAGCGTAGCCATAATCTCCAGCTCTTTTTCCGGCACCTCAAACACCAGTTCATCGTGCACCTGCATGATCATACGACTTTGAAGGCCTTCTGCCTGAAGGCGGGGGTAAATGTTGAGCATAGCGATTTTAATCAGGTCAGCGGCTGTACCCTGGATGGGCGCGTTAATGGCGGTGCGCTCGGCGAATTTGCGTACCTGCTGGTTTTTGGCATTAATATCAGGCACAAAACGTTTGCGGCCCATGAGCGTCTCGACATATTCATTCGCGCGAGCATTATCCAGCAAATTGCCAAAAAAGGCTTGCAGCCCGCTGTAGCGTAGAAAATACTGATCAATGTATTCCTGCGCTTTTTTGGGCGCAATTCCCAGTTGCTGGCTCAACCCAAAAGCGCTCATACCGTAAATAATGCCAAAATTAATTACCTTGGCGTCTCGCCGCTGCTGGGCATCAACCGCAGTCCCCTCGCTACCCCAGATTTCAGCAGCTGTGCGCGCATGGATATCTTCATCTTTGAGGAATGCCTCAGTGAACATGGCATCCCCGGACATATGCGCCAGGATGCGTAGCTCAATTTGCGAGTAATCGGCCGCAAGGATTTTGCAGCCCGGTTCACCCACAAAGGCCTCGCGGATGCGGATGCCTTCCTCTGTGCGGATCGGGATGTTCTGCAAATTAGGATCGCTTGAACTCAGGCGCCCGGTTGCGGTCACGGTCTGATTGTAGGAGGTGTGCACGCGCCCGGTCGCGGGGTTGATCAGTTCCGGCAGGCTGTCAACATAGGTTGAAACCAGCTTGGCAAGGCTGCGGTATTCCAGAACCGCTTCAGGCATGGGATGCATATGCGCCAATTCAGTCAACGTGCCGACATCGGTCGCATAGCCGGTTTTGGTTTTCTTGAGAACCGGCAAGCCCAGTTTTTCAAACAGGACCTCGCCAAGTTGTTTGGGTGAATTTATATTAAACTCTACCTCTGCCAGGGAGTAAATTCGCTGCCTAATCTCATCCAGCCGGGCATGAAACTCCTTTGAGAGAACCCCCAGCCGCTGTGAATCTATTTTAACCCCGGCCATTTCGATTTCAGCCAGAACCTTGACAAGCGGCATCTCCATGTCGCGAAACAGCTCATCAAAGCCGCCGGATTTCACTTCGGGCAGCAGCAGCTCGGAGAGCATACGGGTAATATCGGAGTCCTCACAGGCGTATTCGGTGGCGGGCTCCAGTTCAACAAAATCAAAGGTAATCTGCTTTTTACCGCTGCCGGCAACATCCTTGAACGAGATCATTTTATGATTGAGCCAATCCAAAGCCACATCGTCAAGATTATGACGATAGCGCGAAGGATTGATCACATAAGAAGCCACCATTGAGTCGCAGCTGATGCCCTGCAGATCAATGCCATTGCGCTTTAAAACAATATACTCATATTTAATATTGTGCCCAACCTTGCCGATCGCCGGATTTTCAAGAATGGGTTTAAGCCGTGCAAGCACCTCGGCGCGGTCAGGCTGGTGCTCCAGACCCTGATGGGCCAGGGGCACATATACGGCTTCGTGGTCGCTCCAGGCAAATGATATTCCGACAATGTCGGCCAACATGGGAAACTTCGAGGTTGTCTCAAGATCAAGCGTGAAGCACTCAAGCGAACTCAGCTTTTCATACAGCTGCTCCAAATCCTGAGGCTCAAGAAGCGCGCGATAGTTTTTCTCCGGGGAAGGCTCAGCCACTGCGCTTGCTTTCAGGAGCCGGGTAAATTCGAATTTTTTGTAGAGCTCCTGCAGGGCCGGGGTATCAGGCGGGGAGAGCGTGCAGTCACTCCACGTGCAGTCAATCTCCACGTCCGTGTCAATCGTTACCAGTTGTTTACTTAAATAAGCCTGTTCGCGATTCTCCTCAAGTGCCGAGCGGGCCTTCTTTTTCGTAATCTCATCAAGGTGTTCATAAATCGCGTCAAGGCTGCCGTACTGCGCGAGCAGGCTCTGAGCGGTTTTAGGGCCGATTCCGGGAACACCGGGAACATTGTCGCTGGTGTCCCCTGTCAGGGCCAGCATATCAATGATATTCTCGGGACCCAGGCCATATTTGGCTTGAACCGCAGCCGGATCCATAACCTTGTCCTTCATAGTGTCAAGCATGGTTATCTGTGGACTTATCAACTGGCACAAATCCTTGTCACCCGAAATAATAACCACCTCACAACCATCGGCAGCGGCCCTGCGGGCCAGCGTGCCGATAATGTCATCAGCCTCAAAACCGGCCTTTTCAACCGCACGGATATTAAAAGCCTGGATCACCTCCTTGATGTGGGGAATCTGGGCCTGCAGGTCATCCGGCATAACAGCCCGGTTGGCCTTGTACTGATCATAGGCCTTATGCCGAAAGGTGGGTTCCGGCCGGTCAAGCGCGGCCACGATATGGCTCGGCTGATGCTGATTGAGCAGCTTCAAGATCATAGTCGTAAATCCATAAATCGCATTGGTCGGCAGCCCAGCCGCATTTGTCAGCGGAGGCAGGGCAAAATAGGCCCGATAAAAATACGCGCTTGTATCAATTAAGAATATTCGTGTGTTCATAACGGCTTTTCACTCATTCATTAAAAAAAGATTGAAGCGCATTGCGTGCGCAAGCTGAGGACTCGCAATGCTCGAAATGACAATACTTATTTCCGCTGTTTCATAAAACATTTTGAAATACTACTTTAGAGACTGTTCAAAAATGCTCAGCTACAAGGCGCGCGCAATCATGAGGAACGAGGTGTACTTTTGTACGTCGCAGTAACCAAGGATAAGCGCAACGCAGCAGATGGGGTTTTTTCAACAGTCTTCTGAGTGCATATTAGCATATTCAAACTTCCAGGAAAGCAAAATCAACTTCGGGAGCAGCATTCACCCTTGTATTTTTAGCACAGCTGTGAATACAATTACTCACACTACCTGACTCCCGTTCACAGGGCAGCGCGCATGCTTCGAACAATCATCATCACCGTGTTTTTCACCGTGCTTTGCAGTAGCCCCCCGGCCGCTGCAGAGCGCACGCAGCTCTCAAGCAACTATTTTACGATTGAGGGCAATGCGGGCGACCGCACTGTGCTTTTTCTGGCCAAACACGCCGACTCAATCGCTGAGAGCGTTTCCAAACAAATAGGCTTTGCCCTGCGCGAACGTATGCATGTTATTGTTGCTCCCGATCGTGCTCGTTTTCACGCCGCCCAACCTAAAGGCGCACAGCTGCCTGACTGGGCCGTAGGCGTAGCCTACCCGCATCGCAGCCTGATTGTACTGCTCAAAGACCCGCGCGGAAATATTCTTAAAACCTTTGAACATGAGGTGTGCCATATACTGCTTGGCCGGGCTTTCGGATCAGGCCACCGGGTTCCGCGCTGGCTGCATGAAGGCATGGCTATTATCGTTGCCGGACAATGGAACATGCAGCGCCTTTCTACAATGACCATGGCCGTGCTGACCGGAAGCCTGCTGAGCATGGAAGACATTACGCATACCTTTCCACGCGACGTGCACCGGGCTGAACTGGCCTATTGCCAGAGTTTTTATTTCATTTCATTTCTAAAATCAAAATTCGGCGATGATGAATTTCGCACCTTTCTCAGCGTGTACAGTTCCTGTAAAGATTTTAAGCTGGCCCTGTGGAAAGCCTACTTCCTGCGCTGGGATGAAATAAATGAGCTGTGGCTTGACTATCTAAAGGTTCGCTTTAGCTGGATACCGATTCTCTTCAGCACCGGAGTCCTGTGGTTTCTGGCAAGCCTGGTTTTCATCTGGGGATATGTTCATAAAAAACGAAAAGCCCGAAAAAAAATGCGTCAGTGGGAACTGGAGGAACAACTATCGAGCGCAAGCGAAGAAACCCGTCATTAGCATAGGCTGTTGAAAAACACTCATCTGCTTCGTTGCGCGTATCACTTGTCCTTGCGACGTACGCAAAAGCACGCCTCAGGCCCTATGATTGCGCGCACCTTGCACCTGAATATTTTTGAAAAGCCTATATAGTTAAAACTACCACAGGTAATACGGCTTTTTATGCTTGAAAAAAAAGGCTTTTTTCACATAAAATACAGATGTACCACAAAAGTGCGCCCAGACGGACGCACACTCTTTATAACAACAGGAGACATACTATGAAACGGCTACTATGGATTGCTGTACTGGTATTTGGTGTTGGTTGTGTCGGATCCGGCGCGCAGGCGGACGGCTGGGGTGTATGCGGCGGCTGTCATAACGGTTCGATGGCCCCGAACAAGGAAGAGCTCCTTGCGAAATATACAAGCGTAGACGCACTCATCAAGGGGGCGCAAGCCTCTGACAACCCCATGATGGGCCAGATGAAAAAGAATATTGACGGTCTGAAAGCGGCAGCAACCGCGATTGGTCTGAGCGCGGAATAATAATATATAATAAAGAATTCACGTTTCGTAATCGAGAGGAGCAAAACGAGTATGCGGCAGAAAGATGTCTGGAAATACTGTTACTGGCTTGAAGAAAAGCGTTTTAACACCTTTCAGGAGGAGATGAAGGCACAAGGGCTGGAAATGCGGCGGGCTGAAAAAAACCCCTGCGAGGCTCTGCTGGACGATATCGGGTATGCTGCCCCGGATTGCTGGTCAGCCATTTGCCGCTTTGACGCGCTGCCCTGGTTTGAAGCCTCATCTTTTACAGGCAAGACACTGGTTGTAACATCTACGTCTCTGGATCAGGCCTATGATGACTGCCTGGAAACAACCATAACGCCGTTTAAATTTAAACCGAAAAACATGCCCAACAAAGCCGAGATTGAAGCCCTGATCAATGATCCCCTTTTTCTGAAGCACAAACCCGTGGCTTGGGACCAGTTCCCGCAGGAAATGGGCGAACAGATTGTTAAGGGCCTGGCCCGGATGAGCGGCAAACCGTCAGGAACATGGGAAGAGCTGTTTAAAAACTGGACCGCCGTACACGCAAACTTTGTCGCGCCGCGTTTCCGGACCAACGATGAGCAGGCAGCGCCCTATTCCATCGGCGACATATTTTCAATCAGCAGCTGCTGCGTGGAGCTGTTCAACCTGCTGAACTCAAATGAAGCGGCCTTGCTAGTGCGCCCCTGCACCGGCGCGGCCCTGCTGCAAGCCATGGAGCGAGACCGCTACTACCTTGTTCGCTTGGTAAAAAATATCGCTCCGACATGACAAATCGGCTGAGCTCCCGTGCCCGAGCCCACGGTTTCAACGCTCTTGCAAAGCGCTTCTTTTTTCTGTAGACTGCAAAACATCAACTGGGTTGCATAATACCGTGCAAGCCTGACGGTGTGTAAGCAGCCGGATTGTAGTGACCTAACAAAAAGGAATCACACTTGGAAGCAGCTAGTTTGTACCAATTAGGGGTTATTGGGCTGTGCCTGATCGGATCGGCTTTTTTTTCATCTACAGAAACCGCACTCACGAGCCTGTCATACGGCCGCATCCAACAGTTGCTTGACAGCGGCAAAAAATCCGCCCTGCTGCGACTGTGGCTGAAAAAGCCCAATGATATTCTGACCACCGTTTTAATCGCCAATAATATTGTTAATATCCTTGCGGCTTCGCTGGCAACCGCCTTCAGCCAGCAGCAGCTTCTGCGCATGGGGATTGGCGACCGCGAAAGTCTGGCCGTGGCCATCACAGTCGGGATCATGACACTTGTTATTCTGGTGTTCGGCGAAGTCGTACCAAAAACCTTTGCCAAACATAACGCTGAAAAGCTTATACCAGCTTTCACCCTTACCCTTGCTCTGTATTATCTCTTTCTACCCCTGACCCGTGTGCTGGTATTTATCAGCGGCGGGGTTGTCTGGCTCGGCGGCGGCAAATTTGAACATCAGGGTCCGCTGGTAACCGAGGAAGACCTTGAGTGGATGATTCTGCGTGGGCACAAGGAAAATGTGCTGCACAAAGAGATCAGCAGCATGCTTACCGGTGCGCTTGATCTTGAAGACACAGTTGCCCGTGAAATTATGATGCCGCGGACAAAAATGGTTATGTTCGAGGCAGGCGAAACTCTTGAAGAAATCTGGGAAGAGCACAGCAAACACAACCATTCACGCTATCCCGTGTATGATGAAGTACCCGACAAGGTTATCGGTATATTCTATATCAAAGATCTGCTGTATTTCCTGATTGATCCAGCCGGTAAGACCTTTAGCCTGCGCGAGCTGATGCGCTCCGACCTGTACTTTGTACCGGAGTCAAAAAATATACGCGAAATCCTTACCGAGCTAAAAACCAAGCAGATCGGTATGGGAATCGTAGTTGATGAATTCGGCGGTGTAGCCGGCATGGTGGCGCTTGAAGACATACTGGAGGAAATGGTCGGCGAGATATATGATGAATATGATGAACCGGCTCACGTATTTGTTGAGGAGAAGCCAGGCTGCTTCCGCGTTGAGGCCCAGTACCTGCTTACCGAACTGGAAGATCACCTGCACAATGACATAAAACTGCCGTTTGACCGCGGCTATGATACGGTCGGTGGATTGCTGATGGATCTTGCCGGCAGAGTCCCGCAGCCGGGCGAGGTATTCTTCTGGCCCAAACAAACGATTGAACCCGGCAATGATGATGAGCAGATCACCCCACAACTTTCCTTTACTATCCTTACCGCAACCGAAACCACAATTGACGCAGTGCGCATGGAAATTCTTCAGCCCGACCCGCCTGAAAATGAGAACCTTTCAAAAAACTCCCCCGTCTGAGCATTACCTCCTGTCTTTATTATTATCTGTCATTCCGGCGCACGCCGGAATCCAGTCCTTTACGTCTTTACATGCAGGCTGGACTCCGGTTTTCACCGGAGTGACATTGTGGAATAGCGACACTATTTTTAATTTTAGCAGGCTATAACAATTACAAATATTGATTAAAAGAATTTTTATGCTGACTGTTCAAAAATAGTTGGATGCAAGGCGCGCGAAGTCGTGAGGAATGAGGCGTACTTTTCCGTACGCCGCAATGAGGAATGGCGAGAGCAACACAGCAAACGACTGTTTTTGGGCAGCCTGTTAGGCGTAGCTATGCAGGCCCGAAAGCAGGTAATTAACTCCTAAAAATGTAAACAGCACGCAGGCAAAACCTATGATCGACAGGATCGCCATGCGTCTACCACGCCAGCCGCGCGTAATACGTGCATGCAGCACCGCAGCATACACAAACCAGGTAATCAGGGACCAGGTTTCCTTGGGATCCCAGCTCCAGTAACTGCCCCAGGCATAATTGGCCCAAACCGCGCCGGTGATGATTCCCAGGGTCAGCATCAAAAAACCTATGGCCGTCATCCGGTAGGTAATTTCATCCAGCCGTTCCAAAGATGGAAACACGCCGTCGACACTCGAGTCAGCTGTGCTCCTATCTTTAAACAGATGCACAATAGCCGTGCAGCAGGAAACAACAAAAGCAGAATAACCCAAAAAGCAGGTAATCACATGATAGGTCAGCCAGTTGCTCTGCAGGGCCGGTATAAGCGGGTCAATTGTAGAGCTGATAGTAGGTGAAAGCGAAGCGTAAGCCATGGAAATCGAAACAACCGGCAGCATCAAAATACCCAGGGCCCTGGTTTTATAACGCCGCTCGATATACAGGTACAGCAGCACGGTTGTCCAGCTCAGCCCGATAAGGGCTTCATACAGATTCGTGAGCGGGATGCGGCCGTGACCCATTTGATAGGATTCCCACCAGCGCAGCCCCATACCGGCGGTGTGAATCAGGGCAACGACCATGACAAGCATTGTAATGATCCGTCCGAATTTTTCACTCTTAAAAAACAGAAAACAAAAATATAGGGTCATGCACAGCAGGTACCCGATTGTGGTGATGCCCAGCAATGTTGAACTCATGCGGTCTCCTTATGCAGGCTGTTGAAAAACGTCCATCCTCCATAGCAAGTCTACTGCGGAGGACGGGCCCGTCTGCTACGTTGCGCTCATCTCTATACTGTGAAGTCCGGAAGAGTACGCCTTATTCCTCCTGATTTCGCGCGCCTTGCATCCTGACATTTTTGAACAGCCTGTAAAACACTTTTTTAGCAGTCCGTTAGCTCAGCAAGCGCTCGCACAGTGCCGAAAAATCTTTTTTAAATATATCTTTATGCTTATTAGCATCGCCAGCTACAGTTATTGAGCAACCATTCTGATTTCGCTCACAGTGCACCCAGACACGGCGATGCGAACAAAAAAATGCGGTGTACATACCAACCAGCAAAAAGACACACCCTGCCCAGACAAGCCCGACCCCGGGATCCTTTGCCACCTGCAAACCGGTGAAATATCTCGGTTCAAAGTTGGTAATCCTGATCTTGTAAGGATTGATCTGACTTGCATGAAAATCAGAATGCATAACAAACAACCAGGAGGTAAACAGCAGCTCGCCATCGCGCTCAGCGCGAAGCAGCGCGGCAGGATTGTTCAAATTCTTTGAGCGCGAAAAGGGATGATTGTGTTCATCCAGAGCGAAATCAGCCAGAAAGCTGTCGACAAATAGTTCATCCTGTGTGCCAGGCAACATAACCGAAGAGCCCACATCCACATGGACCGTTTGGGGCTCGGTGGCATCAGGTGACAAGATCGAAAAATGCAACGTGCCCCCACCGCTAGGATCAGTGCCGTAGGTTGACTGGTAAAAATAGATACCCTTGTAGATCAGCGGATCATTGACCCTGATCTGCTTGGTCACAACCTCGCTGCCGTTTTCAATAACCGTCAGGCTGCTGAGATAGGACTGCGGCCGCCCGCTGTTTTCATAAAACGTGACCGCAAATGAGTTGCAGCGCAGTGTAAAATCAAGCGGTTGTGTACCAGAGCGATCACTCAGCATAACAGTATCGGACTGCTCGCCTTCATAGAGCTGCATGAATCCCTTAAAACCAAGATTGCCCAATACCGATCCGCCCATGATCAGCAGCAGAGCCGTATGTGTCAGCAAAAACCCCAACCGCGACCAGCGCCCCTTCTCAACAAACAGGGTAACCATATCAACGCTGCGCTGAAGCGCAGGACGACCAAAAGCAGCGCTCAACTCGCTCGTAAAACGCGCTTCGCACTCGCTGTCAAAATTCTTAAGCCGGACCGTGCGGCAGCTGCTCATGGCTGCAAAACTCGCGGCATCTGGCAACGCGCGGCTGCTGCGCAGAGCGCGCCTGATACGCGGGGCGCGATGCAGCGTGCAGCAGATCAGGTTCAGGGCAAAAAATGACATTGTCAGCTGAAACCACCAGGAACCGAACAGATCGTAAAGCAGGCAGGCTTCAATCAAATGAAAACCCTTCTCACCAAAAATCCCGACATACTCGGCCTGAGGTGCGTTCTGCGGAACAACAGTGCCAATAATACAGGCTCCGGCGAGCACAAACAGCAAAAAGAGATTCAGCCGCAGGGAAATTAAAAATCGCCAAATTATGGTGAAGATATTTCGTTTGGGCATTGATCACTTAATCCTGCAAGGTTCATCTTGATTGGGATCCAAATGCTCAGGCATTGTGCCGTTTTTTCATGCCCTTGTCCAGATTAAACTACATCTATATTCGTAAAATCACTTTATAAACCAATTGACAGGCGACTTTAAAAAAAGTTACTTTTTTAACGCGGTACTTTTTTCTATCAAATCATTGTTTATAATAGTACCGTTGACACTGAAGACAAAAATAACTCCACGCATACACTGACTACCCTTCGTCGTACAGATCAGGGATGCCACGTAATACAATGGAAACATGCATTGCTATGCAAAACTGGCTAAAGGAAGAACATTTACTATCGAATCTTCGTGTGGAGCGGATCCCGTTCCACAGATCAAAAGAATGGCAATGGAATGATCAAGGGTTTTTGACACATCGCACAAAACGCTTTTTCAACATAATCGGCGTCAAGTATTTTTCCATTGACCACGCAAAGTTACTGTCACAACCGATTATTGATCAATCTGAAATCGGCCTGCTTTCTTTTTTTGTCTTTAGGGGGTCCGATGGGTGGTGGATCCTGGCGCACGCCAAGGTCGAACCCGGCAATGTAAACGGGGCCCAACTGGCACCTACGGTACAGGCGACCAAAAGTAATTATGAAGCTGCGCATGGCGGAGATGCAACGCCTTATCTAAGCAGGGCTCAATCCGCGCATCAAACACTCTACAACCAATTACAATCCGAACAGAACAGCCGTTTCCTTGCCAAACGAAATCGAAACAATGTGATCCAGTTAAACGAAAAAATCGAAGAAAAAGGATCTCATTTTAAATGGGTACATCTCAACCAATTTCTTCCGCAACTGGGAGAAAGCCATACCATAAATACCGATGCCCGTTCCGTTTTAACCTGTTGGCTGTTTACCGACGTGAATGCCTTGCGGCAGTGCCTGCCCCACAACGCATTTTCCGGATTGCTCCTTGAATCGATGGAATCACAGCAGGTACTCCATCCAACGAAAACGCTTGATGCGTGGCTTACAATATTGAATCAAACCTATTGCAAAAAAACAAAAATCATCTCGTTAAAAACCCTCGATACGCCCTGGGCCTGTACGGAAAACCGGGTTTTCTCGCCGGAGGATCCGTCGTTAATGATCTACCAGATTGCCGTCTCCTGCAAGAAAAGAGAGGTGGCACAATGGGACCAGCCAATTGCCGGCACTCAAACACAATCCCGCATCATATTGTTTATTGGTTCTTTTAAAAAGTCCCTCCACCTGTTGCTTAAAGCTAAAAAAGAAGCGGGCAATCGAAATGGTTTTGAACTGACCACAACAGTCCAGACGGATTCTATGAATAGTGCCGACTGTGACCAAAGATTTATCGAAATGGCTCAAACCGGCAAACAACTGCTCAGCTTTAACAATTCCGAAGAAGGCGGGCGTTTTGATCAATGTATCAGCCACTATCAAATCGTCTGGATGGATACTGTCACGCCGGAACAGGAAGATTCCTTCCATCGCTGGATTTCTTTATCACAGGTTTCCGATTTCCTTCGCAAAGAGAACATAATAACCAACGAACTGCGGAGCGCCCTGTCTTCTTTATTGTGTGGACGCAAACTATGACCCCACAACCAACCGTTTCGATTATAATGGCCTCATATAACCATGCCGATTTTATCGGCCAGGCGATTGAGAGCATACAAAAACAAGATTATGACGCGTGGGAACTGCTGATAGCCGATGATGCTTCGAGCGATCACACGCTCGACGTGCTGCGGGCATACACCGGGGATCAGCGCATCAGAATCCTTCCCTTTGCCAATAATCGTGAATACCACATGCGGAATGCCGCAGCAAAACAGGCCCGCGGCAAGTACATTGCATTTTTGAATTCAGATGATCTTTACTATCCCGGAAAACTTCGCAAACAGGTTGAACGGCTCGAACAGTCTCCCGCAGCAGCGGCTGTTTTTACTCATGTGCACTGCATTAACGAAAAGGGTGAGCGGCTAAACAATCATCCACTTGAAACAATTCTGTCACCAGACAATCAATCCTCTCATCAATGGTTGAATCATTTCTTTTTTTCTGGAAACAGGCTGTGTATTTCGAGCGCCATGATTCGCCGTGATCACTTTATGCAGGCAGGAACCTTCAATCCTCTGTTAATACAAATCGGTGATCTGGATTTATGGATCAAACTATGCCTGTCACATAATGACATCTCTATTATTCCCGAGCCATTAACAGCCATGCGTATGCTGGATACTAATCTCAGTAATTTAAGCCCTGCCTCAAAATCACGGCTCATTCTTGAAGAGCAGGAAGTCTACGCCCGATATTTCTCCTTATCAGCGATTGAACAGTTCCCTGAAATATTCCCGGAATTCATGACAGCCCTACCTGAAGACAGCTTACCCTGGCGGCAATATCTTCTTTGCCGTGCAGCGATTGGTATGCCGCGCAAAACAATGAAGTTACTAGGGTATAAAAAACTGCATACGCTATTAAGCGATCAAACGACCAGGCAGTGCCTACAGCAAAAAAATCCCCGGCTGCTCCGCACACTATTTTTCTCAGAAGGAACGGCGGGTCTGTGCGATGATTATCCCCAGACCGAGTGGAGCATAGCTTTTTCCGTGTCAAACCACCCGGAGCAAAGAACATCATTGTTATCCTATTGGACAGATAACACTCCCAACGGCACCGTCTGCTTATCATTCACCAATCCGAATAGCCCGGCTACACTGCACCTTTCACTGGCCGGCGCTTCCAGTTGCTTTGAATGCAGACAGTTTCGCTTATACGATGAGCTAACCGGTCAGCTCATATTTACTGCCCGCGCCGGCCACCCCTCGTACACATCCAACGGATTACCGTGTTATCAGTTTTCGGAAATTGATTTTAGCGTCATTGCATCACAATGGATTGATTGTGAGATAGAACGGGCACCAATTTCTTTGAAGCATAAAACCCGCAGAATTCTAAACCGGTTGTACCGAAAACTTCTCAAAAAAATAATTCCAGGGCGGAAGTAGGAAAAAAGGGAGATGGTGCTACGCACCCCACCCAATCAAATGCGTTGCATCACTGCAATAGAGCTTACCATTAAGACAATCAGCGTGTAATGGGCCTTAAACAGAAGCAGTTGCTCAATCCCACTTACGCAAAAAGTGGCAGGTGTAACCATCCGGCTTTTTCTCCAGATAGTCCTGATGATAATCTTCGGCCAGTGACCAATTGCGAACAGGCTCAATTGTTGTAACAATCGAGGCCGGCCAGCGCTGTACTGCCTGAACCTCTTTGATTGCTTCTTGAGCCTCCTGCTGCTGACGCTCATCAAAATAAAAAATCGTGCTTCGATAGCTGCTGCCCAGATCATTGCCCTGACGGTTCAGGGTGGTCGGATCGTGCATGCGAAAAAACCAGTCAGTCAGCAAACTTTTAAAACTGATACGCGCAGGATCAAAAACAATTTCAACCGATTCAGCGTGGCCGGTTTCCCCGCGCGAAACATCCTCATAGGTTGCATTGTCAAGATTTCCGCCGCAGTACCCGACCCGGGTTTCAACAACACCGTCAATATCGCGCAAAAGATCCTGCATGCCCCAGAAGCAGCCACCTGCCAAAATGGCGGTCTCTCTTGGAGCAACAGGCACCTCAATACCGGCTTCCCGAAAACGCTCAACATAAGCTCCATACCCCTGAGATTCCATGTCCTTCAGCGGCACGAACCTCAATGCGGCAGAATTAATACAATAGCGCAGGCCCCCTGCTTCGGCAGGGCCATCTTCAAACACGTGGCCCAGATGCGAGTCAGCCTTTACGCTGCGGATCTCGACTCGCTTCATACCAAGAGTGGTATCAGCGTTCTCGACAACCGAGGGACTCTCCACCGGTTGGGTGAAAGCCGGCCAGCCGCATCCGGAATCATATTTATCCAAACTTGCAAAAAGAGGCTCCCCGGAAACAACATCAACATAGAGACCCGGCTTAAAGTGCCGATCATATTCACCGCTGTAGGCCGGCTCGGTTGCTCCCTGCTGCGTTACCTGATACTGCTCCGGAGTCAGACGTTGACGCAATTCAGCATCGTGCGATTTCATAGTGGCGCTCCTTTCTGCCTCCGGCGACACAACAACTGCTTGGGTGTCGGCTGGCTGTGTCTGTTCATCGGCTGAAGGCGCACAGGCCACCAGATTAGCTGTAAAAAAAAGTACAATCAGAACTCGAAAAAACCTCTCAAAATATTGCATGACCACACCACTCCGGCTTTCAATTTTAGATGCATCGTAGAACAAACATTTATTTGAGGCTGTTCAAAAATGGTCGGGTGCAAGGCGCGCGCCATCATGAGGAATGAGGCGTACGTTTCGGTACGCCGCAATAACAAATGATGAGCGCAACGCAGCAGCCGGGCGTTTTTCAACAGCCTCTTAAAAATACTGAGCAATAAACTCCATTATACCTGTCGTATACAGCAAAACGATAGCCAGCGCAACAGGCGTGACATATTTAATCAGCACATGCCAAATATCATAGAAATGAAAAGCATTCTCCACGTGTTTAATCTCGGCCTCTTTTTCACCATGCGTTAAAACCCAGCCGGCGAACACGGCAATACCCAGGCCCCCCAGCGGCAGAAGAATATTGGTTGCAAGCCCGTCCAGCAAATCAAAAATATTTCTATCGCCCATAAGGGTGACTCCGCTCAAGAGATTGAAGGACAAGGCTGATGGGATACCGCACACGAAAATAACCGCGCCCAGCGTGTAGTCGGCCCTTATACGGGACCAGCCCAGCTCATCAATAAAAAAAGATACCACAACCTCCAGCAGGGATATGGCCGAGGTAAGCGCGGCAAAGCCCACAAGCAGAAAAAAGGAAAACCCGCAGATCCTGCCGCCCGGCATCTTTGCAAATATCTCCGGCAGGGTCTCAAAAAACAACCCGGGCCCGGCGGCGGGATTAACACCATAGGTGAACACAATCGGAAAAATCATCAGCCCGGCCATGACAGAAAAAAATGTATCCAACGCGGTTATTTCAAGGGCTGCACTGGAAATATTCGTACTTTTATCAAGATAGCTTCCATAGGTAAGCATGGCGCCCATGCCAAGGCTGAGAGAAAAAAAAGCGCTGCCCAGGGCTTCCAGAAAACCGGCCCGGGTTAGCTGAGAGAAATCAGGCTGCAGCAAAAAACGCAGGGCCTTTCCGGCGCCGGGAGTCATAAGTGACATGACCGTCAGGACGATAAGAATAAGAAACAGGGCGGGCATCAGCACTTTGCTCCAACGCTCAATACCGGACTTAATACCACCGCGCACAATCAGGATGGTTACCATCATAAACAGGCCGTGCCACATGACCTGCTGTCCCGGGCTGGACATGAACATCTGGAACCGTTCGACGGCCATACCGTCTTGAAATCCGATGGCAGCAGACTGTGCAATATAATTAAATATCCAGCCGCCAACCACACTGTAATAAGACAAAATAACAAAGCCCGCCAAAATGCCCAACCAGCCAACCAGCGGCCAAAATCTGCTTGCCCGCAGTTCGCGAAAGGCACCCACCGGATTTTTTTGAGCGCTGCGACCAATGATAACTTCAGCAATCAGCACCGGCAAACCGACTATCAGCACGGCCCCGAGATAGACAGCCAGAAAAGCTCCGCCCCCGTATTCACCGCACTTGTAGGGAAAGCGCCAGATATTTCCAAGCCCGATTGCCGAGCCCGTGGCCGCCAGTACAAATCCGAACCGGCTGGCCCAATGTTCCCTCTGTGGTGCCATTGTGTACCTGCTGTTTAGCGTTGTCAGATTATCTCATCAGGTCGTATGCAGCGCAAGGACGGTAAGGATATAAAAGGTGTGCACATGCTGTCAAGAAAACATTTTTGCGTGATGGACAGGGCTGTGCTAGGGTGCAAACAGAAAAAGAATAACATATTGAAAAATGATGGTTTTTGTAAAAACTATTAATCAAGACACACCATCCCAATGGAGAACAACTATGAAAAAATTACTGATACCGGCTCTGTGCTTCTATGCGGCACTCACGCTGTCAGCGTGTTCAAATCCGGATGACGGAGAAAAAGGCAGCATTGAACAATTTACCGATGAGGTTGCTCGTGACGTAACCGATGCGATCCACAGCCCGCTTGACAAGGCTCGAGGCGTACAGGATATTGCCCGGCAAAGAATTGAGCAGTTTCCACAGGAAGATGAACCCGAGGATGAGGAATGGTGAGGAAATAATGATGCATGCATGCCGGCATAAAGGCTCTATGCCTTAGGGGCACTGTCCCGCAAAAAGCTGATAATTTTTCCAATCAGGCAATCCGCGTTGGCAAGCACGGTATCTATCCCGGCCGGGGTGATATCCGGTACATGGATACCAGCGCTAACCACAATCCTGCGCTGAAGCGCAGAGGCGACCCGCTCGGAGACCCGACGCGCGACCACATCATCACGGTGTCCCGGAAAACTGAACTGCAGCACGGTTGAGCTGCGGCTCTCTTCCGGAGCACAATCCGGGTGCGGTGTGGAAATCGAGAGCGCACCGACATGCGGCCGAGTCCCCCCCCAGACCGAAATCAGTACATCCGGGCCGAGCTGCTGCAGCGAGGCGCTCACAGTATATATACCCGTGCCGGCGCTCAGCTCCTGCCTGCTTATCCCCGGACAGCCGCCGGCAATCGGAGGAAAAATCGTTATGACATCACCGTCATCCAGCGGTGGATCATCACCGTGCTGAACACCGTTTAGCAAAACAACTCTGGGTACATCCTCCGGCAGCGGCACAGTCAGCAAAGCTTCACTCAGAAGCGCACCCGGTTTAAACGCAAAACTTTTCTCGCCGTCTGTGTCTACTCCGGCAACAAGAACTCGAAACGGCCCCAAAAGCTTAAGGGTAACATGTATCATTATCGTGACCCCCTGATTGTTCCCGTAAAAAACGGACTTCATACCTGACAAAAAAAACTGCCTGCGTTTGATTGCCTTGACAATTAAGCCACTCATCTGCAATATACATAGTAATCGCTGATTTTGAAAATACTTTTTTACGCGCTTCCAAGCAAAGCACACATACACACAAAAATACCATGCACCCACCTTCTGAAGATATTGCAAACGGCCCCTTAAGCGGCATACGTGTTGTAGAATACGGCGTGTTTCATGCCGGACCCGGCGCAAGCGCGATTTTGGGCGACCTTGGTGCCGAGGTCATTAAAGTTGAAACCGGCAAGGGAGACCCCGAGCGATTCTGGAGCGTAGTGGGCGGGGTTGACATTACAGTACCCGGCGGCGAGAGCATTATGTTTGAAATCTCCAACCGGAACAAGAAGGGTCTGCACCTTGATATAAAAACTGAAAAAGGCCGTGAAATCTTCGAGCGCTTGATTAAAACTGCGGATGTATTTCTCACCAACCTGCGCCAAAGCACGACACATTCACTGGAAATTGATTACGAATCTGTGCGCCGCATAAATCCTGCGATTATTCACGCCGGGGTATCCGGTTACGGTGAGAAGGGCCCGGCAGCAGATCTGGGGGCATTTGATCCTATGGGCCAGGCACGCTCCGGCATGATGTATCTGCATGACAATCAAACCCCTGGGCTGATGCACATGGCAGTGCTTGATCAGGCCGCGGCCATTACAGCGAGCCATGCTATTCTAGCCGCGCTATTCGCACGCGAACGCCACGGCGTTGGACAAGCTGTACACACCTCGCTGTACAGCGCCGGACTCTGGCTGATGTACTGCAACCTGTTTGCCAAGAGCGTCTTAAACCGTGATACCGCCTTTGCCTGGAACCGACATGAAAACTCTCCCCTACGCAACAGCTTTCAATGCTCCGACGGAGAATGGATCATCGGCGTACATCATCCCGAGGAGAAATACTGGGAACTGTTCTGCGAAATTACCGGCCAGCAGGATGTTCTTACTGATCCCCGTTTCGTAGATCCACAATCACGCCGCAAACACGTCGCTGAACTGGTTGCCATTTTTGACCGTGTTCTTGCCACACGCACTCGCGATGAATGGATTGACCTGTTTCAAAAAAACGGACTGATGTTCACCCCGGTCCAGCATACCAGCGAAGTTCTTGACGATCCACAGGCTCTGGCCAATGACTATGTGGTGGAATTCGAACACCCCGCACATGGCCACATAAAACTGCCGGGTTATCCAGCCCGCTTCAGCGCTTCAGCGGCTCATACCCGGTCTGCCGCACCGACTCTGGGAGAGCACAGCCGCGAAATTCTCCTTGAACTCGGATACTCTGAAGACGACCTGGCTGACCTTCGCCGGCAAGGCGCGATCCGCTGAAACGCACATGCCGGATGCCGATAGAAACCACGGTCAAAGACGCATAATTAATAGTGGTGCTCTGTGCAATTCATGCTACAATGTAAAGCTAGTATACTGAAAAAACACACCCTTGGTTTCCTGCCGCGAATATTCTTAAAACGCAGCGCTGCTGAATAAAGACCCAACCGGGGATTGCTTCCGCAGCGGCCGTGCTGTACCACATAAGGTCAGTATGCGCTGCAACAGCCTCATACCAAGAGGAAATAGTAATAACAAAGCGTTAAAAAAATTATTTAATACGGGCTTTTCTAAAATACTCAACTGCAAGACAGGCGACATCATGAGGGGTGCAACGTACTTCTGTGTCCGTCGCACTATAGAGCACAACGCAGCAGATGGACGTTTTAAAGTAACCTGATAAAGCGCACATAGCCTTTTAGAACATAGGATAATTATGTCAGAAACAGTAAACGGAGTTTTTAAGCTGGTCAAAAACGGTTTCGGCGTTCTGCGCGAACCCCAATATTCCTTCCGGAGACAACCCAACGAGGTCATGGTCACAGCAGCACTCATACGCGAGCATAGCCTTGTGCCCGGCGCAACCATTTCCGGAACTGCACGGCGCGGGAAAAAAGGTCTGGTTCTGGAAAAAATCGAATCAATCAACCAACTCCCCAGTGAAACTTTCCAACAACGCACACCCTATACCAGACTGACAGCCATTGACCCTTTTGAACGTTTTTCTCTGGCTGACTGCGGATTGACAAGCATGCGCGTCGTAGACCTGGTTGCGCCCATTGGAAAAGGCACACGCGGTTTAATTGTTGCACCCCCCAAGGCCGGCAAGACCACCATTCTGGAAAACCTTGCTGCTGCCATTCACCACACGCAGCCTGATGCTCGCATTATCGTTCTGCTGGTGGATGAACGTCCGGAGGAGGTAACGCATTTTCGGCGCGCGGTAAAAGCCGAGGTGCTGCACAGCAGCAGCGATCAAAGCATACAAGAACATATTGAACTGGTGGAGATGACCATGGCCTGCATTCGCACCGAGCTTGAGTGCGGCAGCGATGTGGTGGTGCTGGTGGACAGTCTGACCCGCATGGGACGGGCATTCAACCAGCGCGGCACGCGCACGGGCCGTACCATGTCGGGCGGACTGGAAACCGGCGCGCTTGAAATACCCCGCCGGTTTTTCGGCCTGGCTCGTGCCGTGGAAGATGGCGGCTCCGTAACCATCCTGGCAACCGCGCTCGTTGATACCGGTTCGCGCATGGATGAGATGATTTTTGAGGAGTTCAAGGGCACCGGCAACAGTGAAATTATTCTTGAACGCAGCCTGGCTGAACGTGCTGTTTTCCCGGCCGTCAACATCAGCTCAAGCGGCACCCGCAAGGAAGAACGGCTGTTTAAACCGGAGGAATACACAATGATGACGCGCCTGCGACGCCGCTTTGCCGATATGCGACCGAAAGAAGCCATGGAAGAACTGCTGGCATTGATCGCCCGCTATCCCACCAATAAAGAACTGATTGCCGAAAGTGCCGAAGGTGCCGAAAAGCCTGCACGAAAAAAAATTGCCCCCCGAAGAAGCATTGTGCGAACCTAATAACTTTTCAATGGACTTTTGACCACAAGCCTTATATCTAATCGAGATGGAGGATTGCTGATGCCGCAAACAAAAGGTTACCTGCGTGCAATAAAAACATGCGTGCTCATTGGGATCGTTCTCCTGGCCGGCTGCGCGTCGCCTTCCATAACTGTATTGCGGGACGACACGTTCAAATCGTCCATGGTAAACTCGCTGGCCTGCATGCCGTTTGTAAAGGGCCGCCGCTGCACCGAAGCTCCATCCGGTGAAATTGCCCTGCTTGACTGCCGGCTCTCTGCCATCAACTATCCCATCGAACTCTACTCAGACGGAGCATCGCAGGAAATTTCATATATCCTGCACGAGGAACTGAAAAATAAGTACGGAGAGACCGTTAAGGATTATAACGCTAGTATGTCCGTTTTCAAACGACTGACACGCGATCATCCGCACAGCACGCTGCGATCCCTTGCCTCGGCCTTTGCCCGTGAACGTGGCGTTGAGTACGTAATGATCGGTATCCTTGAAAACTATATCGAACGTGAAGGCAGTGCGGGCGGCATTGAACGCCCCGCTTCCGTCAACTTCAGACTGTACCTTATGCATGCAGCCACAAGCACCGTGGTCTTTGAAGGCTCCTTTGAAGAAACGCAACAGGCTTTTACAGAAGACCCCTTAAACGCACTGGTTTTTTTCAAAAGAGGTGCTCGCTGGCTAACCGCCGGGGAACTTTCACGTGAAGGCATTATCGATATTCTTGAGGATATACGCTAGCACCGGGAAGCGAGAACCGCCGCCCAGCTGGAGCCCCACACTCATTCTCTCCCCCGCCTTGTACTCCAGCATTTCCAGGAATTCACAGAACTATCCGCCTTACCTCAGCACGACGCATTCATGCGCAAACCATCATGAAGAAAATTTCTACGGCGTTCCTGACAATACGATTCAGAAAATAATTTCCAAAACCACCCACGGCACAATATTGAATATATACACGGTGATTTTGTAAAAACCGATCAAGCAGTAAAAAACCACAGTAAGGGTCTCTCTGGACATGGGAAACCACTTGCTTTGCAATGTGTAAATCCAGTCAGAGGCAACCATCCACAGCAGAAACGAAAAAAGGAGCAGGCCGATATTAATAATTGAGCACCACATGAAAAATGCTGTTAACATCTCAATATCCATAATTCCTCCTTTCAATGTGTTTGCATTCAATACAATGTTTCAAGGACCAGCAATACGGTGTTCTTTAATGCGATCCAGCCAGGCGCATGCGCAGCAATTCAACCGCATCCCTGACGGACATGCCCCTTCGCAGGCCGGCCTGCGAAGCGCAGATGTTCACATGGGTGATAACGCCATTGGCATAGGTGTCGGCCCCATTGGCAATTTCAGCCGTACGGTGATCAACCGCAGCCGCAATAATACTATGCTGCTGCAGCAGTTCAAGCCCCTTAATCCCGGCATTGTTTTTGCCGCATCCGGCATCGTTGAAAAAAACCGCGCCCGCGGCAACATCAATAGCGTATCCGGCTGCAGAAGTACCACCGTGGGAACCGCTGACAATAATATCAGCCTGATTTACTTCGGTTACATAGGAGACGCTGTCCATGATAACCGTCTTAACCGATCCGTCAACAGAGAGGATATGCTGATTCATGGCTGCGCTTGCACGGGGTCTTATACTCCCCGAATAACTGCGAGTTAATAAAAAATCACGCTTGTGCGTGTGCTTGTTTTTCAAAACGATACAGAAGTTCGGCTCTCAATCCCCCAGTAACCGCAGCACAAGCGCCGTAATACAGTAGACCTGCCTTCAGCACGGCCATGAAAAGCGCCCTGCCGGTGTCAGGCTCAAGCAGCGGCAGGTGCGCCAGAAAAACCGCAATCGGGGCCCAGCACACAAGAAACATGCCCAGCAGCCTGACCTGATATAAAATAAAATCCGAAGCAGACGGCAGACAGGCGCACACAAATACCAGGACACCGTAGAGCACCAGCACCAGCAATAACAGTATCATGGGCCAACGCGCCCAAATCATACCGGCAGTGAAAAGCGCAACACCTGCGGGGATCAAAACCGCCAGGCTGCCGAGGGCGGCAAGCAGGCGCAACAACACCAACTCTCCCAGCTCGCACATGGCTCGGCATGCCGCGCTGCAGATAGCTGTGCCCAAAAGCGGCAAGATATATACCAGCGCCGCTGTGCGATTAAACGGCAAAATGCGCAGGGGCAGAATCAGGGCGGCCTCCCAAAGCACCACAGAGGTAGCCAGCAGCGTAACAGCTCCCACACACGCCACTATCAAACTGAAGGCCGGGGCACGCAACAGAGAAAGCATGCCCACAGCCGCAACGGGCAACACCACCCACCACAAAAGTCCCGGAGGCTGGGGCTCAAAGGCAAACCGCCAGGGCCAGTACACCTGTCCGCTGCCGGACACAATCGGCAAACATGCGCCTGCCAACAGCATCAACGCAGCAAAAACAGGAGCTCGGAAATTAAGCGCGTCCCTGTCGGCATCTTCTATGCTGGATTCATCGTCCAGCTGCCGGGGGCCCAAATCTATCTCCGGCACGAATGGTTCGCCCCCTGTTTTCACAACCGGAGGCGGGTCAACCACGGCGAGAGCTTCCTGCGCTTCAAGCAACGGATCTATTACCACAGCGGCAGTGCTGCTAACCGGCGGTATAGGTTCGATAACACAAATAGCCCCCGCAGCAAGAATGACCTGTACATACTGTTCAGCGGTTGCGCAGTCAAGATCGCTTTTAACAACAGCGCCCTGACGGGCAAAAATCTGATAAACAAGCTCCTGCTCTATTTTAAAAAGATCGGCCAGGTCGTGATAGACCTGAGCGGGTTGCCGACCCTCAATCAGGGTTGAAAATATAATATGATAGCGGGGCTCAGGCATTGTATTGACGCTCTGTATCAGTCTGTTATTGTTTTTTTCAAATTGGGAAGCGTCGCCGGCTGGTCGCGATGCACATAACGGCTCTCTTTATCTCGTGCGGTAACATTTTCATATACGCCGTCATCGCGTTTCACCAGTTTGGTAAAACCCATATCCTTAAGCGCGCTGTTTGATTTCGGAACGGAAATACTGATGCGGGAAACCAGTTTGCGCACAGGTCCACCGCATGCAGGGCAGCTGCTTAACCGTTCATCATGAACGGATTGCTTCTGTTCAAATATCTGCCCCAACGCGCAAGCTGCGTCGATATGTTCATATTCATAAATCGGCATGCACAATCCTCATTATACAAAAAAGGTCAGGCCCGCCGGGCCGCATGCCCGGACAGTCGAACGCGCCGCGGTTGGCGCCGCCGCTTCGGCATACGGTTGCGACAGGCAACACACGGCCCTGCCGAAGCAGTGTAATCGCTGAAAGTACGGGTAGCGACTGCCTGCTCCTGCATTAACCGGTTACGAAACATCAGGGCAAAAATAACGGTGAGCGCCGAGGTAAGCAATGCTCCCAGCACGGCAAACGAGATCCCTCCCCTGGCAGGGTGCAGGCGCAGGAAATCGGCACTCGCCCGTGCAGTCAGTGCAAAGGTCTTGTCAAAAGCAAGCACAGGGCGCACGATCGAAAATGCTTCGCGCAAAGGCTTACCGGAACCGACTCCGGCCAACGGCTCGCTGCTGCCGTCAGGATGCAGCAGCGAAATGGCAAGTTGTGTTGTTGACGTATCAGGACCGGCACTCTCCAACAACTTTTCAACGCGTAGAAAAGCAAAAACGAATCCCCGCAGATGGCCGGAGCGTTCACGATCAAAAACCGGACGCAGCACCAACAATGCTCTGTAGTCAGCATTGTCCTGTATCAACGTGATGGGATCAGAGGCGGTTGTCAGGCCTGAGTGCAGTGCTTCATCAATAGCTATACGACGCAACTCCTCAGATCCAAGATCAAAGCCCACAGCATAATTGTTAAGCGCTGCGGGAGTTATCAGAAGAACAGGATAGTATACCTGCCGCCCGACCGCTGGAACGTTGTTACCGAGGGCATCCTGCTGCCATATGGAAAAATTCTTGAGGCCGCGCGCACGCGCGGCCTTTTCAAAACGCGCTTTATCCACCGCAGCTACAACCGGTACCCAGCCCCAACCCTGCACTACTTTGCTCTGCGTAAGAAAAGCGGAATAGCGATAAAATTCATCCGGCTCAACCCGAACCTGACTTTCATAGAATCGGCCCAAAGACTCAAGCTCGGTGTCGCGAAGATCTCGCATTGTTTTTGAAATTGTCAAGGTACGACTCGCCGCCAACTGTGCAAAAATTCCCTGCTGGCGATGCTGTTCATGCAAATGGGCCGTCCAGGCGACAAAAATGGTCAATGTCAGACCAACCTCAACCACAAGCACCAGTTCAAGGTAGCATAACCAGCGGGGCAGTTCTTCAGGCATTTTGTTGCGGAGAAACGATAGAACCCCTCCCACAGACAGGATCGCGAACAGCATCAACGTGAGCACCGCTAACGGCAAAACCGAAGGGGCAAGTCCAAATTTCCAGTCCCAGGCATCAAAATCCATTACCAACAAGGCAATGACTTCGCCCGTTTGACCCGTAACAGGTACGCAACCGCTGATAAAAACACCCTTACTGTCGCGAAAGGGGCCAGCTACTACACCGATGCCCGTTTCCATGATGCGTGCAAATTCCTGCTGAGCATCATCATAGGTCATACCAGGCAACCGCGCCTGAGGGGAGCCGACCGCCTGGCTGTCCACTATGTCAAATAATTTCCCATCACCATTGCAGCCCAGGAGATAAACACGGCGGCACTGCTCATTGGTCTGCCGCACAGAAGCAAACTGCTGCTTAAAGCGATGGTACTGAGGCTTTTCAATGTCAAACTCATTGCCGGCCAGCGCCGCGAGATAATCTGCTTTAATGGTTTCAGCAAGCAGCTGTGTCTGGCGCAGCAGATCATTGCGCATTTCCGTATCAACCCAGCTTGTTACCCACAGGGAAAGCACTGCTCCGAGAGCGATATGCGCAAGTATCACCATCACCATCAGACGGCGATTTCTACTGAGACGTTTCATGTTTTCAGATATATGTGTTTTCATACGTGACCTGCAATAGTTAGAAGTATATGTCCGTCAAAATATTCCATCGCCACTTGTGACAATGACCAGAGTATAATTATATACCGAGCTGTATATTTTACAACAGCGTCTTTTGCTTGTCACCATTTATAGCGATTCCCGCAATAAAGCTTAAATTCAGACTGAAAAGTCCAAATACTCTGTCCTGGAGGGGCAAAACATCTCACGACATAGATTTTCCAACCGGCATATGCTACTCTGCCATACGTAGAACAAAACAGCCACCGGGACGCAACAGGAGCTGAAAATAAATTAAGGACACCCAATGAGCAAAACCGCTCAATACATTATTTTTTACGGTGTTTTCCTGCTTGTTTTTTTCGGCATGCATCTGTATGTGTATGCCCGATTAAAAAAAATGTTTGCCCCGCGCCGCTCGGGCTGGTACCTTGCAGCCATTTTCCTGCTCGCACTTTCATTTCCGGCCTCCACCCTGCTTGAAAAATTCTTCCCCAGCACCCCGACAATGCTGCTCTACACCCTTTCCGCTACATGGCTTGGCGTTCTGTTTCTGCTTTTGAGCACGCTGGCCGCTCTTGAAATTTTGCGCCCCTTCATAAATATCAACAGGCCCCTGATGGGCAAAACCATTGTCGCATTTGTGGCCGCTCTAAGCCTATTCGGAATTATCAACGCACTGTTTATCAGGAACATCGAGGTGCGCATACCGATTAAAGGCCTTGAAAAACCTGTGCGGGCAGTGCTGCTTTCCGATCTGCATGTGGGCACTATTCACAACAGCGGTTTCCTAAAACAGATTGTGAACAAAACAAATAACCTGAAACCGGAGGTTATTTTCATCACCGGCGATTTTTTTGACGGAACAGGACCTATCACTAAAAAAACCGTGCGGCCCCTGAACGGCCTACAGGTGCCCTGCTTTTTTATCATGGGCAATCATGAAAAATTCATCGGCATGGACCGGGTACAGAAACTGATTGAGACCACCGGCGTGCGCGTGCTGCGCAATGAAGTTACGCAATTTCGAGACCTGCAGATAATCGGCATTGACAACCCTGAGCGGGAGAACCGCAAGGACAATGAACAGATTTACAATGTTGCTTTTGACCGCAGCAAACCCAATGTGCTGCTGTACCATACCCCCGTAGGGATTGAGGACGCGCGCCGGGCCGGTGTTTCGGTGCAGCTCTCAGGGCATTCGCACAACGGCCAGATGTATCCCTTCAACCTGCTGGTGAAGCTGTTTTACCCCTACACTCGCGGCCTGTATGAGCTTGACGGCCTGCTTCTGTACGTATCACCGGGCACCGGCACCTGGGGCCCGCCCATGCGCCTGGGATCCAGCAACGAAATCACCCTGATCACCTTTGAGCCTACAGCCTTAAAAAGAAGCTAACTACAGAAATAAACGTATCTTAATGCTGCGATTGCCGGACAGTTGCAATTGCATTATCACTGCAACAGTGTTAGGGAATATCCATACAGTTTAAATTGCAGGTTCATAGTTACTATGCTTCAACTTGAAACAGCAGGCCTGAGCGACATCGGCAAAAAACGCGACCACCAGGAAGACGCTTTTCTGGTCGACGACGAACACCGTCTCTACGTTGTCGCCGACGGCATGGGCGGGCATCTGGCCGGTGAAGTTGCCAGCGCAATCGTGATTGAAACCCTGCAGGCTGCAGTGAATGATTCGAACTCTCCCCCGACTACGGAACGGGATGCTTCTCTCTCTCCTGGAGGAACCATGCTTGCGGCCTGGATCCAGAATGCCAACCGGCGGGTGTTCGAACAATCGCAGGGCCAGGAACAATGCCGCGGCATGGGCTCAACGATTGCCGCGCTGTATTTTACGAACAACCGCATTGTGATCGCCAACGTCGGCGACAGCCCGACTTATCTGGTACGCGCCAGGAGCATTGAGCTAATTTCGGCCATGCATACAATGGCGGCCGATCAGACAACACGGGATCTGTACGGCGAGGACATACTGCTGAAGCAGCTTAATCATATGCTCACGCGGGCAGTCGGCATTGGCAATGATGTACAGCCGTATATCCATGAATTGACTTGCTGTGCAGACGATAGCTATATCATATGTTCCGACGGGCTCAGCAATGCAATTGAACCCGAAGAGATGCTCGCTACCGTCCAGCAATACAACGCCGGGAAGGCCTGCAAAGAATTTATCACTATGGCTAACGCGCGCGGCGAAGATGACAATATTACCGTTATCGTTATCAAAGTTTGCGGTGAAAATTCTGACAATTAGATCATGCGATAACCGGATACTTTAGGAAAAATGATAAAAATCAAACAAACACTCTGCGTGGCCGGGATTGCGGCCGTCCTGTTTCTGGCAGGTTGCCTTCCCTCTGGAAAAATAAAAACCCCCGATCTGCCTGATGACAGGCTTATCTTTTCTCAGGCACAGCAGGCCCTTGACGCGCGCGACTTTCCTGATACCGCCGAACTGCTGGAAATTTTCCTGAGGGAATTCCCGGAATCAAAACAGTACAGTTGGGGTCTACAGCGCATGGGCGAAGCCATGCAGGGACTATTGCAAACCCAATATCTGCGGCCGATTGAAAACGGGCAGGATGAAACAACAACACGAAAAGCCTTCCTTTCAACCTATGAAACATATGCCTGCTGGTTGACAGACAACACCCGGCTCACCTATGACGGCAGTCACTACCGCAAACTCCTGAAGGATGATCCCGACAGTAACATCGCGGACGAAGCCGCCTACCGTCTGGCACTTTTACGCTCAGACCCTCAAGCACAGCCTGAAAAAATCGAACAAGAAGTACAGGATCTTGGGCGAGTGCTTGAGCGCTACCCGGCAACCTCGTTTCGGTATGAAATTCTCTATATGATGGCATATCGCTATCACCAACTCTATGAACACTATGCGTACTCAAACCGATCTGGCACTACCAACCGTGCAGAAGCACACCACTATAAAGAACAAGCCGTGTATCTCTATTCTCTTGCGCTCAAAAGCCCGCGGCACAGTCTGTTTGCTGAAAAGGCCTGGCAAAACCTGCGAGATCTGGAAGACGGTCGAAGGATATTCCCTTGAGAGGACTACGCGGCATAAGTACCTCTCCCGGTTATACTAAAGCCAGCGCCCAATTGCCGCATACCCATTCAACCCTTCATCTAACAGGTGAGTAATTATGAAAATAACCATGGTTGCCGGCAGTCCTCACGGCTTATCCGGCTTCGGCGGCAAAATGGCTGCCATCATTGATAAGCGACTGCGTCAACACGGAGTCAGCCTTGAGACCTTTTCGCTGGCGGATATGAATATCCGAACCTGCACGGGATGCTATGTCTGCTGCAAAAAAGGCGCCTGCGTCTTTGATGATGATTGGGAGGCGGTCTATGACGCCATGCTCGGCTCGGACGGCATTATCTGGATGGCGCCGAATTACACCTTCAATGTGCCTGCGGAAATGAAGGCCTTTATCGACCGTGGTTTCAGCAAGCTGCATCTGCAGATGCTCAAAAGCAAATACGCGCTTCCCGTCATCACCTCGGGCAGCTGGGTACTTGAGGATGCCCTGGATTACCTTGCAAAAACACTGCTGAAAAACGGCTGCTGGGTGGTGGATCGGGTCGGGATCAGCATGGCAGAATGGAGCCAGATGGAGGAAGAAAAAAAGGCGCAATTACTGAGCGGAGTCGACCGTCTAGTGGCGGCCATAGCTGAACAGCGTATTTTCGAAGACCAGGCCGAAACTCTGCGAGAAAATTTTGAAATGATGCGGGGTTATATCTCCTACTTCAAGGAAGAATTTCCCCATGAATATCACGCATGGATCAGCCGATGGCCGGAGTCACCCCCCGACTGAGCATGGAACGAATCTCTTTCCAACGCATAACGATAGAGCAAGTAGCGCATAGTTTTTTGTATGTGTGCTACCGCCTCCTGTGGTATATTTAGAATCTGTCTGCGCGGCCTGTTGCGACAATCGCGCAGTACTTTAATAAAGATTATTTGCAACCGCACAACAAAGGAGCTGGAACATGCATATTGTAGCTGTTTGCGGAAGTTTCCGCGAGGAAAGCAACACGAATAAACTGATACACACCGTAGCTAAAGCATCTGGAATCGATTGCGAATTTATTGAGCTGGGTGCCCTGAATATACAACCCTGCAGCGGATGTTCAATGTGTATGATGAACGAGGGAGCATGCCCGATTGACGATGACATGGAGGCCGTACGCGAGAAACTGCTTGCGGCTGACGGGTTCATTATCGGAGGGCCCACGTATTTCATGGATATCTCCGGTGCGGTTAAGAGTTTTATCGACCGGACCATGGCGGTAAAATACCGCGAAATCGGCCCGCAGCATAATGTCGAGCTGCCATGGCATGGCACGGATCCTTTTCATAACAAACCGGCCGTTCTGGTGGTTACCGTTGCCGGTAAAGGTCATGAACGCACGGTCGAAACCCTCAAACTCGCTTTTGATGACTGTCACCGGATGCGCATCGTTGCCCAGTTGGCAGAAAAAGTCGGTATGGATGATGTTGATGACTTACCGGATGTTTTGAAACGGGCCAGGGAAGCCGGCAAAAAGCTGGGCGAGGCCCTGCAAGCATAACCAGCAAAGAAACCATGGTGGGCTGAACAAGGACGGTCGCTCAGCTCATCATGAAAGAATGTTCGGATGACATCCCCATGCCTGACGTACCACCCGATTATGCCGTACTATCTAAACTGTTTCCTGCATATGTCCACCTGGCCTGTATGCGCGTGCAGGATGCACCCCCCGATGTACTTGACGCCGAACGATCCCTCATAAAAAAAGCCGTTGAAAAACGGCGCCGTGAATTCAGCGCCGGCCGCTACTGCGCCCGGCAGGCCCTCAAGGCGCTTGGCTTCGAGGACACCCCGATTATGCATGATCAAAACGGGGCACCCCTTTGGCCGCAGGGCATTGTAGGTTCAATCACCCACAGCACCACACACGCAGCAGCGGCCGTTGCTCAAGACTCCAGGCTGCACGGCCTTGGCATCGATATGGAAACCGTATCACGGGTATCTCCGGCGATTACGAACAAAATTCTGACAGCACCCGAACTAGCAACGCTGCAATGCCACCCGGATCCTGCCGAACAACAGCGTCTGCTGGCACTGTTGTTTAGCGCCAAGGAATCCATATACAAATGCCTGCACCCCCTTCTGCAGTGCCGGATCAGCTTTGAGGATGCCCACATAGAATGTGGACCTGACCCAAACTCAATAACAATAATCATGTGTCCTCGTATTCAATCCGCACTTCCCGGCGCCGAACACCTGCGCGGGAGCTATTGTTATTTCAATGATACTGTATGTACGGCAGTATGGCTGGGAAAGAAAGCCTGCGGCAAAACAACTGCAAAGGGCTTTACCATAATGCACAGCTATGCTAATGAATAATAGCAAGGAAGCCGAAAACAAGAGTGCATGATATTCTAACCAGCACAGACTAAAATACGCGAACACACGACACGTTCAGGGACCTGGGAAGCAATGTCAAACGAAGAAAAAGAAAAATATAACGATAGGCTTTATCAGGATTTATTAACCAGCCTGACAGTCCTGAAAAAGAATATTAGCATTTACCCTCCCGGTCATACGACGATCACCCTCACCACCGACAATCTGCTCAAAATTTTAAAGACTGTCCTGGAAAGCGATACAAGAATATCAATCTCTGCAACAAAAAAAATTTTAATGCTCAACGGACAGGTTATTGAATCAAAATCACCACATGTCCATGATTTTTCCCTGTTCCTCAACCAGCGGGGCATAGGCTCCCTGACAATTGAGTCGGAAATCAGCGCCGATGAGTTGCAGACTTTTTACAGGCTGGCGCTTTCGATGCCGCCATTAACCCAGCTATATCAGAACAACGACATTGAGCAGCAGATCAATGAGTTAGCGCATGTGCGGGTCACGCAGCTTGATTTCAGCGGTGTACAGCTCAGTGTAGACGGTACATCTTCAAGCGACTTACCCCCGGAAAAAATTACGACGCTCTGGCAGGAATTCATGCTGGACGCGCTCCCCCCTGAAATGCAGCATGAACGTGACGCCGCCCTGGCGGACACAACCCCGGGCTATGACCCGGAATCATTCAAAAATTTCTGCCAAAAATATAAAGTCTCGGCGGCCCGGGTACTGCAAAGCTATAAAACAACACTCCATGAAAATTTTTCCGATGTTGATGAAGATGTCAGCGGACTTTCCGCTAAGCAGACGTTTTTAAAATCAATTCAGGGAGCCATGACTGATTTTTCCAAGGAGCTGAAGGATCAACTGCTGGACATGACAATGAACCACATGAACAGCATAGAGAACGAGGCTGCCCTTGAAGAAATTCTTTTCAGCATGCCAGGCGAGATGATTCTCGAAGCCCTTGAGGCAACCTCCGGGAACAAACGGCAGATATCCCCGGCCCTGACAAATCTGCTGGGAAGCATGTCCCGGACACAAGAGCAACAAGGACAGACCGATAAAACGCCTCAGTCCCTTAGCATGGCAAAGGAAAAAATCAAAACCCTTTTCAATAAAGAAAACTATGAGGAATACGTGCCCGAAGATTATGCCGCTATCCTCCAGAATATCTCAGCCGGCCTGCTCAGCACAGATCCTGACAAACCGCACTCTTTCGACGTAGATAAGTACCTTCCCTCGATTGAAGACGCAAGCCTCAATCGAGATATCACCATTGCACTACTTGCCCTCATGGACGATGAGCACAATAACCAGGTATACCCAGACCTAAGTGTCAAACTTTCCCGGATGGTACCCGGACTGCTGGAGTCGGCTGAGTACAGCCTGCTGGTCACGCTGTTCAAAATGCTCGCCAGACATGCGGCGAACAAACAAGACCTGCAGCTCCGCAATGCCGCCGCATCAGCACTCGACGAATTTTCAAAGGAACGCTTTATAGAACTTCTTGCCCATTCCTTCGTCTCACAGACCAACAAGCAAGACACAAACCTTGAGGAATTGGTCATGCTTACCGGAGACCGGAACCTCAAGTGGCTTTCACGACAGTATGTGGAGCAATACTCCAGCGGACGGGGCCAACACCTGTTTCTTCTCCTGTGCCGCTTCGGAGTCCGTGCCGCTGAAGAAGCCGTGAAGATCCTGCCGGAGTGCGATGATAGCCAGGCCATTGCCCTCTTGCAGCTGGTGCGGACTTGCGGCGACAATGCCTGCATAATACCAGTGCGCAGACTACTGGAAAGCAACAGTGCCGAACTGCGGCTGGAAGCACTGCGTACGCTACTGAAAGTCAAGGACTCTTCTGCTCTACCTGCCCTGAGAAAAATGCTCTATACACGCAACCTGCGCTCGGTAGAAACAGCGTTAAAATTTATACAGGAAAATGACGTTCAGGAGCTGGCACCTGACCTGGCTGCAATGATCAAAACGCTGTTTATTTCCAGAAGCAGCCTGACCCGCAACAAAGCCTATCTCAATATTCTGGCAACGCTCGGTAACCAGCGGGTACTGCCCACGCTTCAGAAAGTAGCATCTGCCGTGTTCTCTTTTACACCGCTGTCACTGCGCCAGACGCAGCTCTTTTTATACAAAACCCTTTCCGAATATCCCCGTGATGCTGTTCAGACGCTCCTGTTGCGGGGCGTCGGCTCCAGCAACTCGAAAATAAGAAACCTGTGCCAAACAATGATCAATGCTCCACAGGCTACAGACAAGCCGTGACGTCAGTCATTGACCCGACGATAAAGAACGGGTACTTTTTATGTCAGAAACCAGCAAACAGGCTATTGTAAAAATTATTACACAGATAGTTGCCGCAGTTACCAACATACATCTGTATCCGCCTACCCACCCCCAGGTTGCACCGCTCGTGGACCATCTCTACGACAGCGTTACCCTGATTCTGGAAACAACGCCGGAACTGGCAATTGTCATTGTTGACGATGATATTGTCCTGCATGGCAAGCCCCTGTCCGACGCGGGGCATGTAGGACAATCCTTCGTAAAAATTTTGAAAAAAAAGGAAATCGAACACCTTACACTGCTTGCCGGGCTGACCAAATCGCAGCTGTTTGAATTTCTTGACGATCTTGCCTCCATTGATGTAAAAACCATACCGGACAGATCCTGCATAAAACTGGGGAAAATCACGTTTGACCAAGAAATGGATGCCCGTGTTGATGATTTTATAGCTTTCCGGGAGATGATGCTCGCGGATATGCAAGCGCTTTACTACGGCATCCGATCCGGCAAACGCCTTGATGTTGAGGATGTGCAAAGCATTGTTTCAAGTTTCATCACCAATTTCACGCATACAATAAATCCGTTGAACCTGCTCGCCTCCCTTAAGTCCGAAGATGAATACACCTATGTGCATGCAACAAATGTGGCCTTGCTGACCATGGCCCTTGCCGAGTATCTCGGATTCGAGGGAAAACCCCTTGAAAATATCGGCACCGCCGCACTGCTACATGATGTCGGAAAAATGGTCATACCCGATGAAATCCTCAACAAAAACGGGGCCCTAGATACTGACGAGCGGACACTCATGGAAACCCACCCCCTGCGAGGCATACAGTATCTTGCCACACAAAAGGACATCCCGACACTAGCCCTGATCGCAACCATGGAGCATCATTTGAAATTCGACGGCAGCGGATATCCGCGCATCCGGGAGGACTGGCGCCCCAACATCGTAAGCCAGATGGTAAGCGTTGCCGATGTTTTTGATGCCCTGCGCAGCAAAAGGCCGTACCGGGGCCCCATCCCCCAGGAAAAAATCATAAGTATTCTGCGAAAGGAAAGCGGAAAGGCCCTGAACCCTGAGCTGGTTGAAAACTTTATCACAATGATTGAACACTAAGCCCGATCACCGTGCCGCTTTTCAATTGACACTGAAAGTACCTCCTGCTTATAATAAAAACAGCTTACAAGGTAGATTGCACTCGTGTTTACAAGGAGTCTCATATGTGTCAAATGCGCGTAATCATGGAAACCACTGCCGGTACAGAGCAGATCATGGAAGAGGTGACCGACCTTGAAATAACCCCCGAGGGCATCATGCTGACAAGCTTGTTTGATGACCCACGTCTGGTTCCCGGTTCCACTGTTAAAAAAATTGACTTTATGGCAACCCTTGTTACGCTGGGCCCGGGTGAGGTAAGTGCATGAAACAGTTAACCGACATTGAAAAACTGCAGCGCCTGATCCCGCACTGGATAGAGCATAACCAAAGCCATGCTGCTGAATTTCTGCGCTGGGCCGCTTTAGCGCGCGCAGCCGGGGAAGAACAAGCAACCGCCTTGATTGAAAACGCGGCTGCATTGCTGCAAAAAGCAGAAGATGAACTAAGCGCAGCGCTTGAAAAAATAGGCGGCGCAACCAGCCCACACGATAGCGAAAGCCATCATCACCACAGCCACGACGCATAATGCGCACAACGCTCTGGTGCTCTCCTACTAAAAAGGATATGTGTATACCATGACAACATTTCTCCCTGAAAGCCGCGCCCTGCTGATCGGCAGCATTCCCCTGAGCGACCACGCTGAAGCAACCCGTCTAATACTGGACTATACACCCGATGTTCCTTTATGGGTGCAATTGCCGGGCCTGCCCCAAGAGGGTATGATTGAACAATTCGCCCCGGGGATGCCCGGCCTTGTCCGCTCCGGGGACCGGATCTATATCGACAGCAGTGCCGATAGTTTCCATACCGAGCTGGCTGAATTTTACGAAGACTACCTGAAAGCACTGGAGGATCCTTCTTTTCTTTTAACGTCGCGCTTTGCGCTCAGCGATGATACCGCACGCGGGTTTTCGGTGTTTTGCGACATAATCAGCAGCCGAACGCCTGCGCCCTGCGCGGTCAAAGGACAAATCGCGGGACCAATGACCACGGGTATCGGGCTAAAAGATCAGAATGACCGCTTTGTTTTTTATGATGATACCCTGCGCGATATGATAACCAAACATCTAGGCATGAAAGCAGCTTGGCAGATACAGCGGCTCAAAGCCCTGGGTGTGCCGGCCATCATTTTTTTTGATGAGCCAGGCCTGGTCGGTTTTGGAACATCGACATACATCAGCATATCACGCGAAATGGTTACCACCGCGCTTACAGAGGTAATCGAAGCCGCGCACAGCGCAGAAGGACTTGTCGGTGTGCATGTATGCGCGAATGCTGACTGGTCGCTCCTGCTCGAATCGCAGGCAGATATCATCAGCTTTGATGCCTATTCGTATTTTGATAGATTTATTTTATTTGATACACAACTCAAATCCTTTCTCACCGCTGGCGGTATATTGGCCTGGGGGATTATTCCAACCGGAAACACCGACGATATTGACAAAGAATCTGTTGATTCCCTGTATCAGCGCTGGCTAAAACAGATGGGCGCTGTAGAGCGCCTGGGTGTTCCCCGGCAGACCATACTGTCGCAAAGTTTTATAACGCCCAGCTGTGGAACAGGTACCCTGAGCCTTGCACACGCAACCAAGGTGCTTGAACTCACGCGAGACCTGTCCGAAAAAATACGAAACGAACACTGCTTATAAGCTGCTCTCCCAAGGGCGCACATTATCAGGACTGTGCCCCACCAACAACGCAGATGCCTGTGAGGCAATCATGAAATCATCCGCCCCGGCACACATACGCCAATCAGCTATCGCCTGCATCCTGCTCACAGCTCTGCTTGCCTTCGGCTGCGCGCATCCACGCCTGCCGCTCATTGCGGACTTATCAATTACCGGCCTTGATACACGCTGCCTTAAGGACAAGGTTATTGCCATTGACCCGGGGCACGGGGGGCCGGAACACGGCGCAATAGGTGTGCGCGGCATCACCGAGGCTGAGATCAACCTGACTGTCGCGCTGCAGCTGTGGGGCCTGCTTAAACAAGCCGGAGCCAGGCCCGTTCTGACACGCCTGTCTGATCAATCGCTCTACAACGCGCAGGAGTTTAATCTGGCAGCCGATCTTGCACTGCGGAAGAAGATCAGTACTGATGCCGGAGCCGACCTGTTTGTAAGCATTCATCACAACGCGTCACTTAACCGCAGCAAAAATACCCTGATTGTTTTTTATGCCATGGCCGATCCGTACCGGTCCCGTGATGCGGCCCGTTCAATTGGATCAGCACTGCAGCACAGTCTCGGACGAGACAGCCACAGTATTCAAGCTGGCAACTACACAGTGCTGCGCTCCACCCGGACTCCGGCGGTTCTAGGTGAGGCCTCGTTTATTTCAAATAAAAAAAATGAATTGGATCTCGCCTACACCCGAACCCTGGCTACTGAGGCTAGAGGTTATTTTAACGGCATTCTCGCACATTTCAGCCGGGGAGTACCTATGGTGCGTGACCTGCAGGCTGCAGGCTCAGCGAATGCGCGCCCTCCAATCTGTGCCTGCCTTGATCCCGGCCATGAGCAGGGCTGGATCGACATCAGCTCTGTAACAGCAACGGTTGATGGAAACGCTGTCCGACAGATCAAGACCGAACAAAACTACATTGAGCTCATCCCCCCGGAACTGGCTAACGGGCAGCACAGAGCCTGTGTTGCCTTTCGCAACACAAAAGGCAACTCGGCACGGCACTGCATTGATATTGCCGTTGCCCTACCGCCGCACAACCTTGAAATTACCAGCGGATTTTCGGTCATACCTCCCGACCCACGCGTTGCAACCGCTATTGATATTTATGTGCGTGACCGGCTTGGGCGCCCGGTTCTTGATGGAACGCCGGTTGCAATAACCACCACAGCTGGAACACTGCTAAGGGCAGAAATACATACGACCAACGGACACACACGCGCCATGCTGGCCGCAGGTGATCACGCCGGCGCAGCAACCCTTCAAGCCACATCAGGCAGCGCCCGGGCCGGAAGACAGATCAGGTTTGCCAAGCCCGACAAGGCCCTGCTAACGCTGTCGGTGCGCGATGCAGCCGGGCAGCCAATCAACGGTGCCGCACTAAAGTTCGGCACCATCCTTGCGCACTCTGACCGCTATGGGTGCCTTCAGGCTGAAATAGAACAGACAGGTCAAAAGCAGTTTCAACTTGTCAAACAGGGGTATGAACTGTACACGTTCACTATTAATCCGGTTATCGGCGCCCTGACAATTAAGAATGCCGTGCTGCAGCCGATTGATGCAGGAGTATTTCATAACCGTACCATCATGCTTGACCCACAAGGCAGCAGTTTTGCTGCCATTCCTGTTTTGAAAATACTAAAAGATAAAATTGAGCATGCCGGCGGGCGCGCGCTGCTCACATGGCAGACTGATCCAGCCCCCGCATACCGCGAGCGCATCATGCGAGCCTCAGCTGAAACAGCGGATGTATTTCTATGTGTCAGTGCCGAGAGCCGGCGCTGCAGCGCCGGACATTATCACCGCAGCGTGCCGGGTCTTGAACTGACCCAACGCCTGCAAGAGACCTTCTCCAAACGAGATCTGACCGGCTGGAGAAAATTCACAATCCTCCACTCAACACATGATGCAATTCTTCACACCTCCATGCCGGCCGTAGAGCTTTCTCTGTCCCGGAAACTTGCGGCCAAAAAGCCAGGAGCTGCTGCGCAGGCTATATATGAGGCTCTGCGACAATGGCTGCGTGACAACAGCCAACAAACACTTTAAAAATAATTTTGGAAAAGTACTATTTACAGGCTGTTCAAAAATGACCAGGTGCAAGGCGTGCTACATCATGAGGAATGAGACGTACTTTCTCGTACGCCGCAGTGACGAATAAGAAGCGCACCGCAAAAGATGGGCTTGTTTCAACAGCCTGTCAAATCCCCCAAACGATCTCAATGCATCCGTCGCGCACGCGTATATCCTTTACCAACATGCCCGCGATATTCGTAACGCTGTCCTGATCCTTGAAACGATACACCGGTTTGCGTTTGAGAAGTTTCTGCATGGCAGGCATAAATAATGCGCTCAGCGCCTGCGCATCCTGCTGCTGTGCACCATTCAGAACAAACTGCTGCAAAAGCGGGTCCGTCAAAAACAGTGCCTTTTTCTTGGGCTTGTAAACCACTGAAGCGAGAATCACGGCGCTGCAACTCATAGCGGCATTGTTGATCGTAATATTACTCACACTGATTTCAAGTCCAAACTCTACCCGATTGTCCTCACGGCGCAGGGTGATCTGCGGATTCTCGTAAGTAATGGTTCCCAAAAACTGATGTAATTTCGTAATTGGAAATTTTTTGCTGATATGTTCCTGCAACTGCGCTTCTGTGATGCGCACGGTTGTCTCCCGCCATGCAGAACAACCACCTGCCAAACAAGCTGCGACCAGAACGATGACGATTGCCGTGATACCTTTTCTCATACAAAACCTCATACTAACAGTACTTAAACCATGCTTAGACCTGTTCACAATCAAGCGCCTTAATGTTGAGCTCAACATGTTTGCGCTGCGTCATGCCGACCAGCACACTAGTAACCTCAGGCTGCTCAAGCAAAAAACGCAGGGCCGCAACTGCACTCGGCCCTGACAGACCGTCTGCATAGCGCACAGCCTGCTCAAATTTCTCAGGGCTGCGGTACAGCGAGTTCCGGCGTCGCACATCATGACGACCGGGCCTTCTGCTCATATCCATTTCGCCGCCCAGCACCCCTTGTGCAAGCGGGCTGTAGGCAATAAACCCCAGATTCTTCTGGCTGCAAACGGGCAAAACATCGGTAGCCGCATCGCGCTGCAGCAAGTTGTAGAGTTGCTGAATTGAAGCTATGTCGGCAAGCGTACATGCCTGCTGCAACTGTTGTACTGAAAAATTAGATACCCCGATGTGGCGAATGACGCCGGCTTGTTGAAAACTGACAAGCTCATCAATCGTTTCCTCCAGCCCTGTGCGCCTGTCAGGCCAGTGAATCTGATAAAGATCAATATAGTCGGTTTTAAGCCGCTGCAGACTGCTTTCAAGGTCGCGCCGCAAAGCGTCGCGCGACAAATCATGGCGAACCTGTCCACTGTCATTCCAAACCAGTCCACACTTGGTGGCAATCAGTACGTCCGACCGGACTCCTGAGAGCACCTCGCCCAGCACCTCCTCGGAGCGGCCAAATCCGTATAGTGGCGCAGTATCAAAAAAATTAATCCCACACTCAAGACAGCTCTCAAGCGCACGGCGCGCCTCGCGCTCATGATAATTTCCCCAGCCGCGCCCGCCCAGGGCCCAGGCTCCGTAACCGATGCGCGAGACATTTAGACTGGATGATCCAAGCTGTCGGTAAAGCATAGTAGCTGATATGATCCCCGGGTTTTTTAACGTTTTACTTGTCCTGCATATGAATTTCAATTATATATGGTAATCAACTTAACGGGCAAATGCATCAAAAAAATATGAATGCGCTCACTCTTTTAGGACAAGCAATAAAAAAACTGTGATTGGAAGGATGGTCAAATTTTTATCATGAACGAAAGATCAAAAGAAAAACTGTTCACTCCGAAGGAAAAAAGCATTCTCACAGGTTTAAGCACGGCTCTCGGCTTGCGCCAGCTTGGACTTCTGCTTGTCCTTCCGTTTCTCGCAGTATGGGCCGGAGGCCTTGAAAACTCAACACCGGCTCTTATCGGGCTCGCCATGGGGATGTTCGGCCTAACTCAGGGCCTGCTGCAAATCCCGTACGGCCTGTGGAGCGACCGCGTCGGCAGAAAAAAACCCTTCATCGTGGGAATGCTTATTTTCACATTCGGGCTCATTCTTGCTTATTTCACGAATTCTATTTATCTCCTGATAATTGCACGTACAATCCAGGGCGGCGGGGCCGTGGCCGCAGTTATTTTTTCATGGATCGGAGACGCAATCCCGGCAGAGAAAAGAAACCGTGCAATGTCTATCCCGGGGATAGCCGTCGGCATAGCATCAATCATTGCTTTTATAGGCGGCCCTTTTTTGATCAAGTTCATCACGGTCGAACAAATGTTCCTTATCTGCGCGATATGCAGTGCGGGGGCAGTGCTATATATCACCTTCTTTATTCCATATGAAGCCACGCCTGAGCCTACCCGTTTCAGCATACGGGATTGCTTCACAGCGATGAAAGGCCCCGGACTGCTACCGCTCTACCTGTCCGGCCTGATCATGAATTATACTCTCGTCGCAGTATTTTTTATATTACCTCAATTGATAGCAAAACACATGACGCCCGAAGACACCTGGATATTTCTGGCTCCCTCCGTAATCGCCGGCATGGCGGTCATGCGTATGGCAACAAAAGTGGCGGATAAAGGAAAAACCAAAGCGATGCTGCTCGGGTCATACTGCCTGATCGTGCTTGCGGGGATTCTGTTTCTGGCAGACAACGTACCGGCAATATTTGCAGCCTCAATATTTTTCTTTATCAGCTACATGACCCAAATCACGCTTCTGCCCGCAACCATAACTAAAATGGTCGGGGCAGACAAGCGCGGGACCGTAATCGGCGCGTATAACGCGCTTACCAACTGCGGTGCATTTTTCGGCGGCACAGTAACCGGATTATTATGGGGAATATCGCCCTCGTTTTCCATCAGCGCTATTCTTCTCGTTTCCCTGGCTGGCGGCCTGATGATTTTTATATTTTTCAGGGATGCAATGGGCAAAACCCACTAGCCTACAATCACGGATCAGGGAAAGCGGCTGGTTGGCGCTTATGACCGAAATCTTGCGGCGCAGCAGTTTATGCCTCCCCAATAACAACAATCTACACAGGAATTGGCATGCAAAAATCATTCGGCTGGACCGGGCGGATCGCCCGGGTGGACTTGACAACTGGCACTATAGAGCATATCGCCACGGCGGATTACGCCCAGCGGTTTATCGGCGGCCGGGGCCTGGCCAGCCGTCTCTATTGGGACACAGTAGCCCCAGAGGCCGCTGCCTTTGCGCCGGATACCCCGCTTTTTTTCATGACCGGCCCTCTGGCCGGCACCAAGGCCCAGGGCTGTTCACGCTGGGTGATTGTAGGCAAATCGCCCCTGGCTTTTCCTGAACAATACGCCTGCAGCAATTTGGGGGGGCGCTGGGGCGCAGCCTTGAAGTGGGCCGGACTGGACGGGCTGGTGATTATTGGCGCTGCCGACCGCCCGGTGATTCTGGAAGTCACCACAGGCGGACGTGTAACTCTGGCGGATGCGACCGGACTGTGGGGACGTGATGTGCCGGAAACCCTGACAACCCTGAAGGACCGCTACGGATCCGGGGCAGAGGCTGCGGTAATCGGCAGCGCCGGAGAGCGCCGGGTACGGTTTGCCTCGGTAATGGCAGGCGACGGCGCTGTGGGAGGCAAAGGATTCGGAGCAGTCATGGGCGCTAAAAACCTGAAGGCCGTAGTGGTGAAGTGCAAGCGGGCAGTGCTACCACCCGCAAAACCCGAGGCCTTCCGTGCGGTGACCCGCAACACCACAGCCTTATGGCGCGGGGAATCCTCGGAGCGCTACTGGATCGATGCCATGCTGGAAGGGGTAGAAAAAATCAAAACCACGCCCTGTTTTGGCTGCCCGGGAATCTGCGGACGCGGACTGTACACAGATAGCCGGGGCGAGCGCGGCTACGGCAAAAACTGTGGCTCGGCCTATGCCTATGCCTATGCGGAAAAAGCCCTCACAGGCAGTATAGGTGAGGCGACCTTCTTGGCCACCCGGCTGGCCAATCAATATGGCATATGCTTAAATGAAATTAACCTGCTGGTAGATTGGATGCCCAAAGCGGTGCAGCGCGGGCTGATCGACGGCCCGGCCAATGGTCTAAACCCTGAAGTCTACGGCAGCCGCGAATGGATAACAAACCTTATTAAAAGTGTGGTAGAGCGCCGGGGCATCGGCGACCTTTTGGCCGAGGGCAGCCGTCGTGCAACAACAGAACTGGGAGCGACGGACCTGCTGGATGGTCTGGCCACCGCCGCCGGTTTTCACGTCAACCTGTACAGCCCCCGCCTTTTTTTGTCAGCAGCCCCGATCTATGCCACTGAGCCGGTCCATCCCATTACCCAGCTGCATGCCATCAGCTTTCCCATGGTTAAGTGGATGATCTGGTTGGGAACTGAGGGAATGATGAGCCGTTTCTCTACAGACCAGCTGCGGCAACTAGCCCGCATTTTCTGGGGCGGCGAAGCAGCGGCAGAGTTCGACTCGCCAGAAGGCATGGGCCGGGCGGCAGCAATCATGCAGGACCGAGCCTATGCCAAGGAAAATCTAATCGGGTGTGATTTTTTCTGGCCCATCGACTACAGCGGCAACAGCACAACCGGGGTTGGTGATCCAACGCTGGAAGCACGACTTTTTTCCGCGGTAACCGGTTGGAATCTGGATGAAAAGGCCTACCTGCGCAGCGGCGAGCGTGCTCAAAACCTGTGCCGCGCCATTTATTTGCGGGAGGGCAGGCGGGGGCGTGTTGATGATCGCCTGGAAGAAATTAATTTTACTCAGCCGCTGGGAAAACCCGATTCCGTCATCGGCGTTTTCAATCCCGAGGCCCTGCTGCCCGGCCGCGATGGAATCTTTTCCGCGATGGACGCAACGGTATCCCGCGCTGACTTTGAAACCATCATGGACGACTACTACCGCGAACGAGGCTGGGATCCTGTGAGCGGCCTTTTGACCCGAACGGGCCTGGCCGATCTTGAGCTGGAGGACCTGACAGCCGAGCTGAATGAACGGAGTCTGCTGGCTGAGTGAAGCGCTTCGATCTGGCGCGGCATATCACAGGCAGCATTTTTTTGGCAGCCTGCGTTAGACATGGTCTTTCGAATTAATTACGGAACTTGAGAGGTTAACCCTGATAAGCGTTGCCAGCTAAACGTGCTGGAATCCACCATTACGGAGAGAGGCTGGGCTCGTCTGATGATTGTATCGCTGAGGATGCTGTATCCCTATTGAGAAATTTTTCGAATTGCAGCGGCTTTACACTCAGTTCTTTCCGCAATCTTTTTCCAGATACGTTTTTTTTGATGGGAGGCAAGGTCCCCGAAGGCAACTCTAAATAGTCGGCCGCTTCAAGCATCGCCACCGCCTCTTGCGGAGAGTATGCGTTTTCGGCAGCCTCTCTCAGCAATGGACTCGCAGCCGCGTCCCCCAGTGTCAACATGCCATTCAGTGCCGCCTGGCGAATTTCCGGATCCGGATCAAAAAGATAGGATTCGAGTATCGGCAATTCTTCGGCATCGTAGGTGATTGCAGCCGCTTCGATCTCATTGAAGACCGCATCAACTTCTACCTCTGTGCGGATCATCGCCAGAGCAGAGGGTTGAAGCCCCTGCGGAAGTTCGGGATGGTCAGCAGAAAGCGCAGGATCTTCCCTGTCCGCTATCTTCCGCTGTGGTTTGGGTTGAACTATTTCACTTTTGGAGTCCGTCGGCTTTTGATCCCTGTTTGTACCAATCCAGACTAATGCAACCAATAGCACAAGCAGGATGCTGCCTGCATATACATATACCTTTGTGGGCTTCATGCTGCGCCTTTCATGAACAATGCTCAACCACGTGCACTCGGCCCGAAACTCATTGCCCCTTCCGGATTCAATTGTCCGGAAGAGGTTGAGTGTAAGGGGAGCCGTGAAATGCAGGCGCTCCCGTCGGGGTAGAGGAACCTAGTCCTCAAAAAAGAATTCCTTACCTTTACTTACCTTAATCCTGCCGTCCACGATGCCTACACAGCCTTCTTCAAAACACTCTGTGGCATTGTCAGTATTGTTATCAAAGAGCAATCCACCGATTGGGTTTACCTCTCCACCATTAAAACTGAAGGTCTCTTCGTCTTTATTTTCACTTTCAATAGCGTTCATGGCCAGGGACATATCCATAATTCCAAGCATCATAGACTCTCTACCTTCAAGTTCAAACATGATCTGGATCGGGCTCTTGATTTGTATGTTCTGTGAGAACTTAGCATGTTTATCGGTCTCTTCCCCCTCAACTTTCAAATCAATAACCTGAACGTCCATCATGGGGCTAAAGTCGATAATGTCACCAAGAAAGACGAGCTCTCCGTCTGACTCTTCTACAGCCACTTCAACACCATCTCCAAATATCAGAACAAGTTTGCTGCCTTTAACAGCATCAATCACGCCCGCATCAGCCAACCATTCCAAAAGTTCCTTATTACCAATCCTCGTGATTTGCATTTTGGCGACCAGCTCAAAATATGCGCCCTTGTTAGTCTCCCACTCGTTGTCCCAAACAAGTTCCTTAGGCTTGATCGTTTTACCGCCTTCATCCTTTGCGGCAAGAACCTGCACTGTTTCAGTTAGCTTAAGACCTAGGGTCAACGGGGAAATAAACGCCATCTCCTGGGCAAAAGCCATGGCAGGAAACATCACAACTGCAAGTGCCACAATAAAAAATTTCATTTTCGCTGTTTTCATAGTTCTGCTCCTTTTGTTTGGTTTGTGTTGCGTTTTAGTTTGCTAAGGCCACTGCGGCCTCACAAGCTTTACTACAAGGGGTACTAACAGATTAATATTACAGCACAATTTATCAGTATCTCTCCTTTGATAGGTGATTTGTATGATTTTATATTCTATTCAAGTTGTCTTCAATAAATAACTACCATAACTATTAGGGGAAGTCAATAAAAGACATATACCGCCCTAAATATTTTTTTTATAAGTAGCTAAGGTGATGTTATTTTATATTCTATTCCCCTTGTCTCTGACAAAAAAATTACTATAATAATTATAGAGTGTCAATAAAAAATATATGGCCTTATTACTCCTTTTATAAAAGATTTGTATGATATGATTTTATATGCTACTCAACCTTGTCTTTGACAAGACGATACCGTACATTTTTGAGCATAGCACCTGCTTAACAAAGATTAGGCTTGCCCATGCAGCACACCGGCTTCTCCGCAGATGGAAAAACCTGCCGTATTCGCAGGGCCACCGCCGATGAGACAGACCAAATCACACGGCTTATCATGTCGTCAAGCATCCATGCAAAAGCCCTGAACCGGAAACTGGAAGCCGGACCACAGGAGGCGCAAAAAGAGCGTCAGGGTATCCGGCACGTTTTTTTTAAAATATTTTTCTTTCTGTTTGCTTCACGCGTTCAGTGGCGCAACTACAGTGTCGCCGTAAGCCCGGAAGGCACTGTTATCGGGTGCTGCCAAGTCAAACCACAACCCTGCGGGATCAGAGAGATTGATACACTCTGCGTTGACAAGGCCTGGCGCAACGGGACAGTCGCCGCGAGGCTTATGAAATTTGTTATTGCAGACAATCCGTACCCGTTATGGGGAACCTGTCTGGACAATGTCGTTGCTTTTCAAAAACGCAACGGCGGCATCCAGGAGACAAACCCCAAGCGGATGCCGCCGTTCCTGCGACGGCGCCAGCGCCTGTTCAATTTCTTTCTGCGCCTCACGGGAAAAAAATCCTACCTCGCAGTGATGACGCTTGCAAATTCATCGAGACCCCCCAGGCAGGGCACAGACGCTTCCGCTCTCGGTCCGAATTACAGACTGAATACAATGCGAACTGCGCTGTTGCGGCGCATCAAAAAATATCAACTCAGAAAATCACGCCCCTTCCGTTTCCCCGGACTGTATGAAACCGTACAGGGACTTTTCGTGTCCTACCCGACCTACACCAGTTCACTGCTTCAAAAGTATTTTAAAAAATCATTTCTTTTCAGGGTACCCGATAACAACGCATTTGTTACCTTCTGGACCCTGGACTTGCTTCTTGAAGCCTGTGAGGACACAACCGGGGATCTTAGTGAAATCCGCATAAAGGATGCAATCAGGGCCCTAATGGGGTTCCACGATCAGACCCGCGAACAGGACGATCCGCTGTTTGTGTTCTGGAAGCAGCGCAGGGTAGGAAGACACCCGGTGGTTTTTCCATCGAACCTGATGGCCTTTTACCGCCCGTTCAGGCTGTTCGAGGCCCTGCTGAACAAATCCGCTAAAACCCTGTCGAAAATCAGGCCACCGAAAAACCGTAGTGGCGGGCACCCCGGGCATACGCCCAAACGAAGCGCGGCCGCGTTCAGCCTTCCTGCTGATTTTGATGACGCGGCCCTCAACTGGTCCCTCGGCTCCTGCCTGTCCGACTTCAAGCACACGTATCCTGATGCATGGTCCGTCTGGTCACAAAACAGCTTCGACTTCAAGAAGCTTGCGCAGCATGCACTGGCATGCGCCTACCGCCCTTTTACAGATGATCCGGCCGCCAACGCAATTGACCCCCGGTCTTTTTTCGTAATCAGCACGTTTCTGTGGGAACTCCGTGATACAGGCACCAACATACGGAATTTCTCGCTTCTCACAACCTGGGCCTCCACGGTGAGCAGTAACCTTGAGGGAATCCATCGCTACTACAAGATGCCCTTCAATATCAATAACCTGGACTGCAGCGTACAGGCCAATTTTATCCATGCCGCCTGCAGGGCTGCGCAGCGCAACATGTTTCCCCATGATGTAGAGCACTTCGATGACCTGATTACCAACACGGCACAGTATCTGGCATGGGCCGTCGCCTCAAGCACAATCATAAACAAGCCCGATCTCGCTCTGCTCTATTACCCGACCCCTACATGTGCCTTTTTCTTTATTTCACGTATCGTGCAGCTGCTGGAAAACAACCACAGGCAGGCGACTGAGGGGGATGTATGCACGCGGGTTAGAAACGTTCTTGTGCCTGCGGCACGACAACACATTACCGGCTATCTGCAGTCATGTGCCGTTCAGACTGACACCACGGCATTCTGGCAGAGGCTCTCCGGAGAACAGGGCACATCGCCCGGCAGCGCGCTTGATGACCGTAAATTCATGACCGCGGCTTCAATTAACTGCCTTCTCAACCTCTGGACGCTGCGCCGCGGCTCAGCCGTTGAATGGCTGCCGTCCGTACCCGCACCCATACCTCCGCTAATCACCAAGGGGCTTGCATGGCTCCGGCAGCACGGGCTTTCGCGGTCCTGCTCCGACCATAACGCTTTTTTCTCTGCAAGCGTGAAACACCGGCACTCACTGCCTTTTCTGTTTCCGGCAAACAGGGTACAACACAGCGAGGGTCCCGCCCTGTCTTCCGCCGCACAGAAGAATCACGGCACTATGCGCCACAGCATATATGCCATGTCCGGAGTCCCAACCCGTGAAGAATATGCGCGCATGCTGGAGAAAAAAAGTCTGGAAGCTGTCGAGGAAGATACCTTCCAAAAATGCTTCGATCTTGATTACCCCTACTGGTCGGCTCCGACAGTAACATCCGCCCTGGTCCTGCTTGCTCTCTCAAAAGCCGAAAAACTCGGCCTATAAGTAACAATACCGGTGGGTTGTTTGCGACAGGATGTAGGAAAAATCGTGTACGGGCTGTTCAAAAATGGTCGGATGTAAGACGAGCGACAGCATGAGGGATGAGGCATACTTTTCTGTACGCCAGCGTAGCGCACCACAACAGATGCCCGTTTTTAAACAGCCTGCTAGACAGGCAGGGAATCAAACTTATCCGGTTCCCGCCAATAGGGCATTGGGAAACGCCGGTGGGCCCGGTATCGATAAAGCTGCATCAACCTGGCAACAAGGCGATGGCGAAAAAACATAATAAAAACGAGCGGCTTGCGCCCGTCCGTATCCATAAGGCGATCCTTGGCCCGATTTGCAATCAAACCATAACTCACTTTTTCCAGGCCCTGCTCAGCGGCATAACGCGCTGAGGCTACGATAATATTTTCATATGCATGGTAGGTGGGCACCGATGACAGGAAGCCGCCCTCGGTGAGTTCCAGGTGACGGCCATGCCGCACGAAGCTCTGCACGCCGACCACCCTTCCGTCAAGCCTGGCATACATGTGCACCATGTCGGGGAAATCCATTAAAAACTTTCTGACATGATCTGCATAGCCATGAACATCTATGCGTTTAACAGGATGTTCATGCCGGTCGTAGGATTCCGTACAGCAGCGAATAAATTCACCGGTAAGTTCCTCCCCGACAGCACCTTCATGAATATGCACGGTTCCGCCCTTGTTGGCAAATCTGTTTACCTGCCGGGAAAGACGTCCGTGAGATTTGAGCAAGCGCTCCGCAGCACCGCCACCTTCTGTACAAATGCAGCCTGACTCCATTACCTTGTGAGCCCGCACATGGGGAACCGTTTTCAGGGCACAGCGAAAATCTTCGGAAAAATCATCATCAATTGAACCGACATAGTAGCCGAACCGACGATGCTCAGTAAGCTTTTTAAACATCGCGGCAAAAATTTCGGCCCGGCGATCCGTATCGGCAAAGAAAAAAGTGTTATTGGTGCCAATATGATTGCCCTCGCCAAAGCAATGCTTCATAAAGATGGATGGCGTAGACAAAACGCTGGTAAGGCCCAGCAGTTCCCCTGTTGCGGAGCGGGCTTTAACGATACACGTGCGATGGGGAATATTGGTAATGATATCAAGCATGCCCGTTGTCAGGCCGCGTTGATTCAAACACGGCACAAACACGGCCTTCTCCCGGGCTGTCAATGGAATAGGTGGGCCAATTTCAACATCAATATCGCTTTTTTTCGACATTTGCAGGCTTTCTTAAAAACGTTCTAATCTCTGCCTCACCATGAGCCTCGTATGCCAGCCAGCAATCAGTACTATTCGGTTATTGCAAAACACCTTTTTACAAGCTGCTCAAAAATGAGCTGTTGCAAGGGCGCACAGGCATGAGGAATGCTGCGGTGCGCACCGCAGCAAACGGGCGTTTTTGAGCAACCTGCTAATCAATATCGGACCGGGAAAACAGAAATGTCCCCAGACCTACCATGGCTGCGCAGAAGGAAAAGAGCACCGCAGCATCAATAAACGGTGAAAATTTTGACATGCCGATGAGCCCGTAGCGCAGACCGTCAACTCCGTAGAACAGCGGATTGATATAACAAAGCACCTGGACCCAGACGGGAAACTGCTCCACCGGAAACATGGCCCCCGACAGCAGCAGCAGGGGCACCATAACAAAATTCATTACAATACTGAAGCCCTGCATGTCGCGCATCAAAGAGGCAATGGAAAGGCCGAGGTTAACAAAAGCGCACGCAATTAAAATCATAAAAAAAAGCGTGAGAGAAAATCCGCCAAAGCCTGACACCTTCAGCCCTGCCAACATTGCAACAGCAATAAACAGAACCCCCTGTAGGACAGCAGTTGTTACACCGCCCAGGGTCCGGCCCAGCACAATGGCAACCCGCGAGACCGGCGCCACCATGATCTCCTTTAAAAATCCGAACTGCCGGTCCCAAAGAACCGCAATGCCGATAAACATCGACCCGAACTGCAAAACGATGGCAAGCATACCGGGAGCAAGGAAATTAAGATAATCGATACCGGCAGGCAGGCTCTCAGGGCGAAAATTTTTAAACCCCGTACCGAGAAACAACAAAAAGAAAAACGGCATCGCGATTGACCCGATAATTCTGCTGCGCGCCCGCACATAGCGCTTCATCTCCCTGAGCCACAGCGCGTACAAAACCTGGGGGTTAAACCAGTGCCGCATCAGTGATGTCCTCCATGCCGGCGCATTTTGCCACGCGGCGCATCACCCGCCGCAGCATCCTCATCGCGCATCGTCTTGCCCGTGTAATGAAGAAATACGTCCTCGAGCGTGGGCTTACGCAGTGATATTGAGGTTATGGCAATGTCGAGGCGCTGGGCGATATGAACTGCCATGGGAATTTTTTCTTCGGCCTGCTGCGCGCCCACCAAAAGCTGATCACCATATTGCTGTATATCCTTGACCCAGTCCTGACCGGTAAGACCTGCCAGAAGTCCTTCAGAATCGGCAGATGCTATGGTCAACAGATCATTGCCCATAGCATTTTTAAGGGCTGTGGGCGTATCGACAACAAGAATTTTCCCATGGTCAATGATGCCGATACGAGAACACAGGGAGTCGGCCTCCTCCATGTAATGAGTGGTGAGGATGATGGTGACCTTCTCGCGCTGATTGAGCATTTTTATATAATCCCAGATATGGCGGCGCGTTTGCGGATCAAGCCCCAGGGTCGGCTCATCAAGAAACAAAACCCGGGGATAGTGCATGAGCCCCCGGGCTATTTCGAGACGGCGCTTCATGCCGCCGGAGTATTTTTTAAGCAGCAGATCAGCCTTGTCTTCAAGCCCCACCAGGGCCAGAACCTCACGTATGCGCTCAATGCGAAGCTCTTTTTTCATACCGTACATACGGGCATGAAAGTCGAGATTTTCACGGCCCGTCAGGCTGTCATCAACCGCAGGGTCCTGAAAAACAATGCCGATCGAGCGCCGCACATCGTCCCGGGCACTTCCAATGCTGTGTCCCCACACGTCAGCATCGCCTTCAGTCGGCGTGGTCAGCGTGGAAAGCATTTTTATGATGGTGGTCTTGCCAGCGCCATTCGGCCCCAGGAGTCCGAAAATCTCCCCCTGCTGCACCTCAAAGCTTACATGGTCGACAGCCGTCAGGGTCTCATACTTTTTTGTCAAATTTGTAGTGGTTATCGCCTGCATAGAGCACAATCCAAAAATTTTATCCCGGTTAATTATTGAATGAACATAACAGCATAGGCAGCGTATGGCAAAGAAATACGATTCGGGCAGGGCTCTTTTATAAAAAGCATACATCGAAAAAACTGTTCCGGTCAACTGAGCCTATATGACTTTTGAACGCAGAAAGTGCCTGTTTTCACTTTTCTGCGGATCCGGACACGGCAGGAACTGTCTCATGGGGAAATACAGGTATTTCAGGCGGGAATCGATAGATTGCGATACTTCAATTCTGCATACAGGCAATTCAGCTTATTCAAACAACGTCCTCGTATTATCCAGCAATATCCCCCGGTTCCACTACAGAAGCTACCGTTTCAACCCGAGCTGCTTTACGGGTGCTGAAAAAGAACAAACAAAAAAGTGCACACACGAGGAAAAACAGATGTGCGGCCGTCTCTACGGTCTCCTCCAGAGGTACATGCAACAGACGCTCATCGGGCAAAACACCTCTAAACACCCGGCGGGCGATTAACTGCGAGAAAAGATATGTCCACAACAGCCCCGAAAACAGGATCTTCAGTGTTATTGACCGGTTAAAACAGGCAAAAAGTTTCTCATGCCAGCCGATAGCCCATAGGCCCATGCCGACCAAAAGGCAATCAACCAGTTTCTTTGATTTAAACAGATACTCTCCTCCAAAAAGGGAAAAGGTCGTATGGTTAAGTTCCCGAACCAAAAACACCAGAGCCAGAACCGCCAGAAATATCATCAGGGAATCCCTGCTGATAAGACTGGTCGTCAGGAAGACCACAAAAATCGTTAATACCAGCCATGGCGCGCAATTCTCATGAAAGATTTTGGTTGTAAGACAGGGATAGATATCAAAATGGTGGACAACATACACGGATACAACTGCAATAAGCCCCGGCAACAAAATCCACCAGTTCTTCATGCGGAACACCTGCTTAAACCAGACTGATAATTCTGAACCAACTCGTTTAATCTTCACCGTTCACCTCCCCCCGGAACGCCCTTCTCATCAACGAAATATTTTGTATGGAAGAACTATAAAAAAGCAACTCTCGTGTGTCAAGGCAAATGTAGGCGCACCGCTTACGATTCTACCCGGCCATACAATGCATATTAGGAGCGTCCAGGGGCTAATCAAAATCAACCTAATGATATAAAAAATTGTTTGGGCATACGATCCAGCGAACAACTAATTTTCTGTTGACACATAACCATGCCCGCCCTATGCTTTCTGCTTTAAAAAGCGCGCTCGCAACAAAGACCGCCAGCTAATCGCAGCTCTTGGTTAACAGTGCGGCGCATACTTTTTCGACAAATAGACACCATACGGATTTCATCGCCATGCGTACACACAAACTCATTTCCTGGAATGTAAATGGCCTGCGGGCAATACATAAAAAAGGTTTCCTGGAGTGGTTCGCCCGGGAATCACCCGACATGCTCTGCCTGCAGGAAACAAAAGCATCTCCGGATCAGTTGCCGGATGAACTGCTCAAGGTTAACGGCTATTCCTGCTGGTTCAGCTCAGCTGAAAAAAAAGGCTACAGCGGAGTTGCGCTCTACAGCAAACAGAAACCCCTAAAAGTGCACCACGGCTTCGGCGATCCCCGCTTTGACAGCGAAGGCCGTATATTGATTGCCGAATACCCCAAGTTTGTTTTGTTTGCGATCTATTACCCCAACGGCAATGCGTCTTCTGAGCGCCTGCGCTACAAGATGGACTTCTACGACGCCTTTCTTGCATGTGCCCGGCAATACAGGGACCGGGGATGTAGCTTGATTATCTGCGGCGATGTTAACACCGCCCACTGTGAAATTGATCTGGCGCGCCCCAAAGAAAATGAAGGGGTTTCCGGTTTTCTCCCGAAAGAGCGCGCCTGGATAGACAGCTTTCTTGCAGAAGGCTTTATTGATACTTTCAGGATGATGTGCGATGAGCCCGAACACTACAGCTGGTGGGCATATAGAACCCGGGCGCGGGAAAGAAACGTCGGATGGCGCATTGATTATTTTTTTGTCAGTGAAAACCTGAGGAAACAGGTAAAAAACGCCTCAATACTCTCCACAGTAACCGGCTCTGACCACTGCCCAATCGGCCTATCAATTACGGTATAAGCCCGCTGCCTGTGCTGCAAACCGGCTTTTCAAAAATGGCTGGATGCAAGGCGCGCGACATCATGAGGAATGAAACGTACTTTTTTGTACGCCGGCGTAGCGCACCGAAACAAATGGTCGTTTTTGGGAAACCGGTCAAAAATATTTTTTCCTGATAGTGCTAATAACAAATTTAAGGCTTGAAGGCAGGCTGCAAGCTGCTTGAAAAACCTGATCTGCTATATCGGGCATAAAGGTCATGGTCACGCTGTTGCGGCACTCCACCATTTCAAACCATAGGTCGATATTTTGAAGCAAACCGGTTTCGGCTGCCACGCGAATAGCCTGCCAGGGTGAGTCTGCTTGCTGGCCCTCAACCTGCGCGATCCGCCTGAGCAGTTTCCAGGACAATTCAAACGTATACTCAAACCGGTGAATAGCCGCGTCGCGCACCAGTGCTGAAAACGGCTCTGATAGTACCTCCTCCAGCAAAGCCAGGGTCTGCTCCAAAGTTTCAAGGTGCATGTCAATATCTTTAAGGCGAGTATCCATAGGTCAAGGCACTCTTATGCTGTCATCAGACTTCAAGCCTTTTATGTACCCGTAAAAGTAGCATGGATACTGCAGGCACGCAAGGGTTCGAAAAACCATACGCTGCTTGCATGCATTTCGGGTTTTTAAGGCTTGACTTGACGGGCAGAAACTATAAACTTGGGCGCGATTATGGATAATCGACAAATACTATTCCTCTAATTTTTACCGCCCTCCCGGGCACAGCAGTATTGATGTTTCCCGTCCATATCCATAACGCCGGCCCTACTTGAAACAGTGATTGATTACGACCTATGATACAACGTTTCGTTTTCCTCATATTTTTGCTTGCCTGCGTCTGTGCGTGCGCCCGGCAGCAGCCGCTCATACGCGTTGCAATCAAAACCGACGCAGACGCCGTGCGCCTGAGCCTGGAAGGTACATACAGTCTGACCGATCTTAAAACCGGCGAACACCTGCGGGAGGGGCACGGCGATACCTCTGCCAAACTAAGCTTGTGCGGGCGCAGACTATGCCTTGACGCCCAACCCCTTGGAACAGATGCAATCCGCGTACAGGCACCAAAAGGCCTTGGCGTTCATTCCGGAGCAAACCTGACATGGTATCGCGGCGACCTTGATGTGCTCACGAATAAAACCGGACAATTAAACACGATTAACCGGCTTGATCTGGAAGACTATTTACGCGGAGTTTTACCGCGTGAGGTTCCCGCAAATTGGCCCATGGCGGCCCTGCAGGCCCAGGCCGTCGCATCAAGAACCTATGCCCTCTATAGAATTGAGCAGGCCAACGATCTTTCCCATGACGTTTCCGCTGATGTTCTTTCACAGGTATATGGCGGGCGCAGCGCTGAGCACTGGCGCACAAACCGGGCTGTAAAGAAGACCAGGGGCAAGGCTTTGGTCTACCGGGAACAGCTTGTGCCGGCTTTTTTTCATGCGAGCTGCGGCGGACATACGGAAAATGCGCTCTTTGTGTGGAATCTGGATTCAGAAGTGCTGCAGGGCACTGTCTGTCCGTACTGTATAGACCGGCCGGGCTATACCTGGAAACGCAATTTCCACACCCGAGCTGTGCAGGACCAGCTTAACGACCAAGGATACCCGGTCGATGCGATTGACACTATTGAAGTTGTACGGCGCAACCCAAGCGACAGGGCTGTTGTCCTGCAAATTCATGACCTAGATAACTCGACCCTGGCGATACCAGCAACGGTCTTTCGCACAATACTCGGACCTGACATTGTTCGCAGCACCCGGTTTGAGGTGATGATGCAGGGATATTATTTTGACCTGATTGGATATGGCTGGGGGCATGGCGTGGGCATGTGCCAACAGGGCGCCTGCGGCATGGCGTTGTCGGGAAAAAAAATGATGGAAATTTTAGAGTTTTATTACAACGGTGCAACACTGGAAAAAATATATTAGCAAGTTGTTCAAAAATAACTGGGTGCAAGGCGCGCGCTATCATGCAGAATGAGGCGTACTTTCTTGTACGCCGGCGTAGCACACCGCAGCAAACGGGTGTTTTTCAACAGCCTGTTACGTTTACCGGGAAGGCCACGATGAGACCACGGGTCGGACACATACAGTTCCTCAACTGCCTACCGCTCTACCATATGCTGGTTAAAAAAGGGCTGCTGCTCAATATTGACCTGTACAAGGACACACCTGCTGCGCTGTGCGAACGACTGCTTGCGGGCCAACTTGATATCAGCCCAGTGCCGTCGATTGAATTTGCACGCCACGCGAGTGAGCTGCTCCTGCTGCCGGGCATAGCGGTCAGTTCACGCGGGCCGGTCATGAGCATTGTGCTTGTCAGCAAAGTACCACTCAACCAGCTTAACGGGTGTACGGTGGCCCTGGCCAACAATTCACGCACCTCCCAGGTGCTGACCCGGCTTGTGCTTACCTATCACTATAAGGTGCACCCGGTGTATTTTGAAAGTCCACCGGATCTGGCCGAAATGTTTCGCGAGGCTGATGCGGCCCTGTTGATAGGCGATGACGCGCTGAGAATTGTCGGGGCACCAAACAGCCATCATATCTACGATCTTGGACGCGAATGGACCGCGATGACCGGCCACAACATGGTGTATGCTCTCTGGGCCGTACGCAGAGATTTCGCAGAAAAGCATCCCGCCGCGGTCAGAGGCGTGCAGCAGGCTTTCCAGACATCGCGACAGGAAAGCATTGACGGTATTGACGCAATCGCGCGCGATATTGCCCGCTGGGAACCGTTTTCAGCAGAATTTCTGAAAAAATATTTTGAAACGCTGCAGTTTGATTTTGAACATGACCTGCAGCAGGGCCTAGTTCACTTTTACGAGTTAGCTAAAAAAATCGATAGTTTAAAAAAAGTGCCGGAGCTGGCCTTCTGGGAATGACACCGGCATTGCATACCAGTGCGCATATTAAAATATTGATACAGGAGAAAAAACGCATGGATGAACTTTTAAAAAAAACCGCCGGAGCGCCGCAGGTTGAGTTTATCAACACACCGGAAGGTTTTACCGAAGCAGCGGAGCGCTCACTTGACTGCAATGAAAAGATAATCTACTACCTGGGCCGGGCTGAAATTTTAATGGATGCCTATGCGCAGGCCTATGAAGATGGCCACTACATACCCACCCGCATCAAGCGCAAGCTAAAGGTTAAAATGCTGGTTGAAGATACACCCATGATGCAGCGCTATCGCGACGCCGACGAGGAACAGTTTCGCGAAACGCGCGGCTTGCCGCCGGAAGCCGACTTTAAAAATTCTTTCATGGTGTATGATGATACGGTTATCTTCTTCATGAAAACCGACAGCGGGGCCACAGGCCTTTCCATTGTCAACGCGGAAATAGCCGAAACCATGAAACTCGTCTTTCATGAAATATGGCAACGCGGAGCCTGAACCCTCCCACATCATGAAGTGATAAAAAAATGTCTCCATGGGTTGTTGAATACATCCTTGTGGTCAGGCTGTTCAAAAATGACCGGGTGCAAAGCATTCGTAATCATGAGGAATGAGGCGTACTTTTTCATACACCGCAGTATAGAGCGCAATCCCACTACAGCGGGACAAATAGTCGTTTTTCAACAATCTGCCGGCATCAGAACCTTTGCGTACAGCGCCTCAAGCGCCTGCAGTTCAGCCTCACACCCGTAACACGCCTGCATCTCTTCCCGAGCGCGCCTACCAAGTTGCTGCCGCAGCTCAGCACGCGCTGCAAGCATCTCAAAGGCCTCCGAAAGCACCTGCGGCGCATGCAGCGGCACCAGGACACCGGTTCGCATGCTCGCAATCAGCGCATGGTTGCCAGGCACATCCGTTGCGATCACCGCCAGTCCCGCTGCCATGGCTTCCATCACAGCACCCGGCATACCCTCATGCAGGGACGTATTTAAAAAAATGTCGGACGCGAGCATAAGATCAAGCACCCGCTCATGGGGCAACTCACCCAGGTAGCTGAAGCCGTCCATGCCTTCCCCGGCCGCAAGCACCCGTTGACCTTCATCCTCGTCAAGGCAAGGCCCGACCAGCAGCATACGAGCCTGCGGATGTTTTTGTTTGAACCGTGAGAAAGCCTCAAACGCGTAGCCTATATTTTTTACAGGCCGCAGCCCGGCAACCATTAAAATTACCACCTCATCAGGTGCCAAATTCCATGCCCTGCGCGCGTCTTCCCGGATGGCGGTCATCTGCTCAGGCACCTGCACCGCCTGGGGAATTATATGCACCCTGTCTGCAAGGCCAGCAAAACGCTCCCGCACACGTGCCGCCGCCTCCGCGTGAAAAACGATCAGGCCGCGTGCATCTGTGAGAGCCTGCAGCGCTTCCGGGCCCGCCCCTGAATTATAATCCGTACCCGTCATGGTTACAACCCAGGGACAAGCGCCCAACATGCCGCTTTGCAGCAACCAGGCATGCGGTTGCAAAGCGTGCAGACTATGCATCAAATCAGGCGCGAAATCAGCAAGCTCTTCAGGCGCATCTTTTGTTGAATTGAAAAGACGCACACTATGGCCGCGATTAAGCAACCCGTTACAGAGACGCTGGACCGTCAGACTATTACCGCGACACACGGGCAACGTATGGGGACTAACTAGAGCGATCTTCATTAGGCGTTTAAAACTTTTTTTTAAGTTTTACTATTTTAGCGCAATCCTGCTTTATTTCACATAATGGTATAATTATTTATTTCGATGTGCAAACGGAAAAAACCATAGGCATCACACCCGGGCTGGAATTGCTAAAAAATTTTTATTTAAAATTCTCAGGAATTAGACTACAATTAACGACAAAGCATAACCAATGCATTTAACGATTCGCACCGGACCGCCGGTCGATCCAAAAACCCTACATGACGAAAGGAACACGCTATGGCAAAAAGTATGGATAAAAAAAAGAAACAAGACAAAAAGAAACCCGTAAAAACCTTGAAAGAAAAACGAGCTGAGAAAGCCGCCAAGAAAGAAGCATAAATTATTATTTTTTCACCTATCCCGTTGTTTTTCGCGAGGATAAAAAAACCCCTCGTCCTATAGACAAGGGGTTTTCAGTTATGTGCTGATGTATAAAAAAGCCGGCTAAGGGAAGATCCAATTCTTCCCCGGAACGGCCAGATTTACCTGTACCGGCTTCAAAATTCATCCGGTAGCGTTACCGGATCAAGAGCTAGCAAGAGATTATCGAAAATATCAAGACTGAAGTCGACATTCCCGGTTCCATTCAGGGTCGTTTTCGTAACCTTGATTGAGTAGGTGCACTTCGCCGTGTCAAACTTGGCAGTCACAATACCGTTCCAAATGTCAACTTTTTTGCAGCTGTAGGCATCTTTTTTCAGGACAAACTCTGACCCCGGCACGCTGAACGTATCGGGCCCAAGCGTGATATCCACCGGCTGTGCCGTGTCAAAGGAGCCGTTGACAGTGAATGTCCCGGAGATCGAAAACGAGTCGGTATCATCAGTTTTACCCTTTTTGGCCTTGAATTTCGATACATCCAGACTATCCCACACGCCCATTACAAGCTGCAGCGGGCAGGGTTTTTTTGGGCCGTTGACGATATCTTCATCAAGCTGTTCCTCAGCGACATAGTCGCCTATTTGAACCGTCAGGGTTATGGGGCAGCGCAAGCCGGTAAGATCGACGTTTTTGGCGGAGAACGTCATCGTGCTTTTAGCGCTGTCATAAACAAACGACAGCACGGGTTCGCTTTTGTCTGCGGACTTAACCTTCAGGCTTTTGTATTTACCGTCGATGTAGGTGTCCGCATTGATCGGAAAACTGAAAGTGGTGGCAGAAAGATCAGGAACCTGAGCGGTCTCCAGCGAGATGACGATCTCATCGCCCGCGATCATGTAGGCATCCCCTGCATCCATCCACCCCGAGAATTTGATTCTGTCGGTATTGTCGCTTTTCCCGGCCTTAATGCTGCATGTGTCGATGGCAATATTCATATCCATATTGAGGGGCACCTGGTAACTCCACAGGTCGTTCAGGTACTGCTTAGTGCCGTCACGGTCCAGGCCATAACCTCCGAAGAGCAACAGATTGCCAGTACTGTCCATCCAGGTAACACTTCCATTGCGCGCGCCCGGCACATTGGCCGCTGCGGGCGTACCTTTTGTGCCGTAGATGCCTGACTGCTCGGCCATGTCAGAACCGCTCATCCAGGTCCACGTATCATTATCAGGATCATAGCGCCACAGGTCGTTCAGAAAGTCCTGACCGGAACTGGCGCGGCCATAGCCCCCAAAGAGCCACAGATTGCCGGTGCTGTCCATCCAGGAAGTACTGTCCCATCGAGCGCCTGGCACATTGTCCGCTGCGGGCATGCCCTTTACGCCGTAGGTGCCAGACTTGCCGACCTTTTTAGAGCCGCTCATCCAAGTCCATGTACCGTTATCGTCATCAGGATCATAGCGCCACAGGTCATTCAGAAAGTACTCATTGTCGTCGTTATTCAGGCCATAACCTCCGAAGAGCCACATATCGCCGGTACTGTTGTCCGTCCAGGCAACACTTTCATATCGAGCGCCCGGCACATTGTCTGCTGAGGGCATGCCCTGCGTGCCGTAGGTGCCAGACTCAAAGCCTAAGTCAGAACCACTCATCCAAGTCCACGTATCATTATCAGGGTCATAACGCCACAGGTCATTCATGTAGCGCTCATTGCCGTTACTGTCTAGGCCATCACCTCCGAAGAGCCACAGATCGCCGGTGCTGTTGTCCGTCCAGGCGACACTTTCATATCGAGCGCCCGGCACATTTTCCGCTGCGGGCGTGCCCTTTGTGCCATAGGTGCCTACCTGAAGAGCCGTGTCAGAGCCGCTTATCCAGGTCCACTGACCGATACCGGGTTCATAGCGCCACAGGTCGTTCAGGTACTCCTTAATGTCGGCGTTGTCCAGGCCATAACCTCCGAAGAGCCACATATCGCCGGTAATGTCCGTCCAGGAAACGCTTCCGTAGCGGGCGCCCGGCACATTATCCGCTGCAGGCGTGCCCTGTATGCCGTAGGTGCCCGGTGCATTTGTCTCATTATCCCCGCTCATCCAGGTCCACGTATCATTATCAAGATCATAGCGCCACAGGTCATTCAGGTATTGCCTAATCTCGGTGGTGTCCAGTCCATAACCCCCAAAGAGCCACAGATCGCCGGTGCTGTCCGTCCAGGCGGCACTTCCATATCGGGCGCCCGGCACATTGTCCGCTGAGGGCGTACCCTGTGTGCCATAGGTGCCTATCTGAAGAACCGTGTCAGAGCCGCTGATCCAGGTCCAGTCGCCATCATCAGCCCAGGATATGGATGCTGGCACCACACAAGCCATAAAAATTATTGCCGTTATGATCCACCGCAAAACCGTCTGCTTCCTGCCGTACATATTTTGTTCCTCCATGAGATCTATTGCTTTTTCATGCATATTTCACAGCCGTGTTCCTACTCTGCCGGGCCAATCGCACTACCCCTTTTGCTGCGGTCGCTTCGCACATAGTTTTGACCACATATGGCATATTTTTTTCAACACGGCTTCCTGTAGACATTCAATACCAATACTATCTTTCAGATGCACCTGCCGGCACCCGCTTTTTATTTCCCGAAGCGTTGATGCTTTTCCCGGAAGTCCCAGACAATCGTGACAATCACAGACGCGCCGCACATGAGAAGAAGAGTGCGGCGTTTTGGCTTGAGGACGTTTTAGTTACAGCCGATCATGCCAAATCACCTGAATTAGACGATAACATGCAAACAGAAAAAGAACAAGCTCGTGATGGGTCTCAAACGCAAACGGGCATGCGGACTTCAATCCCGTTAGATATAATTTTATAGGTATTTTCTGCGCCGGGCAAAGGGGGAAAACGTATCATCTCCATACGGCCCATATCCCTCAAAGCCGCCAACCGGATGAAAAAACTGCACCATCAAGGGCATATGTGATAGGCTGTATCTTTAAAAATGGCCCCTGCGGAAATCCCCGGGGCCTGACTTTGGCATAGGGTGCTTTAGTTCATTATGCGTTCCTTTTATTGTTGTATAGTCGCAGCATATGCCTTGATCTGTCTCTTTCCGAAGCCCTCCTGCTCCCAGCCGCTTGGCCCCGGTGATCTTTTTCCTGATTTCAGCCACGCAAATAACCTTGATACGCCGGAGTGCAACTATCTGGGCATTGACCCCGCAGCCAGCATCCGTCTGGAATCACTCAAACAGGATATTATCATTCTGGAGTTTATGAATGTATTCTGCGATACATGCCGGGAAAATGTAGAGCTATACAATGAACTCTACGAGGCCAGCCTTAGCCACCCTGAACTGGCCGGCACCTTTACGGTGCTGGGGATTGCGGTCGGCAACTCTTTTGATGAAGTAATGCAGTTCAGCGATGAGCTGTTTGTACACTACCCGATACTGCTCGACTCTGAGCGTGAAATTCTTTCGCTTACCGGCAGCGTACGCGGGGCCCCACAGACATACCTGCTTCAGAGGCAAGGCGACCGCTATGTCATTCGTCATTTTTCACGCAGCGCGGCTGACAGTGATGAGTATCTGTCCATGGTACGCACGCACTTACGTTCAAACCCGGATAAAAATATAACACCTGCACAGATATTCCCCTACTGCTTTATGGTTGATGGTGTGAAGCATGCTGAAAAACAATTTACCGGTTCCCGTGTGCTCCTGTACTTTCCAGATAAGCGTACCTATCCCCACAACTCAGACATACGTAACACGGCCCAACAGGTCAAGGTATTCAAACGCATTCTTGAGCAGTATCCAGACATTAAAATTATCGTTCTGGAGCCGGAAGGAAAAGAAGGTAAGAACCTAGAGGGCTTTGAACTGCCATCCGGGATCACGCGAGCCACCGGCGACGAGACCCTGTTTGCCCAGCTGGCCTCAAAGGATAACCCGACCGTGTACTATATTGAAGCGGCTGGAAATGCAATCTTCAAGGGCCAGGCACTCACCCTGTCGGCCATACGATCAATGATTGAACAGGGCCGCTACCGGGCAGAGCCGGACATGCCTGAAGCCAGCATCATCAACCTGGTCACCCGCACTTTGACCGAGCAGGATGCAGGCGTGCGTGACACAGTTAAAACAGATATTGACAGCCACGAAGCGTACCTCACGCGCACAAACAATCCCGATCGGTTTTACTATTCACGGCTGGAGAGCAGCCCAAGCCTGTGCGATTTATGCCACGACAGTCATTTCATTTACAGCATCGACCCCCAAGGCACTATCATTGCGTTTATTCCGATTGCCCTGACCAAACGGGGTAATGCGGGCTGGAACGCCTCCGAGGTGGCGGCATACAGGAAGGCGTTTACAGGCAAGAATATTCGCGCAACATTCCAGTTCAATGCCGCAGTTGATGCAATTTCAGGAGCCACGATCACGTCAAGCATCGTGTATGAAGGCTTCAACCACGGCAAGACAATCTTCAAACCGGGACAGCCCCTCCCGACAAACACAACCCAATCCAGCGCAGCTGCCCAACCCTCCGTTTCCAATTAAAAAAAGACTCTTGCCAACCTAACCGCGATATGTGAAATTTGCATAGTATCTGGTGAGCCCCTCTCAATTAAAACGTTAACTCAGATGAGGCAACATGGAAATCAAAAATTGGAAAAAAACCATACGCATATACGCTACCATACTATCCATTTTGTTTGCCGCGAGCATATTACCCACCTGTGCTAAGAGCGATGTGCGCGTCGTTAAAACAAAATCTTACGCTGACGTGCTCAAACTGTTTAATGAAATTGGCTTCACGTCTAAACAATGGCAGGCCGGTGTCCTTGAAGTACCGCGCATTGAAATAACGCGCATACCGAAGCGCTGGCAGGAGCAATCACCCAATATCCCAATCAGGGATAAAAAGAATGTTTTTTTTCGCCTTGCGGGCCCGGGTATTCTTATTGAAAATGAAAAAATTACCGCCGATCGCGTGCACTTGCTGAATACAATTCAAAGCAACAAAACCAACAACGATCAATGGCTTCTTCAACTTGCAAAAAAGTACAAGGTAATCAAAACGGACGGGCACACGCTTAACAAGGCCGACCTTACAAGACTTAAAAACCGCGTGGATATCATTCCCCCGTCGCTGGCCCTTGCACAGGCAGCGGAAGAAAGCGGCTGGGGCACATCGCGATTTGCCATACAAGGCAACTCGCTGTTTGGCCAGTGGGATTTCAGCGGCAACGGAATAAAACCTAAGAATCCGCGCAAAGAATTGGGCAACTACGGCATTGCCAAGTTCGACACGCCGCAGCAATCTGTTGAAGCCTACATCTTGAACCTGAATACCCACCGCGCCTACAAAAGGCTTCGCGACAAACGGGCCAACATGCGGGCAAGCAATATTAAGCCCACCGGCTGGGAACTGGCAAAAACACTGGATAAATACTCCGAGCGCGGCACGAGCTATGTCAAGAGTCTGCACAACATCATGAGCTACAATAAATTGATGCCGGCAGATGATGCCTATTTATGGAACAAAGGTACAATTATCGTCTCGCCCGCACCTTAGTCTTTGTTGACACCAATGATTAAAAATTCCTTATGTATAAAAAAGCTAACAATTAGCTCGCGTTGGCATAAGGGAGATACCCTCCAACCATGAGCAGATTTTTATTTTCCACACTGGGATCACTTGGCGATTTGCATCCGTATATTGCGGTAGCACGGGCACTCATCTCTCAGGGCCATGAAGCCGTCATCGCAACAGCGGAAGACTATCGTTTAACAATAGAGGGCACAGGCATAGAATTTGCTCCTGTGCGCCCCGGCATGACGGAACTGGGCGACTATCAAACCCTGGTAAAAAAAACTTTTGATATCATCCACGGCCCGGAATACCTCATCCGCCACATAATCATGCCACATCTGCGATCAAGGTATGAATGCCTCATGGAGGCATCAGACGGTGCGGATGTGCTTGTATCACATCCGCTCGCCATGACGCTGCCCCTGGTTGGCGAGAAACAGGGAATTCCCCGTGTGGCTACTGTCCTGTCACCCATGAGCTTCATGTCGCCATACGACTCGCCTGTTTTCGGCTTAGCACCCTGGCTACAAAAACTGAGCTTCTTCGGGCCCGGGCCCTATCGCTGCCTGTTCATGTTATTACGATACGTTATGAACAGGTGGGAGATACCGCTGCGAAAACTCCGCACGGAGCTTGGCCTGCCGCCGTCACCCTATCCGGCGATGTTCGAGGGACAATTTTCCCCTCTGCTAAACCTGGCCCTGTTTGACCCGCAGCTTGCCCAACCGCAAGTGGACTGGCCCGACAACACGCATATCTGCGGCTGCCCGATTTTTGACGGCAAACAAGCGGATAATGATATGCTTGCAGATCTGGAGCAATTTCTTGCCGGGGGAGAAGCCCCGATTGTGTTTGCCCTCGGGTCATCCGCGGTGTGGATTGCCGGTGATTTTTGGGATAATGCCATCGCTGCAACAAAGGCGCTTAAGCGCCGCGCAATTTTATTGACCGGCCCCACCATGCCGGTATCACTACCGGACACCATCCGAGCCTATCCATATCTGCCGTATTCGAAAGTTTTTCCACATGCCGCTGCCATCGTACATCAGGCAGGTATCGGAACACTGGCACAGGCCATGCGAGCGGGGCACCCGCAGCTCATCGTCCCGGTAGCATTTGATCAACCGGACAATGCCCACCGCACACAGGCTCTCGGTCTGGCACGGACTCTCCCTTTTCAAAAAACAACAACAAAACGACTCGTGGTTGAATTATCGAGGCTGCTGGATTCCGGGAACTATGCAAATGCAGCACGCAGCATGGCAGCCTCACTGGAAAAAGTTGATGGCGCAACCTGCGCAGCACAAGCTTTAATTGCCTGCGCCAAAGGACAAAGCCCCGTCTAAAAAATTCAACCCGCCAATTTTCCGATGATATATAGAATCTTGAATTATAAATTTGACAAAATTGTTATCTTTTGCAATAAATCTTTTCGGGCAATTCCAGCAAATATAGATGTCTATATAATATATGTTATGTGGCCAGATATGCAAAGAAAATTACTTGAAAACATTATATTATTAGGTATATACTGAGAGGCATGAATAAACAAATAATTAATGAGTCAGGGGCAAATGTTTTGATAGTAGGGCATCGTTGTTATCGATGTGGTTATGAATGGAAACCAAATAATATGAACAAACCACCTCGTGTATGTCCTAAATGCAAATCACCTTATTGGGATAAACCTAAAAAAAATGGAGAGGCAAAATGAGTGAAGAGCTAATCCAGAAGGACTTAATAAATAACCCTGAGAAAATTGGGCCGTGGGATTTTTATAATATTGGCTCTACAACTGTAAAACAATTAAAAGAAAATGGAATCATTCGAAATGTAGATTATGGGAAAGAAGAAAAGAAGAAAGTTGACGGGCTTATCGTACTCAAAAAAAATGTAATTGCCATTATTGAATATAAAAAACCATCTGAATTTAACACAAAAGCAAAAAAACAAAAGGCAATTAAACAGGAATTAGAGGTTGCTAGAAAACTAAAAACAAAAATATTAATTGCAACTGATACTAAGGAAAGTATTTGGATCAATGTTTTGACTGGAAATGTCATAAAAGATGAAAATGAAAAAGAACTAAAAATAAACTTTGACCCAAAGGATGAAATAACACCCCAGCTAATTGAAAAAATATTTAATTCAATAAACGAAAAGAACGACCAAGTAAAACCTAAAAACCTTGTAAATCCAACTGATTTAGCAAAACAGATTTGGCAAGACATATGGTCTGTAAGTGGTGCAACGCCTGAAAATTGTTTGTACACATTTATAGAGTTGTTTATTTTTAAATATCTTAGTGACCTGGGCATCCTGCAAGGTATGTTTAACTTTAACACTCTTTACGCTAGTTTTGAAAGTAACACAGAGGGCGAAGTTCTGGAAACCTATGCAAATATAGTTCGTCCCAAAATTAAGACTTTATTCCCAGAAAATCCTGAGGATAAAACAACAATTATAAACGGAACTATTTTTGTCAGCAAAGATCAAAAAGCTGTTAAAGGGTACAGTGCCGTATTTAAAAAAATTCTAAAGCGATTTAATGATTATGGGAAACTTGAACATATCGACTACGATTTCAAAAGTCAATTGTTTGAAAGCTTCCTAAAGGAAAGTATCAGCAAGAAAAATTGGGGGCAATTCTTTACACCACTTAAGGTTGTTCGTGCGATTTCAGAAATAGCAAAAGATGATATTAAGGTAGGCATAAAGATCTGTGACCCTGCCTGTGGGGTAGGGAAATTCTTATTAGAACCTATAATAACTAAGCTTGACCAATTTTATGAAATTAAAAAGGGTAAGTTAACTCCTAAAATCACTATTTACGGTTTTGACAAGGGATTTGACAAAGATGAACAAAAAACTATCATATTAGCTAAGGCTAATATGTTGATTTACTTTTCTGATTTAATCAAAGCAAATCCAAATAGTACCATCGAATTTTCAAATCTATTTAATAATAGCTTTACTCTTAAAACGAACTCAATTTTAGGAACTTTGTCAGATGCTGTAGAAAATGAATATGATTTAATTTTTACTAATCCACCATATGTAACGAGCGGAAGTAGTAATTTAAAAGAAGAAGTCAAGAAAGACGGAGAACTTGTAAATTATTACAAAATCAATGCTATGGGTGTTGAAGGGCTTTTCATGGAGTGGGTTATTCGCGCATTGAAGCCAAATGGAAAGGCATTTGTTGTTGTGCCTGATGGAATTTTTAACCGCCAAAATGATAAAAATTTAAGGCAGTTTATAATTGATGAGTGCTGCATTGACGGGATTATTTCATTACCATTGAATACTTTTTTCACAACAAATAAAAAGACTTACATCCTTTGTATTACTAAAAAAGTAAATAAGAGAGAAGTTCAAACCGACCCTGTATTCACATATCTTGCGAGTGAAATAGGAGAAAGTAGAGATGTTTATCGTTTCAACATAGAACAAGATGACTTAAGTGAAGCTGTAGCCTTGTATTCTTTTTTCAAAGGCAATAAAGCCAATTTTGATAAAATCAATACAGACAGCAGATGCAAAATACAACCAATCACTTTATTTGATCCGGACGAGCATTGGTCTGTTGATAGATGGTGGACAAAACAAGAAAAAATCGAAATTGGTATAATTCAAGAAAATAAAAGCATTTCTACTTCGGAATTTGGGGACCTTATAGGTGAAGTAGCAGATTCTCTTTACGAATCCAGGGAGTTACTGAAAGAAGTAAGTGTGGTTAAAAAAAAACATAAATTAACAAAGAAAATTTCATTATCCGACAACAAACTATTTGAATTATTTATAGGCAAAAGACTTCTAAAGAGGGATTTGATTAAAATCAATGGAACATTGCCTATTTATAGTGCCAATATTTTCAAACATATTTCTTTTCATAACAAAAGCAATATATCAGACTTTAACAATGATTTCGTTATATGGGGGATTGATGGGGATTTTGAATTCAACTATATTAAGAAAGGTGAAAAGTTTGTAACAACAGATCATTGTGGCGCAATCAGAATAAAGAATGCGAATATTCTTCCTGAATATCTTATAAGTCAATTATATTCTGTAAAACATAAATATGGATTTGATAGGGCATTAAGAGCTTCTTTGAAAAACATGAAGTCAATTGAGATTGAACTTCCAATTGATGACAAAGGAAAATGGGATACAAATAAGCAAAAATTAGTTGTTGATAAATTTTCCTTAATAAAAGAACTCAGGAATTCTATTGTTGAGCATGAGAAAAAGTTAGACAAACTTGATGTAACAATAGAATCCAATTCATTATTTAAAGCATTTCCTTTGATATCTTTATTCTCAATTGAAAGAGGGATGGGAATCTATACAAAAAAATATGGTAACTCAAATACTGGTATTTATCCTGTCTACTCAGCTTCTAACAACGCTCCCCTTACTTATATAAACACCTTTGATTACGAGGGAACATTCCTTACATGGGCAACTAATGGATTTGCAGGATATATAAAAGTAATTGATGGACAATTCTCAATAAATGCAGACAGAGGACTACTAACACCTTCAAATGAAAAGATAAATATTAACTATGTGAAATATATCTTAGAGCCAATACTAAGAACTTTAGCTAAGGGTAGAAAAGGAGAAAAAGGCGAGGACGAATTTACAAAAGTTTATCCGTCAATGCTCGAAGATATTCAAATCAAAATGCCAATAGATAAGGATGGAATTATTGATTTTGTGCAACAGAGTGTGATTGCTTCAGAATATCAAAAGATTGAAGATATTAAATCTGTAATTAAAAATGAACTAAATAAAATTGTACAAGTAGAAATAGAATACGAATAACCATCATACTGATCATTTCTAAGAGACTACAAGCAGAATAAAAAATCACATAACAAAAACATTCACCAGACGGCAAGAAGCGTGGCAGCGCTGACGCGGCAAGTTTGAGTGGGTCGCTGGTGATGCAGGTCGTTACCCCAAAAAACCTTCACAATTTAACCCGGTAATAAGGAATACCAAGGATAGGCAGATCCGATGGTTTTAAAAACCCCATCGCGGCTCAGGCGTTCGAGCCGCCCGAGCGTACTATGCGCAATTTTTTTAGAATACGATCGAGAAACCGGGTGCGGGGAAAGGGGACACTGTTTTCAACGGTAGTGATCTGATAGTTATCATCCAGCAGGCAATAGCCCTTCCAGCTGCCGGGAAGACCTTGAAATGTTGTAGTTCCATCCTGTGAACAAAACCACTTATGATGATGGCCGAACATCCACAAACGCGGCTTGAAATGTTCCAGCAACTCACGGCTGCGTGGAAATCCGGTCTCACCAAAATATTCCAGCCCTGGTGTGTTGGGCATACCGATACCAGCCGGGCAGTCGTGGGAGATAATGATATCGACCTGACCACCGGGCAAAGCCAGGCAGCTGTCAATATGATGATCCTTGATTTCAGAGCCGGGCTGCGTGTTGAACGCATCCATGTACGCTGAACCGCCCAAACACAGCATGCGGTAATCGCCAATGACCTTCACGCTGCCGCGCGGCAGGTGCGTAAAAAAGTTACCGTCATAGCGGGCCAGCAGTGAATCAAAAGCCTTGAAATCCTCATGATTGCCTTCAATAAAAGAAAGCGGGCGCAGGAAACGCCCTGAGTTCTTCACAAAGTAGGCATGCAAATGTTCCCGGTACATGCCGAAGTCGCCAAGATGCAAAACGCAGTCAACCGTCACACCCATGGTCTGCTCAGCATGTTCGATCTGGCGGTTGACAATGTCGTAGTAGCAGTGGGTATCGGCAATAACAAGAATCATGACAGACCTTCACGTTGACCGGTAAAGTCATAGCTCAGCCGTGTCTGAAAATGTTTTATCTGCGAAAAAATTTCCTTCAGCAGTCGTTGTTCAATATTTGAAAGCGAGCGCGGATCAATGTAGTTATCCGGCGACAGATTCCGGCTGAGCGCGTCTGCCTGGTTACGCAGACGGATCTGCATCAAATACGTATAGGCCTGTGTCATTTCATGGTAGTTCTGGAGCGACAAAACATTCTTCTCATGCAAGCACTTCAGGCGCTCAAGGGTATTAACGGCTTCAATCTTTTGTTGCAGCGCGTAAATCCGCGCATAGTCAACCATGGGCAGCATGGCAGCCTTGATATCAAAAGCTTTTTCATGACGCCCTTTTGCTTCAACTACAAAAGTTCCAAAAACCCCAATGGGAGGATTAATCTGCAAAACATTACGGGCCAGCAGCTGAAAAAAGCGCGGATGCTGGGCGATAACCTCATGAAGATGCAGGTGCAGCTGCGCGGCAAAATCTTCGTCTCCCCAGGCGCAGCGAAAATCAAAGAAGATTTTTGTGCGCAGCAAATCCTCGGCACTGCCCTGCGAAATCCACTGCGTAAAAGAGTTCTTCCACTCAGACAGCGGCTGGCACCATTGCGGATTTTGGGCCATATTGTCGCCGTCGCAGAAGCTATAACCGGCATCATTAAGCCACGCGCACACGGTTTCTGCCAAAGAAAGAAAATACTGCTGAACCTCGGGCATCAGTTCAGGCGACACATCCTCAAAAACAATCGCATTATCTTGATCGGTCTGCAGGGTCTGCTCACGGCGGCCCTCACTGCCGAACACCAAAAAACAGAAACGAACCGGGGGCAGCCCGTGCTGCTGCAAAGCCAGTTCGATAAGGCGCTTCAGCAGAGTATCGGCAACCACCGCGCTTAAATTATTGATATATTCCGGCCGCGCACCGCTTTGGATCAAATTAGTGATCAAGTAGGAAAGGGTCGTGCGCTGCGAAATAATAGCTTCAGGGTTTTCAGCCTGCTGTATGCGGCGCAGCAACACTGCAGGAGAATACTTCTGCAGCGGGGTTATCATGGCATGTGTTACAATGCCCGTGATTTTTCCCTGGTCATCAACAACGGGCACATGTGAAATCTCGTGCTGTTCCATCAGCAGGCCCACCTCGAATATGCGGGCTGAGCGCTCAGCGGTAACAACCGGGCTAGCCATGATCTGCGCAACCGGACGCTCAAGATTTGCATCGGCATCAGCCATCAGAGCGCACAGGTCTCGACTCGTGATAATGCCCGCGGGCTGCTGATTGTCCTGCAGCACCACTACGCAATCCTTGCCATCGGTCATCAGCCGGGAGGCATCCCGCACGGTTGTGTCTGCGGTGCAGGTCGCGATGCTACTCTGCGGCAGGGTATCAAGCGACTGCCCGAAAAAGAACAGGGCGGACTGCGTTTCGGAAAGCAGCCGTTCGCGTTCTTCGTCCCTGGCGACCAAATCAGTTACATCTTCGACAATACCGTCGAAATACTGAACCTTGCCCTGCTCATCGCGCACGGCCACGGCCCAAATTGATCCGCTAAAAATAGAACCGTCTTTGCGGCGCAGCCGCACAATTTCGCGCTCAAGAGCCCCGTTCTCAACAAGCGCGCCAAGCCGGCGCATCTCCTCTGGATTCTGATAGCGATCCTTCACCGAACAGGCTAAAAGCTCTTCACGAGACTCAAAACCAAACAACGTAACCATGGCAGGGTTAACTTCTATAAAAACCGGCTTGCTGCCCGCGGTACGCCGGTAAAGGCCGACATTCACATTGTTGGCCAACGTTCTGAACTTGGACTCACTGGCCTCAAGCTCGCCTTCGGCCTGCTTGCGCATGGTAATATCAGTCACAACCATGATAAAGCCCTGACGCTGCCCGATCATGATCTGCGATGCGGAAATAATAACGTCTTTGATCTCCTGCTCGCGGGTAACCATTTGGGCCTCGGACTGCTCGGGAACCTTTTTTCCTGCAAGCAGGTCCCGGGCGTAGGCAGTTCCGGGATTTTGCTGGTCATCGCTGAAAATTTCAAGGGGCTGCATACCCGCAAACTCGGCCTGAGAGTATCCCAGCAGACTCGAAATCATCTGATTGGCATACATATATTTTCCGTCCAGGGCCATGAGCATACCCTCAGAGGATGACTCAACAAGGATGCGGTATTTTTCTTCTGATTCGCGCAGTGCCTGCTCGGCAAGGCTACGACGGCGTTCGGTGTTAAAGGTGCTGAAAATGATAGTCATCAACAACACGGAGACAACACCCAGGATGACAAGCGAGATCTTGATGATACTGCTGGTTATTTGGGCAATTTCTACACGAACATCTTCAATGTAAATTCCGGTTCCAATAATCCATCCCCAAGGCGTAAAACCTTTAACATATGATATCTTGGGAACGATCCTGGTCTCGTCATCCTGCCACTGCCACTGGTACTCCACATACCCGGCCCCGTTGAGGCGGACTACCTCCACCATTTCAACAAACAGTTTTTTTCCGCTAGGGTCGGCATAATCGCTTAAATCTTTGCCGTTCAGATCGCTACGGTAGGGATGGATCACCATACGGGGATGCATGTCATTGATCCAGAAGTAATCCTTCATCCGCTCGCCGTAATGCAAATTGCGAATCTGATCTATGGCCTGATGCTGGGCCTCCTGCCGAGTCAACAGACCCATCTGTTCATCGTATTCGAATTTTGCCAGAACATTCCAAGCAGCATTGGTGAGCTCACGAATCATCTCGCGCTTACGCTCAAGGCTATTATTTTCAATGGTCGGAATGATGATCATAAAAAGTGCCAGCACAAACAGCACGATGGTCAAAATCGTCGGCATAACAATACGCAGCAAAAATGAACGCCATTGATCCGGAATGTGCAGTGAAATCATATCAGTCCTGGTAAAAAAATTTTTGCCGTAAGCAAGTTCCCTCGCAACTCTTTTATCACCTTTTTTACACCCTGTTTAAAATCTAATAGCGTAAAAGCGTTAAAACATCAAGGCGGCTTTAAAACAATGCGCTGAACGGCATGGCATGCCTGGATCAGATACTTGACACCTGCTACACCATGATCTATATACTGTAGTACGCGCAGACAAAAAGGACGTCAGTGTGGGACTGTAAAAAACGATCCGGAAATCAAGAGCCCTTGGCAAAAAACAGTCAAGGGTTTCCGTACATCAGTACCCTGCAAACCAAGCGCACGCCCTTTTAAAAAGATGCTCTCTGCAGCGCAGCTGTCACTGTTTAGTTAATCGTATATTTTCATGAAAGCAGCTATTAATGAAAAAAATTCTTTTAACCACGGTATGCGGGCCCTTCGGCGTAAACACCGATGACTGCACCGAGCATATCCAGACCGAACTGTTTCATGCGCAGGTAACCCGCGCCCAGGGTATTTTCAGCCCGCGTGTTAAGTATATTTCTTACGGATTGGAATATATTGCCGAGAACCTGCAGGCCCCTGTAACGGTGCTGCAGTACCCAACCATGCGTCAGTTCCGCCGCGAGCTTAAAAAAGGCTACGACTACGTAGGTATCAATTTTGTCATCGCCACCTTTGAAAAAATGCGCAGCATGCATGACGCTATCAGGGGGGTTTCCCCCGCAAGTGAAATAGTGCTTGGCGGGTATGGCACCATGCTGCCGGCATGCGAGCCCTACGGCGACCATATTTGCAAAGAGGAAGGCGTTGCCTTTTTCCGCCGCCTGCTTGGCGAATCGCCTGACGGTGAATTGCGGCATGTTGTGTATCCCACCCACGGTACGATCGCGGGTGTTCCGGCCATGAAAGGTGCAGTGGTTATGGCCGGGCTGGGCTGCCCGCACGGATGTGAGTTCTGCGCAACCTCCCACTTTCACAAAAAACGCCATATTCCGCTTTTGAAAACCGGTCGCGACCTGCATTGCGAAATTCGCCGCGTGCACAGCACGCTGAAAAATCCCCGGCTGCCGATCGGCATTATAGAGGAAGATTTTCTCATTCAGAAAAAACGCGCCGAAGAGTATCTGGAATGCGTCCTGGAGGACAAAAAGGATCCAATAAAAGTTTCTTGTTTTGCCAGCGCGAAAGGCATTTCCCTGTGGGATCCTGATGATCTGGTGCGCATGGGTATAGAAGCGATTTGGATTGGTGTTGAATCCCAAAAGGCCGACTACAGCAAGCTTAGGGGGCTTGACATCAAAAAAATTATCGGTAGTTTACACGAGCGCGGCATTAACACATTGGCTTCGCTTATTCTGGGACATGATTTCCACACTGAGGAAATGGTCTGGGATGATTTTGAATACCTTATTTCACTCAAGCCGAGCCTGAGCCAGTTTTTGATCATGACCCCGGCCTGCAGCACGCCGTTTTTTGACCGACTGCTGGCAAAAGACCGCCTGCTCAATGTGCCCCATCGGGAATGGGACGGATTTCATCTCACATTTAAACATCCGAATATCAGCAAGCCCGTTATGGAGAAGCTTATCCTGGATGTCTACGACGAGGAATTCCGCCGACTGGGCCCATCGGTTCTGCGCTATGTTGAACGCCAGTTGGACGGTTACCTGCGCTACAAGGACTCCGCGGATGAACTGCTGCGCACTCGAGCCGAACAATACCGCCGCGAATGCGTTATGGCACTGCCCCTGTTCCCGACCGCTATCAGGACGGCACCCACCCCTGAAGTTGCATCGTGGCTCAGCGATGTTCAGCAGCGTATCAAAAGTCAGGCCGGCACAGGCGGATTCAAAAATGCTCTGTTGAAAGCAATCGTACCGATATGTGCACGCGTAGAGCAATTCAAACTTAACCACCTCGGCTATTCACAGCCAAAACTGCTGCGCACCGAATACCGCACCGGAGAACAGCAAAACGAAGCCGCTACCGCAACGAACGACTTCAGTATTATTTCACGGCCGCAACCCATTGAAGAACATACGCTGGTGGTTGACTTGCTGGGCGCATTTGATGGTTTAAGTGTTGCAGCTGCCCGCCAAAAAATCGAATCGTACCTTGCTGAGCATCGCGGACATCTAGCGATTACCTTCACCGGATTGACCTGTGATGAGCCGGGTGCGCTTTTGACGTTGCTTGAAAAATTGAAAGAGTACCGGGAACGCATACAGTTAATCGATATAGATTCCCTTCAGGCAGAAGTTACAGCATACGCCCACAGCTGCTTTGAAGTGATCGCCGACCTGCAGGGCCTGCACGAAAACACGGCCGAGGCGAACTAAAAAAAAGATTGCACTTTGTTGCGGGAGATATATACTTTTCAGCAACAAGCGTTGCGACAAGGGGTGGACAGCGCAATTTTTATTGTTTCTTTTAGGAGATTTGATTATGCCAGAGGGAAAAGTAAAATGGTTTAACGACAAAAAGGGTTTCGGTTTCATCGAATGCGAGGAACATGGTGACGTGTTCGTACACTTCAGCGCAATCGAGTCAGACGGATTTAAGAGTCTGAGCGACGGCCAGGAGGTAACCTTTGAAGTCGAAGAGGGGCAAAAAGGCTTGCAAGCAGTAAAGGTTGTGCCTAAATGATCCGGCACGACTAAAACAATTTAAAACAGACTTTCAAAAATACTGTGCTCTTCAGGGCACAGTATTTTTTTTGTCCTCAAACCGGGAGTGTTGTCATTTCGAATCCCGATTTAGCGCGATTAACTACGCCACTCTCTGCATATAGCTATTCCCCATTGCCCCTCCTGGAGGGACGCGCTTCTGCGCGTCCGTTCTTTAGGTTAATTCCTTTATTCATTTGGCCATGCGGAAACATGGCCCTCCAAAGATCCTACGACGGAATTCCAGGAATTCCGGGGACACCATACTAATTTATTTGCTTTTTCGGCCTTCCCGCTTTACGTGACAATAAGATGTAGGGTGCGCCGTGCGCACCATAAAGTTTTGCCACACATTCATTCAACCAGCGAAAACAACCACAACCATGCAGCCAATTTTCAAACATCAAATGCCTTGCTGTCGGTGCGCACGGCGCACCCTACAAACTGTGCCCTTCGCTTATCCCCTCACATCGAAATGTATTATACGTTGTATGCTTGCTGTTAAATCGATGTGTTAAAAACCTACTTTGTACGGGCTGTTCAAAAATGGTCAGATGCAAGACGCGCGATATCATGAGAAACGAGGCGTACTTTTCTGTACGCCGCAGTGATAAATGATGAGCGCACCGCAGCAGATGGCCGTTTTGGGGCAGCCTGCTAAAACTTAACATCTTTCCAGCGATACAGCGCCGCCAACGGCACGCCCTCATGCTGCACCAAAAAAACAGGGGTGCTTTTGCGGACAATCCGATGATAGAAATCATTGAACATACCGACCCTAAAAACCAGCACAAGATAATCAGGCTCCTGCGTAAAAAAAACGATCCGCTTGCCGGAGCGTTTCACTATTGCCTTGATATCGGGCATGATAAAACTGATATCGCTTCGAATTTTACCCTTCTGCTGCAGAAATTCGAAATAATGGGACGCCGCGGGAAATGAACTCACCACCGCACCGGGGGGCACTGTCCGGTTGATAACCATCAACATATCGTCGGTAACTGCCTCATACCAATAGGTCACCTCCATACCACGTTGGTAGGCTCCGGGCAGACCGCCGATTAACCGGTTGTAGTAGGACAGCTCAAAAGGGTGGCTGCGGGCGGTTTCAAGAGCCGGATACGCAACGGCTACCACCAGCAAAGCAGCGGTTATACAGGCGCGAAGTGCTGTTCCGGATATGAAACGTGCCAGGCTGCCCGCAAGTGCGGCAAACCCTGTACCAGCGCAGTAGGCAATAAACGGCAGGATATAAATAAACTGCCGCACCCCGTCATGCACAGGAGCACCGGGCAGCATGACAATCAGCAAAAGTACCGGTATGGTAATAAACATCAGCAGGTCATAGGAGCGCTGCTCTGTTTTCAGCGCCAGGCGCCCCGTGCCAACCAAAAACAACAGCAGAGTACTGAGAGGGATGGTCAGTGCTGTCATGACCGGTGCGTAGGACCAGTGCGGGCGAAACGGCAGGGCCTGACCGAAAAACAGGGTCGGAATCGGAATGTGTTCATCGCGGGTAAGGCTGGTTGTCACAAAAGCGCTGATTTTCGCAACCGGGTCATACCACCAGCCCGGATTAAGCGCGATGGCGATCAATGGCCCCACCAGCAGCATGAGTATAAAATTGCGCAGGCTGCTGCGGTCTCGGTAAAGAACCGCCCACAGCAGCAGAGGCCCGATGATAAGCACAGCCGTGAACTTTGTTGCCAGGGCCATACCCCAAAGTATGGCCAATAAAACAGAAAAAATCGGCTGCTCACGGCCGCGCCAAAACGCGCACACGCACAGAAACCACAGGGTCATCAAGGGCAGCTCGGTGGTGCCTAAATGCGCATGCCCAAACAGGCGTGGCATCAACAGCAGACAGCCCGCGCCGCACAGGCCGGCCGCAAGCCCCCGGCTGCCGGCAAGGCTGATAAACAAAACCGCCAGCAGCAAACCGCACTGAATCTGGGATGACAACCGGAAAGCTGCAAAACTGCCCAGGCGCTCCTTAAAAAAAGTAAGCGTTGCCGCTGAAAAAATTTTATACAGGGGCGGGTGCGGATTGTGCGTTATGTCCCACAGCCAGTAGTCATCAACGATTTCTCGTGACAATACATAGGACAACCCCGGCGTTTTAATAGTACCAGCAAGCCCCTGAAACCACTCCGTAATATTTTCAGCGGAAGAGAAATAATAGACCTCATCACAGGTCCAGCCAATTTCATCCGTTGTGGAGGCAAGCAGCAGCACAGTGGCCAGACATAAGACCGCTGCAAATATATAGAGATTAAATCGGGGCCTGGAACGGGCGGTTAACTGATAGACCATAATGCCTCACAATTCATAAACATCGGATCGTCGATCAAGCAATACGGGGATCTGTTTGCGAGCCTCGGCGCATTTGGCGGTATCTATGCACGCGGTCAGCAGGCACTCCTGCTCTTCGCCCTCTACCACCGGGTTGCCCCATGGATCAATCACAGCGGATGAGCCGCAGTAGGAAGTGCTGGCCTGAGAAGCGATGTGCTCGCTGCCGACCCGGTTAATTGCAAGCATAAACATCTGGTTTTCAATGGCACGCGCGCGAATCAGCACCCGCCAATGTTCACCTCGTGGGTGCGGAAACGCGGCTGAGCATACCTGCAGGCACACGCCGCGCAGGGCGTAGGAGCGAAAAAGCTCGGGGAAACGAACATCGTAGCACAGAGACAGGCCAGTTGGCCCCCAGGGGGTGTCAGCAACGCACAACTCCCGGCCCGCACCGATATAGCGATCTTCATGAAACAAGGAAAACAGGTGAATTTTGTTATAGGACGCGGCCAAACTTCCATCGGGGGCGAACAAAAAAGATGTATTGAGCATTTGACCATCAGCAGCCTGGCTCAGCATCGGACTACTGATCCATATCTTATGCCGGACAGCCTGTTCGGCTATCGCGTTGTGAATTTCCGTATGATCTGCGGCAAGCTGTTTGTTGCGAGACCAGTCAAAACCTGTTGTCCACATTTCAGGGAAACATACCAGGTCGGAACCGCGACGAGCAGCCTCGGCAATCATGGCGCAGCCGCGCTCAACATTACTGCCCGGTTCACCCTGCACCACATCCATCTGGGCGATTGAAACTGTAATTTCCATACATTCTCCGCTCACACACGCTACGAGAAAAACCGAGCTCTGGCATAGATAAACCATAAACGAAGGCTTGTTGCCAGCTTAATTTTCAAAGAGAAAATGCTCAAACCAGTACGCTGCCAACAAGCTGTGTTGACATCCGGCAGCAGCTTTTTATCCTGTTGTGATGTTTGATCCTGATGATGAGCTACAAGCTCTGAAAGAACATGGTTCTTTTAGCATTGATTGGATTATTCGATCAACTCAAAGCCATTAAGCCCCCGCGTCTTATCGATTAAAACCTCGAGGAGTCGTAAAAATGAAACACTGGAGAAAAGCCCTTGTCCGGTTTTGTAGGGCCGCTGTAAACATCGCAGGAGCTGTCTACATTTTTCACGGTGCCCTGATCGATACTGGTCACTCCATGAAACAGTTAGTCGTTGATAGGAATTTGCGTTGGGATTGGTAGACTATAAAACAGGGGCGATTGTGTGTCAGGATTACTGTAGGCGCAGGATGTAGGCAGGCAGGATCGGGGCGATGCAGCCAAGCGCATAGAGATTACTAAATTTAGTAGTGAAGATGGGTGCGACGAGTCTCACACCCTGCTTCAGGGACAAGAAAACTATAGTACGCTGGTTGCTAGCCGCATACTGCGCACTTTCTTTTCCACAACACCAGGGAGCCGGGACGAGCATTTATTTGTTGCGCTACGGCATCGCATTTTATGCGCAACAAAAAATAGAGATTGTTTTTTGCTTCATCACTCAATGTTTCATAATTTCCCTGCCCTTTGGCGATGATACTATCCGCGGAATAAAACAAGCGCTGAAATGCAGGGCTGGTTTCAGGCAATACCGTACCCGGATAGATGCTGCCGCTTGAAATCACCGTGACAAGAGCGTCCATGCCGGTAAACGCTGCGTCTTCAAAGGTAACATCATTCAAGATCGGTTTATCCCGTACAGCAAAAGTAATAGCAATTGCCGGATACTCTTTTTTAATTTCAGCAATGAATACCTGATCAAAGACAATCTCTCCGGCATTATCACCCAGATAAAGGAGCGTTTTTGCCGTTTGCAGAGATTGCTTTAGATCACCAAAATCAAAAACTTGAAAGGTAAGGCCATCAATATTTTTTATTTCATAATCGATGTCAATGTCGCCGTGTGCTTTGGCACCGAAATCGATAATATTACCCGCTGCCGCAACTTTAACCGCGGTTTCAAGCGGTGCGGCCGAGCGCTCGACCAGGCCGAAAAGGTGCTCCAGATAACCAAGCGCCTTTTTGTTGGTAGCCCTTTTTAACTCGCGATAGGGATCAAAGCAGGCATCCCCTCTAAAAAATTCAGTGCGTATGAACTGATACAGCCCCGCGGCGATATGCGGGGCCGTTTGATTGGTGTGATCGGCAAGCAGCAGTTGCAATACATGCTCAACTGCCGCCTTTGTCTGGGAGGGATTCAGTCCGATGAGTTGTGCTGTTTTCAGTGCCTGAGTTATTAAACAGGGATAGCATCCAAGCTGTAGTTCCACAGTACCTACCTTTCCGGCCGCGTATTTCTTCTGCGGCTGCGTCCATCCTTTGGCGGGATTTCGATGTTAAAAGACTTTGTTTTTCTATACAGGGTACTGCTGTCTATGCCCAGTGATTGTGCGGCGCGCATGCGGTTACCGTTATGTCGGGCAAGCGCTTCGGAGATCAGGAGCCGCTCCATTGATTTGAGCGTCAGTGGAGCGCCGGTCTCGTTTGCCAGAGCAGAGCCTGCGGGGCGAAGCTCCGGCGGCAAATGGTGCAATTCTATCAGCCCGCTGCGGCACAGCACAAAAGCCTGCTCAATAATGTTTTCAAGCTCCCGGACATTGCCCGGGTAGTTGTGTTCCATCAACCGGGCCATGACTTCTTCTGAAACTCCGGCAATATTTTTATTTTGAATATGGCTGAACTTAGCAATCAGATGATGTACCAAGAGCGGAATGTCCTCCCGGCGCTGCCGAAGCTCGGGAAGCTTCAGATGAATGACCCGAATTCGATAAAACAGATCCTGGCGGAATTTTCCGGCCTTCACCTGTTTGGCCAGAGTCCTGTTGGTGGCCGCCACAATTCGCACGTCCACCTTAACCGATTTTACCGAACCCAGAGGCTCAATGCAGCGTTCCTGTAGGACCCGCAGCAAACCGATCTGCATTGCCGGCGATATATCGCCGATTTCATCAAGAAAAATAGTACCGCCGTCGGCTAGGGCAAACCGGCCGGGCTTATCTTTTTGAGCGCCGGTAAATGCTCCGGTTTTATAACCGAACAGTTCCGATTCCAGCAGCGTATCCGGCAAAGCGGCACAATTGACAGCAACAAACGGATGGTCCCTGCGAGGGGAGCGGTTATGTATTGCCCGGGCGAAAAGCTCTTTGCCGGTTCCGCTAGCGCCTTCGATAAGAACAGTACTGCTGCTTTCGGCAATTTGGGGCACTATCTGGAACAGGTCCAGCATAACAGGGCTGCGCCCGATAATGTCTTCAAACGTGTAGCGTGATTCCAACTCCTTGCGAAGCTGCTCAACCTGAGAAAGGTCCTGGAACGTCTCGACACCACCGATAATTGCACCGCTGCTGTTTTGAAGCAAAGCAGTGGAAATTCTGATCGGAGTCCGTTTGCCAGCCTTGTTAATACTATAAGCCATGGCATTCACGATCGGTTTACCTGTTTTCATTGTTTTTCGAAGCGCGCAGGCCGTTTCACAAATGCTAGCCCGAAACACTTCATGACAGGGGCGACCGATTGCATCCGCCCTTTTAATACCGGTAAGCCTTTCAGCCGCACGATTAAAAGCAGTAATACGCCAGTCGGTATTAACCGTAAAGACCCCCTCGTTGATAGAGTTCAGAATTATATATTGTTGATCCATGATGCTTGTTGTTCCCCTGCAATTCGTTTTACTATTGCTAAAAAACTACCTACATATTTATCATATAACCATGCAAAGTGCAATAACAATAAAATTATAGGGTTGCAAAATGCACATGTATTCAACAGGTGTTCGTGTATTCAGATATGAAAATATAAGTAAATACAGCTACCTAAAATATATTCGATGTATGGCATATTCATTGCAACAATTAGATAGCATGAAGATTGCAATTCCCTATTGGCACGGTCGCGTGTCGCCGGTTTTTGATGTTGCCCAAAATTTACTGCTTGTCGATGTCGAGAATAAGCAGGAAACACGACGTACTAAAACGGGGTTGCATGATGGTGATGCCTTTAATCGGACCCAGCATATTTTGCATTTTGGCGCCGGGCAGGTCATATGTGGCGCCATATCAGAGTCATTGCTGGTCTTGTTACTCTCAGCCGGTGTGGGGGTTTATGCTAATGTGTGCGGCCCGGTGGAGGAGGTACTCAAGGCTTTTTTACAGGGCACCCTTGAAAACAGCAATTTTCGTTTGCCGGGTAGCAATGACCGTTGGCACCGGCATCGAAAACGCCGCGGCAGGAAACAAACATTGAATTACAACGGGATTTAAAAATTTATAGCGAAACTATACGTGCGGATACATGCGGAGTTAACAATGAAGGAGTTAAATTATTTGGAGGCAATAACTGGAGAAAGGTGGACGGGTGTTCGTTTCTCCAGTCAACCCAGCGTGGTGACGGGTAATACGTTCCGCTTTTGCGGGGCCATTGCACATTCATTTAAGGAGGACCTTACTTTGTCATGCGAGGATATAGAGTGTCTCGGGGCATTGCGCAGTCTGGGTTGTGCAGATAATGATGATCGATTAGCGCTGCATATTACCCGGGAGACCGGCATCGAAGATAATCGTATTCGGCGAATAATTTCCGAATCCCCGCGGACAAAAAAAACAATCATATCAATCAAGCTTGGCCAGATTACCGGACCCGAAGTCTGCGTCAGCTATCTTCAGCCGGGGCCGGCCATGAAACTGCTGCGTCAGTGGCAGCAGGTATACGGGAGATGTCTTGCAGTTAACATGAGCGGATTTATGGCGGTCTGTAGTGCTGTTGCAAGCGCTTACAGTGACCGCAAGATTGTTTTTTCTCTGGGCTGCCCCGAATCGCGACAATACGGCGGCATAACTCCGGACCGGATGGTTGCCGCACTGCCGACGACTATTGTTACTGCTCTTATGCGGGAGGATACACATGCCAACGTATGAATATCAATGTGACGGTTGCGGACGGCGTTTCGAACTATCTCAGAAAATGAGTGCTGCTCCTGTTTCGGTGTGTGAACACTGCGGCGGACCTATGCGCCGCCGGATAAGCGGCGTCAGTGGTTTTATTCCTAAGAGCGCGGGGTGTTCAGGTTCCGTACCGGGTTGTGGCCGCGATAAGCCTTGCTGCGGCAAAGAGATACCATGCGAAAAAAAACCATGTGGATGATCCGATGAATAAAAAACGCTATATTTTTGGACCGGTGCCTTCTCGACGGCTGGGACGGTCGCTGGGAATTGATCTGATACCGATGAAAACCTGCCCCTATGACTGTCTGTATTGTCAGCTTGGCCGCACGACGAACAAAACCGTGCTGCGCAAGGAATGGGTGCCCCTGGAGGTGGTGGTAGCTGAGCTGCAGGAAAAACTGGTAACCAAACCGGATTATATCACCCTTGGCGGTTCCGGGGAGCCGACGCTGTATAACCGAATCGGTGAACTGATTGAACGTATCCGCTCAATGACCGATATCCCCGTTGCCGTTTTAACCAATGGCGCGCTGTTATGGCAAAAAACTGTTCGCGAGGCGCTTACCGATGCCAATCTGGTTATTCCGTCGCTTGATGCCGGCGATGAGACCCTGTTCAAAATCGTTAACCGACCCACTACAGCCATAGATTTTGAGCAAATGCTTGGGGGGCTCATAGCGTTCAGACAAGAATATGCGGGAGCCTACTGGCTGGAAATACTGCTACTAGCCGGATACTCCGCGATTCAATCCGAAGTAACCAAATTGGCCGCCTGCGTTAAAAAAATCAAGCCGGATAAGGTTCAGCTCAATACGGCAACCCGACCGCCGGCTGAAGACTATGCTGTTACTGTTACGCCAAATCGCCTGCATGAACTAGCGACCCAATTTGACCCGCCGGCGGAAGTAATAGCGGATTATCGCGGCGTTCAGTATGTTACGGAGTTTTGTGTCGGGCGGGAAAACATTCTACAGTTGCTGCAACGGCGTCCCTGTACGGCCGATGATATTGGTGCGGGTTTGGGGATGCATAAAAATGAAGTCGTAAAATATCTGGAAGAACTTGTGTCGGGCGGAAGGCTTGAGCCGTACCGCATACAGGGGAATGTCTACTATCGACCTATGGCAGCGCCCGCACAGGCTGCGGGTATTGATTGATGTTTTGAAACCTATAGGCGCGATTTGGCACGCGGCATGTTTCATTAAACAAGTTTGTCTGTTTCGGTTGCCGCATATACACGAGACAGGATGTTTGTAGTGTGAACCAGTAACATGAAAGGAGGACATTATGCCGGGATTTAATGGGACGGGCCCTCAAGGAATGGGGCCAAGGACAGGCGGCGGCAGAGGGTTTTGCACTCCGGGAGCAGGAACGGCGTATGGAGTCGGAGGCAATATGAATCGTGGCGCCGGACGCGGTGGAGCGCCATGGGGCGGCGGTAGAGGCCGTGCCTGGGGTGGAGGTCGTGGCCAGTCCGGCCTGGGGTTTTCCGCGCCCGGTTATGGTGCCTATGCCCCCTATGCCGGGGGTACCCCGCAACAGGAGGCGGAATTTCTTAAAAACCAGGCCGTTTCACTTGAGCAGGAACTCAATCAAATCCACAAAAGGATTGATGAGTTGAGTGCTCAGGCAAGCCCGTCAGAATAGATTTTGTGGTCTATTCGGCAAAGAACTTCTCTGCAGGACAACGGATAGCACATTGGCCAGGTCTGATGTGCGATTCGTTGCTGCGGGTAAGCAATGGCATTGAGATTATTGTATTCACAAAAAGGAGATAGAGATTATGCCAGGTAAAGATGGAACAGGCCCGGGAGGGTCGGGAACCGGTAGAGGCCAGGGTAGCGGCGGAGGCCAGGGCGGTGGCGGCGGCGGCCGGGGCGGTGGCGGTCAAGGCGGCAATCGGCCCGGAGCGGGACCACAGGGCAACTGTGTTTGTCTGAGCTGCGGTGCAACCGCGCCGCACCAGGCGAGACAACCCTGTTCCCAGCTCACGTGTCCCCAGTGTGGTGCCCGGATGAGTCGGCAGTAAAGTCCTGATCAGCAGGAAACGGTGGTAATGTGAGTGTGACAGAACAGGCCGCAATGAAGCAGGTGCTTTTGAATGAAATGGGAAATGGCCATTGCTTTGTATGCGGTGCTAAAAGTGCTGTTGGCCTAAAATTGGATTTCAACCTTGACGGAAGCAACCAAAGTGCAACGTGTGAAGCAGTGCTATCCGGTGACTATTGCGGGTGGGCCGGATTTGTCCACGGCGGTATTATCGCATCCATGCTTGACGGTGCTATGGTGTATGCCTGCAAAAGCATTGGTCTTGATTGCATGACGGCCGAACTCACGATCCGGTATAAAAAACCGGTGCCGGTGAACAAGCAAATCAAAATATGCGCACATGTTCAGAACCGGAGAACCCGGGCGAACTGTGCGGTCATATATACTGAAGCGGTAATGGAAATCAACGATACAATTGTAAATATAGCAAAAGCGAAAATGTTTGTTGACCAAGAGGGGCTCGGCCTTGCCTAGGTTGCAACAAAAGTTTGCAATACAGCTCGAATACGACCAGCAGTTGCTAGGAATTTGCTTGGAGATAGGCCGCCTTTAAAACAGGAGCCGATTGTGTGTCAAGATTAATGGCCCCTAGTTTACCTTCGGCAGCGGTCGCGTCTGCGACTCACAAAGCCCCGGATGCTGAAGTATGTATTTTACCACGTCAGGCGGGTCTATGAAGCTGATGATTTTTTTTGTGCCTAAAATGTTTTATGCCCAAATGGCGATGAGGCCCATGAGGGAGAATCCCAAGACGACCAAACCAAAGCGCAGCCATGGATCTTTTTTGTCTTTAAAGACGTCACCAATAATGTCGAGCACGGCAATATAGATAAAGGTTCCGGCGGCAATGCCGTCAAAAACCGCTTCCGCAATCACTTCACCACCACCGGAAAACGCGGCAGCAAATCCGGTCCCGAGTAGAATACCGATCGGCGTCATGCAGGAAAAGAAAATGATGAAGCGGCGAGTTCGTTGGGCGCCGACGTCGGCGAGCTTGAGTCGAATGCCAAGCGCAAAGGAAGCGGAACTTTTATGGGCAATCACGGCAATGAAGAGCGCGATGGACGAAAGAAACGATTTTTCGAGGCCGAGCGAAACACCGGTAATAACAGAATGAATCGAAAGAACGATCAGCAAAACCAACGGAAAAGGACGGCCATGCTCAAGCATACATTCGTCGCCGCGCCCTCGATCCCAGACTTCTTCGAGAAAGAGTACAAACATGAAGCCAACGCCACAGGCAAGCGAAGCGAAAGGGAAATCAATTGTGGTAAAGGAACCGAAGAGTTCAATGGAGTCGGGCAACATGTGCAGCAGTCCCGCGCCAAGGAAAATACCACCGGCAAAAGCGTTGCCCGCATGCATTTTTCGATGGCTTCCATCGGTCTGTTCCATGCGTAGCGTTAAAAATCCGCCGGCGATGCCGCCGGCAAAAATAAGAACCATTGCGATCAGTTTAAAAATGAACATATCTTCCCTAGGTTTTCTCTGTTATTGACGATCTATTCGCCGCCACACGGTGGCGAGGCTAATTCCTGATACATTGTGCCACAAACTAAAAAGCGCACTCGGGAGTGCCACCAGCGGATAGACGGCAAAAAACTTAGTGGCAAGAGCCACGCCGAGTCCGGAGTTTTGCATCCCAACTTCAATGGCGATCGTACGGGCATCACGTATGTTACAACCAGCCAGCTTTCCGGCGCAATAGCCCGCGCATAATCCCAGCACATTATGAAGCACAACCACTGCTAAAACGACCAGGTGCAATTCCAGCAGATGCTCCCGATTGAGCGCTACTACGATCGCAATCACAAAGGCGATGGTGAGAATTGAAATGGAGGGAAAGATATTGAGAAGGGTGTTTTCTACTTTTTTAAAGCCATTACGAACAAGTAGCCCGGCAATGATCGGCAGAATAACAATCCATACAATCGAGAGCATCATCGGCAAAAAAGGTATGTCAAGCCGATGCCCCATAAGTGCATAAACGATGGCGGGCGTAAGCAGAGGCGAGAGCAGCGTAGAGCAAAGTGTCATAGAGACAGACAGCGCCACATTCCCGTTCACCAAATAGGAAATGACATTCGAGGCCGTACCGCCCGGGCAAGCGCCAAGCAAAACAAATCCCAATATCAAACCGGTATCAAGCCGAAATAAATGTGCCAGAATAAAAGCCAGCGCGGGCATACAGAGATATTGCGCCACTACGCCAAAAGCAACGGCCTTTCGATTTTTCCAAACGTGTACAAAGTCGACAGGCCGAAGCGTAATACCCATGCCGAACATAATAATTCCGAGGAGTACACGAATGCCCGGCTTCGCCCAAATAAATAGACCCGGAAGGGCTAAGGCCAAAACTGAACAGCCGAGCGCGATCAACAGAAAGTTACGTTCGATTGGATTCTTCATCAATACTCACTAACTCAACATGCATTAAACACGATAACAGCATACGGATTAGCAGATTGTGTTCCAACTACAGTCTCAATTGGAGGGAACGACCTCATTCAATCGGAAAATTAATAGGATTTAACAGATTCTCTGCGATTTCAAATGATCTTTTCGTAGTTAATTTAAGGTTGCTAGGAATATGCTTTGAGTTGGGCAAACTATAAAACAGGGGGCAATTATGTGTCAAGGCAAATGCGGGTACACACATTGCACAGGGCATGGGAGTAAAACAATTCAGAGATCTACTTATTTTTAAAGAAAAAATGTTTAAATCAACATGTTACCAACAATCTGTATTGACATCCGGCAGCGGCTTTTTATCCTGTTGTGATGTTTAATCTGTGCGGTGAACTGAAAGCATAAAAAAAGCCGAGCAGCTTGTTCAGAGACTAATCTGACATATAAAGATGTGACCCCATTGGTTCCCAGCCTTACTTAATCCAAATCGGGCTTGACCATGCCATGTGATTATCCTGCTGTTCAACCCGTAAATAGTAAAAATCATTTGGAGCTGTGATTGAATTATCTGTAAAGGAAACAGAAAAAGAAGGGTCTGTCCATGAATATTTCTTGAGTGACTTGTTATTCTTTATTACTTCAACGAGTTTAAGTCTGTCTGTACCTGTTATGTTAATCTCTATTTTTTTAGAGGTTTGTTTGCCCAATTTTATTATTTCGCCCATGTGGCGGCCGTTTATTTTGAAATCAAGAATGATCCGTTTACCTGATGTGCCGTAGACATAACGTTTTTTTAAAGCATCCCAGATAGAGTCTTTAGTAAGATCTTTGGCATAAAAAGCTATTATTCCGCCGGTTGGTGCTGATGGATCACCCATTCCAGGGTGACCGTTGTGGGTGTCACCTGATGCAATGATCCCCAGCTTGTAACCGCGCGCGAGTGCATCCCGCACAAAAGAGCCTTCAACCGGTCGATAAATACATTCCGGTACATCAATGCTTTCTGAATTTCCATGAATTGAACATATTTCAACCACAGGCATAAATTCAGAATTGTAATAGTTCCAGTCAGTTGCAATTGGGCCGCCTCCTGTATGATGGGGGACGGTTATTGCTGTATGCCCTTTAAGAGCTTCCCATAATTTATCAGGAGTACTGTAAGCTGGGTTACTTGAGCTGAAAAGAGGAGCAGGGTCATTTTTAAAAATCACATGCATATGTCCTGATGTCCAGTTGGTATATTCATATCCTGAGAAAGTTACAAACTCACCAGGTTTGTTATGAGCTTTACCCCTTTTTTTTATAAAAGACCATATCTCAGGATGATCTTCAAGTCGGTCAAAACCCCATGCGTCATGGTCAGTTAATACTGCAACATCCAGGCCTGCCGCGAAACGGGCATAATTGTAATAATTATCGGGAGTTCCTGTTCCATCGCTTAAATTTGAATGGCCGTGTAGATCTCCCCAGTAGAGATTTAATGCCGAAGATTTTTTAGTGGATACTATGGGGTTTGACTCCCCATTTATGGTTCCGGCATCGTTTTTTGCGGATAAAAAATAGGAGCCTTCTTTTTCTGTGATGCATTGAAAAAGGCGTGCGTCATTATCAGCCGGGATCTCATTACATGAAATGCCTTCTGGAAAAGAGTCTAGCTTAATCTTTTGTTTAAAGCTTTTGTCCCAGTTGTCAGCATTATCAAGTCCGGCTGTTGTTACAACAAAGAATTTGCCGGGCTCAATATATGATGGGGCAGTAACCTTAAAACGTTTTGCCGGGTTGGACAGTATGTTTATTTTGGGATGAATTTTTATGGAAGCAAAAAAACCGTCTCCGTCCCCGTCAACCTTAATGAAGAACTTTTCATTATTTTCCGCGTAAATATCTGAATTTGATTTCGCATTTTTAAATTTTCCCTGAGTATCGCCGTAAATCAGAGTAATTTGTTCCCCCGGTTTAAGCGGCTGTTCCTTTAACCGTACCACTACATAATTGTTTCTGCTGTTTATGGTGATATCCAACTTCTTTGACTTGTCTGAACAATATACGGTTACAAACCCGGGTCTTTCAGGGCTTATGTTCTGAGGTGGTGTCCAGTGCCAGAAAGGAGAGATGTGAAAAACTACGCCTCCTCCCGGAACAATACCAACTGCCGCAGCAGTATAGGTTATTTCCCAGGTGTGAGATGATCCTGCTTTAACATCCTCAGCAGGTATTACAAAAGCTGCTCCCAGCCCATCAGAAGGTGATTTTTCAAGAGATTTTTCAAGAGATTTTTCTTTATCGGTGGAACATGCAAGTGAAGTTAAAATCAGTAACAGGAAAAAAGTGAGCGAGAATGTGGTTTTTATAAGTCCTGATCTCATCATGACCTTAGAGATTATGCTATGCATAATGACCAGCCTCCGGCCTTAAAGAGCATCCAAACAACATGGACTTGAGGCACAAGTTGATAGGAATTTACTTTGAGATGGACAGAACATATAACAGATGAGATTTTGTGTCAAAGCAAATGTGGGCTCAAAATGTAGTTCGTCTGGGTCGGGCACTACATAAACGGCGTGATGAAAAATCTGGCGGCACGGCGCACGCTCTAATATGTGGTGTTATGTCAATCGACAAGGCTGTTTTAAGGCACAGCCATCACGATAAGCCTGAATTCTTAAATTCAAAGAGAGCAAGGCTTTTAAACGCTTAACCTGACTGCTGCCAACAATCAGTGTTGACATCCTGCAGCGGCTTTCTTATCCTGTTATGATGTTTGATCTAGACAAAGAGCTACAATCCCTGAAAGAAGCTGGCCTGCTCCGCACAATGCCGGGAGTGGAGGCACGCAATGTCACCCATATCCGGATCGACGGCCGCGAATTGCTGCTGATGGCCTCAAACGATTATCTCGGTCTCAGCCAGCATCCACAGCTGATCAGCTGCGGGGCCCGGGCCGCGGAACAATGGGGCGCAGGCAGCGGATCAGCACGATTGATCAGCGGCAGCAGCGCTCTTTTCGATACGCTGGAAAAACGTCTGGCCGACTTTAAACAAACGCAGGCCGCGCTGGTTTTCTCAACCGGATACATGGCCAACATTGGTCTTTTAAGCGCCCTGGCGGAAAAAGATGATATCATTTTCAGCGATGAGCTCAACCATGCAAGCATCATTGACGGGTGCCGGTTGAGCCGCGCCAAAGTAAGCGTGTACCCGCATCTGGACACCGGGACTCTGGAGGCGCAACTGCGCCAATCCGGGCGCTACCGAAGGCGCATTATCGTAACCGATGCGCTTTTCAGCATGGACGGTGACATTGCCCCCCTGCCGCGCTTACTTGAACTGGCACGTTCCCATGATGCAGTTCTGATCGTTGATGATGCCCATGGAACAGGTGTGCTGGGCCCTAAAGGGCGCGGCACAGTCGCACATTTCGGCCTTGAAGATTGTGACCGACTGGTCCTAATGGGCACCCTAGGCAAGGCGCTTGGCTGCTTCGGAGCCTTTGTTGCCGGATCGCGCGTGCTAATCGACTATCTTGTAAACCGCGCGCGCAGCTTTATCTTTACTACGGCCATGCCGCCCTCAAACGTGGCTGTGGCGCTGGCCGCTCTTGACCTTATTGAACAGGAACCTACCTTGCGCGAACGCCTGCAGGAGAACACAGACTTTATGCACCGCGAGCTGGGCTCGCTCGGCTTTGATCTTGGCAACAGCCAAACCCAGATTATCCCGATTATGGCCGGAGAGGCCTCCACCTCGGTTGCCATGGCCGCCGACCTTATGGAGCAGGGAATTTTCCTGCAGGCCATTCGACCGCCGACCGTACCAAAAGATGCGGCCAGACTACGCCTGACCGTAACAGCGCTTCACACCCGGCAACAACTGGAACAAGTTGTCACAGCACTAGAAAAAACTGGCCGTACCTTTAAACTCATCAACTGAACTCTCGCGTCTTTTCAACCGGACGACAGGACACATGCTTACATGGCAGATTTAATACACTATCATATCAAGGGCAGCGGCAGACCCTTGGTGCTCATTCACGGCTGGGCCATGCATGCAGGCGTCTGGCAGGGCTTCAGCGATCAGCTAGCCAAACACTGCATGACAATCGAACTTGATCTGCGCGGACATGGTGCTTCGCGCGCGATGGGAGGACCGCATACATTTGAACAGTATGCCCGGGATGTAACCGCTCTGCTTAAGCATCTTGACCTGCGCGATGCCGCGATGCTGGGCTGGTCCATGGGCGCCTCAATAATTTTAAAGATGTTTACGCAGGGTTATCAAGGCACGGGCGCTCTGGTGCTTATCAACGGTAATCCCAGCCTGATTCAGCACGACGACTATGAATGCGGCCTTGCGCCCGTAATTGTCAAGCGCCTGTTCAAACAGGTACAGCGTGACTATCAGCGCGGACTGCGTACCTTTATGGGCCTGCTGTGCACTGCGGAGGAACATGAACGCTGCAGCAGCGATGCGGCCTACCGGGCGGCAATGGATAGTACGCTCTGCCCTGACAGCGACGCCGCACTTTCCACGCTGGCGTGCCTGCAGAATGAAGATCTGCGCACTGCCGTAACGCACATAACCGTCCCGACGCTCATCGTGCACGGCGAGCGCGATGAAATCTGCCTCAACGGCGGCGGGCGCTACCTATACGACACCATACCCAACGCACAGATGCTCATGCTGCCAGATACCGGACACATGCCGTTCATTACCCGTCGCGAAAACGTTGTGAAAGCAGTGCTGAATTTTCTGGCTGACAATTTTTAACAACGCAACAAGAACTATGATTGACAAAACCTTTGTAAAAAAATCCTTTAATGTCGGCGCCGCAACCTATGATGACAATGCCGGGTTGCAAAAACGCCTGCTTAAAAGCCTGCTCGACTTTTCCGGCTGTGCACACATGCAGCCAGATCGAATTCTGGATATCGGCATCGGCACTGCCAATTTAAGTATACGACTTGCACAGTTATTTCCCGAAGCACAGGTATGCGGCTGTGATCTGGCTGAAAACATGCTACAGCGAGCTGAACAAAAAACTGCTTCGAGAAAGCTACAACTTTTTGCCGCCGATGCTGAAAATCTACCCCTGCGTGCGGTCTCATTTAATCTTGCGGCCTCAAGCTTCACCCTGCAGTGGCTCAACAACCTGGATAAGGCCATGCGCGAAACCGCGCGTATCCTGCGCCCCGGCGGCACATTTTTTTTCTCAGCATTCGGAGCGGATACTTTTCATGAGCTGCGATCCTGCTACCACCAGGCTTGCACTGAAACCGGATACGATCAGGGCGACGCTCTTGTGATTTCCCTCACGCGTGCCGCAGCTGAACAGGCCCTGCATGCCGGCGGATTTGCCCACATAGCAACCGAATCAGAAAAAATTATCGAATACTATGACAGCGTGGCTGATTTAGTTCGCTCGATTAAAGGTATGGGTGCCAGAAATGCTTCACCACGGCGGAATCGAACCCTGGGAGTCAGGCGCATATGGCGTAGAATGGTTGCACTCTATGAACTACGCTACGGATCGAGGGGCCGCATTCCGGCAACCTATGAAGTCGTCAAGGGACGGGGAATTCGCCCGCACTGAAAACAGACTAAAAACAACGGGCTTTCAGGCTGTTAAAGGTTGTTTCTACAGACTTTTCAAAAAATATTCAGCTGCAAGGCACGCGAAGCTATGAGAAATGAAGCGTACTTTTTCGTACGCTGCAATGACGAATAGTGAGCGTAACGCCGCAGATGGAGGTTTTTTGGAAAGCCCACTAATAAAGGCTGCGGCGAAGGTTGTAATAGAGGATCCAGTAGACAGCCGCAATTCCATCTTTCCAGCTTATTTTTTTGCCCTCGGAATAATCCCGTCCGCTGTATGAAATCGGCACCTCATAGATCTTGCACTTCATTTTGGCGAACTTTGCCGTAATCTCAGGCTCAATACCGAAACGACGTGAGCGGATTGAGAAGCGCTCCAGCAGAGATGTCTTGAAAACCTTATAGCAGGTTTCCATGTCGGTCAGGTTGATGTTGGTGAAGATGTTGGACAACAGGGTAAAAAACTTATTACCGACATAGTGCCAATAGAGATGCACCCGCTGCGGACTGCCAAGAAAGCGCGAACCGTAAACAACATCAGCCCGGCCATCAAGAATAGGGGCCAAAAGAATAGGATACTCCTCCGGATTGTATTCCAAATCAGCATCCTGAATAATGACGATATCACCCGAGACATTTTTAAAGCCCGTGCTCAGGGCTGCGCCCTTACCCTGATTGTGTTCATGAAAAATTATTTTTAAATCCGGTTCCGAGTCCTGCAGCTGCTTCAAAAGGTCGCGCGTGCCATCGATTGAACAGTCATCAATCAGGATAATCTCTTTGTCAAACGGGACATTCCTGACACGCTGCAGCAGAGCCTGCAGGGTATTTTTCTCGTTATATACCGGAATCACAACAGACAGCTTCATAAGGCCTCTCAAAATTCGGGTTCAAAATGCGCTCAGATTTATGTTGCTACCCTAATATGAATAACGCCAAAAGTAAATACCTGATTGACGACTGCGTGTATCAATTGTTATCGGCATTTTGTACTGCAGCGTAAAAGGCTTCATAGATTTCGCGCAGGGGCAGGCCTTTTTTTCGTGCAAGCTTCGCACAGGCCTCATACTCAGGCACAAACTGCTGGCCGCGTTCACCCTGAAGCACTTTTGCGCGCAGCATGCCGAAACGGGTTTTAACCGAGGAAACTTTGCGCGCAAGGGTCGTACGCTCAGCCGGCTGCATGCGAACACCCGCCGTGGTGGTATGCTCCAGCATAGCCGCGCTCAGAAGCTGACGATCCTCGGGCCGGCTGACAACGCTAAGCAGCAATCCGGGCCTGTTTTTCTTCATCTGCGCCGGTATAAAGGCGACATCAAGCGCCCCGCCCTCCAGCAGTTTCTCCATGGCAAACCCGGCCCATTCCGGCGACATGTCATCAATGGTGGCCTCAAGCACAAAAACGCTGTCCTGAACAACAGGCGCCTGCAGTTCACCCTGAATGATGCGCAGCATATTGGGTATGGTTTCATGCTCCCGGCAGCCGGCCCCATAGCCGACTGCCTGCATGCACATTGCAGGCATAGCTCCAAATCCGGCCGCAAGGCTACTGATCAAAGCCGCGCCCGTGGGAGTCACAAGTTCAGCACGAATGCCGCTGTCATACACCGGTATGCCCTTGAGCAGCCGGACCGTTGCCGGTACCGGCACTGGCAGGATGCCGTGCTCGCAGGTGACAAAGCCACTACCAAGCGCAATGGATGAGGCATATATCTGCTCTGCGTCAATGTACTCTAGGGCAATCATTGTTCCAACAATGTCGATAATGGAGTCAACCGCGCCGACTTCATGAAAATGAACCTCTGAGGGCTTTTTGTGATGCACTGCCGCTTCGGCCTTCGCCAGACGCTCAAAAACAGCAATGCTGCGCTCTTTCACGCCTGAGCTAAGTTTGCTGCGGCTAACCATCTTTTCAATGTCAACAAAGGTGCGATGATGGTGGTGATGTACGCTTTTCTTTGCAGGAGCGATTATAACCCGCAGGCTCTTGCCAGATATGCCGTGACGCATAGCCGTACGGATCTCAAGGCGATAATTACTCAGGGAAAGTTTTTTCAGCTCTGAAACCAGATGCCGTCTGGGCACCCCCAGATCAAGCAGGGCAGCAAGAGTCATATCACCACTGATACCGCTGAAACAGTCAAAGTAAAGACAACGCATGCTCGGGACCTTTCAAAAGAGTGCGGTACACCAGTATCTGTCCGCTGATTAACATCAGTATCCACAAAAAGATAGCACGAACAAGGCCTGCATGTAAAATCCAATTTATTATGTCTATGCGAAGAAATTTTTGTTCATGACACCGTCGATTTGCAGCCTGGTCCATGCCAAAAATGCTTGACTTTTCAGCGGCTAATAACTTATGATGACTATCCTTTTATTTAAACACTTGAATGAATAGTAATACTTGAATACTAATCAGTCCGCATGCACGAACAGGACACTCGCAAAGAAATACAAACATGCGCTGAGGCCGCTTTGGTCGACCAATCCGGTTTCTCGCGAACGTTGAGTCATTTTCACAATATGGAGGAACACAGGTATGAATAGTTGGCCTGGCAAGCTGTTGCGCGTTGATCTGACCCAGGGAACCTGGGCAGTGGAAGATATCGATCCGCAACTTGCGCGGGATTATATCGGCGGCAGAGGGCTTGGAACGAAAATACTCTGCGATGAAGTTGACCCCACAATCGATGCCCTGAGCCCGGAAAATAAGCTGATTATGCTTACCGGACCCCTGACCGCAACCGGTGCCCCGGCAAGCGCGCGCTATATGGTAATTACCAAGTCGCCCCTGACCGGCGCGATCGCCAGTTCAAATTCCGGCGGGTATTTCCCGGCCGAGCTGCGCTATTCCGGCTTTAACGGTATTATCTTCGAGGGCGCATCCGAAAAACCGGTTGCACTCTGGATCAAAGATGGCGAAGTTGAGCTGAAACCGGCCGATGATCTGTGGGGCAAAACCGCAGATATGACCGAAGAGGCGATTCGCGATACAATTGAAGATGAATGGGAAGCCAAGGCGACCAAAATTGCCTGTATCGGCCCAGCAGGCGAAAATCTGGCTAAACTTGCCTGTATTATTAATGATACGCACCGTGCTGCCGGCAGGTCCGGAATCGGCGCGGTCATGGGCTCAAAAAAACTCAAAGCCATTGTGGTGCGCGGCACCCAGGGTGTTCAGGTGGCCAACTTTCCGGAATTCAAAACCGCCGTCAAAAACGCTATGCATAAACTGGCCAGCGGCCCGGTTACCTCTCAGGGCCTGCCTACCTACGGCACCGCCATCCTGGTCAACATTATCAATGAATGCGGCATTCTGCCCACCAATAATTTTCAAAAAGGTACGTTTGCAAACGCAAGTAAAATCAGCGGCGAAAGTATTGCTGAAAACATCATGACCCGCAACAAGGGCTGCTTTGCCTGCTCAATTGCCTGCGCGCGCATGACCGTAATTGAAGAGGGCAAATACGCAAGTCAAGGAGAAGGCCCCGAATATGAGACCGTTGGACTGATGGGGGCTAACTGCGGTATTGACGATCTGGCCCCGATTGCCAAGGCCAATTACCTGTGCAACTTCTACGGTCTGGACGCCATTTCAGCGGCCTGCACGGTCGCAACCGCCATGGAGCTGTACGAAAAAGGCTATCTTTCTAAGGAAGAAGCCGGTATGGACCTGTCGTTCGGCAACATCGATGCGCTGGTCGATCTGATTAAACTGATGGGCAAGGGCGAAGGTCTGGGTAAAATCGCCATGCACGGTGCCTGGGTGCTGGCCGACCACTTCGGTCATACCGAGCTGAGCATGGACGTTAAGAAGCAGGAAATTCCCGCCTATGATCCGCGCGGAGTACAGGGCATGGGCCTGACCTATGCAACCTCAAACCGCGGAGCCTGCCATGTGCGCGGCTATACCATTGCCAATGAGGTGCTGGGCGTACACGAAAAACTTGACCCGCTCGTTACCGAAGGCAAGGCAGCAACGGTTAAAGTATTTCAGGATCTAACAGCTCTGGTTGATTCATCAGGCCTGTGCCTGTTTGTGACGCTGACCCCTGGATTTGGCTTTGATGATATGCAGGCCATGATCAAAGGCGCGACTGGCTTTGACTATACCGTACACGAAGTAAAGGTTGCGGGCGAGCGGATCTGGAACCTTGAAAAACTTTTTAATCTGAAGGCCGGTTTCACCCGCGACGATGACACACTACCTAAACGGCTGCTTGAGGAGCCCCTGACCGAAGGCGGTCCCAAGGGACAGGTCTGTCGTTTGGAAGATATGCTGCCTGAATATTATGAACTGCGTGAATGGGATGAAAACGGCGTTCCCAAGCCCGAACTGCTTAAACGCCTGGGCCTGCAGAACTGAGCGTTAAAAAGGATCTGTATACGGCCATGGAAATTGAACTAAAGCTTTTCATGATGTTTAAAAAATACGGCCCCCCCGAGCAGGTGGACGGCCGCTCTCGCATGCAGATAGAACCGGGAACACGATTTATTGATATACTAAACATAATCAGCATGCCAATTAAAGAAGATAAGATAATCGTAATTAACGGTATCTCCCACAAACAGTGCGATGAAATTAACGCGCTTGAAATCAGAAACGGAGATATTGTTGCAATCTTTCCACCGATAGCCGGTGGTTGAGCATAAGAAAAGGATGAAGTCTCAAATAATCAAAACAAACCGAATGGTGAGACGCGTTCACAAGGGGACAATATGAAAAAGATAGTGATAGATCATAAAAAATGCACCGGATGCCGGCAATGTGAAACCGCCTGTTCGGCCCATCATTATGACGGCGAAGTCAATCCTGAAAAATCACGCATCCGGGTCTTCATTGACGAAGAAAACAGTATTTTTCACCCAGTGATTTCAGGCCCGTTTACCAATGCTCATTGCACATCAAAAAATATCATTATCATAGATGACGTGGAATATGACGAGTGCGTGATATGTCGCGCATCATGTCCGGGACGCCCTTGGTTTTTTGAACCGGGAACAAACATTGCCCTGAAATGCGATTTTTGCGGAGATCCACCCGATCCGCAGTGCGTGGCAATCTGCGCGCACGGTGCTCTTGAGATGGTAGATGATCTGGGCGTTGCCCGGGTTCGTAAACGAAAAAAGAAATCAGCCTGAATAACCGACACCTGAAAGGCCCGTTTTTAAACCGTAAACAACTGTAGCAAGAGGTCATACCTGTGCAAGACGCATATGAACGCTGTGTATATCTTGAGCGCCTGGGACTATTCGGCTGTGTGCAGTGCGGTAAATGCACGGCCGGCTGCCCGATCAATTACGTGACCACGTCCGAGGAGCCGTTTAACATCCGTCGCCTGGTCAACGAGGTGCTCAATGCACCCAGCGAAGAGATCGCCAGCGAAAAGCATTTTCTGTGGCAGTGCACGACCTGTTCAACCTGCAACCTGCGCTGCCCCAAAGAGGTCAACCCTAAAGACGTGGTCATGAACCTGCGCAGCATTCTGGTTGAAGACGGCACGGTGCCGCCTGCCATCCGCGATGTACTCAAAAGCATTTCTGTTAATTACAATCCCTGGAGTTTGGGCAAAGAAAAGCGGGCCGAGTGGTACAAGGGCCTTGAGCTTAAGGATGCCTCGGAAGCAGAACTGTGCCTGTATGTCGGCTGCACGCCCGCCTTTGACAACCGGTTGCAGAAGCTGGCCCGGGCCGCGGTTGAAATCCTTCAGAAAATCAATATTGATTTCGGTATTTTCGGCACCGAGGAAATCTGCTGCGGCAATGAAATCAAACGTCTGGGTGACATCTGGAGTTTTGACGCCCTGCGGGAGGCCAACACCGAGATGTTCAACGGCTATGACAATATTAAACAAGTCATGACCTTATCGCCGCACTGCTGGAACACGTTTCAAAATGAATATCCGGGCCTCAACCCTGAGGTTATGCACTACAGCATCTTTCTGGCACGCCAGCTCGAAAGCGGCGCACTGAAGCCCGCAAAAAAATTTGAGAAACGGGTTGTCTATCATGACCCCTGTTTCCTGGGCAAACAGAACGAAATTTATGATGAACCCCGCGCGCTGCTTCAAAGCATCCCGGGCATTGATTTTGTTGAATTTGACCGCAACCGCGAAAACAGCCTGTGCTGCGAGGGCGGCGGCGGCCGGATGTGGATTGAAATTGAGGATGCTCCTGACCGTCTGGCCAATATCCGCGTGCGCGATGCTGTTGAAATGGGCGTCGACGTAATCGCGGTTGCGTGCCCGTTCTGTCTGCTGACGCTTGAGGACGCAGTTAAAGCCATGGATCTTGAAGGCAAGGTTCAGGTTCTGGATATTATGGAAATTATCAACACAACTATTTAACGCACACACGAGTAGGCACATATGGCTTCCAAAAAAATAGGCGTATATATCTGTCACTGCGGTGTTAATATCGCCCAGAATGTTCGCATTGATGATCTCAGGCTGTTTGCCAAAGGCCTGCCGGGCGTGCGCGTGGCACAGAACTACATGTACATGTGTTCCGAACCCGGTCAGGAGATGATCCGAAAAGATATCGCCGAGAACAAACTGGACCGGATCGTGGTGGTGGCCTGCTCGCCGCGCATGCATGAACCCACCTTCCGCAACGCCATAAAAAGCGCCGGACTAAACCCCTACTGCCTTGAAATGGCCAATATCCGCGAGCAGTGCGCCTGGGTACACAAGGACGCTGACGTGGCAACGGCCAAAGCCAAGAGCTTACTGGCGGCAGCGGTCACCAAGGTGAGCCTGCTGGAACCGCTCGAAGAGCGTGAAGTGCCGGTTACCAAAACCGCCATGGTTGTCGGCGGCGGCATTGCCGGCATACAGGCTGCCCTTGATATCGCCGACAGCGGATTCAAGACCTACTTGGTGGAAAAAGAATCGTCCATCGGCGGACACATGATGCAGCTCGATAAAACATTTCCAACGCTTGACTGCTCGGCCTGTATCCTGACGCCGAAAATGGCTGACATTAAAAACCACCCCAACATCGAACTGCTGGCCTACAGCGAAGTTACCGAGGTTAAGGGCTTTGTGGGTAATTTCAAGGTCTCGGTCAAACGCAAGCCGCGCTACATTGATGAAAACCTCTGCAATGCCTGCGGTTCATGCGCGAGCTACTGCGCCATCGCCATTAAAGACGGTTTTAATGAAGGCCTGTCCAAGCTGCAGGCCCTGCACATTCCGTTCCCCCAGGCCATTCCGGCTGCCTACGTGGTTGACCCGCTGGCCTGCCGCTACACGCTTGAAGGCACCTGCCGGCAATGCGAACAGGTCTGCAAGGACCTGAACGCCATCAACCTTGATATGCAGGAAGAAAACATTGAGCTGGATGTCGGTACCATTATCGCGGCAACCGGCTTTGATGTCTTTGACGCCAACCGCAAACCCGAGCTGGGGTACGGCCGCTATGACAACGTCATTACCGGCATGGAGTTTGAACGCATTGTATCCGCCTCCGGCCCCAACCAAGGCCAGCTACTGATCAACGGCACTAAACCCAAAGAAGTTGTTTTCATTCAGTGCGTGGGGTCACGCGATAAAACCGTGGGCAATGAATACTGCTCGCGCGTATGCTGCATGTACACGGCCAAGCACGCACACCTGGTGCGCGAAAAACTGCCGGACGCAAAAATCACGATCTTCTATATTGACGTACGCGCCTTCGGCAAGGGTTATGAAGAATTCTATGACCGCGTCAGGGGCGAGAAAGTCTATTACCGCCGCGGCAATGTCAGCGAGGTCTACCGCAAGGGAGATAAACTCATCTGCCGCGGTGAAGACACGCTGCTGGGACAGGCTATGGAAATTCCGGCCGATCTGGTCGTGCTGGCAGTCGGACTTGAGCCCTCAGCCGGCGCCAAGGATCTGGGCCGCAAGCTGAAGCTGTCAAATTCACCCGATGGTTTTTTTCTTGAATCCCATCCCAAGCTGAGACCCGTTGAAACAGGCAGTGACGGCATATTTTTGGCAGGCTGCTGTCAGGGGCCCAAGGACATTCCAGACACGGTTGCCCAGGCCGGAGCAGCTGCGGCCAAGGCCATAATTCCGCTGGCTCGGGGCATGGTCAAGACCGAAACCATGGTTGCGAGCGTACGCGCCGAGGCCTGCCGGGCATGCGGCTACTGCGTAGATGCCTGCCCCTATGATGCCATCTCGCTGGGCGAAGTTCAGCTGGGCCGCACTACAAAAATTGCTGCAACTGTCAATGAAGTGCTCTGCAAAAGCTGCGGAGCCTGCTCAGCTGTATGTCTGTCGGGCGCAATTCAGCAGGCCGGATTTACCGATGATCAGCTACTGGCAGTGATCAGCACGATCGGCAAGGAATATTAATACGTTTGCAAAAAATCTAAAGGAACTTAATTGTAAGACGCGCTCAAAAAAAGTTTGCAGACAATGCGCGCAAATTTGAAGGAATGAGGCGTACGAAACAGTCCGCCGCAGTGACTGAGAATGCAGCGCAACGCAGTATCCAGCTTTTTGCGTGTGCGTTATCAGGATTCTGAACGTTTTATAAAAGGATGCATATGTCTTCGTTCGAACCCAAAATTATAGCCTTTCTATGCAACTGGTGTACGTATGCCGGTGCTGACCTGGCCGGAACCAGCCGCTTTCAGTACCCGCCCAACGTACGCGTTATCCGAGTCATGTGCTCAAGCCGCATCAATCCGGCTTTTATTGTCAACGCCCTGCTTGAGGGTGCTGACGGAGTGCTGGTCTCGGGATGCCATCCGGGCGAATGCCACTACACCAGCGGCAACTACATGGCCCGGCGCCGCCTGGTACTGCTGCACCGCATGCTTGAATACCTGGGTATTCATCCCGACCGGTTCAGAATGAGCTGGGTGTCGGCATCTGAAGGCGCCAAGTGGGCTGAGGTTGTCACCGAAGTAACTGAGGCGGTTAAAGTATTAGGGCCTAATGACATTAAGAGAGAACAGGTATGGATGCAACAAAATCTCTAAGAACCATTGCTAGGGAAGTTCTTGATCAAGAAGATATCGCCTGCCTGATCGGCTATGAAAAGGGCAGCTACGGATTTCGCGTGCAACCCTGTGTGCTGACAGATCCGGGCCAGGTTGACCGGCTAATTTTTTCACCGCTGTGCGTGCATAATCTCACCAACTACCTGACCCTGGAGCAGATCGGCCCCCTGTCAAAGGCCGATATCGGCACAGGAAAAATTGCTGTCGTGGTCAAGGGCTGTGACAGCCGCGCGATCACAGTGCTGTGCGCTGAAAACGGTATCAAACGCGAAGACATCTACGTAATCGGCGTGCATTCTCCGGGCGTTGTTAACCTAAAAAAACTTGAAAAGCGCTTCCCGAACATTCTTGAAGCTGACGTAAGCCTCGAGGGCGACAGCTTCACAATTACCTGCGATGGCGAAACCTCAAACGTTCCCCGTTCTGAGCTGGTAAACGATAAATGCCTGCGCTGCAAAAGCAATGTGCCCCTGGGCTGCGACATGCTGGTTGAAGGATCTGAACACAGCATGGAAGATGATTTCGCTGACATAGTCGCACTTGAAGCCAAACCGCTTGAAGAACGCGGCAACATGTGGAAGGAGCAGTTCTCAAGCTGCATCCGCTGTTACGCCTGCCGCAACAGCTGCCCGCTGTGCTACTGCAGCGAGTGCATTTTGGATAAACTGCGGCCGCAATTCATACGCCGCTCGGTTGACTTCCCTGAAAACCTGCTGTTTCATTCAGCGCGCGCCTTTCATCTGGCTGGGCGCTGTATTGAATGCGGCGAATGCGAGCGCGTATGTCCGCAGGACATCCCGCTGATGACACTCAACCGCAAGCTGGCCAAGGATGTTAAGGAACTGTTCGACTATGAAGCCGGAGCTGATCCGGACCAAAAAGCATTGTTTGTCACGTTCAAGCCGGATGATCCGGATGAAGGAATTTTATAAACTAGACAGGTGTTTAAAAAGTACATTGGTACAGGCTGTTCAAAAAAGTTCAGATGCAAGGCAGGCGAAATCATGAGGAATGAGGCATACTTTTTTGTACGCTGCAGTGACGAATGATGAGCCTAACGCAGCAGACGGACATTTTTCAACAGACTGCTATTGAGAATTAAACCTTTGAGAAGGCAACTATGGAAACATTAGTGCTGCAAAAAGACAAGCTGAAGAATTTTCTAAAAGCACTGGGTAATGTTCGGCTAGTCGCGCCAATCAAGGACGCCGGCAAAACGCAGTTTTGCGATGTGGAAAATATTAATGAGGTCGAGCTCGACCTGGACGACTACACCGCCACCACCAAAAAGGTTATGTTCCCCCAGACCGAGACCATGTTCGCATTCCGCAACACCCCTGATGGTGTTAGCATTGAGGACAGCGGCCCGGCGCAGAAAACCGTGGTGTTCGGAATCAGGCCCTGTGACGCTCGCAGTTTTGTCACCCTGGACCCGCTGTTCACTAAAGACTTTGACGATCCCTATTATATGAAACGCCGCGAGGCAACCGTGCTTATGGGCCATGCCTGCGTGGAGCCGACAAACCGCTGCTTCTGCCCGTCTGTGAACGGCAGCCCCAGCGGAACAGAAGGCCTGGACGTGCTTCTGACCGACATTGAAGATTCCTATCATGTGCAGGTCGTAACTGACAAAGGTAAACAGGCCCTTGCAGGCGCTGCATCCCTGCTGAATCCGGCAGGAGACGCCGAAAAGAAGAAAAAGCAAGCCGCCGATAAAGCATCGGCTGATAAAATAAAACGCTCCGTTGACCTGAAAAACATGCATGAGATCCTGCCCAAAGCCTTTGAGCTTCCCGAATGGAAAGAAATGGGCAGCAAATGCATCGGCTGCGGCATCTGCACCTATAACTGCCCCACCTGTCACTGCTTTGACATTCAGGATGAAGGCACGCCCTACCAGGGCCGCCGATTGCGCACATGGGATGCCTGCATGTTCTCCGAGTTTACGGTGCATGCCTCGGGTGAAAATCCCCGGCACGACCGCTCCGCGCGCCTGCGCAACCGCATGATGCATAAATTCTCCTATTATCCCCGTAACCTGGGTTTTATATCGTGCGTCGGTTGCGGCCGCTGCATTGAGTTGTGCCCGGTCAATGAGGACCTAATTCAAATCTTGAACACGGTAAGGGAAGTCTGCAATGAGCAATAATCCGTATATACCATTTGAAGCCGAAGTCCAGAAAGTGCGCCAAGAAACCAAAGGCGCGCGCGCGATAAAGACCTTCACGATGAAATTCAAGGATAAAAAAATCCAGAAGACATTCAAGCAGCATCCGGGCCAGTGTGCCATGATCGGCATACCGGGCGTGGGCGAGAGCATGATATCCATCTGCTCATCCCCGACCCAGAAGGGCTTGCTCCAATTCAGCATCATGAAGATGGGTAAGGTCACCACGGCGATGCATGAACTTGAGGAAGGCGATGCGGCCATGATCCGCGGCCCCTACGGCAAACCTTTTCCGGTTGACGAATGGAAGGGCAAAAAAATCCTGTGCATCGGCGGCGGCATCGGCCTTGCGCCCCTGCGCCCCATTATCAATTATGTGCGCGACAACCGCGATGACTATGCCGGGCTTGACATCATCTATGGTGCCCGCACCCCGGATGATCTCGTGTTCATGAATGACCTCAAAGACCTGCAAAAGAAAAAAACCGCCAACGTGCACCTGACCGTTGACGTTGATTCCAAGGGCTGGAAGGGTAATGTCGGCTTTGTGCCCCAGTACCTGCTGGACCTGAAGCCCGCGCCCAAAGACACGATTGCCATCACCTGCGGCCCGCCAATCATGATCAAGTTCGTACTTGAAAATCTGGTAAAACTGAAATTCAAGGACGACCAGATTTTCACCACATTAGAGAATCGCATGAAATGCGGTATCGGCAAATGCGGCAAGTGCAATGTCGGCGAAGTCTATGTCTGCAAAGACGGCCCTGTGTTCTCCTACGCCCAGTACAAAACCCTGCTGCCGGACATGTAATGTGCTACCCATTAATAAATTGCATTTACCCAAAGCCCGCTTTTAAAGCGGGCTTTTTTGTGGGGATTGAAAAGTAATCACCCAAGGTGCTACAATGAATAGTATAAAAGAAAGCACAAACCCTTGTTACCAATACGGTGATTTACGCTACATGGAAGCGGTTATTTATGCGCAAACTAGGACCATTTTTAATTCTGCTTTTTGTAGTCGCGGCCGCCGCAATTATCCTCCTTGCCCGCGATCAGGGAAAACAATCCTTTACACCTGCACAAGCTCCTGCTTCATTTAAAATAAAAACATCGCAGATAGTCCCCCCTCTTGCTGCACCGACTTCCGACACATATTCTCAGGGCTCGGAACTTCGAAATCCGACCAGAGAAGAAAATAATACTATTGTCTTAATGCAGGACATTAAAAGTGCAATAAATGCGGGGGACTTTTCAGCTGCGCTCGCTCTTGCGGACCGGCTGATGGAGGAATCCCCAGGCGATGAAATTGCCTTGATCCGAGCACGCATACTATCAAGCCTGGGTCGCGGGGAGGAAGCATTTGACGCCCTTGATGATATACTGGCGACATCCGATGATGCCGAAATTCTTCGCCAGGCAGCCGCGCGATATTTCATTGCTGCCAGAGATGCAGGCCTTCTCTCAGAAGCACTGGCTCAACAGCAGGCCCGGATCAACAATCAATCGGATGATCCTGCCATGCTTAGCGTCATGGCCCAACTATATGCCTATGACCGGGATGAAAATAATGAACTGCGAACTCGCGAACATCTCCAGACGCTGCACCCTGCACCTGAAAACCTTGCACGGATTATTGAAATTCAAAACAGTCTCGGACTGACTGATGATGCGTCCGCTTCCGTTGCCGAACTCGCAAAAATTACTGATGCGAATACCGCCGCGCACCTTTTGCTTAAACAGGCAGAGGCTGAAAACGCTGCGAAACGATACGATCTTGCTGTGCTTTCGGCAAAACGGGGCCTAACCCTGCCAGAGGTTACACCGTTCATGACCGTTCGGTTTGCCCGTGAGTTGGAAGCAGCAGGCGACGTAGCGAGCGCACTAACTACGCTGGAAGGTGTTGCCTCGGCAGCCGAAACCCCGGAAGTCCAGGACCGAGCAACACTTGAAATTTGCCGCATACAGCTAAAGCACGGACAATCTTCGCGTGAATTATCAACACAACTTACCCAACTACGACAATCACGTGTACCCTATGTTCAGGAACAGGCAGCACACCTGCTCCAACAGGCACAATAAGGATGACGGCATGAAGCAATCAAGGTATCTCAAAAGTCTACTGGCGGGCCTGCTGATTGTATGTGTCTCAGCATCCAGTCTGCCGGCCGCTGGCGTGACCGTGGTTACTCATGGGAACCAACCAAGCGAAGAAGTGCCCGAATGGCTTGAATACATGGTCAATGCCGTCGGCGCGGAAACTATTCCCGGCTCATGGTCACGATACACAATCTTTATTGATGACCCCGGCTGGAATTCTCTCAGGGCTACAGTTGTTCACAGCGGCACATCCCCGTCCAATACTGATTCCGGCGAAATTGTGATTGAACTTGACTGGTCAGAGGTTGCAGGCGGATTATTAATTCCGGATTATCCAACCGCTGATATCGCTGAAAAAATCGCAGAATGTTTAACAGCTCCTGATTTTTTCCCTGGCCTGACAGGGCCCGCCGTGGAGCTGCCGATACATCTCGCGGGCCATAGCCGGGGGGGCGTCCTCATGGCCCAGCTTGCTGAACTCCTTGGACGAAATGGCATATGGATAAACCAGGTTACGACACTTGATCCCGTACCAATGTCAAAAGATACGCTCGCGGGCACGTTCCCCATGCGGTTGAAAGAGAATGTGATTTTCGCTGATAATTATATCCAAACGCTCACACCTTTTGTACCAGGAAGTCGACTTGAAGGCAGCTATCCGCGGTCTGCATGGGATGACTCTACAGATCTTTCGGGCGGCTATTCGATGGCGCATTCTGATGTGCATCTCTGGTATCACGGCACGATTGATCTCAATACACCAACGACAGATGGCGCAGGCTCGGAGGCACAAACAATTACATCCGCTATGCGATCTAGCACTGGCTGGTGGAACAACGCTGAAGAGGAAGGTGAACTGGCCGGATTTTACTATAGCAGGATTCTCGGCGGGACCTATGATGGCGGCACCCGGTCAGAGGCAGGCTACACTCCGCCAACCAACCCCTTTCGGGAACCCTGGACAATTACCGCAACCGGCGCAGACGTCTGGGACAACGTGGAAATAGCTGCCGTTGAAGCTGATGAAGTCTTATATCCGGGCGATAGCATTCAGGTTAACACATGGTTTTATGACCTGAACAACGATGCCACGATCACCTGGGGTCTCGATCCCGGCAATCAAAACCCGTACAAAAACACCGCCAGAATTGAACTGGCATCCATTGAGACCTCATCGGTTCCTTTCGGAACAGGTGAGTCCCTGACAACAGCACGCTATGTTTCCCAAACGCTCGACACTACCGGGGTGCCCCCGGTATCCTATTGTGTGTATGCCAAAATCAGCAATGACACCAGAACGCGCTACTACTACCATAACTGCAATGATTCAGGCACCCTGAACGTTGAATGCAACAATAACGCTCAATGCGATGATGGTTTGTTCTGTACCGGTTCGGAAACATGCGCAGATGGAACGTGCATGTCTACCGGCGATCCCTGTACCACAGGCCCTTTCACGATTTGCACCGAAGCTAATGACTCCTGCGTTGAGTGCAGTAGCAACGATGACTGTAATGACGGCCTGTATTGCAGCGGCGTTGAAACATGCGCAGATGGAACGTGCATATCTACCGGCGATCCCTGCGCCGCAGGCCCTTTCCCGATTTGCGATGAGGCCGGCGATTCCTGTTTTAATTGCAGCAGCAACAATGAGTGTAATGACGGGCTGTATTGCAGCGGCGTTGAAACATGTGCAGATGGAACGTGCATGTCTACAGGCGATCCCTGTGCCACAGATCCTTTCACGATTTGCGACGAGGTTGGCGACTCCTGCGTAGAATGTCTTGAACAAGAGAATTGCCCCAATGGCTATAGATGTATCAATGCCGTGTGTGTGCCCTCAGGTTTCATGCAAATCGACAAGAGTTCTGTTAAGGCAGGCAAGACGGCCGGGCGCGACAGCATTAAGCTTTCAGGCTTACTGGATACGGATGAAGGTGATTTCGTTGCGGCAATTGGCGGTTCTGTTACTGTTACCATAGAATCAGATTATATCCCCGATCCTGATGCAACCACATACACATTTCTGATAGATAAAGATTACGTAAGAAAGGGCAAATACAAATCTCCAAAAATCAAACCCTCCTACAAAAATGCCCCCGTGACATTATTTGCCTGCGATACCAACAAGGGTACAATGCAGTTTTCTGCCAAGAATGTTGATCTCACCGGTGTGAGCTGTCCGATAACCCTCAAGGTCCAAATTGGAGATTATGTTGCAACGGTAGAGATGAACGAGGATATTGTCAACGGTACAAAGAAGCCATGCCCGCTACCGTTTATGATGGGTGTATATGCCAGCCTTGATGCTACAAAAGTAAAGGCTAAGAAAAGCTCAAAGACTGACTCCGACTCGGTTTCGATTTCAGGCACGTTTACCATTAACGGAAGCTTTGACATCGACCAGCCCTTAATAATTGAGCTTGGCAGCGATACGTTTACCGTTCCAGACGCACAGTTTGTTTTTAATAAGGGCTCGTATAGCTGCAAAAGCTATGACAGCGGAAACGGGCTTGTCACCGCCAAGTTTGATACAATTAAATGTACCTACTCTATCAAGATTAAGAACGCCACCCTGTCTGACAGCGGGGATGTTGATTTCGGCCTGTATGTTTTTGACAACCCCCTCCAGGCCTCCGGTCAAATACCATTGCCCCCCAACCCTTGAGTGCAAGAAAATACCAGCCTGCCACCATTGCTAACAGCTTTAACCGCCACGGGAGGGTGATGCTTATCTTCACAGGATTTGTTTGACAATCCTTAATCCGCTCCCGTATACTGTCACCAAAAGTAAGAAAGGAAGCAAAACCCTTCCCGCTACAGCTTCGATGGCCCGCACACGGGGATGTTCACAGAGTGCGCGGCCACTAAAAAAAACGATAGATAAAGAAAACCACCCATGGCGATAACCGGCAACCTCAAAACCTTTTATCTCTCCAGCCTGCTGCAGCTTTTATCGAATGATAAAAAGACCGGCATACTGGAGCTAACGGACGGACACGACATCGTCCAGGTCTATCTGCGTGAAGGCACCATTATCAATGCCTTTGGCTCAAGCCGTGTGGACCGCCTGACAAACTATTTGCGCAGCGAAGGCATCATTACCGAAGAGCATCTTCAAAAATGCATGAAAATCTCCGCGCACACGGAGAAAAAAATCGGCATGGTTCTGGTAGAGCAGGGCTTTATTTCACCAGAGCAGCTTGAAAGCCTGCTTCACAGACAGATCGAAGAAACCCTTTTCAGCCTTTTTCTCTGGGAGAAGGGAGAGTTCCAATATCGCGACCAGAACTTTGATCTGAGTGGGCAAATCATTACCAGCTTTGACACGATGTCGATCGTGCTGGAGGCTTCCCGCCGGGTTGATGAAATCTCGGAAATTAAAAAACGGGTGCCCCTTGACCATGAAGTTATCAAGACAAACCCGGACAGTGCAACTCTGCAAAAAGCAAAACTAAATACTGTTGAACGCGCTGTGCTCAGCCTTGTTAACGGAAAACGTACCGTAAAAAGAGTAATAATCGACAGCGGCTATGATGAATTAAAAGTCTATAAAACACTCTTTGCGCTTATTACCTCAGGCCTGATTCTTGAAGAAGACACGATTCTTAAACGGCCCGAAGATGTCCGCGAAGAAGTTACTGAAGGGGGCACTGCCGCAGCGTCCAGTGACGATGCTTTGCAAAGCGCTGTACCAACAGAAAAGCACGCAGATGATGCGGCACCTACATCTACCATAACTGATCCGGAGATCACTGCAGAAAACGGACAATCGTCTGCACAGCACGAAGAGCATATCGTTAAAGACGAGCCCGCTGAATCGGTCTGCGAAATATTTAACGCTCCCGCAGATGCGAAACCGGGCCACAACCAAGAACCTTCCGAACCGGACGAGATGCTTCTGGAACTCGAACCGGACATTGATGAGCAGGTAGATGATGAACTGCCCTCTGTGCCGGAGGCTCAGGAGAATCAGGTCACCCCTGCAGCAGGCCCAGGTAAAACCATCGTGACAATTGATGGCAAAATAATACCCGAAGTTGATTTCTCTGATATAGAGTCGGGTAGCACCGCTCAGATTGAGCCTGTCAAAAAAAGCGAGATAGCTGACGCTTTCCGACAACGCGGCCTTGAGGAAAACCAGGCAACCAGCGCACGGCTGCAAATCAGCCTAGAGGAAGGCCTTACGAAAGACGAAGAAGAAGAATACGCCCGCGAAAAAAAACGTCTGCTGAAAAAAATCCTTATTGGCGCAGGAGCTGTGCTGGCATTAGTTGTGGTAGTGTTGCTCATAAAACCAATTCTATTCCCGGGAGAACCCGAACAACAGCCCATCCAGGCCCCTGTAACTGCTCCAAAACCTGTAAAAAAGAAAAAACCCGTCAAACAAGAGACCCAAAAGCCTGTTGCGCAGGAAATAAAAAAGGCGGTACCCGATACTGTGCAGCCGGAACCAGAGTCAGAGTTTTTTCAAGATCAAAAGGGATGGGTTTCCATTAATTTACCAACGGGCTTCACTGCCAACGAGCAACCTTACCAGGACAGAACCAGTGTGAGCATAAAGTATGGCAACGATGTTACGATTGCACTCTCGATTGTACCACAACAGGAAGACTGGAATGCCGAGGACAATATGTATGCGACAATCTTAAAAATGCAAGAAAATGACATCCAGCAAATTCAAGAATACACCACGCTAAAACATGTTGGTTGTCCGGGCTATGTGCTGCACTTTGCCGGCATGCAAAATCAAAAACCAACACAAACAGCACTGTATCGTTTCGTCTGCTTTAATAAAAGCGCGCGACTGGAAGTCAACAGCTTTAACTTTCGCACCCCTGCCGGGCGCGAACTGAACCAGCAAATTTATGCGTCAATCGAAAAGTCTTTCTTTATCTATCAGTAGACCGCAAGCCGTTAGGTATACCTCCGGCTCAAAAACAGTTGCCGATTAAACGGCATCGCCGAACCTAATCAGGATACCCGTCCGAAATCATCTTCAAGTCGTTCGATATCATCCTCACCGAAATAATCACCGGTCTGAATTTCAATGAACACCACATCATCTGATCCGCTATTTTCAATACGGTGAAGATTTTCACGCGGAATATCTATTGACTGACCGGGCACAAGCTCAAGCTGACGCTCATTAAGCGTGACCCGGGCCCGGCCCTGTATAATATACCAGTGCTCTCGGCGGTGCTAATGTCTCTGCAGACTTAAACGAAGACCGGGATGAACAACGGTTCTCTTGACCTTGAAGGCGGCCTGCTCTGCTAACATAACATAGTAGCCCCAAGGACGGTATTCCAGTTCCTTGTTGTCTCCACTCATATAGTGCCTCTAAAATGCAAAATCATCATCACACGGCAAATCAAGACCTTTACTGGTTTCAAAACGATACTCTTGGCCGCACACCCTGACACACACGCTGCGGGCATCACCCGACAGTCGCGCAGAATCCTGCGGAAAGCGATGCCGAGCTATGTTCATGAAACACAGCGCTTTTTCAAGACCGTCTCCGCGTTTAAAATTCCAGACTTCATCCGGCTGGGCCATGCGCGTCCCGTCATAAATGGAAACATTTTCCATCTGCACCAACTGTTCGGCTACGGCCCCAAGCTCTGCGGCCTCAAGGGCATGAATGCTGACCGGATTGCGCTCCATCGCGGCTTTTAAAAAAGGTTTCCAAGGTGCGCGTTGCATGTCGCGATAAGCCTGAAAAGACAGATCAATAACCGGGTTGTTGCCGCGCTCAGCCTCAAGCAGAGAAATAACCTCCTCCCGGGTACTGTCCGGCGGTATGCGCACACAGGGCCCCGGCTCACCTGTTTTCTGCTCCAACGGCAGCCTGATCTCAAGCGTGCAAAATTTCAACAAATCAGCGATAACATCTTCCGCATTAAAACAACTGCAGGTCAGGTGCTTCCGAAGCTCAGCGCGGTCCTGTTCCGAATCAAACGAAAATGATCTGGTGCTCAAAAAAGTTTCAATCTCATCAAACACAATCCGGTCTTGAAGCGGGCTGGGGTAAAATTCATCTTCATCGATATCCTGCAGCAGCTTTCCTCGACTGCTGTCGCCGATACGCCTTGTGCTGCTGTGTTCATAATGGAAAACTTTTTCAGCCTCAATAAAGCGGGACTTGCCGCAACAGGTATGCGCAAGCTGAAAACAACACTGCAGCTTTTTGTTCTGACGCAGGAAATTTGCCAGGATTTCAACAGTGACGTCGGTTTTTGCATACTGCCGCAGGCGATTTGAAAAGTTTTTGAATATATCCCCGGGCATCGTTGCCTGATCATAGATGGCGTGAATATATCCGCTGCAGTGAGCGACAATAGTGACCTGTTCATTTTCAAGAGCACGTCGAGCTTTCGCGGAAAGTTCCGTGCCGTTGAAAAACATATTTTTGGTTACAATCCGGCGATTGTTGGTCAGGATACCCTCTTTTACATCAATAAAATTCTGCGAGTGCAGCGGCGTAGCCATCATGTAGATATCTTCAAGCGGTACGCCGGCGACAACAAACAGGGCCGCTGCGTACAGCGCTGCCATTGAAACACATTCACCGGCACCGGTCGGGTAGCCGGACTTATATTTAAAAGCCTCCATGGCCTCCGCGGTTTCGGTTTTCCAATAGGGGATAACATTGCCCTCATATTTATCCAAACCGAAGTGCCGTCGGATATCCATGTCAAAATAAAACTTATCACCTTCATAACCGAACAGCGCATTGCTGCGCGCCAGAACAGCCGGATCGATAAAATCCTTAAAGCGATCCAGTTCACGCTCCTTGGTAGTGAGTCCCCAGGTGTCCAGATCAAGATTAAAGGCAAAGTTGTCCATCAAGTACTGCTTGGTGCGCAAAATCCTGCGATAACGATTGAAGCTCTGCAGCTTATTGAACCAGAGTGCTTCCCGCCAGCGCCACACCAGCGGGCTCATGATATTAGCCAGCAGCAATGCGTACATCAGCTCGGGAAAAATAAATACTTCCATGTCGGACAACGTCACCGCCGAGGAGTATTTTTCAAGTGATTTCCGGTCATCAGGGTTAAACATAACAATTCAATCTTCAGTACAGGTTTATATCTGTATCCGGGAGCATTATACCTCCCCGCCGGAAGAGCATGACAAGTGCCGGCCAATTATACTTCCAGGCCGATAACCCCCCCGGTCTCAATATCATACAGTGCACCGGCAACCGTGACCATGCCCCTACCGGCTGCAGCCTTAACAGCCGAACTGAGATTAAGCAGATCGGCGATTGCCTGGTGAACATTTTCAATACACGCGACACGCAAAAGCTCGCGGCCTGATGTACCGCTATTTTTTGCGCGATCTACAGCCGGCGCAATTTTTTTAATAAGCGATCCAATTGCACCATCCGCTCCCTGGCCCGACAAAGCAGCGCTCACAGCCTCGCATCCGGTGTGGCCGAGAATCAGCACAAACGGCACATGCAGCTTTTTCACCGCGATCTCAAGGGATCCGGCCTCGTGCAAACCGACCACGTTTCCGGCCACGCGGACAACGAATAGATCTCCCACGCCCATGTCAAACAAATGCTCAACCGGCACCCGCGAATCAGAGCAGGCCACAACAGCCGCGCACGGATGCTGGCCTGCAGCAGTATCACGACGCCGATGTGCGCATATATCTGCCTGAAGCTGCAATCCGGCAGCATAGCGCCGGTTGCCCTCGAGCATTCTTTCCCATACCGATTGCATACTCATATTCTGCACGAACTCTACTCCTGCTTACAGGCTCTTAAAGTTCCGCCGAGCCTACAGTCTTGAGAATAACGGGAATGAAGGGTTATTGCAAGGCCGATGAAGCTGCCTGCTGAATGATGCAATCAATATCCTGCTCAAAAAAACCCTGCCATGACAGCGGCGGAGCCGCGGTCCAGCACATACGCTCCTTGCGCACAGGATGCTCCAGCCCAAGACAATAGCAATGCAGAGCAAGATTCCTGCCGTCAAAGGTCATACGTGAACCATAGCGCACATCACCGACAATCGGTATGCCCTGCGCGGCCAGCTGAGCCCGAATTTGATGTGCGCGACCGGTTTTAAGCTGTATGTCAAGCAGCGTCCTGCCCTTGTGAAAAGCAACAGAGCGCCACTCAAGCTCAGCCATACGGGCACCCGGATGATCAGCGGCAACAACCCGTACGGTCCGGGTTTCATCCTTGAGCAGATAATCCCGGCACGTGCCGCCCTCCGGCGTGCGGCCTTCAGCCAGAGCCATATATTTTTTCACGGGTGTGGCTTCCCTAAACTGGGCGGAGAGCCGGGCGGCAGCCTTTGACGTGCGGGCCAATGCAAGCACGCCTGAGACGGGCCGGTCCAGCCGATGCACAAGCCCGACATACACATTACCGGGTTTGCCGCGCTCCTGCTTGATCCAGACTTTCGCCAGGGTCAGCATATCAGGATCACCGGTGCTGTCGGCCTGCGAAAGCAGGCCGGGCGGTTTGTTGACAATCAGCAGGTGATTATCACTAAAAAGTATCTCCGGCAGCATTGGCACAGTATCCGGGCTATGCCCCTTTTTGCGCGACGCGCGCGTTGAATTTTTCTGCATTGATGATGAAACGCTCATGAACGGCCTCTCCGATTTTTTCAACCGGATCCCAGGCCTCCACCTTAAAGGTTAGCTTTTTCCCGTCACGCTCAATCAATTCGGTTCGCACGCGCACACTCATACCGAGCGGGGTGGCAGCACTGTGCTGCAAATTCATTGAAATGCCGACCGACTGCTGACCGTCCTCAAGATGCCGATTAATCAACTCGGCCGAGGCACGCTCCATGAATCCAGCCAAAAACGGCGTTGCAAACACGCCGGGCAGGTTCTCATAAAAATAGCGGGCCGTATGCTCGGGCCCGGTTTTTACCTCAATCTCATGACTCGCGCCGGGAATTAACGCTTCGCTCATGCACACGCTCCTTTCTGAAAATACCTTTTAAAAACAGCCTCGACTGCTGATACTACCGTTAGCAGGGGGCGATCCGCCTCACGATATTTTTATTAAACTATTTTCCAAATAAACCCTTTAAAACTCCACCGGCCTGTTTTTTTACATCTTCGCCCGCCGTACCCAGGCTTTTCTCCAGTGCTTTGAGTTCCTGATTCAATGTATCGGTCACTGCCCGCGACGTTATTTCACCATACAGGGCTTTGAAAATTTCTTGCGTGACCTGCTGCGGTGAAGCCCCCTGGCCTGCGCCGCCTATATTTGTTAGGTGAATGTCAGGAAGCCGGGTACTGATGCTCTTACCGCCCTTTAAGGTGGTTGCCAGCGTTACCGTGCCCTGCTTCAGTATAAAATCCTCAATCAGGATTTTTTTGCCTGCTTCCGATGACGGCTCTTTTGGAGAAGTGGCATTCTTGGAATCCGCCGAACCCGAGTAGCTGTTAACGTTATTGATAATCGTCTTAAAATTATCGGTTCTCCGCCCTCGTTCATAAGTAATCGCCGGAGCAAGCACTTCAATGGTATGAATCACAATCGTGTCTTTGGTGATGGATTTTGAATCAATATCAATGAAAATCTTACCAACACTCAACGCCTCGGGAGATGTGAATCCCCTGGGATTGCCAAGCAAAAAATCCTTAAGTTCCACTTTTCCGGACAGGAGCGAGATACTCACATCCCCCAAACTCAACTCGGTCTTGGTTAGCTGTGGTCCATAGGTATTAACTGCAGTTTTTATCACAGGGCCCAGTTTTGAAAGACCAATAGCAAGAACAATAATTATTATAACAATGAGTCCCGCACCAATAATCAATAATTTTTTCATTTTCCACCCTCCCGTATAAAAAAATGATTTCTATTCTCCCGGCACAGGGATCTGCACTCCATTTTTAGGCAATTGCGTGCCGTACTATTAAATAAGTATAGGCCCGGGGCAAATGGTGTGTCAATGAAAACATTGGCGCACAACAGCGTCCGCTCTCATGAAAAACCGGCTGCAGCACGCACAAAGTCCCGGCCTCCAACACAACGGTAATTCTCCGAATTTACTGCATCTCACAGAGCACAGTCCTGATATTGACCCAGTGCGGCATATCTGCTAAAGTCTTTGTAGGAGAAAATGAATGAACGATCATATTATTGATGAAATGGACGGTTTTTACCGCGTTATAGCACTAGAACCGTTTCGGCACACCAAGGGCGTAGCCTTTGACATTTTTCCGATGCAGTACCTGCAGAAAATTGACGGCATAGACCGCGTAATGCATGCGGGCGATGCTCTGTCACCGGGGCCGGTAGACGGTATTTCGCGACCCTGGTACATGCACCCGCAACAGGAGGACAACCTGATCGTACTGAATGGCGTACGCACGGTCGATATTTATACGCTGGAACACCGGCAGATGCTGACCTTTGTAGTCGAACCCAACCGCATCGTCAAAAACGGTCAACTGCTCTATGACGGACCAGCCATGCTGGTGTGGCCCTGCCACGTGTTTCATCGCATTCAAAGTGGCGGCATCGGGTCAGCATCGCTCAACTTCGCTGTGCGCATGCCCGGAATCGACATGCAGACCAACTTCAATATCTACGATCTGGACACCGGGGCCAACACCTTCCGACTTTTAAGGGCCGGTTTTCTGGATCAAACCAAATGAGATGAAGAGGCATGCCAACCGGATTTACGTTGTAGCGCCCCTGAAACACACCCGATAATTCCCCTGAACCTCACGTTCCAGTTCTTTTCCTGCGCTTGTAGTTTTTTCAAATCTGCGCTACGCTGCGATTACATTTCCACTGCCATAAACGCACAAGGGGCGCGCCATGTATTACATAAAGAGCGTTCACCGTATCCTAAGCATGCTGCTGATTATATCCTGCGTCTGCATACCAGTCTGTTACGCGAAAAACCCAAAAAAAGGCGAACAGCCTACGCCTACCGTTGCGGGTCTTCCCTATGTCGATAACGTACCCCTACCAGAGACTGTTGTCCTGTGCGGCGAGGCTATTCCGATAGATCGACCTTCTATCAGGGAAAAACTTGACCGGGAGTTTACGATCCTTGTCTGGGACAAACCCCAGATTTTCCTCTGGCTGAAAAGGGCAAACCGTTATTTCCCCTATATTGAAAAACAACTCGCAAAGGCAGGCCTGCCCGACGACCTGAAATACCTCGCCGTTGCCGAAAGCTCTCTTTTAACGCATGCACAATCCCCTGCCGGGGCTACAGGATACTGGCAGTTCATGCCGAAAACCGCGGATGGCAAAGGGCTTCGAAGGGACGCGCTGTCCGATGAGCGCTACAGTCTGGAGCACTCAACAACAGCCGCGCTTAAATACCTCAAAGCATGTTATGACATGTTCGGCTCATGGCCGCTTGCCATGGCCGCTTATAACTGCGGCGAGAGGCGCGTACGCCAGGCAATTGAACAGCAGAAAGTCAATGATTATTACCAACTGAAGCTTCCAAATGAAACCGAACGCTATGTTTTCCGGATTGCAGCCATAAAGATCCTGCTTGAAAACCATGAACACTATGGTTATAGGATTTCCAGCACAGACTTATACCCCCCGGCTGAATATGATGAAATAGAAGTAACTATCCGCTACAAAATTCATATCCCCGATTGTGCCATCGCAGCAGGAACCAATTATAAAACAATTCGCAATCTCAACCCCCAGTTTAAAAGTTATTACTTGCCCTCCGGTTCCTATACAATAAAGGTACCGAAGGGACTGAGAAAAAAATTTTCCAAGCAGGTTAAACAGTTTTCCGCAGCAGCAAAGCGTGAAAGCGAACGAATTACTTACTACACAGTCAAGCGCGGCGACACTCTGGGTCACATAGCCGAGCGCACCGGCGTGCCGTTAAGAACATTAAAAAAACTGAACAAGCTGAAAAACTCAACCATACGACCCGGGCAAAAACTCAGACTCAAGCCCTGACAGCCGCCAAACGAAGTCCGGAAGGGACAAGTCTCTATCTGCGGAGAAAGGATATACCATGACCAAAGAGGAAATTTATAAACTTTTGATGCAGGGCCTCGGTTTAAAAAAAGAACCCGTGGCACTTAAACCACTTAAGGAAATTCCTTCAGACATTCCCGCCTATGCAGGACTTGCCACGCCGGGCCTGTGTGCACAAATCAACGAAATCCTCACTGAAGGATCGGTTTTTTACAGCACAAAAGAAAACCATGTCTGCTTTGAGGGCCTTATCGCCACGGGCGTATGCGAGATTGACCGCGAGGAATACCGAAAAGCCGTGGAAAGTTTTATTGACACATGCCCCTATCATAAAGACATGCAGACGGCCATGGACTTCTATGAAACCTGTATACGTGAAATACCCCTTCCCCCGGTGCAGTATTCCTGCCTTGTCTCAGGCCCCTTAAGCAAAATTGAGAATCCGGATCTGGTAATTCTCTTCTGCACCCCCAAGCAGGCGGATATTCTGATACGCTCCCAGTCCTATCAGGGCAAACTGGTTCGAGGCTTCGGAGGCAGCGGGGGCTGTATTTTCAATATCAGGCATGCCTTCGTTAACCGCGAGATGACGTTCTCAACCAGCGATTTCCCCTGGCGAACCTTTATCGGCCTTGACGACTCGGAGCTCACGGTCACGATCCCATATGAAAAACTTCAAGAATCGGCACCGTATATTCAGCCCATTATCGACTATGTCGACAACCTGAAACAGATGTTCGGCGGAGAATAACAAGGTCCCAATTATCACGAGAGCCGACAGGACAAGAGTCCGCATACCGGCCCTTCTTGATGATGATACCCCTGCCAAAGATGCTACTCTATACAGAAGAACTCACTGCCTGGTTGGAAGACCTGCGTCAGGAACTATAATTGGGGAAAGAAATAATGCGCCACGGCCTGCGGGCCGATTACGACTGGCGGATGGCCCCGGCAATACGCTCATCCTCAAGCAATGCAGAGAGTATCTGGCGTTCCCGGGTGCGCATAGCGCGCCCGTCGGCCGCACCACGTTCATGATCAAAACCCAGCAAGTGCAAAACACCATGAATCAAAAGACGGGTCATTTCTTCCCACAGGGCACACCCGACACTCTCAGCCTGCCGCGCTGCTGTTTCCACTGATATCACAACATCACCCAGTATTTCCGGCTTTATCTGGCTCAGTTCCTCTACAGTGTACATCGGGAAAGATAACACATCGGTTGATCCGCTTCGCCCGCGATACTGCTGATTAAGCTCCGCCATACCGGGATCATCAAGCAGCAGTATGCTTACCTCGGGCTTTGCTGATTCCAATGCGTGTGCCAAGATCAAGTTCACCGTCCGCCTGAATAGAGGCCGGTCGATCGGCATCGTTTGCTGGTTTTTTATCTGCACCCTTGCCATTGCTCTCCTTCTCGGGTTTCTCCGGATAGTCAATCCGGGAATGGAAGATGCCGGTCAAAATTCTGTTAAAGCTCTCTGCAATTAAATGCATATCCTTAAGCGTAAGCTCACACTCGTCGAGCTGGCCATCCACGAAAATATTATTGATAATGCGCTGAACCATACCCTGAATCCGGGCAGCGGTGGGCTCGGAAAGCGTTTTTGAAGTGGCCTCAACAGCATCGGCGAGCATAACAATACCGGCCTCCTTGGTTTGCGGCTTGGGCCCGGGGTAACGAAACTCGCTCTCGCTGACAGTTTGTTCGTCGTCGCTCATCTCACGGGCCTTCTGATAAAAAAAGTTCATACAGGAGGTACCATGATGTTGAAGAATGATATCGATTATGGGCTTGCCAAGACGGTATTGCCGGGCCAGCTCTTCGCCGTCCCTAACATGCTTGGCTATAATCAGACTGCTCATGCTGGGCTGCAGCTTGTCATGCCGGTTTTCACCACCGGTTTGATTCTCAATGAAGTATTGCGCTTTTTTAATTTTACCGATGTCATGGTAGTAGGAACTAACTCTGGCCAGCAGCGGATTGGCCTGCACTGATTCGGCAGCCGCCTCAGATAGAATACCGACCAGAATGCTGTGGTGGTAGGTGCCGGGCGCATTGATCAAAAGCTGGCGCAGCACGGGCTGATTAAGGTCCGCCAATTCAAGCAGCTTAATATCGGTTGTGTAATTAAACGTCATCTCAATAATGGGAATAATGCCGATGGCAAGCACAGCCGAAAGCACACCCCCCAGCACGCCCACCCCAAGGCACACAGCCGCCTCAACCGTAAAAAGGGTGCCGTTAATCAAGCTCAAGGCCACAATCAGCAAAACATTAGCGCCACCTGCGGCCATGCCGGCGCGAATAATATTTTTGCGCTCATGCGTTTGCGAAACCTCCTGAGCGGCGATAATTGAGCCCAGAAAACTGTACAGAAAAAATGAAAACTGGTTATCAAGCACCATACACACGAACATGGCCACAATAACCGAGCTAAGGGTTGCAATACGGGGAGAAAGCACAACGCTGATTACTATTGCGGCAAACGCAAAGGGCAGACCGTAAACATAGGTCTGGGATTCAATTGAGAACGGACCCTGGTCAAGGCCCCTGACAAGCAGGATGCAAACCTTAAGAACAACAAAGGTGGTGATCAAGGTAACAAAAATAAAGCTTAAATCACGCGCGGTCAGCAAGCTGGGCAACCCCCGCACGCGGGCGGCGGTTGAAAAACGATACAATGCGTAGAGCGCAAACAACGACAACATAAAATTGCCTAGCAGGGCCCCGAGCATGCCGCTCCGGTCCTTCATCTCTGCAAGGGCCTGCAGCTTTACCAGTGTAGCTTCATTAATTTTGCCTCCGGCCTGCACTATTGTCTCGCCCTTTTTCACATTATAGTACAGGGGGCTTACCGCCTCAATCACAGCAGTACGGCGTTGCTTGGTCTCTAAACTGTTAAGCGTTATTGTCGGCACAATAAGTTTTATTGCCAGGTTTACGATGGTGCGGCGCACGTCAACACGCAGTTTTTTTAACTGCTTCCGGGCTTCGCGCCGCATCAGCAAATCGGCTTCTTTCAAGTCGATAAACGGCGAGAAATCATAAAAAATAATTTCATCCTGCGTATAAATATTGCGCAAAACAATACCGCGTCCCCGCTCCTTGAACAGCTGGGCCTTGGACGGCACGATCTCACGCTGCGTAAAAGGCACAGCCAGATCCAGCAGGTTATCTTCAATTTCCTTTCTGAATTCACGCGAGAGCAACAAATTAAAATCATCGGCCCCAACCTGAATTTTTAGCTGATCCTGAAACATGGCGCGTGCTTTTGCCGACAGATTTTCATCCCGAGGCTGCTGACTCAGCAACGTACGCAGGGAGGCAAACGATAGATTGATGCGCTCCTCAACCTCCCGGTCAATGCGGGAATTAAAATCGTAGACCGAACGCACCGACTGCAGGCGCTCTTCGCGCCTGACCTCTGTTGCCTTTTGATCGTCTACGGAAAAATCACGCGGAGCATTGACCGTATGCACGGCAATATCACCGAGTTGATAGTTATAGCCGGGTACGATCAGGCGCGGCGTGATCATGGCGGCCATCACCATCGCCAGGAGAGCCCAGAGCGCAATTTTCATTTTTTCGGACTTAAAAAAACTCTCGAACAAACGAGCCCTCTCCGGGGCCTCCTCAATTTTTGACTGGCGGACCCGTTTTGTGGAACGCAGGAGTGTGTGCAAAGTATTAATCTTCATACATCCGTCTCCCCGCATGCTGTCGCCTCATAGGCTTTAATAATCTGCTCCACCAGCGGATGGCGTACAACATCACGGCTTGAAAAATAACAAAATTGTATCCCCTGAACCTGATCCAGCAGGGTGCGGGCCTGCACCAGTCCCGACATAGATCCGGCAGGCAAATCAGCCTGGGTGATATCGCCGGTGATAATTGCGCGAGAACAAAACCCGATACGCGTAAGAAACATTTTCATCTGCTCCGGGGTCGTATTCTGAGCTTCATCCAGAATAACAAAAGAATCATTGAGCGTGCGGCCACGCATAAACGCCAGCGGCGCTACCTCAATAATACCCTGATGCAGCATCTCCGACACTTTCGACATTTCCATAATATCATGCAGCGCATCATAGAGCGGCCGCAGGTAAGGATTAATTTTTTCAGCCAGATCCCCTGGCAGAAAACCGAGCTTTTCCCCGGCTTCCACTGCCGGGCGGGTCAAAATAATCCGATCGACCTTTTTCTCCAAAAAAGCCGCCACGGCCATAGCCATGGCCAAGTAAGTCTTGCCGGTACCGGCCGGGCCAATGCCGAAAACAATATCATGCTTACGGATTGCTTCTACGTAGAGTTTCTGTGCCAGACTTTTCGGCGTTATTGTATTCCCTCGCGACGACAACACAACAGTATCGAGAAACACATCCTTCAAATCTACAGGGTCATTATTCACAATAATTTTGAGTGCGTGTACAACATCCGCATGTTGCATCCGAAATCCGGATTCAATCAGAAAATAAAGGTCCTGCAAAAATGAGCGCGCTGTGCGGGCGAGCTCAGCATCGCCCTTGATCATAATGCGGTTGCCGCGCGGCCGCAAAAGCACGCCCAGCTCCCGGGAAATGGTTTTCAGGTTGCCGTCATGCTCACCGCACAGCATCTTAACAATACCAATATCATCAAACTGCAGGGCATCGGCATATCCGTTGTTGTGGTCTTCGGCGGTAATGTGCATATAAAATAATCTTAAATCCGATTACAGGGTTTGCATGCTGTTTGTTCGTGTTGTTTTAGTATATTCCAATCAAAACCATATGAACATAAAAAAATAGCCTCCGGGCGCTCTGCTTCTTCATGACTGTAGAGGTTTACTAGGACGATGCATGCAGCTGCACGACAATTTCCCGGGTGCGGGGCCGGTTATCAAAATCACAGACAACAACCTGCTGCCACATGCCAAGCAGCGGCCTACCGTCCACAACCGGGATGCTGAGCGATGGGCCCAACAGCGCAGCACACACATGGGCGTATCCATTGCCATCGCCCCAGCGGCGATCATACGCATAGAATATATCTCGCGGCGCAAGGCGCTCAAGCGCGGCGCGCAGATCTGCTACAGCCCCGCTTTCACACTCAATAGTTGTCAGCGCAGCCGTTGACCCGGAACAAAGAGTAACAGCGCACCGGTGCCGGCCTGCTCGGCAATCGGCTCAAGCTTTGAGGTAGTATCAATGATATCGATTTCGGCCGTAGTTGAAACATAAAGCCTGAAAGTTTTTATTGCCATTGTTAATGTTTTTTTATATAAAATTGTATGTTTTCTTTTTTTGCATGAATAACACAGACCAAAAGCCTTTTCAAGGCATTTTAGTCTGATTTTAGCTTGACAAGAGGTTAGCAATGCATATAAAATAACTCCTTTGGAAAAGTAGAGTTTTTTGGCTCAGCTACGGTCTGGGCTAACAGGAAGTTCTTATCACAAACACAACGGAGGTTTCAAACAGGCAATGGCAGTTAAAATCAGACTTGCACGTGGAGGCAAAAAGAAGAGCCCCCTCTACAGAATCGTCGTCGCTAAAGACAAATCCCCGCGCGACGGGAGATTTATTGAAATACTGGGCACGTATAATCCCGGCACAACACCGGCTCAGGTCAGCATTAACAAAGAGCGGGCCCTGGACTGGCTTCAAAAGGGCGCTTGCCCAACCCAGACAGCCGGCCAGTTGCTGCGCAAAGAGGGTGTTTTCAAAGTTGAGACAAGCAGTAAGTAGCAGAGATCTCCTGGATTCTTTCGCGTGAACACGTGGTTACTAACGGTTATGGAGGCTACCATGAAAGACTTAGTTACTTTTATTGCGAAGGCGCTTGTTGATAACCCGGATGACGTTTCTGTAAACGAGATTGAAGGGGAACAGACATCAGTCATAGAACTGCGTGTCGCCAAGGACGATCTGGGCAAGATTATCGGCAAACACGGCCGCACCGCTCAGTCAATTAGAACAATTCTTTCTGCCGCGTCAGCCAAACACAAAAAACGCGCGGTACTTGAAATTGTAGAATAACATACGGGTCTACCGCATGCTGTTACGGCTGCGGAGATTGCCCGGTTAGGAACTGTTTTCCTGTGTGATGGTGCACTTTGACATCATAACTCTGTTTCCGCAGATGTTTGACTCGCCGCTGCAGGAAAGCATTCTGCATAAGGCTCGTCAGTCCGGTCTAATTTCCGTTGCTCTGCACGACCTGAGAGATTCTACCAGTGATCGGCACCGCACCGCGGATGATACCCCTTACGGCGGGGGTGCAGGCATGGTACTGAAAATAGAGCCATTAGTAACGGCGATTGAAAGCATCCGCTCGAAGGGCGGCACAACCAGAACGCTTTTGACCTCTCCGCAGGGAGAGAAGTTCACGCAACGCAGTGCCTGTCGTTTGAGCAATTTTGACCAGCTTGTGATCGTATGCGGGCGCTACGAAGGTTTTGACGAACGCGTGCTTGAATATGTTGATGAGGAGATTTCACTCGGAGATTATGTACTGACCGGCGGTGAGTTGGCGGCAATGGTGATCGTGGATGCCGTGGCCCGTCAGGTACCGGGAGTTGTCGGAGCCGAAGAGAGTGTTTCCGGAGACAGTCTGGCAAACGGCCTGCTTAAGTATCCGCAGTACACCAGGCCGGCTGAATTTCGCGGCACACGGGTTCCGGAAATCCTGATGTCCGGTGACCATAAAAAAATAGAGCAGTGGCGGCGCGCAGCCTCAATCAACCGGACAGCTACCAAACGGCCGGACCTGCTACCCACCGCAGAGCTAAATGACGAAGACAAAAAGTTACTGTTGAACTACAAACAAAAAGACGAAATGGAGTAGAAGGAAATGAATACGATTGATATGTTGGAAAGAGAACAAATGCGGATTGATATACCGCAGTTTCGAGCCGGCGATACGGTGAAAGTGCACGTAAAAATCAGCGAAGGCGAAAAAGACCGCATTCAAACATTTCAAGGCATTGTAATCGGACGACATAACAACGGCTTGAAATCCTCATTTACGGTTCGCAAAGTGTCTTCCGGTATCGGGGTTGAGCGTGTTTTTCCGCTGCATTCACCGGTCATTGACAAAATTGAGATGATACAACCCGGCAAAGTGCGACGCTCCAGGCTCTATTATCTGCGCAACCTGCGCGGAAAAGCCGCCCGCGTCAAAAGCCGCAGCACATACGCAAATTAATTCTGCTGAGCCCATGTGCCAACGCGCATGTGTAATAAGACGTTTTCTGCCCCGATCATGCTGCCCGTCATGCGTGATCGGGGTTTTTTTGGCTCAAACCGGAATACGGTTTTAAAATGCATATAACCTCGGTTAATCGCTTGTTTTTGTATTTTTTTGGAGCGACTGTATTGATTGTCAATAGGCGCTAGCAATAATTTTCGCTATAAGGTTGATTATTTTTCAACATAGAGTTAAGCATAATTACAAGTTTTCGCATACAGGCGGTAAG
>Ga0222677_1000009_pt1 | contig 182968 bp, 155 predicted proteins | sample AntAcemetagen935_FD_179846 | JGI IMG/M metagenome (GOLD analysis project Ga0222677, IMG submission 179846) | Saline water microbial communities from Ace Lake, Antarctica - #935 | ecosystem: Environmental > Aquatic > Non-marine Saline and Alkaline > Saline | place: Antarctica: Ace Lake... | reverse complement strand
TCGACAAGCTGACAATTAAAGGTGATTTCGCTGGCCATGTAGATCTTACGGGCGAAGAAACGTCGCGGAAGGGTTATACTCTGGGCAAGGCCTCCATTAAGGGTTCGCTTTTGAACTCAATCTGGCAAGTCAGCGGCGATGTTGGCTCCGTCAAGGTGGGAGCCTGGGGTGCTGGCAGTATACTGGCCGTTGGAGTGGAGCCCGGCAATGACGGACAATTCTTCACCAATGATGATGTCGTTAGCGGTGGGTCACTTGGCAAAGTCAAATTCAAATATTATGATACCGACAATGGTGGAGACCCCTTTGGCATCATCTCGGATGATTATCTAAAACTTAAAACGCTTCTTCCCGTTGAGGAAGATGATTTCTATATTTGGGAGCGTTAGCAATCGGGGCGCAGCATATAATAATAACCACACAGGCAGGGTCTTAATTGGCTCTGCCTTTTTTGTTCATGCAATGAAAGTTTCTTGTACGGTCTGCGACTATACTAAAAAAGAACAAATACAAGTCTCCAAAAGTCAAACCCGTATACAAGACCGATCCCAAAACATCCGTTCAAATTAATACTATCAAAGGCAAGTTTAAGTTTTCTGCCAAGAACGTTGATCTTACCGGTTTGAGTTGTCCGATAACTATTACAATTCAGATTGGGGATTATGTTGCAGAGAGAGTGCTGGGTGAGAATATTGTCAACGGAACTAAAAAACAATGTCCACCAGAACTCATTATAGGCATTTGAGAACATTTAATGTGTTTAAAACATTGGGAGAAAATAGGGGGACGGCTTCCCATAACATCTAAATTAAACATATTATACGAAATAGCATTGTAAAGTTTATTGACTTTTACATTCTTTAAATATAGCCTTTTCCCACAACCACCAGCCGAAATCCAGCAAAACAGAAGTTCGTATATTAATTGTTGTGTGCGATTGAACAACCCATTGGAGAAAGGTTTTTATCGAGGATTTTGGTGAAAGTCAGTCAGGCGGTAAATACTTAAAAGGCTGTATTTTCCTACGGGCAAGGAAGGGAACAAAACAATGTCAAAGAGAAAATATATAATATGTAGCTGGCTCATCTCTATCATTATCGTTTCATCAGTTTCATTCTTATCATGCAAAGAAGACTCATTAAATGAGAAAACTACAAATCTGAATATCGGAGAGTATATCTCCGGTGGTAGAAATGTAAATTCAGCAGATTATATTAACGCTCCCGGATTTCCCCCATTTCCTGACAAAGCGAAATGGCTCGGGACAGTTTCCGGCAGTTGGAAAAATATGGGAAAAACATTAGGAGAAAAATCCGGTGAATACATAAAAAGCACAGCAGACATCTGGTGGTCTAAAATATGTCAGCAAAAAGGCTATGAGAACACACTTAAAGCGATGAAACTATACAATGATCAAATCGCTGCGTTAGATCCAAATCAGATCGATTTTCTAAATGGTATGGCTGCAGGTGCTTCAACATGGCTTGATAAATCAGCATATGCTGATAAAAATAATAAGTTTTATGCCGAGAATTACACCCGCTTGCTTTGCGCCAGTATATGGGATGTTTGGCTTTGGGGGAACCCTACTTTCACAAATGAAGGTAAGTCACCAGACTGCAACAGCTTAATAGTCTCTGGAACTGCCACTATTGACGGAAAAACAATCTCGACTCAATCAATGCATTCTCCTCACGTGGGAGTATGTTACCAGGAATCCTATGTACTCAAACCAGATAAGGGTAATATGGTATGGATAGTTGGTAATCTTCCAAGCGTTAACGGACTTTTTCTTGTCAATGATAAAGGAGTTTCTATAGCCCACCATTTTGGGGGTTTGACTAATCTAAAATCGCGGAAATATCCTGGTGGCCCTTACATAGCTTCTTCCTTTGGCGTTCCCTGGTGGAATGTACTCCTGTACGCGTCTGTTCATGCTGATACGGCCCAAGAGGCTATCGATCTAATCACCGTAGGGCCTAAAGAGTATCATAACAGAACCGGTAGAGTATCTTTGCTTAGAGATGGTGGTTGGAACTGGATGGTTGCAGATACTGAAACAATGGCTGTTGTCGAGGTCACATGTGATCGTTATGCTATCCGGTATCCGGGTGAATTCACAGGCCCAAACTGGACAGATAAAAACTATATTGTTGCTGCGAACCACTTCTTATGTGATTACAGCTATGATAAAAACAACAGGCGTACCGATATTCCTATGACCATATTTAATGTTAATCCACGCAACAGTGAAGAAAGATTCTGGACATTAATGTGGGATATTAAAGATCGCTTAGGTGCAATTGATAGATATACTGTACAACATATTTTAAGCACCACGTATATTCGTGATAAGGAGACCGGTAAAAAAATATACGCTACCGTAGATAATAATGGTGACTATGTTCCTTTTGCCTATGCCAAATGGAGTGTGCAGGGCACAATGACTCAAGGCGGACTAGTTGGTGGGACGAACTCTTCAAAAATGGCTGTACTGGATAAAGAAAACACGATGATAGCATGGATATTAGGCAATCCTTCAGATTGGGAGGGTGCCTGGGATGAGTTTTATTTCAATGGCAGACGTTGAACTATGACTTTTTCAAACGACAGCACACAACAACAGCATTAAGAGCGACGGCAAAAAGCCGCCGCGCCTTATGCTGGGTGTTAGCTGGCGAAGCTACCCACGAAAAGTGGACACCCTAATCAATTAGGTTTACATCTAATTGGGAGGTGTCAACATCATGGCACAATAAAAAACGAGGGGACATGAAGAAAAAAATATTCTTAGGAACAGCGGTAATAGTCATTATTACAGTTGGTTTTTTCTTAAATTCCTTCTTAAACTACGCATTTATCCCTCTCCCCCCGGAAACCTCTCAGACTGAATACGCCATCGACGACCTGAACGGTTCTCGCAATTACACTACCGACCTTGATAAAGGTAAACTTTCAGAACTGATTAATCATATTAATGCAGGTGATTACGGCAAAATACACAGCCTGGTTATTATTCATAATGACCGCCTTGTACTGGAAAAATATTTTCTAGGATGGAGCAGGCATATGCTGCACCCCTGCTGGTCAGCAACAAAAAGCATCACCTCTGCCCTTATCGGAATTGCACTTGATCAAAATAAAATTAGTGAGCTGAACCAAAAAGTGCTTACCTTTTTCCCTGAATACAATGATATTGCAAATTTAGATGAAAGAAAAAAATCCATTACGATTGGTGACCTTCTAACCATGACAGCCGGATATCCCTGGGATGAAATATCTAATCCGTATGTCAAGATATTCGCTACCTTTTTTAAAGGCGAAGACGTCTACAGCACCAAAAATGACGGGGGCAAACTTGCGCTTAGCAACAATTGGATAAAATACATGCTGGATTATCCAATGAAAACTGTGCCAGGGGATGAGTTCGTCTATAACAGCGGTTGTTCACTATTGCTTTCAGGGATACTTAAAAGGGCAACCGGCCAGTCTGCAGAAGCATTTGCTGTGAAAAATCTTTTTGATGCTCTTGGCATTACTGACTGGCAATGGGAAACCGGCCCTAATGGTATTACAAATACCGGATGGGGTCTGCGATTGCACCCGGTTGACATGGCCATGTTCGGATATCTTTACTTAAAAAATGGACGATTAAACGGTAAGCAAATTATCTCAAAGAAGTGGGTGCAGGGCTCTACCGCAAAAAAAGTTTTAAATATTAAAATGCCGAGGAGAATAGGTCTAGAGAATTATGGTTATCACTGGTGGCGTTTTGCCGACGCTGATGTTCGTGAAAACCTTAAGACAAACGATATATTCTTCGCAAAAGGTGGCGGTGGTCAATTTGTCTTTGTTGTCCCGCATCTCGAAATGGTGGTTGTTATAACAGCTGAAAACTGGAGAAATATGGCCCGGGAATATGGTATTCTTTTTGATTATATTTTGCCGGCAGTAAACTCAGGGTAAACATCATGTCTAACCAGTCTGCTGAACCGGACGCGCATAAAGCCGCGCGCCCGTAAGGGGCAAAGCGAATAAAGGGGATAGATTTATTTTAATTCCTTGTCCGAACTAGATACAGTTGAGAAAACCCGATTAAAATAAATCTGTCCCCTTTATCGATCTTCGATGTTAGATGTTGGACGTTAATTTTTATTTTCAAATTTTAAACTCTATGCGCTTACCACTATGCGCTTTGCAGTTACGTTCTAATCTAATTCATTTCATTCAACACTTTATCTCCCGGCACTTCAGCATGTCTTAAGTCAGACAAACCTTGCGTTCCCACAATAAACTTTGGCTTAAACAAAACAATAAGGCTTGGAATAATAAACAGAGCGCCCAGCATATTCAGCAGCAAAATAACTGCCAGTAAAAAACCCATCACAGCCTGAAACATCATTTTTGAAAAAAACCAGAAAATGAAGCCGCATATAAGCGTTGTGCCAATGCAGACAATAGCTTTACCGGTTGTTCCAAGGGAAACAATGACAGCACCTTCAAGATCATTGGTTTTTCCATATTCCTCTTTTATACGACTTACCAGATAAATCCCAAAATCAACACCCACGCCGATACCCACCGCAGCCACAGGCAGAGTTGCGGTTGTAAGGGGTATGGGCGGAGAGCTCATAGACATAAAAGTGAACGTAAGCGCATTGGCAAAAAAGACAGAAAATAAAAGAAAAAGTCCTGCAATAAAGGAGCGGAATAAAATAACACAGCAGATAAAAACTGAGCAAAGCGCAAGCACCAGAGTTTTTATCTGGTAATCTGTTAATGTTTCATTTATAGCAGCCTGAATCCCAACAGCACCGCCAGCCAGTCTGTAGATTTCCCTGGCATCCGGCAGTTCAGACACCTCGTTTATATACTTCTTAACCCTTCCAATAACCTGCTTGACTGTTTCAGAGGTTTTGTCCCTGCAGAAAATCATAATATTTGTGCTGCGATTGTCAAGATCGATAAACTTGTCCCAACGGCCGGGGCCGCCTCTATAAAGCATGCCCTGAAAGAGGGACTCGACCTGACTGTCTCTGTTCGGCAGGAAGATCCATTTCGGATTAGTATTCCAGATAGCAGCGCTGTGACCAATGGGAATGAAGTTCTGAATCGCCACAACATATATGACTTTCCCGTCCGGAGTTTCCTGCATGTAACGTGAAAATTTATTTATTTCACGTATTACAGTTGCTTTTCTGGCCCCGCCCTCTTTTTTTGTATCAAAAACAATATAGAGCGGGTTAAGTCTGGGTGAGGCAAAAAGGATACGCAAACAATCCACATTGTAACGGTGGAAAGGCCAGAGAACTTCAGAGCCCGGCAGCGCATTACCAACAGTTACCTTATCCATATTAATGCTTCCCCAGACCAGCAGCAAAAGAGCCATAGACAAAACAACATATTTTCCCGTGTCTGTTATCCATCTCCCGATATGACTGAGGCTTCTCACCATAAAGCCTTCTCTTGTATAAACGATCTTAACCGGCATAAATGAAAGCAGGACAGGTACAAGAATCATTGAAATGAGAACCGTGGCAATTGCCCAGAATGCACAGGAAATACAGATTTTCTGGAGAATCGCCAGAGGCATAATAGCAATAATAATAATTCCGAGCGCGTCAGTTAAAATACCCCAGAAACCCGGAATAAAGAGTCCCTGAATTACTTTTTTACACACCTCTTTTGAATCAGGATGCAGTGCGGCCTCTTCTTCATAACGATTAACAATCTGAACAGCATGTGAAGCAGCCCTTGCTGCGATCAGGAAGGGAAAGACCAACACAAGAGGATCAAGGGTAAATTTAAGTAAGCTTAAGAAACCCAAACCCCAGACAGCACTGATAACTGCAGCTGCAACAGGAAGCAACATACCCCGGAGTGTGCGAAAATAGAAAAAGAAGATCAACATCATTGTAAGTATAGTATAGGCAAGAATCCTGACCACATTTCCAACATAACTGTTAACATACCCAAGATGCATGGGCTCGCCTGCAATAGCTATTATGTGGTTTTCATCTTCCGTTTTCCTTCGCAATTCCTGTAATTCCTTAAAACAGATTTCATAGTTAATTTCATCCTCAAAAAAATCAACCGTTACAAGAGCACTTTTACTGTCAAGGGAAACCATGCCGGGATAGACCATACCGTTTCCATAACAGTTCATACGCAGATCATGCAGGCCCTTTTCTGTTGTTGGAACATTCGGAAACATTAATGGGCTGATTTTAAATGACCGGGATGTTTTGAAATTCTTTGTTGTCCGGTGTGCCAGGGAGGAAATTTTATAGCGGTCAACCGCACTAAATTTGAGAAGTTCTTCAGTAATGAATTTTACTTTGGTCAGGGTTTCAGTGTTAAAAATATCCTTGTACTTTCCGCCTTTTTTTGGATCTTTCACCTGCACCAGGATCAAAACCTGGTTTGCCCCGCCAAACGTATTGCGTATTTCATTATGCACCTTAATGTACTCATGCTGCTGGGGAATAAGGTCTTTAAAAACAGTTTCAACCTTTAAATCCCTGAGTGAGTAACCAAAAAAAAGGGTGCAGGCAATTATGACCGCCAGGAAATAAACCCGTTTTTCAATAATAATATTTGCGAAACGTTCCATAAATTTTTTTTATTCAAAAACCTTTTTTTCAAATATTTCCGGTAATTCAAACCCCTCAAATTCATAAGAAAGGCCTGAAAGAAAATTCCAGGTCTCCCCTCCGTCAGCAGAGTAGAGAACCGTACCGTTTGCGCCTGTTATAAAGCCTTTTCCTTCACCGGAAAACAGGACCTGACCAAACCATGCCTTGCTCTTAATTGCTTCATCCAGAAAATCCCAGGTCATACCGCTATCTCGCGACAGGTAATAGCCTCCCTTGTCTCCCACAGCCCAACCCCTAGTGCCCTTTACAAAGATACTGTAGAGTGAGCCTTCTCCCGAACTGATAATCTCCTCCCAAGTTTTACCGCCATCTGTTGTGTGAATAATGGTTGAAAAATAACCGCAGATCCAGCCATTATTTTGGTCAGCAAAATAAACCCCAAAAAGATCCGGCACAAGGTTTTCGAAACTTTCTTCAAGATCTACTCTTTTAAAGGACTCAGGAACCTGATTCTCCCAGCTTTTGCCGCCATCTGAAGTATGAAGGATTATGCCCCGTTCCCCGACAATCCATCCATTTTGTCTGTCAACAAAATACAGATTGTTATAAACAATATCCTGTTCCGCAACTGCCCGGGTCCAACGTTGTCCGCCATCAGATGTCTGCAAAACCGCCCCGAATGCACCGACAGCCCACCCGTGCGCTTCATCCAGAAAAGTGATGCCAAGAAGATGCGTTTTCAGGCCTGATGATTGCCTGTTCCAACTGGCACCACCATCTTTGGTCTTAAGAATTGTACCTTTATTACCGCAGGCCCAGCCTGTGTTTTTATCAATAAAAGTTAGCCCGCACAAAAGTACTTCTACGCCTGATACCTGTTCAGTCCAGTTTACCCCGCCATCTTTTGAGTGAAAGATCATCCCGTGATTTCCTGAAATCCAGATATGATCTTCATCAGACATGGCAACAGCCTGAACATTATCTCTTGTGATCAGATTAATGTTTGGCGCTTTAAATTTTCTTTTCTCTCTGCCGCAACTTAGAGCCATGCACATAGCTGCACAGAAAAATACAATAGTCGCTATTTTTAGAGTGTTATTTTTCATAAGCTAAAAATTTTTCTAGACAGCAAAATCATTTTATTATCACTTTTAAATACAAGATTAATGCCAATTATATAACAAATTAAATACTACTGGAATTACGATTACTTAAACACAAAACAGAGATTTCATAAAATATTTATAAAAAAAATAATCCTCATATTTAGAGAAAAAATTCCTGCAATAAATGTGCAACTATCTAGTTTATCAACATTTACAGTATTACAAAAAATGGAGAAAGGTTTCTCAAAAAATGAGAACATGAGGGACCCTTCAGTAAAATTTAGTTATTAACTTTGCATAGCGATACAATTTTGACCCGATTTTACACCCATACCCATATATTTTTGATGGGTCATGACACGTTAAGCAAGCGCAGAGATGTGCTAAGTTATTGTCATGACTATGAAAAACAAGTATTTATATAGTTTTTTCAATATAAGCTACTGTGAGCAAAAAGAAACAGCGCTCTTTTACAATGACAATTTGTTACAGCGTCTCCATCTCCTCAAGCCTGCGCAGCCCCGCGACCTGCTCAGCACCATCTCAAACCAGATCATCAACGAAGTCAAAGGCATTAACCAGGTTGCCTACGACATCTCCTCAAATCCCCCCAGCACGATTGAGTGGGAATAAATTCATTCCCCATTGCCGCATCACCCCTCCTTTTTGTCAAAAAACCCAGATTTTACGAACTTCGTATAACATCTGAATTAGACATATTATACAAAATAGCCTTTTAAAGTTTATTGACTTCTACATTCTTCAAATATATTCTTTCTCCACAACCACCCCAGAAAATCCACTAAAACAGAAGTTCGTATATTAATTGTTAGGCATGCAATAACTACTGAGTACTAAAATCTTATGGAAAGGGAGTAACTATGAGCAACGCGATCTTCATCCATCGCCCAAAATGTGCGATTTGCGGATCTGACGCCAATAAAATTATCTTGTCAAAGAAAATGACAGATCCTGAAATCTGGTCTTTTTTGGAAGAATATTATGAAGGTAGGGTTGATAAGGTTATTATGGATGGTGGTGATTATGCAATTGCTAAGTGCCAGAAGTGTGAATTCGTTTGGCAAGCGTGGGTCCTTAACGAAGATATGATGCATCTACTTTATGAAACTTGGATTTCCGCAGAACAGAGTTTGAATAAAAAGAAATTTGGAGAGATGGCGCTATTCAGGAAGTATGCCAATGAAGCAATAACAATATCTTCCTTAATCTATAAATCCCCCCATCAGATCGACGTTTTGGATTTCGGTATGGGCTGGGGCTATTGGGCGAATATGGCCAAGGCATTCGGGTACAATGTGATGGGACTCGAACTATCGCAGAAAAGAGTTCGATATGCTAGGCAAAGGGGAATCGAAGTGATTGATAGTCTAAATGATATCAAAGCTCACAAGTTCGATTTTATAAACGCAGAACAAGTTTTCGAACACGTTGTTGAACCGCTTGAGATGTTAAAGCACCTCAGCAGGAAGCTTAAAAATAATGGTGTGATTAGAATATCGGTCCCCAATGGAAGTAAAACTTTAGAAGCCTTAACGAGGCCAGCTTGGAAGGCAAGAAAGGATGCCCTCCATCCATTAGAACACATCAACTGCTTTACACATATCACTCTAAAAAAACTCGGCAAAAACGCTGGTCTGTCATTCATCGAGATACCATCTCCCATCATATTGGAAAGTCGCAAAAAGCGTCTCATAAATCTATTTGCAGTATTGATTGGTAGTTCCAAGAGTAGTAGTTCCAAGAGTAGTAGCTCCAAAAATAGAGGGACAGCCCTGTACTTCAGAAAAGTGCAATGAGTTATGGCTATTCACGAGATGCCTAACAATGCGCTGCACCTGACCTCCATTCCGCTGCGCTCCATAGCGGCAGGTGAGCTTTATCATTCGGCAATCGACAAGAAGGAGGTACACATGAACACACAGCAAGGCGATTGGAGTAAACTCAGGGATTATCTTAACAGTTCGAAGTTGCCAAACGGGTGAAGGACATTGGGGTCGGACCAAGATAACCGATTGTAATTACTTTAAAAGGCCCTTTATATAAAGCTATATTAGGCCTTAGAAGTCACTTTTCAAGGGTAAAATGAAGGCTCTAAGAAAAATGGGAGGGGTAACAGAACCCAGAGTCAACATAATGTGCCACAAGGTTAAATGCACACGATGGTCATTATAACCTAATAAAAAGGAAGATAACATGAGCCTTAAAAAAACATTAGCACTTTTGATTCTGGTTTTGTTTGCTGGTTGTGCTGGGAGACTAGAGGTAAAAAAAGAATATTATGAAAACGGGAAACTAAAAAGAGAGATTAGCTTTAAGGATGGCAAAAAGGAAGGGCCATTTAAAGGCTATCATAAAAGCGGAGAATTGGGAGCTGAAGCCAGATATAAGAATGGCAAACCGGAAGGACTTCTTAAAGTATATTTTGCAAGTGGGAAACTAAAAAGTGAGACTAGTTTTAAGAATGGCAAAAGGGAAGGACTTGTTAAGGAATATTTTGCAAGTGGGAAATTAAAAAGTGAGACTAGTTTTAAGAATGGCAAAAAGGAAGGGCCTTATAAAGAATATTATGAAAATGGCCAATTAAAAGTTGAGCGTAACTATAAGAATGGTAAAGAGGAGGGATTTCGCAAAATATACTATGAAAATGGCGAATTGTTTGCAGTGTCAGAACATAAAGACAATAAAAAAGTCAGTGCAAAAAGATATTATAAAAATGGTCAGCTTCTGGAAGGCAAATCTAAAATATATTGGGAAAATGGAAACATAAGAATAGAAGGTTTTTTTAAGAAAGGTGCTCTTGTAGGTGAAATAATTTTTTACAATCAGGAAGGTAAATTAACAAAAGAAACAACCTATAAAAACGGTAAGGAGGAAGGCCCTTATAAACAATATTATGAAAGCGGGGAATTGAAAGTTGAGGCAAACTATAAGGAAAATAAAAAAGAAGGCCCTTATAAAATTTATTATAAAAGTAGAAAACTAAAAGAAGAACGTAACTATAAGAATGGAAAGGTGGATGGCTTTTTAAAAGAATATTTTGCAAGTGGAAAACTAAAAAAAGAAGTTGCCTATAAGAATGGTAAAAAAGAAGGTCCTTATAAAATTTATTATGAAAGTAGAAAACTAAAAGAAGAACGTAACTATAAGAATGGAAAGGTGGATGGCTTTTTAAAAGAATATTTTGCAAATGGGAAACTAAAAAAAGAAGTTGCCTATAAGAATGGTAAAGAGGAAGGTCCTTATAAACAATATTATGAAAGTAGAAAACTAAAAGAAGAACGTAACTATAAAAACGATAAAAAGGAAGGCCCTTATAAACAATATTATGAAAGCGGAGAGTTGCAAACTGAAGTCAATTATAAGAATTATAAAAGGGAAGGCCTTTTAAAACAATATTATGAAAACGGGGAATTGGAAGTTGAGGCAAACTATAAGGAGAATAAAAAAGAAGGTCCTTATAAACAATATTATGAAAGCGGGGATTTGAAAGTTGAGGCAAACTATAAGGAGAATAAAAAAGAAGGTCCTTATAAACAATATTATGAAAGTAGAAAACTAAAAGAAGAACGTAACTATAAAAACGATAAAAAGGAAGGCCCTTATAAACAATATTATGAAAGCGGGAAATTAAAATACGAAAAAAAATATAAGAATGGAGAGTTAGATGGCCTTTTAAAAGAATATTATAAAAGCGGGGATTTGTATAGTGAAGCTTATTACACAAACAATAAAAGGGAAGGTCCTTGGAAATGGTTTTATGAAAGTGGTGAGATAAAGAAAATAGAATTATATTCAAAAGGCGCACGAATCTTTTACAAAGAATACGATAAACAGGGCAAGCTGGTAAACCAGAATCACCGTTAAGCTGTGACGGACAAGAGTAAACATAGGGGTCAGGGCTACACTCTTGACACCTGCAATAGAAAAATATTGTTAATAAACTTAACCTAACGAATCGCTTGAGAAACATTGGAACATTGGGGTCGGGCCAAGCTAAGTAGTTTTAATTGTTTAAGAAATATTCAAATCATGGGCCAAATTTAGCCCTATATCAACATTTTTGGCACTAAAAAGGCCAACATAGAAAAATCAATAAATGGCACGCGGAATAAAGGGGGCGGATTTATTTTTAGGTTTATTCGTTGCGCTGTTGAGAAAAATGCTCGCACACTACACACAGGGTCGTTTTCCAAGAGCCTGTTAAAGCGTCTCCATCTCCTCCAGCCTGCGAAGCCCCGCAACCTGCTCAACACTATCTCAAACCGGATCATCAACGAAGTCAAAGACATCAACCGCGTTGTCTACGATATCTCCTCAACCTCCCCCCAGCACGATTGAGTGGGAATAAATTCATTTCCCATTTCCGCATACCCCCTCATTTTTTTCAAAAAACCCAGCTTTTACGAACTTCGTATAACATCTGAATTAAACATATTATACGAAATAGAATTGTAAAGTTTATTGACTTTTACATTCTTTAAATATAGCCTTTTCGCACAACCACCAGCCGAAATCCAGCAAAACAGAAGTTCGTATATTAATTGTTATGCTCTATAATTTCTCCAGTTTAAAAATATGGAAAAAATAATCTCATATTACAAAGAACGGTATGAAGAAGAAAGCACTAGATTCAGCCACCTTGAAACTAAGTGTTCGATGTTTTTAAGCTTTCTAACAGCATTGATTGGAGCTATAGGTGCAATTGGAGCCTTAAATAAAAATATCCTATCGCCTTGTTCTGATTTAGGCTGGTTCGTATTTGGACTTTATATTACAGGGACGATTTGCATTATAGTTTCTTGGAGTTTTGCACTTGCTTCACTAAAAATATCAAACTGCCCTGTAATGCCCAAAAATCGAGAAACTTTAGATTATCTTTTAAAAGTTGATACAGCACAAGTAGATAAGCACATGCTAAATTGTTATATAGATACTATAGAAAAGCTTACTATCAAGATTGGTGATAAGGCAAAGTACCTAAGATTTTCCTACAACGGGCTATCAACTGGAGCTATGGTATTTGGAATTCTAGCGATAATAAGTGTGATTTTGGAGGTGACAAAATGAATAATGAAAATGACAACGAACAACAACAGCAGCAGCAGCAGCAGCAGCAGCAAGCACCCGAGATTGAACCACCACCGACGACGGAATATGTTGAGAAGTCCGATCAATCAAATCACGAAACAAGGGACAAAAAGTAGCATGACAAAAAGCACTTGCGGAAATCCTACGCGTTGCTCCGGTTTCCGCAAAGCTTAGCGTTATACATATGATGAAGATTAAGAAATATTGCCTGAAGTCACTGCCCTATCTTGTATGCATGATCGCCGCATACGCTTTTTGGATTCTAGGCAATCTCCTGAATCCTGACATAAAAGGGCTAATGCATGGCATCGCCGGATCATTCCTATCTATTCCTGCCCTCTACCTAATGTATGAATTATCAAAGGACTATTCCCAGCGCAGACTAAATAAAGAATTGTTTGATTATGCAAAAATGCAAATCGACAGAGATGTATTGTCGATAATCAACCAATTGATGAAAGCAGTGTTTTCCTACGAAGAAGTAAGCATGTCTCCAGAGAGCATAAGAAATTTCTTGTCCCAAACAGAAAGTGATCTTACCTCAAGAATAAAAACAAATGAGTATTTGGGCTTCCAGGTTTTCAAGAATTGGTCAATCACTGAAAGAAATATCACAAACATCTTGGAGAACTCATTCATCCTACAACATCTAGGCAGCGATCAGCTTATTGCTATTATTGATCTATTGAAAGAAATTCGCTCATTTGAGTTTATGCCCAAGAATATAGATGATTTATATGTTGCAACAGATAAAACCGCAAAAGGATATAGACTTGAAATCGGAAAGAATGTTAACGATCGAAATACGGAGTATCCTGACAGGTATTTGCTATTGAAACATTTAGAAGCGGATAAATTTATGGTAAGAGATTTTGGAGACTTCGCCCTTTATCAAAAGGACAAGTTGTTGAAGACATACATGGTCAACGATAAGCACATAGACCATTTCGCGGCGTCACTCTTGAACTTAATCAACAGCCTAAGACTTTGGATAGAGATGACTGGCCACGAATTCGTAATAGACACAAAGATGTTTCGGCCAGCTTTGAGGTAGATTGTATAACAAATCATTTCAGCCGACGCAAAAACCGCGCGCCTGAATTCTAACGTTATACACATAAAAAATAAATAAAGAGGTCAATGCCCTTTTTTCTTTACCAAATATTAAAGCGCCTCCATCTCCTCCAGCCTGCGCAGCCCCACGCGCATCGGCACTATAAACACAATAGTACCCACCAACAAAATCAGGAAAAACGACAGTACTATCCTGAACCATTCAAATCCGCCCAGTGTGCGGTTATAATAGTCAGCCATAACCAGCAGGTGCATCGGCAGCGCCTCCAGCACAACAATTGTCCCGATAAACAGCACGGAACTCATCATGTACATCAATCCGCCAAACCCGTTCGGTATCTGCGCGACGTTCTCGTACCTAAAACGCGGGTACATGGCCCCGAACCCAACACTGAGACTGGTGAGCCCAAAGGTCATAAACAGTACCGTAACCGTCGACAGCACCATCATGTAGGTCTCAACCCTGAGAAAGTAATTGGAACACACGGTCAGAATGACGGACAGCAGTGCCAGAAAAACAAAGTTCACCCAGAACTTGCACCACAGAAGACCGCGCAGTCCCATGGGTGAAGAGCGAATGATCCAAAATGACATCCCTTCCAGGCTAACGGCGGGATAGGCAAACCGGACCGCAACAGCAGAAATAACAAAACCTGCCAGACCCATGTTCAGAAATGAAAAAATGGTGCGGAGCTGCTGCGTGGGTATGGGGCTTTTATCAAGTGGCAGCACGCTAAAATTATACAGGTAGATTCCAATAATGGCGCAGAGGAGAAAAAGCTGCGACCACTGAGCGGTATCCCTGAAAAAAGTCCTGAAATCCTTGTCAATAACAACGCGCATGCGCGAGCTGAAAGGCCGCGTCAGCAGGCGTACCAACCGGTCAAACACAGCACCGCGGGTTACGCGCGCCGGGCGCGATTCCTGGGCCTTGGACCAGGCTGAGAAAAAAACTCTGTTGAAAAAGAGATTTAACAATACAACCAGAGCGGCAGCGGTACTCCACACAAGCAGCAGATTGAAAACCAGGCCTGAAGCATCCTGGCCGAAAAGAAACACCCCCAGGATGTCGGACAGCCACTGACTGGGCAGATAAGCCGACGTCGGTGCCTCAAGCGAAGTCAGGTAATCCATGACCGTAAAAAAAGCATCCGGATCAACCAGTCGCTCGGGTTTCAGTGTGCGAAACAACACATACAGGCCGATGACAAGAAAAAGTGTAAATAGAAAAAGCACATCCTTTAGACGCTGAGCCGGAAAGGTTTTAACCAGGCACAGCGCAATGGCAATGCCGATCACGACAGCTATCAGCAGGAACGGCACCAGCGTTGTTGCCATAGCCACATAGTACGCAACCGATTGTTCAAACACGACGCCGTAGGCTACAAACACCGGCAGACTGAAAAGCAAAATCATCCAGGAGCTGGTAAGCACGGTTTCACACAACTTGACATAGTACAGCTCATCAAGGTCAAATGGTGTGGCGACCAGCAGCTGCAGTTCCTCGGACATAAAAAATGACGATATAGCCGCGATAACTGTACTGAAAATCAGAATCGAGAAAAAAGTCAACAGCGCCATGCTGAGCAGCTTTTCGGCCAGAACAGAGCCAAACATGGGAACACTGTTAAAGTAGTGCAGCACACGGTAAAAACCCGTAAAAATAGCCGCCCAGAACAGCAGGCCCATTGTTCCCACGATCAGCGCGCGCACAGAACCCCTGCGCCCGCTCCTGCGGACCCGGTTGACCATCTGCGCCAGGCGTGGATAAAAAAGCGATGTATGTGACAGCATGCTACAACCTCAATGCGCTGATTACTTCCTGCATATCCTCATCTCCGGTAAGCTTAAAGAAAATCGACTCGAGCTTGTCGTCCGAAGACCCGATCTGCTGTTTAAGCTCAGCCATGGTGCCCACCGCCACAAGGCTGCCCTGTTGAATAATGCCGATCCGGTCACACATCTCCTCGGCGACCTCAAGCGTATGAATTGACATGAAAATCGTAATACCATGATCACACAGCTCACGAAAAATACGCTTAACCAGCTTGGCGCCACGCGGGTCAAGGCCGACCATGGGCTCATCCACAATAATGACACGGGGTCGATGGATCAGGGCCGCTGCCATGACAAGCCGTTGTTTCATGCCGTGCGAATAGCTCTCAATCAGTTCATCGGCGTAGTCTTCCATATGGAAAAGACTTGTCAAGCCTTCAATAGCCGGCTCAATCTCCAGCGCGGACACATCATAAAGCCCGCCGCAAAAACGCATAAACTCCCGGCCGGTCAGCTTGCCGTAGACGAACGGTCTATCCGGTATAAAGCCGCACAGATGCTTGGCCTTCCCAGGTTCTCGCAGCACACTGATGCCGTCGATGTAAATCTCGCCGGCAGTGGGTTTCAGCAGCCCGGCCATCATGCGAATGGTAGTGGTCTTGCCTGCTCCGTTGGGACCCAGGAAACCAAACAGCTCGCCCGCGGGAACCTCCAGATCAAGTGCATCAACTGCGACGAGTTTACCGTAATTTTTTGTAAGATTTTCAAGCCGTATCATTGGTAATCCTTAAAAATTAAAAAATGGATGTGGAGATGCGCTTGTTAAAAATCCGCAGACAAGGCGCGCGCATCCGCAGAAATGAGGCGTACGTATGTGTACGCCGCAATGACTGAGGATGGACGCAACGCAGTATCCGGTTTTTTAACAAGTGCGTCATCATTTGTAATCAACTACCTCGATCTTCAGCTTACCAATCAGGTTCAAAACCATAAGCTGCTCCTCCATGTCTCCCTCGATAAATTTAATATGAGTAACGTCAGCCGGGAACTGATTCAGGGTTGAGTCAACCGGCAACCAGTCATTCAGGTACAACTCATTCCAGGCATGGTAATAAAACCGACCGCGCAGATAGACAAGCCCGGCCACCACCCGAGTCGGTATTCCTGCCGCACGGCACAGCGCCGCCATGAGCACAGCATGCTCATTACAGTCACCCTGGCGGGCCGCAAGCACAGCAAGGGCACTGGGCATGCCCGGAATAGGCCGTTTTTCAATATTTTCATAGACCCAGCGATGCAGGCGGCGCGCCAACTTCAACGCACGGGGTTCACCGCCTCCGATCACCTCCACAATGCTTGAGAATTCACTGCGGTCGCTCTGAATCAGCAACGACGGTGCCAGCCAGGCATCGAAGCCCTGCCCTGAAAACGGCAGCGTGTAAGAATTAGTCTTGGCAATATCGCGAGCCACGATCTTGACAACATCGCCCTGCAGGGTCTGACGACCGCCATCAAGCTGAAACCCCTCAAGCTCAACATTGAGCAACCGCAGGGTCAATGATCGAAGGCTTTCGCTGTAAAAGGGGGTATCCACCTCAATCGCTACGGCCTCCACCATGTCAACCAGCTCCCCCCAACCGCCATGCAGGGCCTGTTCCTGATCCTCGCGCACCAGCACCATGCCGGTGGGGCTTTCCTCCTTCACGGTTCTACCCTGCTGGTCGATCCAGACCGTCATAGTAACGCCCATGTACGTAACCAGCATTCGGTAGCACTCATACTCCTGCCCGGCCATGCTAAGCGTTTCGCGATCCAGCACCTCGATGCTAGCCGTGCGGTTACTCATAGTCATGGGATCAAAGAGAACCCGCTCGTAAACTGAGCCGGGCCGCAACCCATCCTTCATAATACTGTACTTAAGAGCATTGGTGATAACCGGGGCACTACTGAGCTGCAGTTGTTTTTCTTCGGTTTTTCCGCCGCTCACCACAGACAAACTCATCACATTGTCAGCATCCAGTTCACCATAAGCAATAAAACTGACCGCGCCGGTGTTGATCCGCAGACTAAAAACCTGAAGGTTGAATGCATGATCCGTAACCGTATTGACCTGGGCCCTGGTTCTCTGGGCAACCCCCATCATGGCCATATCGAGCATGATGGTATGATGTATCTGGTAGCCGTCTTCAATGCGTTTGAGAGAATTGTGGGAATAACCGATTTTCTGATCCTGAAAATAAACACCGGCCCACTCCTCGGTGTTTTCAACAAAAGCACCCATGAAATCATCATCAAAGCTTAGCGGCACGCTGGTGCGCTGCTGTTTGCTGACCAACAGCACCACCATCACAAGCCAGAAAATAACCGTGCATATTCCTGCAATTCGATAAAGACGCTTCATGATTTTCCTAAAAAGACTGCTGCCCGGATTGCATGCCGCTCGGACGCACAAAAAAACCCTGAATTCCACAAGGTCTTTCAGGGTTTCACTATCAATTATATGCCTACCGGCCGTTCACATCACATGATCTGCCGCCCGAAGCATCTCTCATCCGTCTTCATTCCGCTCCGGTTCACGTTCTATAGCTGCAGAATTAATCCCGTTAATACGTTCACGCAATTCCTTGCCAACTTTAAAAAAAGGCCTCTTTTTCGGTGCAATCTCAATTGCGGTTCCGGTGCGTGGATGATTGCCGGTTCGCCCCCGGTATTGCCGAACCTTGAAGCTGCCGAATCCCCGTATCTCAATGCCCTCACCCTTAATCAATGCGTCCGTCATCGCGGAAAAAACCGTATTGACTGCAATTTCGGCAATTTTCGGCGGTATGCTAGCATCTTCAGACAGTTTCTGAATTAACTCTGACTTTACCATGTCTGCGCCCAACCTCCTCTTTTTTCAAAACATAAGCTATTACAACTAATTAAATCATTTCTGTATATATCCAATTGTCGGAATGTTGTCAACAGAAATAATCCGGCATAATTTCTAACACAGGCTTATGCAAGCCGGACATCTCAAACAACCTGCACTATTTCTGTACTCGTATGATTATTGCGAAACCATAACAAGTACAGAACCATCGCACACTCACCCACAGCATGCGGCTTCCCACACATGAAATGGAGACCGGGAATCAAAATAGTAATGTAAAAAAAATCAGTCTCGCCTGCACATGCAGTAATTGACAGCAGATGCGCCCGATGATAGCATGATCAACATATACAAACTCCTACAAACAACTGAGAGAACATCATGAAAAAACGATCTGCTCCGGTTACGCGCACAACCACCGAAACCGACATCGCACTTACGCTTACAATTGACGGTAGCGGCCAATACGCGATCGACACACCGGTTCCATTTTTAACGCACATGCTTGAGTTGTTTAGCCGTCACGGCATGTTCGACCTGACCATCAAGGCTACCGGCGACGTGGCAATAGACTATCACCACACGGTTGAGGATATCGGCATCTGCCTCGGCCAGGCCCTGCGCGACGCACTGGGAGACAAGAAGGACATATCCCGCTATGGTGAGGCTACCATTCCCATGGATGAAGCAGCCGCAAATACCTGCATTGACCTCGGGGGCCGCCCCTTTCTCTCGTTCCAGGTTCCGGACATGCCCCAGAAGGTGGGCGATTTCGACCTGGAACTGGTTGCCGAATTTTTTCAGGCATTTACTAACAATAGCGCCTGCAACCTGCATATCCGCGTGCTCTCAGGGAAAAATGCGCATCACATCATAGAATCCATATTCAAGTCCTTTGCCCGCGCCCTGGACAGCGCAACCCGGATTGATCCGCGCGGGGGCGGAATTCGTTCAACCAAAGGCACGCTATAACAGGTTATTAAAAAAACTTTACGGTTTTATAGGCTGTTCAAAAATGCTCGGATGCAAGGCGTGTGAAATCATGAGGAAAGAGGCGTACTTTACCGTACGCCGGCGTAGCACACCACAGCAGACGGATGTTTTTCAACAGCCAGAAAGTATTCTTTTCTCAAGAAAGCGGACACTATGATCATTATACCAGCCATTGATCTAAAAAACGGAAAATGCGTGCGCCTTAGCCAGGGCGAAATGCACCGGGAAACAGTCTATAGCGAAAACCCTGTTGAAACCGCGCTTAAATGGCAATCCATGGGTGCGAAACGCCTGCATATAGTCGATCTTGACGGCGCTGTAAGCGGCACACCGCACAATCGAGAGGCCATCCGGCAAATACGCACTGCTGCTACTATGCATATTGAAGTCGGTGGCGGCATTCGCGATCTGGATACCATTGCATCCTATCTGGATGACGGTATCGATAGCGTAATTCTTGGCACTGCTGCGATTAAAAATCCGGAACTGCGGCGCAAAGCCTGTGAAAAGTACCCGGGCCGTATCATTGTCGGCATTGACGCGCGCGATGGCATGGTCAGCGTGCAGGGCTGGACCGAAGATACAGCCACAAGCGCTATTGACTTTGCCTGCGAACTGGACCCCGATGCGGTTTCAGCAATCATTTTCACCGACATCAGCCGCGACGGGATGCTCACCGGTCCTAACATTGAAAGCACGGTCGCTCTGGCCCGCTCAATGCCGATTCCGGTCATTGCCTCCGGCGGCCTTTCCTCGCTTGATGATATCCGCCGCCTGCTTGAGGTTGAGCAGCATGGCATCATGGGAGCAATAACCGGCCGCGCGCTCTACACCGGCGATCTTGATCTGGCAGCATGCATCGCCACAACCGAACAGTAACCCCTCGGCAGCAAAAAACCAGGCAGCCGTACACATACAGGAGACCGTAGTATGTTTGAAGATCTTAAATACGATGACAACGGACTAATCACGGCAGTCATCCAGGATGATGAAAACGGCGACGTACTCATGGTGGCATACATGAACAAAGATTCGCTCGCCTCAACCGTTGAAACCGGCAAAACCCATTTCTGGAGCCGCTCACGAAAAAAATACTGGCTCAAAGGCGAGTCTTCCGGCCACACCCAGGAAGTACGCTCTATCCGTACCGACTGTGACAAGGACTGCCTGCTCATCAAGGTCAAACAGAATGTCGCCGCCTGCCATAAAGGCTACCGCTCGTGTTTTTATCGCAAACTGGAAAACGGACAATGGGTCATAACTGCGGAAAAAGTATTTGACGAAAGCGACGTATATAAAACCTGATCCGGTTGAAGTAACGGAGCAGACGTGCAACACAACCCAAAAACCGGCGCTACGCAATGAACAACCACGACCAGCCCCCTGTCATCGGCATCACCATGGGAGACCCGGTCGGGATCGGCCCTGAAATTATCGCCAAAGCACTGGCGAACCCTGACCTGCCAACCATCTGCCGGCCGGTCATCTTCGGAGATCAGCGGGTAATCGCGCATGAAATGCGAAAACTCGGTATTGCTGCGAAAATTCAGCCGCGTAAAACATTCGCACGCCACGCGCTCGGCCCGGATCCTGAACTGATCGCCATATCCGATCTTGAACCTGACGCGCTGATACCGGGACATCCCACTGCCCAGAGCTCGACTGCCATGGCCGCTGCCGTCACCGAAGCAGTCCGTTATGCCAGTGCAGGCGAGCTTGACGCCATCGTTACCGCACCGATCAACAAACAGGCCCTCAACCAGGCCGGGTTCAACTATCCCGGCCACACCGAAATGCTCGCTCATCTTACCGGCACACCCGATGTGGTCATGATGCTGGCCGGTTCAAAACTACGGGTGGTGCTGGTCACGATTCACTGCGCCCTGGCAGAGGTACCCGGCCGCCTCAGCACAGAGGCAATCATTAAAACCACCGAAATCACGCGCGCCGGCCTACAGCGTTACTTCACGCCGCACAAAGAACCGCGCATCGCGATTGCCTCCCTAAATCCGCATGCAGGCGAAGGCACGCTCTTCGGGCGCGAGGAACAGACCATTATTACCCCGGCTATCGAGCAGCTGCGCGCCCGCGGGCTTGACGTAAGCGGGCCGCATCCGCCTGATACTGTTTTTTATGCCGCATCCCGGGGGAACTACGATGCAGTTGTATGCATGTATCACGATCAAGGTCTGATTCCGCTCAAACTGCTACACTTTGAAGACGGTGTCAACATAACCCTGGGACTGCCCATAATCCGCACATCGGTTGATCACGGCACCGCCTACGATATTGCCGGCCGCGGACAGGCCAGCCCGGAAAGCCTTATGAGCGCCATTAAAACTGCCGCTGCCATGGCACGCACTGGCCGCTAAAAACCGGCCCTGCTCTACCGCCGTATATTCCCCCACAACACCCCCCTGGAAAAAATTTTAGGTGCCCCCCCCTTGACACCTGCACAGAATATGAAGTTATAATTGACGAATACCGTATTTTGTTGTAATGTTGTTAATTATACTCGGTGCCGGACACGGCAACCGAAATAACACAATCAGTACGGAGAGATGGCCGAGTACGGCTGAAGGCGCTCGCCTGCTAAGCGAGTGTACACCCTAAAGTGTACCGAGGGTTCGAATCCCTCTCTCTCCGCCATTTTTTACCCCGCGCTCTTTCCGCAACCCCCAGGGCACAATCTACACCCAACCCATAGTGCATGCCGCGTAGAGCCGCAGGAATAAACCGGTTTTTATTTTTCATCATGGCGATTTGTGCTAAGCTCAGGCCCAAAAAGAGCCGAATACAAAACAATATGCAGACAATGAAAACTCCTTGCACACAACAATAAAGGATTAAGCATGTCACCGACCCTGCTTATTATCGCCCTGTTTATATTTGGAACCATCATCGGCAGCTTCCTCAATGTCTGCATCGTGCGTATACCCAACCGCGCATCAATTGTATTTCCCGGATCGCAGTGTCCGAATTGCGGCTACAGCATCCGCTTCTACGACAACATACCGCTTGTGAGCTATATTCTGCTTAGCGGACGCTGCCGGTCCTGCAAAACTCCGATTTCGATGCGCTACTTCATCGTTGAACTGCTCATGGGCCTGCTCACGGTGCTTTTATCTTTTCATTTCGGCTTCTCGCTTGTTTTCATCCTTTGTATGGTTTTTACGGCCGCACTCGTGGTGATTACCTGCATTGACCTGCAGCATCAGATTATCCCCGACTGCATCAGCCTGCCCGGCATACCGCTGTGCTTTCTGTGTTCATTTTTTCTGCCCTGGATCACCTGGATTGATTCACTGCTGGGAATTCTGATTGGAGGCGGAGTACTGTATGCCTTCGCTCTGGGCTACTACCTACTGAAGAAAAAAGAAGGCATGGGCGGCGGCGACATCAAGATGCTGGCAATGATCGGAGCGTTCCTCGGATGGAAAGGAGCGCTTGCCACTCTCATTCTGGGGTCGATAGCCGGCAGCCTGATCGGCATACTGTTGATTGTGGTGAAGGGCAAAAACTTTAAATATGCCGTACCCTTCGGCCCGTTTCTGGCTTTAGGGGCTTTCTGCGCCCTGCTCTACGGTGAGCGTTTAATTAACTGGTACTGCAACATCGGCGCCCGCTGACACCTTGCATATGGCACACGACAATGACCCTCAAACTGCGCACCACCATCTGTATCAACATGCTGGTTCTCATGATCGCCGCAATCGGCCTTATCAGCATGGTTGTCTTTCGCGTCAGCGAAAATGAAATCCGCCTCCAGCAACAGCATGCCGCGGATCAGGTGTTCATCGCTATTACCGCAACTCTGGACGCTGTCCTGCACGACAGCAGCGCAGTGCAGCCGAAAGCCGTCAACCTGAATGCCTATCTCAATCTGTTAGCCTCCACAATGGATTGCGACATACTCATGCTCACAGACCGCAATGGCCGCACGTTAGCCAGCGTAGGAAATACCGTCGAACTTCCGGGACCGAATAGACACACCAGCATTACTCCGGCACGAACACGCACGCACAGCCTGCAGCGCAACAGCAGCCGAACCGTACTCAGGCACCTGTGCTCCGGTCCGGTGATGTCCGGCACACAGGTGCTGGGCTATCTGACAATCGGATTTCCCGCCGACCAAACCAACATGCGTATCAGCAACGCTGCTCGCATGATACTGATGTATATGGTGATTGACGGCGTAATTATATTCTTTTTCGGTATTTTTCTACTCTCTCGCTATGTGGTGCGTCCCGTACAGCGGCTGTCCCGGGACATGCAGACTCTGGCAGGCGGCGTATTGCCCGAGGTCCAGCCGTCGAAATCCGGCAATGAAATCGACACACTTGCAATAACGCTCAAAGCTCTGTACAGCGAACTCAAACAGGAACAAAGCAACACCTCGAAGCAACTCGCGGAAATCACAGCCAAGAACCGCCAACTTGAACAGGCCCGCGATGAAATTTTGCAATCAGAAAAAATGGCCTCGGTCGGACGGCTGGCAGCCGGAGTCGCGCATGAAATCGGCAATCCGGCCGGCATTGTAACCGGCTATATTCACATGCTGAAAGAAGGCGGTATCAGCCAAGAGCAGCGGGATGATTTTCTTGCTCGCACGGAAAAGGAACTCGAACGAATCAGCGCGACCATCCGGGAACTGCTTGACTTCGCCCAGCCTTCGACGAAGGAGGCTGCCCCGGTTCAGATTAACGACATTGTCAACGACTGCCAAGCCCTGTTCAGTTACCAACGCGACAGGAACAACTGCACAATCATCTTTGAACCCGAAGACACGCTGCCGCAGATCTATGCCAACACAAGTCTGCTGCGGCAGCTGATAGTCAATCTCCTTTTAAATGCGCGCGATGCCATGTCTGAAAGCGGAACCATCCATATTAGCACGCGCCTGCTTGCTGACAGTAAAAAAATAGAGCTTATCATAGCCGATACCGGCTGTGGTATCGCAACCGAGCACCAAGGGTTGATTTTTGATCCATTCTTCACTACCAAAGATCCGGGTAAAGGAACCGGACTTGGTCTCAGCAACGCGCATCGCATTGTCGAAATCCACGGGGGTACGATCACTGTAACAAGCGAACCCGACCGGGGCACGCGTTTTACCATTACCTTTCCGATACACACGGAGCCACCACAACCATGAAGCGACTAAAACAGATTTTAATTATTGATGATGAAGAGAACATGCGGCATGTGCTGCAAACAATTCTGGAAAATGAAGGCTATGCCGCGGCAACGGCTGCAAACGGCCGTGTAGCCCTGGAACTGCTTGACTCGCGTACATTTGACACCATCCTGTGCGATTTACGCATGCCGGAAATGGACGGCATGACATTTCTTAAGCATGCCCGCGATCGAAAAATCGATGCAACGATTATTGTCATGTCGGCCTTTGGGACTATGGATCAGGCCCTGGAGACCATACAGCTGGGCGCCTATGACTATATTGCCAAACCCTTTAAACCGACTGAAATCATCCTGACCCTAAAAAAATCCGAAGAGCGGCAACGTCTCAGGCGCGAAAATCTGCAACTTAAAAAAGAGGTGCGACGCACCAACAGCCATAAAAACCTCATCGGCAAAAGTCAGCCCATCACGGATGTTATCACTATGCTTGAAAAGGTGGCTGCGTTTAAAAGCTCGGTTCTGATTACCGGCGAATCTGGAACCGGCAAGGAACTGGTCGCCAGGGCCATCCATTATGCCGGCCCTCGCAGCGAAAACACCTTTCTAGCGATCAATTGCGGTGCGATTCCCGAAAACCTACTTGAAAGCGAGCTGTTCGGTCATCGCAAAGGCTCCTTTACCGGGGCAATACAGGATCATCGCGGCTACTTCGAAGAAGCCGACGGCGGGACGCTGCTGCTGGATGAAATCGGGGAGCTTCCCCAAAACCTGCAGGTCAAACTGCTGCGTGCACTCCAGGAAGAAGAAATCCGCCGCGTCGGTGAGCAGCGCACCGTTTCAATTGACGTACGCGTCATCGCCTCGACATCCCGCAACCTGCCCGAAGAGGTCGCACGGGGCGCGTTCCGAGAGGATTTATTCTACCGGCTTAATGTGCTGCCCATGCATATTGCGCCGCTACGGGAACGGCTCGATGACATCCCGCTGCTTGTGGAGCACTTCATACACAAGCACAACCGGGAACACAAGCTGGCAATCAGCGGCATCACCCCGGCAGCTCTCAAGGCCCTGATGACGCGCGCCTGGCCCGGCAACATACGCGAGCTTGAAAACTCAATTGAGCGCGCTATGGTGCTCAGCGAGCAGGACATGATAGATGTGCCGCTGCCGGACAACATGCCCGCGTCCGCTGCGATCAGACCGCAACCATCAGGTGATCTTTCCATAAAACGCGGCACGAAAATTCTTGAAAAAGAACTCATCGCACGCGCCCTTGAATCAACCGGCGGAAACAAGAGCAAAGCCACCCGGCTACTTGAAATCAGCTACCCCGCCCTGCTCAGTAAAATAAACACCTATAATCTCAACTAATTTCCTGACTGTTCGCAAACCGCAGAAATCCAAACAGGCATGGCTTCCAGACAAGCCCGTAACCTATGCGCGGTCCGCACGCTCCCGAAACAATTTTACAGCGCAACTCCTCTCTTCAAACGTTTAAAACCCGTTAAATTTTATTTGACAAAACATGTCCGTTCGATGATATTGTTTAAAAATACAACCCCGAGACTTGCATGGATGATTCGCATGGACACAAACAACACCGGAGCCGGAGCGCTTATTGTCAAGCGTATCGAGGAACTACTGCACAAAAGCTCACTGCCGCCGGAAACAGTATTGAACATCATGCGCGCCGCGCAAGCAAACCCCGACTATGATCCGCTCAGGGAGCTTGAACACCTGCAAAGCGAACAGCGCCATACTGAATAACAACCCCTTGCCTGCACGCGAAACGCATGACCGTTTGAAGGAGTTTTACACATGAGCATTCTTGTTGTCGGCGCCGGTGAAATCGGCTATCACGTTGCCCGCCGCCTGTCGCTCGAAAAAAAAGATGTCACGGTAATCGACACTAACGCTGACAAAGTCAAAAAAGTTCTCGACAACCTCGATGCCGAAGCCATCAGGGCCGGGGGCAGTTCGCCCCGCGCGCTGCGCCAGGCCGGCATTGCCGATGCGGAAATGATTATCGCCGTCACAAACAGCGACGAAGTCAACCTGGTTTCCTGCCAGGTAGCCGGTGTGCAGTCCCCTTCCGTTACCACTGTGGCGCGCATCCGCAATCTTGAGTTTTTCGATGACCCGGATATTTTAGGCAACGGCAATCTGAAAATTGATCTGGCAATCAACCCTGACGATGAAGCCGTCAGCTCAATTGTCGACCGCCTTCAGGTACCCGGAGCCACCGATGTTGTCAGTTTTAACAACGGCAGCGTCAAACTGATCGGACTGCACGTAGAAAACCATATTTTTCAAAACGGTATAAAACTGCAAGACTTGCACAACCACTGCGATATCGACGGATTCGTTGTAGCAGCAATATATCGCGGCGACGAAACCATTATTCCCCGCGGCGGTGACCGATTGTACCGGCACGACTTTATTTACGCAATTACGGCCGGACACAACATTAATCCCATGATGGAGTTTTTCGGACAACCGTACCAGGAAATCAAAAGAGCCATGATCGTAGGGGGCGGCACCATCGGCGTACTTCTTGCCCGGGAACTTGAAAAAATGAAGATCCCCTGCAAGCTGCTTGAAACCGACGAAACGCGCTGTGTCACTATTGCGGAGCAACTTAATAAAACCATCGTGCTGCACCATAGCGGCGAACTGGAAGACATCCTCTCGGAAGAATACATTGAAAATACCGATATCTTTTTTGCCGTGACTGATGATGAAGAGGATAACGTACTCCTGTCGCTGCTTGCCAAACAAAAAGGAGCAAAAAAAGCAGCGGCGCTGATTCAGAACATGACCTACTCACAATTGGTAGCCGGCATCGGCATTGACCTCGTAATCAACCCCAATTTGTGCGCTATCAACCGTATTTTGCAATTCATTCGAAAAGGAAAAATACTCTCGGTTGCCTCATTTTATGAGAAAAATGCCGAGGCAATTGAAGCCCTCGCGCTGGAAACCTCAGACATTGTCGGCAAACCTCTCATGAAGCTCAAGTTCCCTCGTGGTGCTATAATCGGTGCAATTATCCGCGACGATACCCTGATCGTGCCACAGGGTGACAGCATAATACAACCACAGGACCGCGTCATTATTTTCGCGTTTTCAAACACGATTCACCAAGTTGAAAAACTGCTCACGGTCAAACTTGAATACTGGTAAAACCGTGCCCCCGATCGCCGCAAACACCTCACGATACGGCTGATACGGGCACACTGCACACTGGCGACAATCACTATGTCATTTGCACTTATTTTCAGAATTCAGGGGTTCCTGCTCGTTATGTTGGGGGTGAGCATGTGCGCACCGCCTCTTATCGGCATCGCATACGGCCAATACGCCCAGCAGCCCTTTATTTATTCCATACTCATCACCCTACTGAGCGGCCTGGCGCTGATACTGTGCCTGCCTTCCAGCCATAAGCAGATCAGCCAGCGCGAGGGTTTTCTCATCGTGTCGCTGGGCTGGATCATGGCCTCCCTGTTCGGATCATTGCCGTTTTTACTGAACGGCACCTTTGCTACCCTTACTGAGGCCTGTTTTGAAACCGTTTCCGGATTCACCACTACTGGCTCAACAGTTTTGGCCAATATTGAAGGACAACCGCTGTCCATACTTTTCTGGCGCAGTATGATCCAGTGGTTGGGCGGCATGGGAATAATTCTGTTTTCGATCGCGATTCTGCCCATGCTCGGCATCGGCGGCATGCAGCTTTTCAAGGCTGAGGTGCCTGGACCGGTGGTCGAAAAAATAAAGCCGCGCATCGCTGAAACAGCACGCTCGCTGTGGAAAGTCTACGCGCTGCTGTCGCTGGCCATGACCATTTTGCTGATGCTGTGCGGTATGAACCTCTTTGACGCCCTGTGCCACACATTCACCACCATGGCAACCGGAGGATTTTCCACGCGGGATAGAAGCATAGAATCATTCGGCAACCCCATGATTGAAGCGGTAATCCTTTTTTTCATGTTTGCTGCCGGCATGAATTTCATCCTGCACTACCGTCTTCTTCACGGAAAATTCAAAAGCCTGCGCATGGATCGGGAATTCCTGGTATACCTTTCGATCACACTAGCGGGCATTTGGCTGATCAGCATGAATCTGCACGACCGCAGCGGAGAAAGCCTGTTCACCTCCTTCCGGCACGGTGCCTTTCAGGTTGTCTCCATACTAACCACCACCGGTTACAGTTCGGCCAATTTTGACTCCTGGCCGAATTTCTCACGCCTGATCCTGCTGCTGATGATGTTTGTCGGCGGCTGCGCCGGGTCAACCGCAGGCGGCATAAAATGCATTCGGGGTATCCTGGTCTGCAAAAGCACCTACCGTGAGCTGTTCTATGCCGTCCATCCGCATGCGGTCTCATCGATAAAAATTGCGGGCAAGGCCATTCCGGATCCCATTGTACGAGCAGCATGCGGTTTTGTTCTCCTGTATGTCCTGATCTTTATTGTTGGTAGCTTCGGCATGGCGCTGTGCGGCCTTGATATGATCTCCGCAGTCTCGGCAGCAGCCGCCTGCCTCGGCAATATCGGACCCGGGTTTGCTGCGGTCGGCCCGTATGAAAACTTTTTGCTCATACCTACAGCTGGCAAATGGATACTGATTATGCTTATGCTGGTCGGACGCCTTGAAATTTACACGCTGCTGATTTTACTGGTACCTGAATTCTGGAGAAAATAACATTTCCCCCAAGGCCCGGCTCTGTCCCTGCTCGTAAAAACTACAAAATACTCGCAACAATGAATTTCACCCAGCAAGCCTTTTTCCTGATTGACATTGCCCTGCCAATGATGTATAAATTTTATCTTTGAAACGGACGAGCCTGGGCGGTTAGCTCAATTGGGAGAGCATCGGCCTTACAAGCCGAGGGTCACTGGTTCGAGCCCAGTACCGCCCACCAAGTTTTTACAGGGTTGGCAACGAATTAAGATTTAACGGGGGCGTAGTACAGTTGGTTAGTACGTCGGCCTGTCACGCCGAAGGTCGCGAGTTCGAGTCTCGTCGTCCCCGCCACATTGAAAAGGGTCTGGAGAAATCCAGACCCTTTTTTTATTCCTTCTAGAAACAAATACCCATCACAGAGCTTAGGATGTATAGAAGAGGCACATCACAATCATGTGATACGCAGAGATGTCAGGCCCGCATCACAAGGCAGCACCTGACCGATATGCTCGGCCAGATCGCCTGCCGTGAGGAGCATATCGCGGGCCTGCTCAAGCTTTGCTTCTGGCACCGCCAGGATAAGTCCGCCTGAAGTCTGGGCGTCAAACACAAGATCGACAAGCACAGGATCCGCCTGCGGCGGCAGAGAGACCTGCGAATGACAGTACATTTTGTTTGCGGCGCTGCCGCCCGGGAACATGCCCTTTCCTGCAAGCTCGATTGCCTCGGGCATGCAGGGAATACTGTCAAGCCACAACTCGACCGCCACCCCCGAAGCCTTTGCAAGTTCAAGCACATGGCCGCCAAGGCCGAAACCGGTCACATCCGTTGCACCCTTCAGGCCAAGTTCCCTGATCACCTCAGCGCCGGCCCGGTTGAGTCTAGCCGCCCACCTGAAAATCAACTCCTCAATTTTTGCGGTGTCGCCATATCCGGCCTTGAGTGCAGTCGCCAACACTCCCGTACCGACAGGCTTTGTCAACAGAAGCTGGTCCCCCAGTTTGAGGCCCCGGTTCGATGCGAAGGACGCGGGGTCGACGATGCCTGTTACCGACAGGCCGTACTTAATCTCCTTATCTTTGACGCTGTGCCCGCCGGCCATCACAGCACCGGACTCCCTGATCTTTTCAAGGCCACCTTCAAGAATCTGACGCAGGACATCCTTATCCATTGTCTCAATCGGGAAGCAGACAATATTCATGGCCGTATAGGGTTCGCCACCCATGGCATAGACATCAGATAGAGAATTTGCCGCCGCGATCTGCCCGAACCAATGCGGATTATTGACAATCGGGGTCAGAAAGTCGAGGGTCTGCACGAGCGCTTTGCCGTCGGGAAAACGAACAACAGCAGCGTCCTCGTTGTCACCGGGTGTAGTCAGAAGGCGTTCATCACTCAGCCCGCTGAAAGAACTCAAAACGTCCTCCAGGTCCCCTGGAGAAATTTTTGCCGCTCAACCTGCAGAGGCAACGGTTTTTACAAGTTCAAGAGGTTCCATAGGACATACCTTCTATAAAGGGATTAAGCGGCCGGGCACGGCTCCATGCGCCCAGTACTTCTGTTGACACATATTCGCCTGTACCCTGACCGGTGTCAAGAAATTTCCCCAATAATTAAGGATAGAAAAAATCTATGCCTGCCGGACCATCTATCGATATTATCAAATTGACATTAATGTGCAGATGGCTCACAACCATAGTATATACCTTGGCTTTTTATCAGCCCCAACATAAAAAAATTACTCTTTAAATGGTTCATTGAAAAGGAAAATGATATGCTGAAAAGTGAAACAGAAGCATGCAGCGCCGGCGCCGCTGAAGCAGGCGCAGATGAAATAGTGTACCTCCTGGACGCAGACTATATCGGCTCGAACATGGAACTCGGCAAGGTGCTGGTTAATGGCTTTTTAAAAGCATCTGCATCCTTAGAGCACACCTGCTGCACAATCATCCTCGTCAGCAATGCCGTCCGTCTGGCGACGAAGAATTCCTATGCTCTCGAGGTACTCTCAACCCTTGAGCAGAAAGGATACCGGATTCTCATCTGCGGAACCTGCCTTGATTTTTTCAAAATCCGCGACAACCTAACAATCGGCACAATTTCCAACGCCCTTGAAATCATGCAGGCCATGACCGACGCGGGAAAAGTGGTAAAATTCTGACCGAAAACGTTATACCATGTACAAAAAAGCACCCGGTTGATACATCCGGGTGCTTTTTACGTTTTACGAACCTGACTGCAAACAATCCGGAATTATTATTACGGATTAATTTTTGCGCCGCATTGTTTGCAGAACACGGCATCGTCATCGTGTTTATCGAACAAGCACTGCGGGCATACCTGTGTGTTTTTTTGGAGTGTGATTTTCATCATTTCAGCGGTTATAATGCCGGTGGGAACGGCAATAATTGCATACCCCATTATCATGATACAACTTGCGATCAAGCGACCCAGCGGGGTGATGGGACTGATATCACCATACCCAACAGTTGTCAGCGTTACAATCGCCCAGTACATGCTGATCGGGATACTGGTAAACCCGCTTGCTTCACCCTCGACCAGATACAGAACAGTTCCCATGATAACCGCTATGATTATAATAAATAGAATAAACACTGAAATCTTTTGACGACTTGACCACATTGCCTGCCCAATCGATCGTCCAGCTTGCGTGTAACGGGTAAGTTTCAATATCCTAAAAACCCTGAGCAGACGTAAAAGGCGGATAACAACAAGACTGTGCGAACCCACAACAAACAAACCGATATACGTGGGTATTACAGCCAGAAAATCAATAATTCCATAAAAGCTGAAAACATAACGAAATGGTTTTTTTACGATGATGAGCCGCGCGATATATTCCACGGTAAATATGGCGGTAATAATCCATTCGGATGTCTTTAACAGTTTTTGATTATTGACATAGATAGACTCGACACTTTCCAGCATCACCAAAACAACGCTGAGTACAATCACGCACAGCAAGACGACATCAAAGATTTTGCCTGCCCGCGTGTCGGCTTCAAAGAATATATCGTAGAGTTTTTCTTTTATGTTTTTCATAGCGAACTTTTCTGGTTTAAGACTGCCCATGCCGTTCAAGAAAATTAAAAAATTTTTAACCCATGCAGAAAACATAGGCTGTGAGCAAAGGTGTGTCAATAAAAAATTCAGTGCAGACCACGAGCTGTTTTAACTGTCCGATAAATACTGCAGCTTCGACATGCGGTAATACATGCCCTTCTCCGCCATGAGCTCGGCGTGCGTACCCTGCTCTTTTATGGCGCCCTTGTGCAGCAGAATAATGGTATCGGCATGCTGGATAGTGGAGAGGCGGTGAGCGATGATGATTGCGGTGCGCCGCGTGGTGATGTTTGTGAGAGCCTTTTGAATGAGCTCTTCAGTGAGGGGATCGATATTGGCCGTGGCCTCATCAAGAATCAAAACCGGCGGATCAGCGACAACCGCGCGTGCAAAGGCCAGCAGCTGGCGCTCACCGGCAGACAGCATGCGGGCGCCCTCCATCAGGGGTTCATCAATACCGCCCGGCAGCCGGGCGACAACCTTGTCAAGATTCGATATTGCAAGAGCCTGCCGCAGGCTCTGCTCGGACACCTGCGGATTACCCAGCAGAACATTCTCCCTGATACTGCCTGAAAACATACATACATCCTGCAGAACAAGCCCCATTTTGCGGCGAAGCTGCACTGTATCCAGCTTACGGATATCAACTCCATCAAACAGTATTGAGCCCTGCTGTATATCATAGAAACGCTCCAGCAGATTGATAATGGTGGTTTTCCCCGATCCGGTCACACCAACGATTGCCAGGGTTTTACCGGCGTCCACATCAAAAGAAACATCGCGCAATACCGGCTCGGCATCATTATAGGCAAACGAAACATTGCGAAAGGATATCGCACAGCCCTGATCCTGCGGCAGGGGCTCACCCTCAAGTTCCTCACCCGGACCGCTATGCTCAAGTAACAGGTACAGGCGCTCAAGCGAGGCAAAGGCCGATTGAATAATGTTATATTTTTCAGTCATATCCTGAATGGGCCTGAAAAACATGCGCATGTAATATAAAAAAACCACCAGCGTGCCGAGTGACATGGCACCATCAAGCGTTCTTAAACCACCGTACCAAACGATAATTCCCATCACGGTCAACCGTGTCAAATCAACCACCGGGCTGAATATCGAGAATACGGTCGTCTGACGCATATTGGCCTGATAGTTTTCATAATTCAGGCGCTGAAAATCGCGATCATGTTCACTCTCGCGACAAAAAACTTTCAAAACCGACAGCCCCGCGATGCTTTCCTGTATCATAGCGTTGATTGCCGCGATCTTAATGCGAACCTCACGAAACGCCTTCCGCGAAAAGGTGCTGAACAGCATGGCGGACAGCAGCAAAAAAGGCAGTACCACAAAGCATGCCAGGCTGAGGCGAACATCCATCATCAGCAACACGGCCATGATACCCACGATCATAAGCACATCTTTGAGCATGCTGGCAAAAAGAGCGTTAAACATTTCATGTAGATTCTGCACGTCATTTGTCGCGCGCGTTACCAGGCGGCCTACAGGATTCGCAGTAAAAAAGCTCAAGGGGCGGCTGATCAGATGGTCAAAAACCGTTCGCCGCACGTCATGCATAATATTCTGGCTGGCATGCTCAACCCAGAAAAGCTGGGCCGCAGTCAAACCAAAACCGGCCAGCAGCACAACCAGAAACAATGCGCTCAGAACCGCAACCCCGCGCACATCACCTCGGCGCAACTGAAGCAGTTCAGATGAATTGAGGCCTGACATATCAGACTGCGCAATAACCACGACGCTGGTATCCGCGCTCAACACATCCGGATGGTTTTGAGCCACCTGCAGAGCATCCGGTGTTGCCGGGGTTATGTAATAGCGCTCCGGAGCAGATATGCCCAGGGCCTGCAACTGCGGCATGAGCGAACCGCCGGCCTGCCGCAAAGCTTCCGGCCCCAGAAAAAACATGTCCGTGCCGTCAACAGGGATGAGGTCCGTCTCAAGCGTTCGAAAAAGCTCAGGATGCTGGCGCAGCCTGTCCATATCAACGCGGCAGGCCGTCGGCACAATATAGCGGTCAATGCCTGTGCGTACAAGGTGCGGCAATGTCAGGTCAGCCACTGTCGCACACATGGCCAGCAGCAGGGTTGCAGCAATAATAGCGCGGCGGGGCCTGAAAAAACGCAGAAAATATACAAACAACCGGTACAAACCAACGGTCGTCTGATGACTTTCCTCTATGTGAACATTGTTGAACGCCATACTAGCGAAACTCCCCTTAAGTTCCTTCTTCTTCAAGCTGCTGTTTGAGGAACAACCGCCGGTACAAACCGTCGTTCGCAATCAGCTGGGCATGCGTGCCGGTTTCCACAAGATTTCCTTCATCAAGCACCAAAATAATATCCGCATGTTCTATGGTCGCGATCCGGTTGGAGATAATCATCATGGTTTTGCCGCCGCCGACCGAGCGCAAGCGTGCGGTCAGCGACCGGGTTGTCTCAACATCAAGCGACGAGGCCGCATCATCCAGAATCAGAATGGGCGCATCGGTAATTAGCGCCCGCGCAATGCAAACACGCTGGCGCTGGCCACCGGAAAGCGTCACCCCTTTTTCACCGACAAGCGTCTCGAACCCCCGGCTGAGTTTTTGAATATCATGCAGCATCTGCGCGTCGGCAGCGCAGCGTTCAACCTCGTCATCGCAGGAATCACATCCAAAGGTTATGTTGCTTACCAGCGACTGCGAAAATAAAAAACTGTCCTGGGGAACATAGGAAAAAAGACGGCGCAGATCCTGCAACGGAAATTCACAAATATCCCTGCCGCCGATAAACACGGTTCCCAGCGGCGGATCATAAAAACGCAGCAGCAGGCTGCACAAGGTTGTCTTGCCGGAGGCAGTCGTACCGGTAATACCGATAATACTGCCCTGCGGAAGCGCAACCGTAACATTATTCAGTACAGGGGCCTGATTGGAGGCATAGGAGAAACTGAGATCACGGATGCTTATATCAAGATTCTCCGGTGCAGAGTCCGCACCCTCTTCGAGATTTTCAACCGGCAAGTCCAACAGCTCATTAATACGCTGCATCGAAGCCTTACCCCGCTGAAAAAGGTTAACCACCCAGCCAAGCGCCATCATGGGCCAGGTGAGAAGCCACAGGTAACTTGAAAATGCAACAAAATCACCGGTTGATATCGTGCCGATAATCGTCATGCGTCCGCCCGCTATCAACAGCAAAGCGATGCTGAGATTTGAACACACAAGGATTAGCGGGAAGAAAAATCCTATTACCCTGACCAACGCGAGGTTACGCTGAACATAGGTGCGGCTCACCTCATCGAATGATTCGCCCACATGCCCTTCCATGGTATAGGCCTTAACCACCCAGACGGCACTCAGCGTTTCACGCACCCGTTCAGTCAGGTCTGAAAACGTACTCTGCACATGTTTAAAACGTCGATGCAGAACCGGACTCAAGCGCCAGGTAACAAACATGATTACAAACATGGGTATCATGACCAGAAGGGTCAACGCCGGACTGATGTAACACAGAAACGCAATCGAGGCCGTGCCAAGAAAGATCGTGTCAAAAAGGGCCACCATGCCGATACCGACGCTCATCCGTACCGACTCAAAGTCGTTGGTCATACGGGCCATACTATCACCGACTTTGCGCGCATTGATTATCGGCAGGGGCAGTCGAATCAGGTGTGAAAATAACTGGTCACGCAAGTGCCGCTCAATACGGCGCGACATACCGATCAGACAAATTCGCCAGCAGAAACGAAATATACAGATTGCCAGGCCGCAACCCGCAAGAAGCAGAAACGATACAAAAAGACTATCAGCCGTGGCCGTGTCCAGCGTAAGGCCGTCAACAACGTGCTTAAATACCCTCGGCACCAGCAGCTGCATCAAATCAACAATAACAAGCGCGGGGAATCCGGCCGCTAAATACCAGCGGTTCTGAATCAGATACGGCTTTATGGTTTTAAACGGGCTCATATCAATAGTTCACAAACACGAGCGACTGCGGAAAGCCGGAGGGGGGGGGGGGAAAAGCAGGGTGGCGTATATTGATGACACAACGGACATACTCATTATTTATCAAAGGCACTGCGTGAAAGCAATCACAAAAACCCAGCCGTGTACACATCGAAATCAAAGAGCTAACCAAAACCAAATTTTGGCTCAGCCAATAATCGTTACTATTGACACATCATGTTTATTCGGGGTAAGGTTACACCAGACAAGAAACAAACATCCACGATGCAGCATTACTTACAAAGAAAGGAGCAGATACATGAAAAAATGGCGATGTAAAATCTGCGGATATGTCCACGAAGGCGACACCCCACCTGATGAATGTCCAATTTGCGGGGCGTCAAAAGATCAGTTTGAGGAAGTAAAAGAATAAAAAATGATGCGCATACCGGATAGCCCTTTCAGAGCGGTCCGGTATGCAAACACCTTCAATATCCTACTCGTCTCCGCATCCACCGCAGCAACTGCCGCATGCAGCCTCACCTGAACCGCACTGGGCATCAGGCTGGGCATCAGGGATCAGACCCGTTTCCTTGATTTCAATATCAAATATCAGGGTTTTGCCTGAAAGCGGATGGTTCAGGTCCAGCACGACATCCTCGTCGGTCAGCTCCATTACCATCGCCGGAATCGGATTACCGGCCTGATCAGCCAGCTGAACAGCCATGCCAACCTTGACTTCCATGTCTTTCGGTACGCCCGCTCGCGGCATTTTGGTAACGCGCTGCGGATCATGGACACCATAGCCTTCTTCGGGCTCTATGGTAACGGTTTTCTTATCGCCCGGCAGCATGCCGATAACGGCCGCGTCAAATCCCGGGATAAGCTGTCCGGCTCCGACCGTAAACTTAAGCGGTGCCCGGCCCTGAGAGGTATCAAACGTTTCACCGTTATCAAACTTTCCCGTATACTCAACACTGATGGTGTCGCCTGTCTTAATTGGATCTGCCATTATTAATTTCTCCTTGCCTTGAACAGTTCAATACAACCTATGACCCGGCCGCGACTGCGGCTATACAGCACTCATGTGATGGAGTATCCCGGAGCGTCTGGACTTATGGGAAAGAATAATCCGATCAGCAAACTGATGCTTGAGCGTAAAATCAATGAATGAGGCGGGTCGCTCTACTTTAAGAAAATAGTATACACCATATGGGAGCATCCGTCAATACGGCTCAAATCGGCCGTGCGTAAAGGATATTCCTTTTTGGGCCTTTTTCTGATACGGTTTAAAAAATAGCAACAGTAGCCACACAAAAACAGGAGATCTAAACGCATGAATGCAATGGACATGTTTCGAAAAAAGTTTGAGGACTACCGTCGTCTTATCAATGAAGGAGGCGAGGAGCATGCCCGAGGCACGCTGATGGAGGGCTATCCCGAGCGTCAGAAAAAAAACATGGGGCCTTTTTTCAAAGGCTGCACGCTCTTTGAGGGTTTTAAAAAAGCGGCACCCGTGTATGAGTCATTCGGCATGGAAATGCATCCGATTGATATTTCCAACAACAACCGAGATGCCGCGCTTGAAGTGCATGTGCGCTGCCCATTCATGGAAATGGCCCATGATTTCGGGTTTAAAAAACCCTGCCCGGTAATCTGCGAACTTGATCAGGAAGCCATGGCCCTGGCGTTTGAAGGACTCACTGTTAAAATTCTTACGACCATGGCAGATGGCGATTGCGCCTGCATCTTTATGTATCAAAGATAACCGACAACAGCCTTCGGCCCGGGACTCCTGCATTCGCAAACAGAGGATGCGTCCAACAGGCTGAGCCATGCGCCAAACATGTTGTTTTTCCTCAAGAAATCCAATTGACACTCATATCCTCTTTAGAATATACTGTCACGCATTGATTCTTTGCTCCGGAAAGGGCTTGCATGAAACGCCGAAAAGAACTTGCCATTGATATCAGCGATCACGTGCTCGAGCCGAGCCGGAAATCAAATAAAAAGATAATCGCTTCAATCCAGTACCTATCCAAGCTGTTCATCATGCCGGATACGCCGGATAAATTTGTTGAATTCGGCGATGCACTGCTGGGAATGATTCACGAATTTTTCCAGGAGGAAGGCGGCATTCACTCCTCCATCAGCCTACCGGACCTATCAAAACTTTTTACCGATATCGCCCCTCCCACCGATCCTGAACTGATCGTTGACGTGCTCTACGAAATCAAGGAAAAAATCATCCGCCACTCGGTCAAGGTCGGCAATCCCTTCTACATCGGCCACATGACCAGCGCTATTCCCTATTTCATGATTCTGATCGAAATGATCATCGCGGCCCTGAACCAGAACCAGGTCAAAATTGAAACCGCCAAGGCCTCAACCTTTGTTGAACGGGAATTTCTGGGCTGGATGCATCAGCTGGTATTCCGCCGCGGCAAAACGTTCTACCGCCGCACAATTCAAAATCCCGAGATCGCCCTTGGCAATGTAACTGTCGACGGCACACTGGCTAATCTTACAGCTCTGTGGGTCGCCCGCGAAAAAGCTTTCCCGCCCAAGCGCCCGTTTGCAGGAACAAACAAGGATGGCATGGCCGCCGCGCTCACGCACTACGGCTACACCTCGGCCGTGGTGCTGGTATCCAGGCTGGCCCATTATTCCCTTGATAAGTCAATGGACGTGCTCGGACTAGGAAGCCGCTCCCTGATCAGGCTTCCGGTCAATGCCGACAACCAGGTCGACTGTGCCAAAATGCGCCTCAAGATCGCTGCGCTGAAAAAGAAAAAAATTAAAATCATGGCGATTGTCGGCATTGCCGGAACAACTGAAACCGGCAACATAGACGATCTCAAGCAACTGCGTGAAATCGCCGACGAGTGCGGCGCGCACTACCACGTTGACGCGGCCTGGGGTGGTGCAACACTACTTACGCACCGCTATCGCCACCTTCTTGAAGGCATTGACCGCGCGGATTCAGTCACCATCGACACCCATAAGCTCTTTTATACGCCCATGTCCATGGGCCTTGTTCTGTTTCGGAATGATCGTGATCTTATGCGCGTGAAGTACACCGCAGGATATGTGCTCCGCAAAAGCTCGGTTGACCAGGGCCGCTTCACGCTTGAAGGCTCGCGCAAATTTGACGTTCTCAAACCCTGGGCAGCACTGAAAGTATTCGGCACCGACGGTTTCCAAATACTGTTTGACCATGCCTTCACCCTGACGGCTGATTTAAACCAGCTCATCAACGCCTCGCACAATTTCGAAGCCATGAACAACCCGCAGCTCTTCATCCATGTGTTCCGCTTTGTGCCCCGCGATGTGCAGGAAGCCTTAACCTGCATTGGCCCTGTCAAGGGGAAAACCACAAAGGCTGTCGCGGCCAGGAAAAAACGCAAAGAAGTCAACGCTCTGCTTAACACGCTCAATGTCGAGCTGCATCGCGCTATCCGGGCCGAAGACTCAACCTTTGTTTCACGCACAACGCTTGCCACCACCAGGTACGCACCTCAACCGATAGTCGTGCTGCGCTCTGTCACGGTCAACCCGCTTACAACGCGCTCCATCCTTGAAAAAATCCTGGCGAAGCAGGAAAAAATGGGCCTGGCCCTGTATGCCAAACAGTATAAAAAAATGTTTAAGAAACTGCTGGCATAGCCTTTGCCCATCCGAAAGAGCAACAACCCTTCACCATGAAACGTACTATGACACGGATGACCATCATATCCGGCGCACAGACCGGCGTTGACCGCGCGGCACTGGACGCAGCCATTACCTGCGGCCTCGACTATAGCGGTGCAATCCCGCGCGGTCGTCTTGCTGAAGACAGGCCGGTTGATCTGCGCTACGCTGAACTGACAGAATTGAAATCAGATGACTATGCCGTGCGCACACGCCGTAACGTGCGCGACGCTAACGCGACGCTTATTATCTGTCCGGGCCCTCCTGAAGGCGGTACGGCCCTAACCGAGCGATTCGCCCGCGAACTTGGGCGGCCCGTGCTGGTAGTGGATATTGACAATGAGACCAGCAGCACCGCAATCGACCGAATGCGTGCATGGCTGGACGCCTTGGCGCCGGCAATACTCAATATTGCCGGGCCGCGCGAGTCGAGATACCCAGGCCTGTACACCCGGGTTCGCGGCATGCTTGAAGAACTGTTTCAGAAACTGTACGGGTGAGTGAAGACAGCTCGTCTTCAGTTATCCTTGTGGGTTCTTGACACCATCAGCTCAAACATACTGAGCGCGTCCTGCCTGCCGTTGAGCAGCTCGGTACCGAGCCCCTCAAGCATGGAGCCCAGATCCTCCCCATAACGCACGGCAAGCTTCTGGCCCATATCAGTATCAATTTTCAGAATAAAGTTAACAAGGGTCGGCAAAAGCACGGCAATCTGTGAATTGTTGCAGCGGCCGGTTTTGCGTATTTGATCAATGATATCACGCTGTGTTCGGTCAAAATGTTCCATAACTCTTCTTTCCTGTCCTGCTGTTTTCTTCGTCTACCTAAACTATAAGTTCAAAAAAGGCCTCTGTCAAAAAAAAACTTGAAAAATATTGTGCGCGCGACGCGTATCACAGGGAATATCACCACCAGCACCCACTGTTGATTTGAATATCCAAATAATGTATACAGGGATATATCAAAATATGCGCCCGGCAATCTGATCAGGTGATCAGCTCGCCCCGCAGGCCTTGAGCAGCTCAGATTTTGTACACAGTGAGATAAGATTCTGAACATGCTTTGCAATCTCGGCACTGCCGCCTTCCTCGCGGTCAACCAGGGCAACCACACCAAGCACCTCAAGACCTTCACGCCTGGCGGCCTCAATCGCCTTAATGGTCGAACCGCCGGTTGTCACGACATCTTCAATTATAAACACGCGGTAGCCTTCTTTTACGTCACCCTCAACCTGCTGCTTAAGCCCGTGTGCCTTAGGCTCCTTGCGGATTGAAAACGATGCAATCTCCAAACCACGATCATGAGCCGCGTAGGACACCGCGCAGGCAATCGGGTCCGCTCCCATGGTCAAACCACCAACGGCCTGCACACCAGTATCCGCAATCAGGCCTAAAATCAGAGTGCCGAGGATGTGCTTGCCAACGCATGAATGCGTTGTCTTGCGGCAGTCAATGTAGTAGTTGCTCATCTTACCTGAGGCCAGCTTAAAAACCGGATCAGGGTTATAGCGAAATGACTTTTCAAGCAGCAGTGCCACCAGCTTTTGTTTCAGATCCGCATCCATACGTTCAAACTCCTTCTGGAAATAACCATGCGCCGCCATGAACCACAAAGTCTCAAACTGCCCGGAGACCGCGCGATTCCCTCTTCTGTCCGATGTTACAACAGCATGCTATTATAACAGTAATCCCTTGTAAAAACAACCTGTTCAGCCAAATCATTATTTGACAGGGGGGGGGAAAGCAGGTATCATTTTTAGCCTGAAAATACAGTGTTGAATGGTTGCCCGGGTGGCGGAACTGGTAGACGCAAGGGACTTAAAATCCCTCGATCGCAAGGTTGTACGAGTTCGATTCTCGTCCCGGGCACCAATAGTTAAAACAGCGACTTAGCTATACATGCCAGGTCGCTGTTTTTTTACCTCAAACGAGACCATGGCTGCCTTATTAAAAAAGGAGCATCATGAGTAAAGCATTATTATTAGTTTTGTTATCTTGCCTTTTAATAGTAAGTTCCGGATGTGCTGGAAAGCAGTGGCGTGCTGCACAGCAAGAGGACACCATTTCTGGCTATGCAGCCTTTCTCAAGGACTACCCTCATAACTGGTATTCTGATTCCGCACGAGCCAAGTGGCTAGAAAAAATTGCTGAAAAAAAAGCTAGGGAAGCTGAGCAGCAAGCTGCCGCTGAGAAAGAATATTTGACCCTGCTGCCACAGATGCAAGAAGCTTTTAACCAATGGAGAGAAACCGGTGATGAAAGCGATTACCGGAAATTGTTAGACATTGGCGATAGGCTTGCGACAATCCGAGCCAGCTATGACTCACCACTCTTTAGTACCGATGAAATTTCAGACTTACTGGGCCCTCCCGATGAAATAGAAGAGCAAGATAATGAAAAAAAATTGGTGTGGAAATTGGCCCCCCAAGACTCGGGGATACCCACTGATATGACTTTTAGTTTAACAGTAAAATGGTAGAATAACTACACAGTAAAATTTACCGAATATCTTAAAGAGCGTGGATTAAACCTCTTCTTATAGTTCCTGCATATTTGCAAAGAAATCAAATTATGAAAATCATACTGGCCACCGGCAATCAGCATAAACTACGTGAGTTTCAACAGATACTTGCAACGAACACTCTCGAAATCGTGCCGCAAAGCACGTTTCCGGGCTGCCCTGAGGTTGTGGAGGATGGCAGCAGCTTTGAAGAAAACGCCTTAAAGAAGGCTCGGGAAATCGCCACGCATACCGGCTGCATTGCCATGGCTGATGATTCTGGGCTTGAGGTTGACGCGCTTGAAGGGGCGCCCGGAATCTATTCGGCGCGCTATGCTGGTGAACCTCGAAGCGATAACCGCAATATCGCGCTTCTGCTTGAAAACATGCGCCATGTAGACACAGCGCAGCGCGGAGCACAGTTTGCCTGCGTGATAGCCGTTGTCACGCCCGAAGGCCGAGAACTTATTGCGCAGGGACTGTGCCGTGGCCTGATCACTACCCAGCCGATTGGCAGCGATGGATTCGGTTATGATCCTGTTTTTCTGCATGAGCCCTCGAACCGCACGTTCGCTCAGCTTTCAAGCGTTGAAAAAAACAGCATCAGCCACCGCGCCCAGGCAGTGCGCAAACTGCGCGAACTACTACCTGATTTTTTAAACAGCCTGCGATAAGCCCCCCTTCAAAATCAAAATAAATCCAGCTAATGCCCTGCCGATTAACATCGCAGAACATGGAGCATATTTTTCAACGGTATCAAGCTCCGACGACAGGCACGCTCAGACCCCTGACAACTTCCGCAACATGCATCCCGTCCAAAACAGCATCCTCCATAGCCGAATAGACCCAACGACCATAGCGGCCGGCAAGCAAAACGCCGTTATCACGGCACCACTGATCTATCATCGCGCTGTCTTCAACATACTCGCGATGGAACACAACATAGCCATTTTCGATACAACGGTAGTCCATAAACAGGATCGCATCCTCACCGCTGATAAGGCCCATCTCCTGCAAAAGCCGGATGCTTTCACGCCGAAAATGACTCTCATCCCCAAGCGGGCCCTGATGCGTATGCTCAATATAGGCCGAAGAACACCCTGCAGGCGCAAGAGGCGCATACACATTACTGTAGAAGCCTACCCGATAGGGCATAAAACGCTCCTCGGGAATGTAGAACCAATGACCCGGATGGGCCGGCGCTGTTTTAAAAGCCGCGTTATAATAGCTCACTGACGCAACTTTCATCCGCTGTGCAGCAGCATGCAAACGATCGCTTTCCCCGCACTGAACAAGCCGCAGAAAATCCCGCAACGGTATGGTGCTGATAATATGTTTAAAATGAAGCTGCTCACCGTTATGCAGACGAAGCACTCTGCGCTGCATATCAATGGCAACAGGACTGGCATTAAGCAGGAAACGTTCCTGCGCGCAGGCGTTGAAAAGGGCGGTGGGCAAGCTCCCGATGCCGCCGCTGCGCGGGTAGGAAAATGTTGCGTTATAGCCCTGGTTGTCATGCTCCGGGTCTGCAAGGGAACCCTGAACGACCTGTTCAATGGTCGGTACCGGTATGTAGGTATCGCACCAGTGACTTGCAAATTCCTTTGGATGAACCGTGTAGAGCTTTGAATTATAGGGAATCATAAAATGTTTGGAGATACCCTCGCCAAGATGGGCCATACACCACTCATAAAAATTTTCGCCCGCCCGGGACCTGTCATTTTTTTCGTGCGCACGAATAAAACCCTGCACACACTCCTTGATGACCTGAGACGGAAGGCCGAATGTGTTTGACTGAAACGGGTAGCGCGTGAAGGTAGTATGCGAGAAAACATAGGACTGCCGGATAATGGAAACGCAATCAAGTCCAAGCAGCGCGCCGACAAGATTTTTCATCTTTTCATCGCGCATGTGCAGCCAGTGCCCGGTCTGGTCGAACACAAACCCCTGCTTTTCCTCGGTTGTACACAGCCCTCCGGGAACGCCTTTTTTTTCAACCACAAGGAAATCATGACTGTTGCCCAGATGATAGGCCGCGGAAAGCCCGCTCAAACCGGCTCCGAGTATCAGTGTGTCTGTCTTTATCATTACAAACCCCGTATGCGGACAATCATTCTATCACAGGACCGGTTTACACGCGTCTTCGACCATGGGCAGGTTTAATCGCTGCAAGGTTGCCGAAGTGGGAATACCGGTGCGCACATCCCAGCCGCGCAGTGCGTAATAGTCATCCATAATGGCCTTAAACTGATCGCGATCGACTGCCTTGCCTTTGCGCGAAATGATCTCCTCGCCGCTACCGGGCAGATAGAGCTCCGGATTATACATACCGAAAACATCGGCAATCATTTCCTCGCGCTCGATAAACATAAATTCGGGCAGCGTGTCATCCTGGCGGCCACGACGGCCTTCGCGCAGCAAAATACATCGGTACAGGGTAAAAAGCCGCTCAGCAATAAGATCAAAATCCTGCTGCGTTGCGGCAACACCGGTAACAGCCGTAAACAGTTTGCGGTCAAGTGCAGGATCGCCCACATGCTCCGGCGCTCCGGCATCATCATACACCGGCCAGGCAAAATCGCACAGGTTGAGCGACTCCTTGATATACTGACGGTTCTGCACCCTGACAGCAGTCAGGGCCTTACCGGCATGAGTACTGAAATCGACCGCCTCGCTGCTCCCCCAAAATTCCGTGGCAATCCGCCGAAGCACCTCGGTTGACATGTAGGTCTGGGTCCCGCCGGAGAGATGCCAGCGGGCCCACTTTGTCAGGGGCTCGCAAATTTCATGCAGTTCAGTAATGAACGGGCGCGGCTCAGTCGCGTAAATCGGTGCTGACATCGAAAACACCTTGGGGCCGTAGGCAATCGCCCTTCCGCTTTCCGTGAGCATATCCCCGGCAATAGCAATTGCGTCCCCGCCCACGGAACGTGAAGCCCGCAGGAGACCCTCAGCCAACTGTGCGCCAAAACCCTCACGGCAAGAGGTTTTCTGCAGCACATCATCAAGAAATTCACGACTGCCCATACGATCCAGATCAAGGCCGCTGGACTGCTGCGTCACAATCCCCTGTGCCCGGCAGCGATCAAGCCACAGCAACAGAAAAACCATATCCATAGCGCACACGCCATAGTCATTGGCCATGGTCGGCGCCGCAAAACTTGCCTCGGTAAAATCACCGTGCAGCTGTTTATCCCACATCATGTAAAAATTGCCGATCTGACATTTACGAATATCCTCGCTGCCACCGGCACTGCGATGCAGGGAACGCCAGCATCCCTGCGGACACCCGTGGCAATGCACTTTCTTCTGCACCGTTGAACCCGGCACAATAATCGGCTTGTTGAACAGATGAAAATAACCCTGGCCTGTCATGGAGCGATAGGCCTGCCTAATGTCTTTCACCCCCTCAGGGTCGGCAACCTTTACCCGGCCGCTTCCCTGCACAACCACGGCCTTAATATTTTTGGAACCCATGACCGAACCGAAGCCCATTGAAGCACAACTGCCGGCATCAGAGAACACGATACCGATGCGAGTCCGGTTCTCACCGGCAGGGCCGATGGTAAGCATGCGGCTGCGGCTGCCATGTTCGCGCAACAGGGTCTCCCGGACAGCATAATTACCCTCACCCCAGAGATGGCGGGCACATCGAATGGTTATGACGCTGTTGTGGATATGCAGGTACACAGGGCCGTCAGCCCGGCCGGTCAGCACCAACCCGTCATAGCCGGCCTTCTTCAGCTCAGCGGCAAAAAAACCTCCCAGGTTGGCAGAAACGAAATGTTCGGGAAACACGCAGGGAGACTTACCGCAAATCAGCAGACGGGAAGCACTGGGAGCCGGTGTTGCAGCAAGCGGGCCGGTCATCAACAGAAGCGGGCTTTCAGGATGGAACGCATCACATTCCGGCCGCGCGTAGTCCCAATATAGTCTCAGTCCGATCCCCAGTCCACCGAGATACTCGTGGCAGTACCGTGCAGTATCGATTTTTTCAATCGTCTGCGTAGTTAAATCAACATGCGCGATGGTTCCGACCCAACCAAACATGGTTTGTTTATTATTCTGCATACCGCCGCCCTTCTGTAAACATCTATATACCAGCCACTGCCAAACCATACCGGCATTCAGCCAGATACTTTAAGGATCAATTCAATGGAAACCCAAGTATTCATTGACCTTCAATTTATATTCGATATAACACACGCCCCCAAAGCGAGCAACCCGAGAATGCAACAGCTAAACATTGTTACATGAGCATTCAGGCCGCCTGCAGTCCGCGACTTAATCCTGACATGCCCGCTCAGCGCAATACATTCGAGGATTCCATGCACCATCAACAACTTTTTTTGGCTTTAGGCACTTTTATCTGATATACTTCAGGTATATGTAATTGATGCAATGGGGACTACCCGATGAGTGAAGACGAAAAAAACAACGAGCTTGAAGATCTGTTTAAAACATTCGATAAGCAATTTTCAGAATGCGAACAGAAATTTAACGTTATTGAGGAAAACCTGAAAGCATTTCGCAATGAGCAGGACGAAAGCGACCCCCCGGAGCCCCCACCTGAAAAGGCTGAATAGACCCGGGCGTAACGCATTACCTCGCTGCTGCCGGCACACTGGTACCCGCAACCGACCGGAGCAATTCCCCGTATATACGGCATAATGGATCCCAACCGCCCCGCCACTCAATCATCAATCTAAACCACTTTTCGTAAGACAATAAAATCTAAAGATTTATTTTTTATTGACAAACAATGTAATATTTAGTATATATTTATGCTGTTTTAATAGTAAAAATTTTTACTATATACGATCTTTTAAGAAAATATAAACGCTACATATAAGACGTACTCGAAAAAATTACAGGCATGAGACGCAACAGATGCAGGCTCATGCGAAACTGCAAAAAAGGCTGTCCTCTTCGGAGAAAACAGCCGTACCTTTTATGAGTGCGCCCAGATTCCAAGGAGAAACAATGCCCGAGATCATGACCCCAAAAGAAGTAGCGCAGTACCTGAAGATGTCTGTATTGACCGTATATAAACATGCCAAGCAAGGCACGATCCCGGAATTTCGCATCGGAAACTCCTGGCGCTTTGATAAAAAAAGAATCGATGCTGCCCTACTGCAATCATCCAACACCGAAACCAGGAACTAAAACACCCTCGGGAGCAAAGCGGCTGATGTGAGCCTGCGGGAATGTGAACCCAACACACGACAACTGATGCCCCTTTAGCCAAAACATTCCCGGTAGAACTACCAGGGCCATCCGCCGCCCCAAGCCAGGATGATGCACAGCCGAAAGGGCATGTTTCCATTATAGGCTTTAGCCCCCAGATAATCATACCGGAGAAGAAGGAGAAAAACGTCAATGCAAAAAAAAATCTCCCCCTCTGTACTTTCAGCCGACTTTGCCCGGCTGGGAGATGAAATTCACGCACTCGAAGCGGCCGGAGCCGACTATATTCATCTGGATGTTATGGACGGACATTTCGTTCCCAACATAACAATCGGTCCCATGACAGTAGCGGCCGCGCGCTCAGTGACCAGTCTGCCGCTGGATGTGCACCTGATGATTGAAAACGCCGATTGCTATATAGATGCCTTTGCCGACGCTGGCAGTTCCCTGATATCCGTGCACCCTGAAGCCTGCCCTCACCTGCAGCGCACCCTGCGGGCTATTCGCGATCGCGGCCTGCTAGCCGCAGCTGCGCTCAACCCGGCCACACCCCTGTGTGTACTGGAAAATGTTCTAGACGATCTTGACATGATTTTGATCATGACCGTCAATCCGGGCTTCGGAGGACAAAAATTCATTCCGGCCATGTTGGAAAAACTACGCAGCCTTCAAACCATGCTGGCCGCAGCAGGCAAAAACATAGCAGTAGAAGTTGACGGCGGCATCGTAACTGACAATATCCGCACAGTGAACGATGCCGGTGCCGATGTTTTTGTGTCGGGATCCGGCATTCTTAACACGCCCGACTACGCTGAAACCATCACGGCAATGCGCAAACGGCTTGCCGCCTGAGCATGCCCGGCCGGACAGCCCCCGCAGCCATACACCCCTGTCCAGAAACAAAAAGGCTCAGCCGCAGACCCTGATGCCAGCCAATACCACAACCGGACACACAACCCGCCACCAGCCCGACGTCTTATGACAACGACAGGGGTAGCGTAAAGCTAATCCGCGTACCCTGTTCCAGATGACTCTCGACTTGTACCTGCCCACCGTGGGCTTCAACAAATTTCTTCACGATGGCCAGACCCAACCCTGAACCACCAGTAGTGCGTGAACGGGACTTGTCCACACGAAAAAATCTATCAAAAATATAGGGCAGTTTATCTTCGGGAATACCAATACCGGTATCGCGTAGCCAGACTTCCGCCATGAAGTCTTTACTTACAATACCGATTTCAAGGATCCCTCCCTCGGGTGAATACTGTAGGGCGTTAGCAACCAAATTTGAAACAACCTGACCGATGCGCTTTGGGTCAAACATGGCAAAACCGGGATCTTCCGGGATTGTCTGAATAAGCTTAATGCGCTTTTCCTCAATCTGCGGTAAAAACAATGCCAACGATTGTAAAACGACATCCTGCAGAGGATGCGGCGCAGGGGATACATCAAGCATTTCATGTTCGGTTTTGGAAAGAATAGTCAAATCGCCAATGAGCTGGTTAAGATTTTCAATTTCACTGCAGATCGCGCGCAAATGCTGCCCCTGCTCGGCAGAATCCATCGGACGCACCAACAGAATCTCGGCATCGGTTAACATGCGTGCCAACGGCGAGCGTAGCTCATGGGAGATATCGGCGAACAAATCCCTGCGCGAAGCATTGTCATGTGCGATACGCTGCGACATGCTTGACATGGCCTGCGCAAGCTCACCAACCTCGTCACGTGATGTGATGGTTATCGTACGACCGAAATTGCCCTGCGCCATTTCACGCGCAGCCCGTGTAAGCTGCCGCAGGGGCCGGGTAAGATAGCGCGAAAGCAAAATCACACAGAACAACAGGGATAATAACACTACGCCTTCAATCATCCAGGGCGGCAAAATGCGCAGAAATTTTGTCGTTATCGGATAATCACAGCGCACAATGGCCTGCTGCCCGTTCCCGATCAAGATGGGGACCGAAACCACCGGAGAGAGCACCCTGCGAGGGTAGGTTACCTCAAAAAACGACCCCTGCCGAACAGCCTCTTCAACAGCAGCAACCGATATATGGGCGGGAATGTCAAGCCCCGGTTCGGCGGCACTTGCGATCAGACGTCCGTCCGCTCCATAAAGCGCTATACTGGCGTTATCCTGCTGATGCAGGCGGGCGATAATGGCAGAAACGGACTGATCACCTCGGGCAAGTTCAATTTCAATCCGGTGCGCGATACGGTAGGATTCCTGCAAAATGGCACTTTTGATGTGTGGGCGCAGCGAGGTGGTGGGCGTTAACTCCAAATACAGAAACGTAATAATCACAAAGCTGCAGGCCACGCTGGCCAGAATTGACAAAAACAGCTTCCAGAAAATACCAATCTTAAATCCGGCCATCTATCAGGTACCCTGAAATTTATAACCGGTGCCCCAGACCGTAATAATATAGCGCGGAGTTTTGGGGGTATCCTCGATTTTTTTACGAAGATGGCTGATATGCGCATCAATTGAGCGGTCAAACGCTTCCAGCTCACGACTACGCAAATCTTCAAGCAGCTTTTCACGACTGAACACAACACCCGGGTTTGCGGCCAGCAACCACAGCAGATTAAACTCAGTGCCGGTCAGGATTATTTTTTGTTGAGCCTGCGGATCATGTATATCTTTTTTATACACTTCACGTCTGGCAGAATCAATCGTAAGAACTCCGAACTCCATGACTTCTTTATGCGCCTGCGATGTGCGTTCGAACTGCTCGTGGCGCAAACGTGCTTTAATACGCGCAACAAGCTCGCGCAAGCTGAAAGGCTTGGTAATGTAGTCATCGGCTCCAACTTCAAGACCCGCAACAATATCAGTTTCTTCGACCCGTGCCGTAAGCATGATAATAGGAGTGGTGCTTGTTTTACGTATCTCCCTGCACACCTCAACACCGTCAAGGCCCGGCATCATCAAATCAAGCACGATGAGATCCGGATCAAAACTTTTTGCCTTTTCAAGGCCTTCAATACCATTCGAAGCAGTATCAACCTCAAAACCGAAGTCGTGCATATATTTGGTCACATTTTCGACAAGACGTGTGTCATCATCAATAATCAATATTTTTTGCATAATGAACCTCCCACATACCATGTTTATAAGAATATGTACTCATACGTTATGCCAAGCAAAAATAGCACAACACAACACGCCAGATTTTTATTATATTAACAAAATCATTTAAAAACAATAGTTTCTTTACCAAAGGACTTCGAGCATAATTTTCAGTTTTTTTATTGGCGGTTTATTCTTTTTTTGTGTACGATATTGTAGCGTGATACAGATGACAATCAATTTGCGCACATAGTTGCTTCCCGGACGGCCGAATACCACGCATTGCCTCACAGGCCCCGGCACCATGCCTACTAACCGTGCAGGAGACATCTCCATGAACAACACCGAGATAATCCGAAAAAAAATTGACAATACCGATGGAACAATAACGCTGGTATTTTACAACAATGATTCCGAAGTAGCCCGAACCGTTGTTGATACAAACTATGATGTCATAGAACGCGAAGGTGATATCCCGGACGGCATCGTAAAACAGTATTACGACAACGGCAGCCTTTTAGCTGAAGCGATGTATGAAAACAATATGCGCCACGGACAGACGACGCTTTACAGGGAAGATGGTACACTGTGGCTTGAAATACAGTTTCAAAACGACCGCGCCCAGGGTGCTACCAGGGAATACTATACAGACGGCGTCCTGTTTAAGGAAACCAGCTTTTACAACGGTACCCTTGAGGGCCTCAGCCGCGAATACCACGAAAACGGATCAATTAAGCTTGAATGGAAAGCAAGCGGCGGCAAACCAGAAGGCAAGTCACGCGAATACTATGATAACGGCCAGCTGAAAAGCGAACTTGAAAATGTCAGCGGCAAGCCGGAGGGGATCGTCCGCAAATTTTACACTAACGGCCAACTCAAATCACGCGGTAACTACATCAACGGCAAACGCGAAGGTCTACTGCGCGAATACCATGAAAACAGCGTCATGAGCGGTGAATGGAATTACGCCAATGATATGCGCGAAGGAATTGCCCGCGAATATTTTGCAAACGGCGAAATTAAATATCTGGACACCTACAAACGCGATCAGCGCATTAATCGCAAGGCATATCTGGAATGCGAGAATTCAACAGCCATACTCCAGGAGCAAGACGAAATAAAACACCTCAAAGACCTGTTGGTCACGAACGGTGACAATTATCTGCACTACCAGAACCAGATACTAGAACGCATGCGCCTGGTAGAAAAACGTTTAGGAAGCCTTGAGAAAACACTAAAAAAAATCGCCGATCACCTGACCCCCTGACATCCACACCCCAATCATGCCCACATTTTTTTATCAAAAAAAAACACTGCGGCAGGCAACTGTCACACTGCTGACCGCGCTTCTATTGCTTACGGCGGGCTGCCTGCATAGACCATACACAGGCGGCACGAATGACAATGCACGTATAGACATCTTCCTACTGACAACCAATGACCTGCATGGCAGGCTTGAGCCCTTCACAATTCAAAAAAACCAGGGCCCGCAGATTGCAGGCGGATTCGCCGGGCTGACCGCGCAGATGGACCTGATTGCGAAACAACACCATGGCGCTGTCCTGCGGCTCAACAGCGGAGATACCCTGACCGGGCCCTACGCTACGCATTTCAACGGCAAAGCACTGTTCGGCGGACTCAGCCGCATGGGCATTAATGCCGCAACGCTGGGTAATCACGAGCTGGATCGCGGTTCAGAAGTGCTGGCACAGGCCCTCACGCACTGTTCGTTTCCGATGGTCGTCACAAATATCGATCTCCCCCCAGGACATGTACTTGCAGGAGCACTAAAACCATTTGCCCTGTTTGAACGCGCCGGTAAGCGCCTGTTGGTCATCGGCCTGCTGACTCCAGACCTTACCTCTATCTCAAGCCCGGGGCCCGGAATACACGTACTGAATCCCGACGGTACAAAAATGCAGGCTCGAATCCGGAGTATCATCAAACAGCATACACCTGATCTTGTCATCGCCCTGACACATTTGGGCCTTGAACAGGACCGTAGGCTTGCCCTCAACATACCCGACATTGATGTAATCTGTGGCGGACACTCCCATGATCTGCTGCCGCCCGGCGAAGAAGTTGCGGTTCAACACGCCAGCGGCCGACAAACCATCATCGTGCAGGCAGGTGCCGGCGGCACTACACTGGGCGTGCTGCGCATCCGGTTGCACCCCAACAAGCAGCCGGCCTATGCCTGGCTACCGCAGGAGATCAGCGCTTCCTCGGCCCAATGCCCGCACATGCTTGAATTCATTGAGGAGTATCGCTCCGTACTGCCTCCAACCCGGGCAATGACTATAACTGATACGATAATTGACTGCCGAAGCGCAACCCTGCGCAGCCGCGAGGCTCCTATCGGCAATTTTATCGCTGACAGCCTGCGTACGCATTTCAACACGGATGTTGCACTCTATAACGGGGGGGGGGTTCGCGGTGATTATATGCTGCCTGCGGGACCGATTACCAGCATGGATGTAGAAACCATGCTGCCGTTTGGTAATAAAGCAGTCGTGGCCAGCATGTCAGGTGCCATACTCAGGCAAATACTTGAACGCAGTGTCGCGTATCTACCGCAGCCCTGGGGAGGGTTTCTGCAGGTAAGCGGTCTGCGCATACGCGTTGATCCATATGCGCGCCCGCACTCTCTGCCGCATGAGAACCCCGGGTATCCGCTCGCGACCTCTTCAGAAAAAAGAATCCTGACCGTGGACATACTGGAAACCGACGGCGTGTATCACCCGCTTGTCCCCGGGAGGTTCTACCGGATTGTCACGAATTCTTTTTTAGCCGGGGGGGGCAACGGGTATTATCAGTTCAGGGACGCTCAGGCTGAACCGCCGAGCCGCATGCTCATACGTACTATCATTATGCGCCGATTCGCCGCGCAGCCGTACCACACATTTGAAACCAACAATCGCATCATCATAGCACCAGACACGAACAACCGCTAGTATCCAACACAATCAGACAACCGCAGCCACATCCAGCACACAGCGCTCAGTGTCCTCCCAGCCCAGACAGGGATCGGTAATGGATTTACCAAAAACATTTTTATCCAGGCTCTGCGTTCCCTCGACAAGATAACTCTCAATCATCAAGCCGCGCACCTGATCCTTAAGAATACTTTCTTTCATGCGGCTCTGCATAACCTCCATAGCAATACGCGGCTGCTGCCGGCACTGCTTATTGGAATTAGCATGATTGGTATCGACAATAATAACCGGATTGGCAAGAGCGCGCTTCTCATACTCAAAGGCGGTGCTCATCAGGTTCTCATAATGATAATTAGGAATGCAATTCCCGTGCTGATCAACGAATCCCCGCAAAATTGCGTGCGCCCAGGGATTACCGGTTGTTTTAACCTCCCAGCGGTTGTGCACGAAGACATGCGAGTGCTGAGCGGCATAAATAGCATTAAACATTACCGGCATATCGCCGCTGGTCGGATTTTTCATGCCCACAGGAACATCCAGGGCGCTGGCGGTCAGGCGATGCTGCTGATTTTCAACCGAACGGGCTCCGACGGCATTATAACTGAGCAGATCCTCAAGATAGGGAGCATTGCCGGGATACAACATCTCATCAGCAGCACTCAGCCCGGTTTCCCTCAGGGCACGGATATGCATGGAGCGAATGGCCTTTATGCCGGCAGCGATGTTGGGTGCCTTATGAGGGTCAGGCTGATGCATCATGCCCTTGTAGCCGGTACCGGTCGTGCGCGGCTTGTTGGTGTAGATACGCGGAATCAGGACAAGACGGTCGCTCACCTTTTCCTGCAACCGCGCCAGCCGGGAGATATATTCACACACAGCATCCTCATTGTCGGCTGAACAGGGGCCGATAATAAGCAAAAAACGGTCATCACGCCTCTCGAAAATATCGCGGATAAGGCGATCACGCTCCTGCTTAATCGCGGCCAGATCATCGGGCAGTGGAATTGCCGCACGGATTTCCTCCGGCAACAGAATTTCATGTAACGGTTCATAACTCATACATCGTCTCCTTCTCGAACTCACACAGATCAACGGGAGCAAAAACCATCTGCTTTGAATGCCCTTGACCCCATGCGGGTTAACAAAAAAATATTATATGACCAGCAGAGCCATAAGTCAATAAAACTGGCATCCACTGCCAAATTCACACATCAGGATGTAATCACTCCTCCGACCTCATGCCTGCAATCATTATAAGGCTTGATTTGCAGCGCAACTTTTACTACAACGGTAGCATGGTATATCTGTTATTGAGAATCCACAGAAGCCTGAGCGTACCAACGGCCCGGAGATATGCATGACAACGCTGATCATAGCCTCAACTGAATTTGAACTGACGCTACTGATGGAGGCCCTGAAATGCCGCCAGAAATCCCGGCTGCTTGATTTCACGGTATATCAACCCGACAGCCCCAGGGAAGACAATCCCATCATAATACGCTGCGGAGCAGGTATCGCCAACGCCGCAGCTGCCGCAGCCCTGGGCATAGCACTGTATAACCCTGCTCATATTTTCAACGTGGGCGTATGCGGGGTATACAATGCCGGCATAGATACAATCGGCCAGGTGGTAACCGGAATCAGGACGATATTTGCCGATACCGGGGTTGACACAGGCACTGGTTTCCAGTCCATGCAGGCCATTGACCTGCCGCTGGCAAAACCTGTATCCGGCGATCAGATTTTTAATGTTATCGGGCTGCACAAAGCACGCGGCAGCCGCAAACTTAAAAACGCTATTTTCCTAACCATAGCGGCGTGCTCCGGCAATAAACAACGCGCGGCCCTTGTGAGCGGACGTTTCAAGCTTGAATGGCAGGGGCTTCTGTGCGAGGACATGGAATCTGCGGCCGTAGGCCTGATGGCCAGCAAAGCCGACATCCCATGTACGGTCGTACGCGCAATCTCAAATGTGTGCGGCGACCGCAACTACGCCAACTGGCAACTCTCTGAAGCAGCGCAGGCTGCTCAGAAGGAATTACTCAAATGCCTCTAACCACAGTGCCCAAAAACGTATGCCGACCATGAACGCCCCCCTCACACTGGGCATATCACCCTGTCCCAATGATACCTTTATTTTCGACGCCTGGATCAACGGCCGCCTGAGCCAGGATGCGCCCGCGGTTGATACCCGTCTGGAAGATATTGAGACCCTCAACCGACTAGCCCTTCAAAGCGCCCTGGATGTGGTAAAGGTTTCTTTTTTTGCCTACATCAAGCTGCGCGGGCACTATCAGCTACTGCAGACAGGGGGGGCGCTGGGCCGAGGCTGCGGCCCCCTGCTGGTCAGTCGCAGCGCTCACCTGACAAAACAGGATCTGACAAACACAAAACTTCGCGTGGCCGTACCCGGAGACTTGACTACAGCCCATCTGCTGTTGCGCCTGTATCAACCCGCCACAACCTCCATCCTGTCACTGCCCTTCGACCAGATTATGCCCGCTCTTGCGCAGGGTGAAATTGATGCAGGCGTTATCATTCACGAAGGCCGCTTCACCTACCATCACTATGGCCTGCATATGCTGGTCGACCTTGGCGCATGGTGGGAACAGACAACCGGCCATCCCATACCGCTGGGCTGCATTGTGGCTCGCAGCAGTCTGGGAGCGAACACCATCGAGAGTCTTGAGCACACCATCCATGCGAGTCTGATGCACGCGCGCCAAAACCCCGGCGACTCACGTGATTATATACGCTCACATGCGCAGGAGATGGATCCGCAGGTTATAGCTCAACACATCGAACTGTACGTGAACCGCTTTACGGAAAACTACGGCAACAAAGGCCGGGCGGCAATCGAGTGCCTGCTTGAGCAAGCCCGTGAGGCAAACCTGTTGTAGCCGTATTAAAAAAAACCCTTTGCGGCAGGGCATGCATTCTTCAACTAATTACACCAGTATGTCTGATCATGAAACCAAACGTTTTATAAAAAGCATACCCCTGCTGCGAGCAGAGCTTACAATCGCCGCGGACAGCTGTTCTCTTATTTTTTTAAACAGGCTGAACCTACTTGAGGCTTATGCCGGTATACATGAGATAGTGCTGACACAAGCGATCTACGATGAAATCACGCTCGTACCCGACAATACGAACATTACAGACAACCGCGCCCTCTACAAAAAGCTTCTTGACGAGCGCGTGCTTTCTGTGTCTCCCGTCACAACATCCCCCACGAACCCGCACGGTGCACTGTCCACTGCCGACCGCTCGCTTATCCACGCCTATGAGGCACTCACACCTGACGGGATCCTGACTGATGATAAAAGCGTGTGTCTTTATTGCCGCAAAAACGCCATCCCCTACATCAACACACCTATGGCCCTTTTTGTGCTGCTGTACAATGGCACCATCTCACGAGAGAAATATATGACTAAACTGCATGCGCTCTACGACATGGGGCGATACGGACAATTCGTTTGCGACTACATGCAGGAACTCTACAGCAAGTATTGTAGATACAAGGATTTAGAACAATAAAAAGCGTTCAAAATTTAAAATAAATTGTGCTATGCTGTCCACAACCTTCAAATAAACATAACGATTGTACAAAAAACCATTCAGGTACCGGGTTCGTACAGCGTAAACGCTGCCACCCCAAAAGAATTAATGCGTCTATACATCGCAAGAATATCCAATAGCTGATAACTCTGGAATTCAAGGAGCATGCAATGCATAAAAACCTGAAAGTGCTTCTCGTTGAAGACATGGAAAACGATGCGCTGCTGATTCTGCGCGAACTGCGCAAGCAAGATTATGAACCGAGTTATGAGCGCGTTGACACGGCTGACGCAATGCAGGCAGCCCTTGAGAACGACACCTGGGATATTATTCTCACCGACCACAACATGCCCTCCTTTAACTCAAGCAATGCCCTGGAGATACGCAAACAAAAAGCACCGCACCTGCCGATTATACTCGTATCGGGTACCATCGGCGAAGAGGCCACGGTACAGGCTGTTAAGGCAGGTATCGATGATTTTGTCAACAAGTCTGACCTCGACAGGCTGGTGCCTGTCATGGAGCGGGTGCTGCGTGAGACCGAAAACCACAGCAAGCGCCAGCAGGCCGAGGCCCAACTACACCAAACCGAAACCCTGCTCACAAGCATATTTGAAGCCGACCCCACCGGCGTTGCCCTGACAGTAAACGGGGTTTATAAAAATGTAAACCGGATGTTCTGCGAAATAAGCGGCTATAGCGCTGAGGAGCTCATCGGTCAAAACAACACAGCAATAAGTGCCGACAAAAATGAATTCGAGCGGGTCAGGAAAGAAATTGAATTAAACCTGCCCAAAAAAAATCCCCTTGAGCTTGAATGCCGCTGCACACACAAGGACGGCTCTGTCCATGATATCCTGCTCAGTGTATCGCCTATCAATGCGGATGATTTTTCCGAAGGGCTCGTATGGGCGATCCTCGACATAACCGAACGCAAGCGGACCGCGACATCGCTCACACGGCTTGATGCTGCCATCAACACTATCGATGAAACGATTATCATAACCGATACACAGGGAATCATTCAGTATGTCAATCCTGCCTTTGAACGCACCACCGGCTACAACAACGATGAAGCCCTGGGTGCGTCCATCCATATGCTTGAAAGCGGTAAACATGATCAGGACTTTTACCAGCATATGCAGCAGGCTGTTGCTAGAGGAGACATTTGGAAAGGACTCGTAGTCAACAAAAAGAAGGACGGTTCTCTGTATGATGTTGAGGCCACCCTTTCATGCACCCGGCTGCCCGACGGAACAGTCGCCAACCACATTACTGTACAGCGTGACGTAACCCAGGAAATCAAACTTGAACAGCAGTACCGACAGGCGCAAAAGATGGAAGCCATCGGAGCGCTTGCCGGCGGCATTGCCCATGATTTCAACAATATCCTTGCCGCAATTATGGGCTATACACAAATTGCCATTGACACTGTGCAGGACCGCCCGGCAACCCAAAAGCATTTACAGGCCATTCTCAAGGCCACGGACCGAGCTGTCAGCCTGGTAAAACAAATTCTCACCTTTAGCCGCAAAACCGATCAGGAAACAAAACCTATCATGCCAAAAATCGTCATCAGGGAAGCCCTGAAACTTTTGCGGGCTTCGCTTCCATCAACGATTGAAATACGGCAAAGCATACGAAGCGATTCCGTTGTTCTGGCCGACCCGACTCAAATACATCAAGTTATCATGAACCTGTGCACCAACGCCGGACATGCCATGCAAAAACAAGGTGGCAAACTAAAAGTCAGTCTTGATGATATCACTCTTGATGCTGAGTCTGCGCAACAGTACCCCGGACTCACTCCGGGACAACATGTCAAGCTCCTTGTTACCGATACCGGCAACGGCATTGCCCCTGAAATCATCGAGCGAATATTTGATCCCTTTTTCACTACAAAACCGCACGGAGAGGGAACCGGGCTGGGACTTTCCGTCGTACACGGGATAATACAATCCTGCAGTGGCTTTATCAACGTTCAAAGCGAAACGGGACAGGGAACCACGTTTGACATTTACCTGCCGGTGATTCAGACCAAAATACCAATTAATGAGCAAAAACCGGGCCCCCTTCCCCGGGGCACAGAAAACATATTATTTATTGATGATGAACCCATGCTGGTTGATATCAGCAAGAAAATCCTTGAATCTCTCGGATACCGGGTTGCCGTGTATACCGCCAGCAATGAAGCACTTAATATATTCAAAAAAGACCCTCTGGCTTTTGACGCCGTGATAACGGACTACACCATGCCGCAAATGACAGGGATTGAGCTTGCGCAGGAGATCATGACTATCAGGCCTGACATTCCGATTTTGCTGTGCACCGGCTGCACCGAAAACATTACACAGCAGAAGGCCCGGTCTATCGGCATTTGCGAATTCATCATAAAACCTCTTAAAATAAACACTCTGGCAAGCACGCTTCGCAAGGTCTTTGACAAAAAAAAATAGCTTGCGTATTCAGCTGCTCCAGTTTGTGATGCTTACACTGCGCAGTACACTGTACTCTGGTGCATACCGGCATGGAGCACGGGTGGGGAAGCATCTGAACGAAGTGTCCGGCCTTTTGAAGGTTTCGGCAGGGGGTTGACAAATAGTATAACGTCACCGCTGGAACTGTCGGCACAGATATACAACCGGGCAAGCTATCAGCAGGAGCACTACAACAACCCGTTTGCAATCATTGGTGGTTTTCTGGAAGGCATTCCCATGGGTATCATATATTTCGGCTGGCGTTTGGGAGCCGGCTGTTATGATTTCGCCACATTTCCCTTTGAACGCTGTGATCAGTCCATCATTGACCCCAAATATGTCACGTTCTCCTACAAAACGCTTCTGGATGACTAAAGCGTAACAGCCTTAATTATGCCAAAAGGCATATGAGCTGACACGCAATTAGCTTTCCGACTCCCCTTGCCTCATGTGCGCTCAGCATACATATCCCGTGAACCTGCCGGGCAAGTCTGACACAGTTAACGCCATACACATAAAATGTGGAGGCGTAACTACCGAACAGCCTGAGGGGAGTCAATAAACAATCGAAATTTATTACAATGACTGATGGTCTGAATGGTGGTGCTTTTTATCCGGTGGGTTTTTGCGGATAAATGCCGCGAAGCTGATAACGCATTGTTTCAATGCTGTTCACTATCTGCCTGTCCCGCTCAAGTATCGCGTTTTTCAGGCTGTGGGAGCCAAACTTTAAATACGTCCTGTTTGACCAGATTTCCCTGCGGGCCTGAATCATATCATGCAGTTGGGCTATGTCGACAATATGGCCGCACTCCGAGGCGGCCTGGGCTACTTTGGCTATTATAACGTCAAGACGGTCAAGATCCTTCAAAATTGTTTTTGGGGTCTTATGCGCGATATTAAAACCCCAGTCTTGTTCCGCTTTTCCAAAAAAATACAGGGCTTGAGAATACTGCCGGTTTTCAAAGCAGGCCATCCCGCGTTTAAAAGCTCTTTGTTTACGAGCCCGATACCTTATCCAAAAAAGGATGGCAGCAAGCGGCGATAGTGCGACAAGAATTGCAATAACAAATATCAATTTGTCAAAAATTGTCATATGCCTTCATCTCCTTACTGTCGTTATGTGATGCGTGTGTGAAGCGCTTGAACTTCAGAAATTTTTATACCCTGCTGAAATTCTGTCCCCCAACGGCTTTCTGCTACTTTATGTTTTGTATTTTCAATTCAGACACGTAAGTAAGTATACATGCGAATCATTTGCTTAGTCAATAAAATGTTTATCACCATACAAACAAAGACGCAAGCATAAAACCAACTATGTTGAGGTGACGAAAAGATATTCCTGCCTGGCCGCCGAACTAATATACTGTCAAAAATTTTGTCCGCGATTGCGGGGTGTGCGCGCAACCGATACCGCCAGCTGTTGCAACCGGAGGAGACAAAAGGCTCATACATAGTATAGCCTATGTTCAAGCCGTTGGTCGGCCCAGCATGTTTCGCATACACCCTACAAAACGATTGACAACATGGCCACGCGGCAATGAGGAAAAAAAAGCCGTCTTCCTGATGCCCATTGAGCGCAGCTCCTTCACAATATCCCTGTTACGCGGATCAACTTTCAGACCTGCTACAAAAGCAGCATAGGCTTTGCGCCGACTGCCCCGCAGCACATGCACTTTTCCCAGATTGCAATAAAAAAATGCATCATGATGCCCGGCTGTCAGGGCTTCCTCGCACAGCGCAAGTGCTTCATTTGAGCGCCTGCTTACCATTGCCTTACACAGCCCAAGGTATGACAGGCAGCGCGGTTCCCCCGGTTTTAACTCCAGCGCTCGATTCAGCACATGTGTCGCCATATTGGGCTCCCTTCGCTGCAGATAATACAGCGCTTCATTGAACAGTCTGTCCGGATTCGCAGAACCAGTCAATGGGCCTGTCTGCCTGGTTTCATGCTGCATGATAGGCCTCCTGTGAAACGTAGCGTCACATGAAAATATAGCGCTCCTGCGATTGCGTGTCAAGACAACCAGCCGCTAAATATCACTATTACACTTTGAAAAAAATCACCTGTAATGCCGATCGAGCACCAAACTATTTTCTTGACACACATAAACGCTCGATTATACTAAATGAATCCACAAAGATACCAACGACACTACGTGTACATATCACTATCAACTGTAGCACGATAGAGACAAGGAACACGCATGAATACATTGGAACTGAACTATCCCATACACACTCTGGACGGCAGAGAATTATTTACTGCCGGCTCAGTACTTTCACCTGAAGCCATTCAGGAGATCAGGGAGAAATATCCTCCTCCATCGTCTGCAGACCATGCCCTTTTACAACACGGTTCAGTGCACCAAGATATACTGGGCCTGATTGAACATCCCCCCTATAACACCATCTTTAGCGATACCGATGACCGAAAGGCAGTACTGACCCTCCTGGCTGATAGCCGGGTTCAACCCGTTGCACTTGACCAGCTGGACTATTTTCACCGTTATGATATCAATACCTACCGTCATGCGCTTATGGTTTTTGCCCTGTCACTTCTGCTCGCACGCCATCTTACCGTTCCCGGCCGTGACCTGAAACAAAAAATACTCGGTTCCGGACCCACCCACGATCTGGGGAAAACATGTGTGCCCATAGCGATACTCAGTAAAAGCACCCCGCTCACCGTAACCGAACGCCGTCACCTTGAACATCATACCACAGCCGGTTACGCACTGCTGACCTGGCATAACGGCAATGAGCATAATTATGCTGCCAGAATAGCCAGGGACCATCATGAGCGATCAGACGGCACGGGATACCCCAAAGGCAAGAAACTCAATGATATCCTGGTGGAGATTATTGCCGCATGCGACATATACGACGCGCTTATTTCGCCCCGGCCGTATCGCTCCGCTTCATTCGATAACCGCACTGCTCTGGAAGAACTCACCGAACTTGCAGATAGAAATTTTCTCCGCAAGGAAATTATCCAGACTCTGGTCTCCCTCAACCGACACAACAGGCCCAAAATAAATACCTGCGTTATTTCGCGGGAACGAAGGGGAACTCCGCCCGCTGACAACCGTTATGGCGTTACGGTTGACGATGCTGCTCCAGCCATACCCGCGCGAAAAAAGTAAAGCATTGCACACTCACACCCAACCCTTTTCATAAGACCGGACACGAAACTCCCGGAGCTCCGCTCCCTCAAAGCTCCCCGGGAAACTAAACGTATAGAAGCCATCAATTTTTTTGTATGATGAAATTCAGCCGAATCCATGCAGCGCAGGATTTAAAAAAAGTTTTCGGCAAACATTCTTTAGCGTATCACCTCTTTAAAAATTCTATTGGCCCTTTTCATGCCGATAAACCTGCCAAGCATTTTGCGTGAACCGTCTTTTTCAGTTAAGTCATCACAATAATGCAGACTCGCCTCAGCAACCCGCCGTGCATAATCACTATCGGTGACAGGAGAGGCCTCTTCAAGCAGATCAAGATAACAGCGCAGATAATCAAGTGCGCAAGACTTCGCACTTTCAAGCATGCTATTAGGGGCCATGGCGTATATACTGCAGTCAGTCAAATAGGGCCGCATCCAGTCTTTTGGTTTGGCCGGCGGCCCAATTGCATACTTGTCCATAATAGGACGTGTACGCTCAACATAGCGCTGCAAATACTCCTGCTCGTTAAACAGGGGAATAAAGTTCATATAGACAAACGACTTTTTCTTCATGCAGGAAAAATCAATTGCCAGCAGCGGTATGTCATAATTACTCTCTGGATATATCTCCAATGCCATAACCTGAAGATGCGGCAACTTGACGGCTGAGCGCATGACATTAACCTTGCGCACCTTTGCAGCGCGCCAGTTGTAAAGCTGCATGGTGACAAATCCCAGCGGCAAACGGATATTGCGCAGGTCTTCAGGGACGGGTGTCTCCTCAAGGGGGTAGCGTTCCTGAATCATCTCAAGCATTGTATTTTTAAACTGTTCCATCGTGTTCTCCTCTGCCTGTCATGACCATCCGGATAGCAGCCATAGCCACCGGCGGCTCAACAGTGCCTTCTAAGGTTTCTATAATTAACCGACATTCAACACATGCCGGTCATGGTAACAAGATTTACGCCAAGCTGAAAGGCTTTCTCAAGATCATCATTTTTTGAGCGCACATCATGCGGCTCCATATTTCCACAACTGATAACATCACCCACACGCCTGATGCCAAGGTCAATCAGGTTACGCTCAAGCACCTCATGCACAAGCGCAGATGAGAAGCCAGGGTCACCCTGGCTGATAACAATTGCCGCCCTGCGTCCGTTAAGCCGGGATGTGAACCCCCCGCCGGTAATCCGACCGTCGCCATCCCGATCAGCAACAAATTCCATGAGTGGCAATAGACGTGAAAAAAAAGTAAGCAGCGGCGCGCTTACGGTTCGCATATGATTGGGGGTACCAAAAATGAACGCCTCACAAGCGGACATGCGCTCCAGAATATCGGGCATATCATCCGGCAAGGGGCAGGTTTTGGTCCCCGGCGGAGGGAAGGTGCACGTCAAGCACCCGCTACAATAGCGAATGTTGCTCTCTGCAACAAAGAGTGTATCCAATTCTATATCCATCCTGCTTTGAGCGCCCTTAACCACGCGATCTACCAGAAATTCGGTATTACCGTCCTTGCGGGGGCTGCCGATTATCGCCATAATTTTCATGCTATTTTCTCCACCATAATTACCATTACTTTAGCAAAAAAAGACTGCATATCACAACGACTATTATAAAATAATGTAGTGCCTGAAATTGTTGTATGACAGACGCTCAGCCCCTAACCACACGCCCACCCTGCATCAAAAGGCTTTCAGCAAAAAAAATGGCCGGAACAGGCGTAACCCATCCCGGCCGCAGCGCTTCTCGCAAACTTTTAATAACCGTGTTTCTGCAGATACTACGGTTTAAACATACGCTGATTAAGCTCAACGCCAAAGTCAATATCCGTGAGAGCGGTGGTTGCATGGACACGCTGCATATCAACAGTCTGTGTTGCGTTAAAATGAGAAACTTCAACCCCTTCGTAGCCTTTGTCGATATAGCCAAGATTGTCGATAATCTTCCACAATTTTCCCGAGCGGTCGTAGCGATCAGAGTAGCGCATCTGCCAGTCCTCAGGATCAAGGTACCAGACCATTTTGCTATACAGGAAATTGGGGTCTTTGCTGGTCGCCTCGACAACATGGACCTTGATACGCTCACGCTGGGTTCCATCAAAAAGGCACTTACCCTTTGTATGCACCAGCTTTACCGAGTCAGTGTGGCGACCCATCAGCATATCCTGCTGGCCCAGGTAACGGTACGTATCGATCTGGACAGGGCCGTCCCAACCCATGTTGTCATACGCGCAGTAATCCGCCCCGCCCTGGGCATCCTGCCGTTCCGAAGTTGAACGGCGCCGCACCCGGCGAGTCCAAGAGCAAGCAGCAGTGTGGTAAGACGCGTTATCTTCGACAGGAATTGAGCAGTAGTTCTACCCATGGACTAACCCATTTCTGTTACGTGTTTCAGGCTGGCGCGCAGTATGCAGGGGGGGATACAGCACGACAATGCAACACTAATCATTGTTACTATTTAACAAATCTTTAACACAAGATTTGACCGCCGTCAAGAAAAAAATGACTGCGGTCATAAAAAAATGTTCCTAAGCCCCTATTTTATAAGGATAATAATTACTATTGATTTTTTTAATCTATTTTTTTAGTAGAAAAAATCTACCCATTCGCACTCAAGACTTTATAAAACCTTTCTTTCCATGCAAACGAAGCTACCCTAATCAAGAGCTCGTATGACAAATCAGCTTTGTATATTTTCAGTTTTAATGCTTGCATCATACATCACGCATGATATATTTTTTTTATCAAAGAAACATTGTTCCAAAATGATATATCCCGCAATAATCCAACGCACCAGAAAGGACTAACAAATGAAGAAATCATACCTGGTCACCATTATTGCACTTGCCTGTTTGTGCGCCCTGGCGCAACTCGGAAGTCCTGCCCGCGCAGAAGCGGGTGTGTTTAAAGCCATTGTTTGTTATATCCCCAACAGGGTATTTGACGCTCTGGATATCGTGCGCGGACGCGTTCGGGTCGGACCGGGTATCTCCATCGGTGTGCGGGCTACGCGGCCACTCTCAGCATTCGTAGGCTTCCACAGCAGTGCCTTTATCGGACCGACCGGCCCCCGCGGCAAGGCAAAACTCCCGTTGCCGGTAGGATTTGATTTACGTTCCGGTGCCCAGGCCAGCTTTGCCGATGTTTCCGCGGGAACACCCTACTATGACCCTCTTGAGGTTGGTTTTGAATTCCAGCTCTTTATCGTGGGCGCGAATGTCGGTATCGGCGTTTTTGAAATCTTTGATTTCGTTACCGGCTTTGTGGGCTTTGACCTGCAAGGAGATGATTTCGGAAGAGACCGCAAAAAGGACGAAGTAAAACAAAAAGACTCCGATGACTCGGAGAATGAAGCTGTTGAGCCTGAAGCTGATGCGCTTGAGACTGTTGAGCCCGAAGCCTAAATCACTTTAAAAAAAACTTACAGACAAAAAACCGCCCCAGCGATAGTGCATACGGGGCGGTTTTTTTATTTTTGCACAACAGGTATTCACTGCATCATAATTCTTAACTGCAGCTGTCGACGCATAGCCTCTCCCGCCAGGAACAAAACTCTAATCTCCCAGCACCACCCACAAACCGCCACTTTCACAAATACGGGCACGGTCAGCTAAGCCTGACCTGGTGACACGTTGACGCAACTCCTCAACGCGGTACACCCTGCGGCCGAGAGCATCATTTTTAATGCGAGACTCTTCGGCAATGGGTGCGATACAGGTCTCCGGTGTATGGCAACCATACCCTCCGCCGAAAAAAGCCGTTCCGCCTGCAGCGCGAACACGATCAAACTCAAGCATGATAGCTGCGGCTTCGTTAAAAAAGAAAAAAGCCCCGCGGCAAAAAACCAGCTCATACTTCCCGGGCACATCCAGGGATATGAGCGATGTCGAAATAATATTCAATCGAGAGTCATCACAGCCCGGCCAGTCATCTGCAAACGTATCGACAAGCTCAGGCATATCAAGGGCAATGCTCAAGTGTGCCTCAGGGAAAATGCGCAGCAATTCACGCCCTACCCCGCCGGAAAAACAGCCCACTTCAAGTATACTCACGGGTTCCGAAACACACAAATCCGCTACCTGTCGCGCCAGGTACGGATAGACCGGCAGCCAGAGCCGGTTAACCTCACGAACAAGCTCTGGCTGCTGCCTATAAGAAGGACTGGATGTATGCTTCATAGCGAGCCTTAGATAATCACGGTATTAGGTTATGTTTTTTTATATGGCACATTGTCTATGCTGACCTGACATCACAGACAATGTTAACCAAGCACTGCGGCGACAGGATCTGTATGCCCCTGCTTAGCTTCAATGAGCTTTCCGTTCTTGTCAAATTCACGGCATTGAGTTCTCACTCCATTTTCAAAAACGTTATCAGTTTCCACTGTGCCGTTGTCATAATAGGTGCACGCCGAACCTTCGCGCTTGTTGTGCTTGAACCGGGATTCTTCCCGCACGGTACCGTTTTCATAAAAACCTTTGTATTCGCCATGCACAGCACCGCCAATAAACGTAGTTTCTAAAGCCAGCTGACCGTTTTCATAATATGACCGATACAGACCATCACGCTGATTGTGTTGATAACTAAACTCATTGCGAAGCTGGCCATCAGGATAGTACACCTGCGCACTACCGTGCATGGCATTGTCATGATACATAATCCTTGATGTCAAAGAGCCATCAGGAAAAAAAGTTTGCGCAGGGCCATTTTGAACACCGTCTGGGGTATAGCTCAATTCGACCCGCAACGTACCATCTGGATAGTGTTCCCGCCACACAATATACTTATGATCTTCCATGAAAATTTCTCCCTTGCTAAACATTACAACTGTCAATCACTCATACACTTGCCGCCCATCACCGGAAATTGGCTCAACGTACTCCCGCATGCCGGTAGTCATAGACTATTCCCTCTGCCATTGAAGCGATACTCACGCCAACACCCGGCGAGCGTTTTGCAATCATAATTGAAATTAAACGCGCCTGTTCACGCGAGTCGTCCGTATCGGCCTTGTTGAGCAGTACCACTTTTTTGCAATCAGAGGGAGCACCCTTGAATAATCCCTCCGGCGAATCAATTAATTTGACGATGTGTACAGCGGAAATTTCCTCATTCAGCTCAGCACCGGTTGCTGCACAAAACAATTGCGGCCGGTGCACATGTTCACTATTGACCGGCATGCCGAGTGCGTCCAGTCCGATGCAGCCTATAATCAAGGATGTAGCCGACGGTATCACCGGCTCATAAACGGCAGGAGCTTTTATCGGCATACGCCGAGCACCATCGGCCTCGACAATGACAGCATCAAATATAGCGTCTTCATGCAGCTGATCAAGAAATGCGGGATCAACACTTTTAAGCTTGTTTTTGCCTTCCATGACAGTACCTGCCAGACAGGTGAGTGTGCCGGGCATAATATCTGTAAACAACGTACTGTCAGGTGCATCCGATAGAATAATATCGTCATACTGATTTTCCTGAGGCATGAAAATATTGGTAGTCGTTGTGATAAGCACCCGCCTGCCAAGCGCTTTCAAGGCCCCGGCAAGCGCGAACATGGTCGTTGTTTTCCCTCCGCCACCGACCAGTGAAATAATGCCGCATTGTTCGTGGTCAAGACCGAAGGCGCTCAACAAATGCATATCGGTCACCTGGGACATATTAAAGTGTTGAGGGGCATGCTACCGGCTGTCCGCCATCGGTTTTATTGCGCACATCCGCCAATTCCGCTGCTATTGATACAGCAATTTCAGCCGGCGTGTTAGCGGCGATATTAATGCCAATAGGAGCCTTGATGGTGCTGATGACATCATCACTGACACCCTGTTCCCGCAGTTGCTTCAGGCAGGTGCCAACCTTTTTTTTACTACCGATCATGCCTATATAACAATGTGGGTGTCGGAGACATTCCTCAAGCACCTCGAAATCATGATCATGTTTATAGGTTAGTATAACAACAAAGGTATTGGGCGTAAAAGACAGTTGGTCAATGGCTGCCAGATAGTCATCTGTGATTACAGTATCAGCCCAGGGCAGCTTTTCGCTATCTGCATACTCGGGTCGGTTATCAATAACCGTTACATTAAAGTCCATCAGTTTGGCAACGCGGGATAGAACTGCGCCGATATGGCCGGCCCCGAAAATATAAAGCTGCGGCAATGGATTAATCGGTTCAAGAAATACGCTCATTCCTCCGCCGCATTCCATGCCGATATCCTTAAGATTGTGTTTGATAATTTTTGGTGCTGCAGTACACAGCAGTTTGCGGGCCTCATCAACAACTATTTTTTCAATTGATCCGCCACCGATCGTCCCCGTCGCAGTGCCGTCCGAATAAACGATCATGCGTGCGCCGGCACCACGAGGCGCCGAACCTACTGCCTCTATAACTGTCGCCAAAACCAATGACTGGTTCTTTTTTTGTGCTGAAACGATATGTTCAAAAATATCCATAGTGAAGATCCCCTAAGAGAAATGATACCGCACATAATTAAAATAATTTTTTACATTACTCCCGTTAACAATATCCGCACTCTACTTACGGGCCTCTACTGCCTTGAACTCTGCATGTACATTCTACTCAAATTTATTAAAAGCCTTATTGTAAAAGCATCAGCGCCAGAATATCGTTAAATACTATTGGCATTATCACCCATCGCATGCATTTTCTAAATCTGTTTGACAACCTCCAGAAATTTCTCAAGCGTTTCAACGTTGTGGCAAGGCAGGAAATGATCGACGTAGGGCAGCGCAGTGGACATGCCAAGGCACAAGGGCTCATAGCTATCATATTTCAAGTGCGGATTCAGCCATATCACGCGTTTAAAACCGCGCTTCATGCGGATCATCTGCAGTCGCAACTCTTCGATATTGCCTTTGTCCCAACCGTCAGAAAGCACAACTAAAATGCGGTTTTGGGCCATATAGCGGCCGCCGTATTTTTCGTTAAAATCTTTTAGACTGCCGCCAATATCAGTTCCGCCGCTCCAGAAAAACACCTGCTTTGAAACCATGGAAAGGGCAGTTGCTACCGAGCGCTGTTGCAAAAGATCTGTTATACGCTTCATGCGGGTGCCGAAAACAAATGTTTCAGTATCGCGCAAAAAACGCTGCATTTCATACATGAATTTAATCAAGAACCGGCTGTAAGCATCCATAGAGCCGCTAACATCAGCCAGCAGTACAACTTTCGAAGCCTTGGGCTTGCGATCGCGCCATAAGATATCGACAATTTCACCGCCGCGTTGGGTTGAGTTACGAATGGTGCGGCGCAGATCAATCATGCTGCTTGAATTTGACGGTTTAAACCGCCGTCCTTTTTTTTCTTTAATTTTTATCTGCAACCGTTTAAAAACCTGATCCATCATGGAAACTTCGGCCTGTGAAATCTCTTCAAAATCTTTTTGGCGCAGGTTTTCTATTGAGGAGTAGGTAAAGGTCGGGACCTCTTCATAGACATTGCTGTGCTTGCTTGATCCCTTGCGGGATTTGTCATCAGACGGACTATCATCGAGTTTTCTAAAAACAACCGATTTTTCGTCCTGTTCGGTTTCCTCATCATCTCCATCTGTAGGTTTTTTAAGCTTAGGTCCGGTACCCCAAAACTGAAGATACAAACGGTTAAAAGTGCCGATCTGGGCCCGACTGGTAAGCAGGCAGGTTTTCAGAACAAGATAAAATTGAAACGGATCGTTAATGTCAATCAATGAAAGCGCGTGCATGGCATCGATCTCGTTTGATGTATGCACGGCCAAACGATTCCTGCGTAAAAGATTTATAAACCGGACAACACGCTCGATAAGCTCTAGGGCCCGAATTTCGTAATCTTCCGTGCTGAAATCGCGCTTAACACGCTTAAATGCCTTTTTAGGACTTATCAGTACCCGCACTATCATCCTCCGGTGGATTCAAAACTTCGCCTTTTACTTCTTTATATTTATTAACATCTTCCCGGAATTTAAACAGACAACCGGCGGTCATGTCCATAGTCTGCTCATCAATATCGTCCTTATTAAGCAGCGATATCGATTCTGACCAATCAAGCGTTTCAGCAACGCCCGGTCGCTTGTAGAAGTCATATCCCCTGAGCGTGGCCATAATATCGGCAATCTTGCGGGCAAGGTCTTTTTTGACCTTGGGCACTTTGGAAAGAATGATCTCCATTTCACGGTCGGCATCAGGATATTCGATAAAATGATACAGGCAGCGGCGCTTCAATGCGTCATGCAACTCACGAACGCGGTTTGACGTTACGATAACAATCGGCTTATGCTCTGCTTTAATCGTACCGAGCTCAGGAATTGACACCTGAAAGTCAGATAGGATTTCAAGCAAAAAGGCTTCAAATTCCTCATCGGCCCGGTCAATTTCATCAATCAGCAACACAACTTTTTCCTGCCCACGCAAGGCCATCAGCAACGGACGAGGAATCAAAAACTCTTCAGTAAAAATATCTTCAAGGTGAAACTGCGAATCGTGCGCAGCGTCAATAGCCTTGATTTTCAAGAGCTGCTTAGCGTAATTCCACTCGTAGATGGCAGATGTTGCATCAAGCCCCTCGTAACACTGCAACCTGATCAATTTGCGATCCAGCACGTCGGCGATTACTTTTGCAAGCTCAGTTTTACCGACGCCGGGCTCACCCTCAAGCAAAAGAGGCTTTTCAAGGTTCTGCGATAAATACAGCGAAAATGCCAACTCGTCATCGCAAATATATTTGTGTTTTTTGAGCGCCTTTTTAATTCTCTCGATTCCTGCCATGTGTTTCATAAGTATACCCGTTGTACATTGTTATAGACAATAATGGAGAGGAGGGGGCTGACAGGAGAACAAGCGGATGGGCAATCTACTAAAACTTCTGTCAGATCCCACTCCTAATTGAATTTACTGTTTTTTCATACCGTTCTTTTGATCACGGCTCAGCATCAGCACGGCTTCCAGCACCGATCCGCCCAGGGCACGGGCCTTATCGGAAATAGTGAAGCAGTGTTCATAAATTGGACGCGGATCAACATCGCCAATTTTGAGGCCTTCGGGAACCTCGCGGCCCTGCATGATCAACCCCCTAATAATGCCCTCAAACGAGGCACACACATCCACACCGCTCACGCGGCAAATCACATCACCCTTTTTTACCTCACTGCCGATGTCCAGCACATGTTCGATTTTTCCAACACAGGGAGAGCGCAGAACCCGCTCAGAAGCATGACCCATAACAGGGGCCGGCGCACCGGTATCCGGTTCAGCCTTGCCTGCAAATATCAGGCGTCCAAGATCATGGCCGCGGTTGGTTTCAATCACAACATCAGCATGCACGCCGGCTTCAAATCCGGGGCCAAGTGCAATTGTAACGGGGGCCATGTCAATACGAATGCCGGTATCACGCTTTGCCAGCGTGGCGTCGACAAGCACATCGGGTGCAATTTCAGAAAGACACTTCATTTCAGGATCAACCAGAATCGGTATCTGACCCTGCTGCCAGGCAGCTCTAACTTCATCAACTGAGTCGACCTTAACGGCCGTTAGGCCCTCAAGTTCGCAACGCCCTTCTATCACTGCTTGGGCAAACGAAACGGTGCGGCGCACTACCAGCGGTTGGGCAACCTCCAGAATCAACACCTGCATGCCGCTACGATGCAGACGATGTATAACACCCGAGCCGAGATCTCCTCCGCCGCGTATAACTACAGTAAGTGATTTATATGTCATGAGATGATCCTTCCATACTGAAGCAGAACTCAAAGGATTGGTTGAGAACTAAAACACTGTTCAAAAACACCACTGACAGGGGACATTTCGGGGTGTATTTGGAAAATGCTTTATAATGACCTTGCAGCCTAATATGAGCCTGCAAGAAAACCATGGTAGGCCGCCCGCAGGCGGCGTACCATGATGAAACAAACGTCAGGATTTATGCAAACGTTTTACCGCTTTCCTTGATACCCCTCAGAATACGCTCAGGCGTAATCGGCGCTTCAGTAAAACGAATACCGATGGCATCGGCGATGGCATTCGCAACTGAACCGATGGGGCCCATCAGAGCCGACTCACCGCAACTCTTGGCACCCATAGGACCAATGGGATCCGGCGCGGTCTCGACCAAAATGATCTTGGCCTTGGGCATATCAGTTGGTCCCAGCATTTTGTAATCAGTGAAATCTGCGTTGAGGCAATGACCTTCTTTATCGTAGATCATATCTTCACACAACACCTGACCCAGACCCTGCTGAGCACCACCCTCAAGCTGTCCTTCAACACTCGGCGGATGAATAGCCTTGCCGATATCGTGCGCGTTCACCAGTTCAACCAGTTTTACCTGACCGGTTTCAACATCAACTTCAACCTCAGAAAATGTTGCGCCCATGGGCGGTGAACAGTGATTGGCCAAATAGCTGGAATAACCCTGAATCTGGCCCGGAATACCGATCTGCTTACCGGTGGCGGCATCGAAAAAGTTATAGACACCCTGTTTGGCAATTTCACGGGCATCGATAGATTTTTTCGAGCTTCCCTTAACAGAGATGATTTTTTTGCTATCCATCTCAAGGTCCTCAACACGAGCTTCCAACAGCTGTGCTGCACGTTCCATTAGCTGTTTTTTGACGCTCTCACAGGCTTCCATCGTTGCCGGGCCACCGCAGTAAACAGTGCGGCTGGCATGGGCGCCGACATCAAAACCATTTACATCCGAGTCACCTGTTGTGAGATGGATATCTTCCATCGGCCAACCCAGGGTATCCGCTGCCATCTGTTGAATTGCGGTATGACCGCCGGTTCCCAAATCAGAGACTGACTGCATGATCTCAACAGTACAGTCCTCATTAAGTTTAACCGTACTTACCGTATGCTCTAACAGCATCGGCCAGGCACCGGAGGTGTGGTTCATAATGGCCATGCCGATACCGCGGCGTTTGGGGCCTTTCTGCGTGGCGTATTTTTTCTTTTTCTGATACCACTTAAACTCTTTGGCAGCAATATCAATACAGCTGTTAAGATCGTCAGAGGCATAAGTTACACCCTTCAGCCAGGTTTCATCACCTATGGTCTTATGCCATTTTTTGCGCCATTCCACAGAATCCAGTCCCAGCTTCTCGCAGGCAACGTCTACCAGCTGCTCCTGTACAAAGGAGGTCTGCGGGTTACCGTATCCGCGAAAAGCGCCGACAGGTGCCGTGTTGGTAAAATAACTATCGCCTTTCATACGCATGGTCTGCCATTTATACATCCCGTGCACAAATGCAGCGGCACAAAAAATCGGACCGCCACCGTGGGTGTAATAAGCACCTTTGTATCCAGTAAAGTGGGCATCAACAAATACCGGGGTTCCATCTTTCTTGAAACCCATTTTCATCTTATAATCACCCGGGAAACGGGTTTCGGAAGCTATCCAGTCCTCTTCCCGCGTCATTTCAACTTTGACCGGCCGACCCTGCACTGCCATGGCCATGGCACACGCATGCGGTTCGCAGACCATACCCAGCCGCGCACCAAAAGCACCGCCGACTATAGTCGTAACATACCGCATCCGGGACAGCGGCAATTCAAACAGCTCTGCCAGCAGCACCTGTACCGGTTTCGGCATCTGGGTTGATGACCAGCAGGTCAGACGGCCACGGTTGTCATACAATGCGACCGCACAATTGTTTTCCATCTGGCACTGTTTAACCTTGTTGAGATAAAAATTATCCTCAACAACAACATCGCATTCAGCCTCAAGGTCATCGCCCCACTTGTCTGTTTCAGCGTCAGGCCAGCCATAGGCTTTATCCGGAAAAAAGCCCGGGTCGAACTCACTAGCCAGGTTACCCGGTTTGAGCGGCGTGAACTGCACCGCGTCGGGCTGGCGTGATTCTTCAGCTGTCAAATAAACCGGCAGCGGCTCATATACAATTTTAACTTTTGCTGCAGCCCGCTCGGCCTGTTCCTCGGTTTCGGCAATAATACCGCAAACCGAGTCACCCTGATGTTTGATATGGGTATTAAATATATACATTTCAGAAATTTCGCCGAACACCTCGTTAAATGCTTCCGGCACTAGCAATTTCATAATGGTGGTGTTGTAGCCGTTTTTTGTAACATCCTTGGGAGCCAGGCACTTAACGACACCGGGCATTGTCTGGGCTTCCTTAAAATCGATGCTCTTCACTTTTGCGTGGGCATAATCAAGGGAGCGTATTATTTTGCCATACAGCATGCCTTTCATACGGATATCACCGGCATATTCAGCTGTGCCGAGGCTCTTATCTTTTGAATCAACTTTTGGAATTCTTTTGCCTACAACAGACGTAGTCATAACTTACCGTCCTCCGTATATAGAAGTTACTACTTTTTGTTAATTACCTTCTGGGCTTTTTTGATTGAATCAACAATCTTGACATAACCCGTGCAGCGACAGATGTTACCCTCAAGCCCGAAGCGGATTTCTTCTTCGGTTGCGTTAGGGTTTTTCTCCAGCAATGATGTTGCCTTCACGACCATCCCGGGAGTACAAAATCCACACTGGATGCCGCTTTCTTCAACAAACGCCTGCTGTACCGAGTTAAGCTGGCCGTTTTCACCCAGCCCACGCGAAGTGGTTATTTTTTTACCATCCATGGTTACTGCCAGCGCCAGACATGAATCAATTGCTTTGCGTCCGCTGGCCTCTTTTTCATCATCAACAAGTACTGAACAGGCGCCGCATTCTCCTCTGCCGCAGCCATATTTTACTTCGGTCAGGTCAAGCTGATCACGCATGACTTGGAGAAGCGTGTGGTGATCTGCAACATATAGATTATATTCCTGCCCGTTTATTGTAAGCGTTATTGGGTGTTTGCTCATAGCTACCTCTCCTACGTTGTATACCAATATTCATCTGTTCGAATCTATGCAATAGCTTCTTCTATTGTTCTCCGCAGCAGCACCGGTGAAACCTGGTTGCGATAATCTGCTGTTGAGCGCACATCATCAATAGGACTGATCTGTCCAACCACCGAAGCCACAATCGCCTCAAGAATCGAACCTGTAATTTTCTGACCTTTAAGCAATTTCTCAGTATCGGTCAAACGAATAGTTTTAGGGGCTACAGCGCCCATGGCGATACGAGCGCTTTTACAAACGCCTTTTTCAACCACAAGGCTTACGGCAGCATTAATTTTTGACAGGTCAAGCGTGGTGCGGGTAATCCGGTTGAAAGCTGACACCTCACCTTTTTTAGGCGCAGGAACTTTAATTTCAACGGCAAGTTCGTCAACTTTGCGAGCGGTTTTTTTGTAATCGATGAAGAAATCATCAATGGAAACTTCACGCTTACCGCGCGGACCTTCAAACACAATCTTGGCGCCAATTGCAAGCAGCGCGCACGCACAGTCTCCGGAGGGTGACGCACGCAGTACGTTCCCAACAACAGTGCCCATGTTGCGGATTTGAGGTGTACCGTTAATAGCAGCTGATTTAAACAGCGCAGGATACATCTTCTGAACATCTTTATCATCGGCCACCTTCTGCAAGGTTGCCATAGCACCAATGCGCAGACCTCCGGTTTTGCTGAACTTGACCGTATCGATCCCTTTTATTTTTGACAAACTGATAACATACGGCGTGATGAACCCTTGCGTTCCGGAAACGATAACATCAGTACCGCCGGCCATGATGGTTGCATCTGCTTTATGCTTTTTAAGCATCTTTACCGCTTCCGCTACGCTTTCCGGCAGCAGCAACTCAAATTCTGGTAATATGCGACTACTTGGCATAATGTGTCTCCTCATTGTAATTAAGATTTTTTACATGCCAGTTGTTGTGGAACATGAATCCTTTGTCTAAACGAGACCTCCTTTCACTCTCTCAGTTCATATCTAAAAAAATACAAAACCGGCCCGCGCATAAACGTGGACCGGCATGGAATGCATGCGTTGATCTCCGGTCCAATTGCGGGAGACAGCACTCTTTCGGGCACTGCCCTGTCGGCCTTGCTTCATTCCGGTGAAGGGTTAGAAGGTTCGGCTCGGAGATACCTAATTGTAGTGTTTCTCATACTGCTCATGAGGCACATACCTATCGTTGCCTCACTACGCATAATGTTTTTCAATAATAGCGCTCAAGCAGTCTGAGTCAATGCTGCGAGAGACATGGTGTGCAACAACAAAATGTCGCATCCGTGCAAACCGAAAACGTCATAGTTATCCGGAAGGGTATGTCCAGGCATAATCGGCGCTGCGGGTAGTGTTGCGTTTCACAGAGGTCTTGGCCCTCAGCGGTTCAAGCAGCGGCGTGGAGGCATGCCTGCCTATAACGCGCTCACCTTTATACACACGCCAGGACCCGTCAAGCATCTGCCGGGCTTCAAGGCTCCCGCGCGCATGCGAGGCATACCGATATTTTTTATCAAGCACAATACTAACATTACCGATGCGCAGCATGCCATTATGCTCAAAGGCTCCCTCATAAAAAAAGCTGCATGCACGCTCAACATCAAGTTCAGCTAAAGAAGCGCGCCAGCATGAACCGGTCACGCAGGAGACAAGCGCATTGCGGTCATTAAACTCTTCAATAAAACACTCGTCCAAAAATCGATTGCCCGCATGCAGATCATCAATGCTGTGCTCAGCAAGCGCTTCAACCAGACTGATATGCAGGGGTTCAAATATGCGCTCAAAATAGCGTTTTTGACGGCGGGTCTTTATAAATACGCTCTGGATATCAAGCGCATGCAATGCTTTTCCAACCTGCGTCGGATCAGGAGCTCCGCGCAACTGTTCTTCAATGCTCAAATCTCTTTCACCGGGCTTTAACAGCGCATTGCAATCCTGAATAATCTGCAGCGGCATACCGTGGGTTTTAACGACATGCTGCAAGGCCCACAAGTAAGCCGAGCTTTCCTCGAATGGAAAAAACCGGGCAGCCAGACAACGACCACTGGCATCATCAATCGCAGCCATCAAACAGCAGGCATACCCGCTGGCGGAAAACCACTGATGCAGCATTCCGTCCCAGAACATACACTGCCCTTCACGCGGTTGTACCCCTATAAAGGCACTCATGGGCGGACGCCTGATTTTCAGCGGCGCGATATCATGCGTGCGCCGAATCTTCCTGACGGTTTCCCGGCTCACGTTAAGACTGTGCTCCCGCTTGAGCATTTCTGTCAACCGTGTGTCATTGAGTGCGGCAGCACTGCCGCAGGAAAGTTCTAAAATCAGGGCATAGGCTTCTTCACTGAGTGCGTTTGATGGACACCTGCCGGTATTACCGTGAATAAGCCCACGCACCCCGTTTGCAATCACGTTTTTTTTCATCCGAATTGCCTGCCGGTAACTGAGGCCAAGATCAACACAGGCCTCCCGCAGCGTTATCTCGCCGTCGATTACCTTTTTCATGACCTGCCAGCGTTTAATCGGAATATGTTTTTCCATATAGCCAGTTCCTGCGAACGTCATAACGTGCTGACTCTGCATTCAAAAACAAACAACCCTTACTACTTACCAAAACCGCAGTCCGGATAGCGGCAGTCCGGGCACCCTAAACAAAAACCACCGTGCCCCAGCGAAGCAAAATCTTTTTTACAAAGTTTCTCACCGGCCAACAGACGGGGAACAATCAAATCAAATACAGTAGCGGCGTGATACATAACGCATCCCGGCAGCCCCACAATCGGCACGCCGTCAAGATACGAGAGCAAAAACATGGCACCGGGCAAAACCGGAGCGCCATAGGTTATAATCTCGCCGCCTGAACGGCGTATTCCTTCAGGGGTAACATCGTCTGGATCAACCGACATGCCTCCGGACGTGGCTATAAAATCGGCTCCTTCGGCAACAAGCTTTCTGATGGAGTCGGCTATCAAGTCGGGATCATCAGGCACTATGATCTGGCGGACTACCTCACAGCCAAGTGCGCTGAATTTTTCACGCAGCACAGGACCGAACTGATCCTTGATCCGACCTTCATACACTTCCGAGCCGGTGGTGATGATGCCGACCTTGCGAGCGGATAGTTTCTTTACCTCAATAAGGGGAGCGTTTGCATGCAGCAGGGCAACCGCCTCATTCACGGCCGCGCGGCTGATTGTTAGAGGAATAACGCGTGTGCCGGCAAGTTTTTTTCCGTCCACTACAACCTGGTTGGTGTGAATGGTAGCCAGGATAATATCATCCAGACTATTGAGACGCTCAAGAAGACTGACGTTGATTTTTAGCAGGCCATGATACTCGGCCGTCAGTTCAATCTTGCCCTCTTTCGGTTCGGACAGTGCAATGCCCGAGCCCACTGCGGCATGAGCAATTGCACCGGCAGCATCATCCTCATGCAAGCTGTCTGCCTGCATATCCCACACATAAATATGTTTTTTGCCCAGATCAAGCAGGGCCTCAATATCCTCGCCTTTAATAATATGACCCTTTTTAAAAGCACGCCCCTTGGTTACACCGCGCACAATCCGTGTAATATCATGACCAAGAACCATACCAACTGCATCTTCAACACATACTGATTTCATTCGCAACTCTCTCCCGTTTCACCATAAAAAAAGCTCCCTTAAAAAGGGAGCCGGCAGCTATACAGATCAATAACACTGTATGGATGACCGTCTCCTTGCCAAATCGGGAGGCCTGCTTCTTTCGAAAGAGGCCCTATCGGTCATGCGTCCGTAAATTCAAGATCCGTAGGCGCGCATGACTCGGAGAAGGACTTTAAGTTATTTATTGTAATACAAAGTAATAATTTGTCAATATTTTGCTTTGAGGGCGGGTAAGGAAAGGCTTTTTGCGAGGGGAAACAAGAGTAATTGAGGCGTGGACTTAACTGAAAGTAAAATCCCAAAAACAGGGGAAATGTCCCTCAATTTCCCAAGGCCTTTAATTTTGCAGCTTTTGTTTTTGTAGATTTTAAGGTTTTAAAACCCTATCGGAGCGCAGCCGAGACGGGTGCATGATCAAGGATACGGTCGTTATGCTGTCTGAGCGCCCGAATGTGCGAGTTCATAACGACCCCTTGAGAATGTGCCCGGCGAGGAAACCCTTTAGGGCGCGAAACGCCAGGGGTGCCCTTTCTTCGGGGTACCCATTCTTTGGGCACGCAAAGAAGGGGTACAAAATGATTTTTGAAAACTGTTTGTTCATTTCTTTGCTCACTCCAAAGGGCCATGGCTGTCAGACTTTAGCCTGACTCAACAACCAAAGAGCGTAGCGGTCAAGCCTGAAAGGCTTGACTCAAAGCGCCCAGCAGCTCGGCTACGCTACAACGGGTTTTAAAACCTTAAAACCAACAAACCTAAAACCAGTCACTCCGGCGAAGGCCGGAGTCCAGTTTTTAAAATCCGGAAATGCGTAAGTGAACCTCCCCCAGTTTGACGAACACTTCAAAATGTATACACTAGAAGTGGAAGGAGTGTCCAATGAGAAAAAGAAGTCAATTCACACAAGAGTTCAAGCGGGAAGCAGTACAGGAAAAAATACATAATTCACCTGTCCCTTTTTTTTCCTTTGCTTCTTTGCTCCCTATAAATTAACGACAAAAAAAGCCCCTGATTCCTCAAGGGCTTTTTTTATACTTCCCCGCCCTGTACAAGTGCATACTATGGTGGAAGGAGAGGGAATCGAATACGCGCGACGGGTACTACCTACTCGCGATAGATAGTCGTACCAACGATTTCGCCATTCAGCGCTTTGGTGATCAGGCCCGGCACGGTTCCGTTGATAATACTGATTTTTTCAATTACTTCGCTGTTCTGCAGAATCTCAAGACAGGGGCGCTCTATGATGAGGTCATCCTGATCCCTGTCCAGCAATGTTTGCGCGCCAATTTCAGCTATGAACTCAGCATCTGGATTTTTTTTCGGATCATCGGTATAAAGCCCTGTTTCATCCTTGATATAAATACAGGACTTGGCGCCGGTCAGATCGGCCAGCAGAATGGTGCCGACATCGGTGCGATGCATGGGGATATGGCCCTTTGTAGGAAGCGCAAAAAAATCATACGGCGGCATGCCGTGTGTCACGGGGATGCACCCTTGCGCAAAATAATTCGGCAATTTGATAAGATCAGTATGCTCAATCTGAATACCGCCATAGGGGGCCAAAAGCATGGCAACAAGCAGGGCATTTTGCTCGGAAATGGTGGTACCGAAACGGGCGATAATGCCGGTCGGCATGCCGAGCTCTATACCGATTGAGTAGATGTGCCTGCTGCGCGTACCACCGCCGGTGGTTAAAAACATGCGGTGTTTTTCCCGGTTGTCTGCAATCTCTTTAATAATTGCGGGAAGCACCTTTGCTCCGAGATCACAGATTGACTGGCCCCCGACCTTGAGAATATTGATATCCGGAAACAGCCGCTCCTGCGGAGCCGGCTTAATTGATTCAAGCAGCGAATTGCTCACCAGGCTTTCACCCATAAGTCTGCTTTTGACATGCAGTCTGCGACCGTCTTTTTCACGAACCAGCGCCATTCAGAACTCCCTTGCCGAGCAGCATTCACCGCTTATGGACATCACAACTCAACGTTTTAATGTACGCTACTTCAAAAGCGCAAACGTTAGCCCTTAACTTCGACTTCGTCCTTATCGCCTGTTTTGATAGCGGCAAGCAGCACCAGTTCAGCACCGGTGCTTTCTGCAATCTGCTCGAGTTCCTGCTTACGCATATGTTTTGCATAAATTTTCATGTCAATGCCTGAAACAGCAACCAGTTTGAACCGTGGAGACTTCTTGCCTTCACCAATTTTTGTGCGATCACGATAAAATATTTTTGCTTTTTGAGTTGCCATGCGATGCTCCTTTCATCTAAGGTTCGTCATATATAGTGATGTAGTTGCAAAAACAGCAGCTGTCAATAGAAATAATCTACTACGCGACATGCTGACATCACTTGAAAGACAGAGCTGTAAAATGTAAGAAATATTTGCAGGCCCCTTTTCGTCATGCCGGCGAAGGCCGGCATCCAGGGAATCTTAAAAACATAATGTCTGGACCCCGGTTTTCACCGGGGTGACGTTTCAAAAAAAACCGGCTTCACTATTTAGGGAAATGTCCTAGAGTTTGCGGTTTCACGCTCAAGGATTAATGAAGCGGTTTAAACGACAAAGCCTTGATGGCAGCATAGATCTCTGTACCTTCGTGTATCTCCATCTGGTTGGCTGCTTTTTTAGTGACCTCTGCAACGAGTTTTTCCGTACCGCATTGCAGCTCTACCCCTACCCTGACACCCATATCAAATGCATTAACAACTGTTGCCTTAAAAACGTTGCGTGCACTGATTACTTCAGGGTGACGTTTGAAAAGAATAACATCACGCGAGGAAAGCTCAAAAAGCATTACCGGCGGCGTGCCGCTATCAGCCACGAACAACTGCCTGTCACCCCAACTATAGGCATGCACATCGCCTTCGCATTGCGGCTCAGACAGATGAAGAAGGTTAGTATAACTGCCTGAATCTTTCATGCTCCCGCGCGCGAGTTCTTCTGCTGTAACCAGTTCATGCGCGCATCCATCAGCCAGCTTGAGAACCCTGTCTGTCATTACCCGCATTTCAAGCAGGGCATGTGAGATAAAAATATAGGGGATATTAAAAACCTCACAGGTATCCTTCAGATATGAAATGATCTGAAACTTTAGATCATCATCAAGCGCAGACAGGGGTTCATCCATCAGCAAAAGGCGGGGATTTGAAAGAATCGCCCTGCCGATTGCCACGCGCTGTTTCTCACCGCCGGACAAATTGTTAACCCCCCGTGTCAGCAGAGGTCCTATCTGTAGAACCTCTATCACCGCGTCCGGCGTGATCTTCCGGTACGCAGCATCACAGCGCTTGTATCCATAGAGCAGGTTTTTGTGAACACTCAGATGCGGGAACAGTTGAGACTGCTGTGAAATCATGCCGATGCGACGATTCTCAGGCATGACATGCACACTGTGGCTGCTATCAAAAAGCATTTTACCATCCAGATTGATAAAGCCCCGGTCGGGAACAATTAATCCGGCTATCAGGCTGAGCAGGGTTGATTTTCCGCTTCCTGAAGGGCCAAAAACCCCGGCCCTGCTGCCGGTAATCGTAAAATCAACGTTAAGATCAAATGTGCCCAGATGCTTGCTCGCCTCTACCCGCAACTCCATATCACGCCCTTCTGCCCATACGTTTGCCGAGCCATTCATGGACAATAAGCACAACAACCGAAATGGTTATTGAAACACAGCAGAGCGCCATTGCCATGACCTCCCGGTTCGGCGAACTCACATAATCATAAATGGCCAAAGGGATAGTCTGGGTTACACCGGGTATATTACCGGCCACAATGATCGTGGCACCGAATTCACCCAGACCGCGAGCAAACATAAGAAGAGAGCCGGCAATCAGGCCGCGAAAGCAAAGGGGAACTATTATTGTAAAAATACTGTCAAGACAGCCAGCGCCAAGTAAGCGTGATGCATCCACAAGACGCCGGTCAATTGCCTCCATGTTGGTTCTAATGGCCCTCACCATAAGGGGGAATCCCACAACCATTGTTGCGATAACCGCAGCTTTCCACGTAAATATAATCCTGATACCAAGGGGCTGAAGCAACCATGTGCCTATCCAGCCATTCTGGCCCAGCAGCATCAGTAAAAGATAACCGATCACAACAGGCGGCAACGTGAGGGGCAGGTTAACCAGCACATCCAGCACAAGCATGCCTTTGAATCTTTTAAAAGTCATGCAGTAGGCCACGGTAAACGCAAGGGGCAGGGAAATCAGGGTTGCTACCACGGCAACCTTAACGGATACAAAAATTGCGGAATAATCTGATGGGCCGAAAGCAAACATAATTATTTATCAGTAAACCCAAACAACGCAAAAATCTTTTGCGCGGCCGGGGTCCTGAGATAATCCAGGAATGCCGCTGCCGATGATTTCGCACAGCCGGAAGCAGTAAGTGCCACCGGATACGTGACACGGGAATAGAGCTCCTGGGGCACAACAAAAAATACTCGTGTTTTTTTTGCCATCTGCTTTGCATCCGTCATATAAACAAACGCCCCTTCAACCTCTCCCATCTCTGCATACATCAAGCATTCACGCACATCCCTGGCCATGACAAGCCTGTTATGCAGCTGCTGGTCTATCCCGGATTTTTTCAAAGCTTCCATGGCGTACTGACCTGCCGGCACGCTCATTGGACTGCCGATGGCGATCCTTTCAAGCGTTACTATGTCCTTCAGGTCTGAAACCTGCAATTCCGGCATGCCTACGAAAACCAACTCGTTGTATGCAATCACGGCAATGCTTGCAGCATTGACCATTTTCTTTCCTTTCAAATAATCCATCCATTTCGTATTGGCTGATATGTACACATCAGCGGGTGCGCCGTTTTCAATCTGTTTGGCCAGAATGCCTGAAGCACCGTAATTCTTCTGAAACGTAGCGGCAGGATTTATTTCTGCAAAAGCATCACACAACGCATCTACCGTATCTCGCATACTGGCAGCAGCAAACAGATTGATTTCTTCAGCCCGAACCGGCATTGCAATAAGCACAAGGCTAGCCAGGATCGGCAACAGACGCATACACCTATATTTCATAACCATGTGTGTTCTCTCCTGTCTTGCAATAAAAAAAGCCGCAAACTGTCAAAGGTATGGACAGGCAGCGGCTTGAGTAACAAGCTTATAGTGCTGTAATCCCTATCCAAAAACGGGAGACAATGCTCTTTCGGGCATTGCCCTTTCGGCTGCTTTCCATGGGCTTTGCAGGCCGTTAGGAAAGGCAACTTCGGGACATAGTAATCATTTTATGACACCATGTAGTCATATTTTGATTATATTTACATATTTTCCCCTTGAAATATTTATTTATTTAGGCTACTATAATCAATAATTAATCATGCGTCAACTCTTTTGATTCTTTCCATGGGAGACATCAATTAATGCAATCAATCCGGGAAGTATTAAATACGCTTAAAAAAGTGCGGGGACTGCACACTGATGCCGAACTCGCAACTGATATGGACATATCGCTGCACACAATACGCAGCTGGATACGCAATAAATCCATCACCCGACAGCTCATAGCGTATTGCGAGAAGCGCAGCATCAGCCTGGATGAAGCACTGCTGGGCAATCTCAGTTTTAACAAACAACGCTGCGCACTATGCTCAATGCGGCTTAGCTGTGAAGAATATCGCCGGGCTACAAGCAAAGCGCTGGTTGTCAACGAAGACATGTTCAGCCCCAGAACGATTGTTCTCAACACCTACCTAGCCGATAAGGTCACCTGGAGCATGTTTGAGCATGACGTTCTCAAGGCGCAGTGTGCCTTTGATCTTGAAAGCATCAACAAAATCATGGTTGAGCTGCAGCATTCGCATTTGGAGTGAACAACACCGTATGAAACTCAGCTTTGACACAAAAACCAGCCGGGAGATAGTTTTCCGCGGGCATACTGTTATGAGCAGGGCCGAAAAGCCCTATTTGCAGACTCTGATCGGCCTGCTGACCGCAAAACACATCGGAAGCGTGCTTGAAGTCGGCTACGGGCTGGGCATCACAGCAAAATTGATTCAGGAAACCCTGCAGCCCGCTGCACATCATATTATTGAAGTCGAACAGTCTATACTCAACGACTGCCGCGAGTTCTGCTGCCAATATAGCGGAACCCGGACCATTGCGGGAGACTATGAAGAAGCAGCCTATCCACAGCAATATGACCTGCTGTTTTTTGACCCCTATGATTATGAACTGGCTCTGAACCGTGTGACAGAGAGACAGTCCTACACGCGGGAATTCAATCAGGAAGTTACCTTGGCACAGCGGATTCTGCGCCCGGGCGGATACCTGTGCCATGCATTTTTTGGAGACTGCCCCCCGCCGGAGCTGGCCAGGTTCAGCCTGCACGACTTCGGCCTGTTCACAGGCTCGCGCATTGTAACCGGATCAGCGCAGGAATGCAGTCAGGCCCGGCTTGGCTATTATATAAAGAATTAAGATGAAAGAGCGATCTGTTTTACAACAATCAGTTACCGGCATCATACTGGCTGCCGGTTTTTCAAAGCGCATGGCCTGCGAAAAACTGCTGCTGCCTCTCGATGGCATCCCCATGCTTGAGCATGTGCTGCGCGCCGCTACAGGTTCAACGCTAACGGAAATCCTGCTTGTGTATCAAAATACCCGCATAGCTGAACTGGGCGCCCGCTATAACCTGCGATGTATCCATAACGAACAGGCAATTGATGGGCAGAGCGCGTCAATCAGGCTTGGCGTCGCCGCCGCCCCAAAGGCTGCGGGAGCCTACATGTTTCTGGTCGGCGATCAGCCCTTTGTGAGTGCTGAAATCATCGACCGGCTCATTGCCGTCCACGTTGAAAATCCAGGAAATATTATTGTACCAAACTACGGCGGAAAACGGGCAACCCCTACCCTGTTTCCGTGCGCGTTGCGCGGCGACCTACTGGCCCTTCAAGGCGACAGCGGAGGCCGGCAAATTATGGCGCGCATACCCGAGAAGATACACGAAATTATGATAGAAGAGAAAATAGGCGGCGTTGATATTGATACACCCGAGAGCTATCAAAAGCTGAGAGGTCACTAAAAAACCGGGAGCGCAGCTGCACTCCCGGTTGACTACATACAATCAAAATAGTGCGCTGTCGACTATTACTTCACCTCTTCATTAATAAGGTATTTTGCAGCTACCGCTTCCAGTGTGCAAGCTGCCTTTCCGCCTTTGGCCAGCAGGCTCAGGGCCTCAATATCGGACTCCCATGCCACATTACCGGGTGCCAGAAGACAGATGCTGCCCGGCTCATAGACGGTAAACAGCTTGCCGTCCTTGTAGTAGTAATGACCGTCACTGGCCTGGCTCTCATAGGTACGCATTGCAGGCGGCAGATCCCCGGGCTTGAACCAGAGCTTGATCTCACGCTCGGCATCTTGAGGATTAGCGGATGCATGGATCAGATTATCCATCCGCTCGTCAAGCACTTTGCCATCTGCATCCTTCACCGGGAAAAGCGTCCCCAGAGATCGGATACACCCTGGCCGCTCATCACGTGCTTCATGCGGATTTGTCGGACCGGCGATACCGCGTATTTTCAAGATAGCACTGGATCCCCCATAAACCAGGGCTATAACACGGCGATTGCCTGCATCATCGGGATAATGGGAAGCACCCATAATGTATTCAAGAAGCGATTCAAAAAACACTTTTCCCTTATGCTCGGAATAATGCTCTTCAGCCAGCATTCTATGCACATTGACAATCTTGGCACCAGCAAACCGAAGGCCCGTATGAAATTCAGACAGTTGCGAAAGCACATATCCTGTGAGTGAATGCTTGAGCGCATCAGGCTTGATAAGTACCAGAGTCTGCTCAAAATCTTTTGTTTCCATGCTACAAAACCTCCTTCATCAAAAATACTAGTATATGAATATTATTATATCCTGGAAAGATCATAAAACCGGCTGCATACCACCGATCTGGTGCAGAATGACCTCTGTTTGCAGTATTTCTGTAAGAATATCACGCTTTTGTCTTTTATTCAATTGCCGACTGGTACGACGAGACAAACGGTACTTCCCCAAAAAGGCCGCTTAGCCGGATGCTGAAAAAATTCTTTTTACAGACTGTTCAAAAGCACTCAGATGCAAGACGCACGCGGTCATCAGACACCTGCTTGCAGGCAATCATGAAGAATGAGGCGTACTTTCTCGTACGCCGCGTGTAGCGCACCGAAGCAGATGAGTGTTTTTGAACAGTCTGTAAGAGGAAAAGCCTTGCAAAAAAAGGCCGTATTGTTGATAATAATAGGGCTTTATTAATCGCATTATTCCTATATACAGAAGGAGGAAGTATGAGAATCATCCTGTTAGGCCCCCCCGGTGCTGGTAAAGGAACCGTGGCCAACCGACTGAAAGCTACCGACGGCTCCGTGCATATTTCCACGGGCGATATCCTGCGCAATAATGTAAAAGCAGGCAGCGATCTGGGCAAACAAGCAAAAGATTTTATGGACAAAGGAGAACTGGTGCCCGATCAACTCATCATGGACATGATGGAAGTACGGCTTCAGGAAGACGACTGCGCCAAAGGCTTCATGCTCGACGGATTTCCGCGCACCATTCCCCAGGCAGATGCCCTCGGAAAACTGCTGGACAAAATCAACATTAAACTTGATGCAGCCATCAACCTTGACATGCCCCGCGAGGTAGTGCTCGACCGTCTTACCACACGGCGCACCTGCAACAATTCCGCGTGTCAGACCATCTATAATGTAAAAACCAATCCGCCGAAGGTTGAAGGCATCTGCGATAAATGCGGCAGCCCGGTCATCCAGCGCAGCGATGAGACCGAAGAAGCTATTTTGAACCGCCTCGAAGTTTACAATAACCAGACCGCACCGCTGATTGAATACTATGCCAACAAGGGCATGCTCAAAAGCGCCGACAAACAGGATCTCGAAGAGCTGGTAGCGGAGATTATTGCTAAGCTGAACGAATAGAAGAAACTGTTAGTTCGAATTAAAAAAGCACCCGGCATATTTCTGGCGGGTGCTTTTTTTGATTTTAATATTTGAAACCCTTGCCCGGAACGGCTCTTACTTATGTTTCATTGGAGCATTCCTGTGGTTCGTTACATTCTTTGTCATCGATGTCTTCTCCTGAAGAGACGCCGACTTCGTAACAAGATTCATAGTTATTACATGAACTTTGTCCGATCGTAGAGCTGTAGTCCTCTCCAGCCTCATAACAGGCCTGGTAGCCATTACACGATTGCTTGCCAATTTCTGAGGTAACACCGGTATCGCTCTCGTCACGAGCAACTTCACTACATGCCAAGTAGCCATTACACGATTTGTCACCTATTGTGGCATCGCCATAGTAACCGGCGTATTGACAGGAATAATCGCCACTGGCACACGAATCCTTACCGATGATGGCCTTTCCTCCTTGGTAGGCGGCGCGATAACAGGCTTCGTAGCCAATACACGAACCCTTGTCGATCTCGGCACTACCACTGGAGTCATAAGCGGCGGAACCACAGGCGTAGTAGCCCTTGCATGATCCGGCACCGATCTCGGCTTCGCCAGAGTAGCCGGCGTTTTTACAGGCGCCTTCGCCGCTGTTACACGAATCCTTGCCGATCTCGGCCTTTCCTCCGGAGTAGGCAGCGTTTTGACAGGCGTAGTAGTCATTACACGAGCCCTTGTCGATCTCGACCGTTGCTCCGGAGGAATGAGCGGCGAATTCACAGGCTTTATAGCCATTGCATGATCCAGCGCCGACCGTAAGTTCGCCTCCATCGTAGCCGGCGTAGTAACAGGCATAGTAGCCATCACATGCATCCTTACCAATCACGGCACTGCCATTAGTATAGCCGGCGGAGTAACAGGCATACCAGCTATTACATGAATTACTCCCGATATTTGCATCTCCAGAACTTTCGCCGGCGTAGCCACAGGCGTCGTCGGCGTTACACGAGTCATTTCCTATCGAAGCTTTACCATTAATTGCCCCAACAGAATCGCAAGCGTCTTCACCGTTACACGAATTGTTGCCAATTTTTATTCCATTACCAAGATCTATGCAGGAGTCTTCAACGTTGCAGGAATCTTTTCCAATCGTAATACCGTCGCCGTCGTCTGCAAAGCTACAGTAGGCATTCGGCACCGACGTTCCCCCGCAGGAATTCTTGCCAATCTTGGCGGCCTCTACCGTTGAGAAAGGTAAAATCCCAAAACAAATCAGAGCTATCAATGTGATGATTTTGTTACCTGTGTTCATGGCAGTCCTCCCTCTTTATATTTTATTTGAGCATTCCTGTGGTTCGTTACATTCTTTCTTGTCGATGTCTTCTTCTGAAGAGACGCCAACTTCGTAACAAGATTCATAGTTATTACATGATCCCTGTCCAATCGAAGAGCTGTAGTCCTCTCCAGCCTGATAACAGGCATAGTAACCGTTACACGATTGCTTGCCAATTTCTGTGGTAACACCGGTGGTGCTGCCGTCATAAGCGATATCATGACATGCGTTGTAGCCATTACACGATTTGTCACCTATTGTGGCTTCGCCATAGTGACCAAAATATTGACAGGCATAGTCGCCGATACACGAATCCTTGCCGGCTATGGCCAGACCCTGTTCGGCGGCAAAATAACAAGCGTTGTAACCAATACAGGAGCCCTTGCCGATCTCGGCTTCGCCGGAAAAACCGGCATCATAACAGGCGTAATAGCCTTTGCATGCTCCGGCATCGATCGTGGCTTCGCCATAGTAAGCAGCATAAATGCAGCTGTAGTAACCGATACACGAATCCTTGCCGATCTCGGCTTTACTACCGGAGGTATAAGCGACTTCATAACAGGCTTCGTAGCCGTTACACGAGCCCTTGTCAATCTCGGCTTCACCAGAGTAGCCGGCCTCATAACAGGACATGTAGCCGTTGCATGATCCGGCACCGATTGTAGTTTCGCCTGCATTGTAGGCAACATCATAACAGGCCTCGTAGCCGTTACATGCGTCCTTACCAATCGTGGCACTACTGTCAGTAGAACCACCGGCATCATAACAGGCCTCCAAGCTATTACACGAATTACCCCCGATATTCACATTTCCAGAGCTGTAACCTGCGTAGTAACAGGCATCTTCGGCGTTACAGGAATCATTTCCTATCACAGCCATACCGTCAGATGATCCAACATCAGCGCAAGCGGTTTCGCCGTTACACGAATTGTTGCCGATTTTTATTCCATTACCAAGGTTTGTACAGGCGCCTTCGACGTTGCAGGAATCTTTTCCAATCTTAATACCGTCGCCGTCGTCATCAAAGCTGCAGTATGCATTCGGCACCGACGTTCCCCCGCAGGAATTCTTGCCAATCTTGGCGGCCTCTACCGTTGAGAAGGGTAAAATCCCAAAACAAATCAGAGCTATCAATGTGATGATTTTGTTACCTGTGTTCATGGCAGTCCTCCCTCTTTATGTTTGATGTTCATTACACTACATGCCAAAAAAACAGCAATTTATATGCCTCTAAAGACAGCAATGTATCTGCCTCAAGAGACGTCTATTAAATAGAGCGTAGACAGCTCTATGTTATTCGACCAATAGTATAATTTTGCATAATTTGATAGAATTTTGCCCTAGATGTTTAGTATATAGCACAGGACAATTGTTTTTCAAAATTAATTTAAGCGCATAATATGGGCAGGCAAAATCAGCCCGACTTCATAATCCGAATCAAAAGACCTTTTATAGGGGGGGGGGGATACTGCATATTTCAGGCAAAACAATGCCGAATCCGCCATCAGGCAAATTCGGCATTGTTTGTGTTGGACAGGTCACGCCTTTTCTCCGGCGTACATCCTACCCCGAAACATCTCTTCTTTTACAGTATCACTATTTTATTGGAACATTCCTGTATGTCGTTACATTCTTTATCGCCGATATCTTCTTCTGAAGAGACGCCAACCTCATAACAGGATTCATAGTTATTACATGAACCGTCTTCGATCTCTGAGCTGTAGTCATCTCCAGCCTGATAACAGGCCGAGTAGCCGTTACACGATTTGTCACCAACTTCTGAAATAACACCGGTTTCGCTCTCATCATAAGCAACATCACTACATGCATACTCACCATGACACGATTTGCCACCTATTGTAGCATCGCCATAGTAACCAATATTTTCACAGCTTTCGTAACCGAAACACGAGCCCTTGCCGATCTCAACAATACCACTGGTGCTATAAGCGATGTTCTGACAAGCATTGTAACCCTTGCATGATTTGTCATCAACCTCGGCTTCGCCACCATCGGTGGCAGCGCGGTAACAGGCGTCGGGACCGATACACGAGTCCTTGCCGATCTCGATCGTCCCGTTGTCGCCGGCATAGTAACAGGCGTCTTCGCCAAGGCATGAGCCCTTGTCGATCAAGACCGTTCCTCCGGAATTGGCGGCGTGGTCACAGGCTTCATCGCCGATGCAAGATCCGGCGCCAACCGTAATTTCGCCGGAATCATTGCCGCTATATGCACAGGCCTGGTAGAAATTACATGCGCCCTTGCCGATCGTGGCCTTGCCGGATTCAGCACCGGCGTACTCGCAAGATTCGTTGTTGTTACAAGCATTGCCCCCGATATTTGCCTCTCCAGAATTGTAACCGGCGTAGTTACAGGCATCTTCACTGTTACACGAGCCATTTCCTATCACAGTCATACCACCTGTTGTTCCAATATCACTGCAAGCGTTTTCGCCTTTACACGACTTGTTGCCGATTTCTACTCCATCACCAAGGTTTAAGCAAGACCCTATGATGTTGCAGGAATTGTTTCCAATCACAACACCGTCACCATCATCCTCAAAGCTACAGTAGGCATTCGGCACCGACTCTCCACCGCAGGATTTCTTGCCAATCTTGGCGGCCTCTACCGTTGAAAATGGTAACATCCCGAAACAGGTCAAAGCGATCAATGTGATGATTTTGTTACCTGTGTTCATGGTAGTCCTCCCTCTTTATAGTTTACATCCTCTAATCTTGGCTACAGGGACATCCTGTACGCCATATCCTTTAGTTGGCTAACAAATCTATTTTAAATAGTTATAATTGTCAATCATCTTTGTTGCCGTAACTACAACAGGAATATATCACGTTGTGGAAGCACAACATCCGGGGCAAAAAAGGATAGAGGCCGTTGTGGGCCCTGTCCTCAAATTAATCTATTAATACGATTTTGTGGTTGCGTATAGGTTACGTTTTGCTTCACGCTATTGCATCAATTTGCACGTTATTGCACAGTTAATTTATTTAACTATCTGAATTTGCTTTTCCTTTTTTAAATCTGGCAGGCATACGGTTCGGGGTTCGAGCCCCCGCAGTTCCACCAAACAAGAAAAAGCACTTAGCACATCACTAAGTGCTTTTTGGTACGTGGGTGGGGGTACTGCATAGTTCAGACAAAACAATGCCGAATCCGCCATCAGGCAGATCCGGCATTGCTCTTTCTTGATATGTCACGCCTTTTTCTTCGGCTTACATTCTATGCCGGAGGCGTCTCTTATTTTATTAGTTTATTGGAACATTGCTGTGGTTCGTTACATTCCTTGTCGTCGATGTCTTCTGCTGAATCAACGCCGACCTCGTAACAAGATTCATAATTATTACATGATCCTTGTCCAATCATAGCATCGTAGTCCTCTCCAGCTTCATAACAGGCCTCGTAGCCGTTACACGATTGCTTACCAATGCTTGTGTTAACACCAGTGTCGCTACCGTCATGAGCGACATCACGACATGCGTAGTAACCATTACACGATTTGTCACCTATTGCGGCATCGCCATAGTAACCGGCGTAGTAACAGGAATAGTCACCACTGGCACACGAATCCTTGCCGATCGTGGCTGATCCATAGTAGCCGACTTCGTCACAGGCATCGTAGCCGATACACGAGCCCTTGCCGATCGTAACCTCCCCAGAGTAACCAGCGTAATGACAGGCGAAATCGCTCAGGCATGATCCGGCATCAATCGTTACTTCACCACTCTCAGCAGCATAATAGCAGCTTTCGTAACCGATACATGAGCCCTTGCCAATCTCAGCAGAAGCGCCGGAGGAATAACCAACTCTATAACAGGCTTCGTAATCCAGACATGATCCGGCATCGATAGTGGCTTCGCCAGAATAACCAGCATAACTGCAGGCGTAGTAGCCGATACACGAATTCTTGCCGATTTCGGCCTCACCAGAATAGCCAACGTTAAGACAAGCCTCGTAGCCGTTACAAGAATCCTTGTCGATCTCGGCCTTGCCTCCATCATAGGCGGCTCCGTAACAGGCATTGCAGGCATTACACGATCCGGCGCCAATCGTAACTTCGGCTCCGTCTCCGTAGGCAATATCGTAACAAGCTTCGTAGCCGTTACATGCGTCCTTACCAATCACGGCACTGCCACCATCACCGGCAAAACGACAGGCTTCGTAGCTGTTACACGCATTACCCCCAATATTCGCATCTCCAGAATTTTGGCCGACGGACTCACAGGCTTGGTCGCTGTTACACGAGTCATTTCCTATCACAGCCATACCATCAGATGATCCAACAAGATTGCAAGCCCCTTCACCGTTACACGCATTGTTACCAATTTTTATTCCATTACCAAGGTCTGTACAAGCGCCTATAACGTTGCAGGAATCTTTTCCAATCGTAATACCGTCGCCGTCATCATCAAAACTGCAGTAGGCATTCGGTACATCCTCGCCGCCGCAGGAGTTCTTGCCTATCTTGGCGGCCTCTACCGCTGACAAGGGTAAAATCCCGAAACAAATCAAAGCGATTAATGTGATGATTTTGTTACGTGTGTTCATAGCAGTCCTCCCTCTTTATATTTTATTTGAGCATTCCAGTGATTCATTACATTCTTTATCATCAATATCTTCATCTACAGAGACGCCGACCTGATAACAGGATTCATAGTTATTACACGAGCCTTGTCCGATCTCTGAGCTGTAGTCATTTCCAGCCTGATAACAGGCCTCGGAGCCGTTACATGATTGCGTGCCAACTTCTGAGGTAACACCATTTTCGTTGATGTCATAAGCAACTTCATAACATGCGGAGTAACCATTACACGATTTGTCACCTATTGTGGCATCGCCATAGTAACCGGCGAAGTAACAGGAATAGTCACCACTGGTACACGAATCCTTGCCAATCGTGGCTGATCCATACTCGCCGACTTCTTGACAGGCCCCGTAGCCGATACACGAACCCTTGCCAATCTCGGCACTGCCATCGGCGTCATAAGCCGCATGATCACAGGCGTAGTCGCCCTTGCATGATCCGGCATCAATTGTGACTTCGCCACTCTCAGCAGCATCATAGCAGCTTTCGTAACCGATACATGAGCCCTTGCCAACCGTGGCCTTACTATCGGGGTCATAAGCGAGGTCCTTACAAGCTTCGTAGCCCTTGCATGATCCGGCATCAATCACAGCGTCGCCATAGTAACCAGCATATTGGCAGGACAAATTACCGATACACGAATCCTTGCCGATCTCGGCGTTACCGAGTTCATAGCAGGCTTCCCTGCCAAGACACGAACCCTTGTCGATCTCGACCTCTCCTCCTGAGAAGCCGGCCTCCATACAGGCCTCGTAGCCGTTGCAAGCTCCGGCGCCGATCATAATTTCGCCATTAGAGTAACCGGCTTCATAACAGGCGTAGTAACCGTTACATGCGTCCTTGTCAATCGTGGCCTTGCCGGAATCGCCGGCCTCATAACAGGCTTCATAACTGTTACACGCATTATTCCCGATCTTTGCATCGCCAGAACTGTCACCGGCATATGCACAGCCGTAGTAACTATTACACGAGTCACTTCCTATCACAGCCGTACCGTCAGATGCTCCAACATAATCGCAAGCGCCTTCACCGTTACATGAATTGTTGCCGATTTTTATTCCATTACCAAGGTCGTTACAGGCGCCTTCTACGTTGCAGGAATCTTTTCCAATCGTAATACCGTCGCCGTCATCATCAAAACTGCAGTAGGCATTCGGTACATCCTCGCCGCCGCAGGAGTTCTTGCCTATCTTGGCGTCCTTAAACTTGGCGGCTTGAACCGTTGAGACGGTTAAAATCCCCAAACAGATCACAGCGATCAATGCGATAATTTTCTTACGTGTGTTCATGGTAGTCCTCCCTTTTTATGGTTTGCGTCCCATAATGTTTGCTACAGGGAAATCCTGTACGCCATATTATTTAATGAGCTAACTAATCTAATTAAAATCGGTATGATTGTCAATCATGTTTGTTCGCTTAACTGCAAAAAGAATATATCTCGTTGTGGAAGCACAGCATCCGGGGCAAAAAAAGCAGAGTCGTTGCTGGCCCTGCCCTCAAATTAATCTATTAATACGATTTTGTGGTTGCGCATAGGTTGCGTTCTGCTTCACGCTCTTGCATCAATTTGCACCTTATTGGCGGTGCGCACGGCGCACCCTACGGGCTTGCATTCATGAAGTCCGGGGTTCGATCCCCCGTAGCCCCACCAAAAACACAAAGCACCTGGCGATATGCCAGGTGCTTTTTTTATGCATGATATGGGCAGGAATGGTCTGGCATTGATTAATACAAAACAATGCCGAATCCGCCATCGGGCACATTCGGCATTGTTTGTATTTACTATGATACTCACGCCTTGTTCTTTGGCTTACAATCTATGCCGGAGGCGTCTCGCGCATCACATTTCTTGATTGAGGCATTCCCGTATGTCGTTACATTCTTTGTCACCGATGACTTCTTCTGAATCGAGGCCGACCTGGTAACAGGATTCATAGTTATTACATGAACCGTCTCCAATCGTAGAGTCGTAGTCGTCTCCAGCATAATAACAGGCCTGGTAGGCGTTACACGCTTTGTCACCAACTTCTGAGGGAACACCATTGTCGCTGTCGTTATAAGCAACACCATAACAGGCATAGTAGCTATTGCATGATTTATCACCTATTGTGGCAGCGCCATAGTAACCGGCGTATTCACAGGCATCGCCGTCACTGACACACGACCCTTTGCCGATCTCGGCTGAGCCATAGTAGGCGGCGTAATAACAAGCCCAGTCGCCCTGACATGATTTGTCATCGATCGTGGCTGTGCCGTAGTAAGCAGTTTCATAACAGCTTCCATCACCAACACACGAGCCCTTACCGACCTCAATGCTGCTACTATTGTCATATGCGGCGGAATAACAGGCATAGGCGCCGTTACAAGATCCCGCGCCGATCGTCGCTTCGCCTTCATAAGCGGTGTATTCACAGGCTTCGTAGCCGTTACATGAACTCTTGTCGATCTTGGCTATTCCTCCTTCGTAGGCAAGTTCATAACAGGCGTAGGCGCCGATACACGAGCCCTTGCCAATCTCGGCGTTACTGCTAGTAGATTTGGAGGCCTCATAACAGGCCTCGTAGCCCCTGCATGAACCAGAGTCGACCGTAATCTCGCCTCTATAGGAGCCAGCGTAATAACAGGCCTCGTAGCCAATACATGCATTCGTACCAATCGTGGCCTTGCCGGAAGCATAACCGGCGTATTCACAGGCCTCGTAGCCGTTACAAGAATTACCCCCAATATTTACTTCTCCATCTAAACCAGCATCATAACAGGCATCTTCGCCGTTACACGAACCATTTCCTATCACAGCTATACCACCTCCGTCGCCAATATAACCGCAAGCGGATTCGCCGTTACACGACTTGCTGCCGATTTTCACGCCATTACCAAGGCCCAGACAGGCGCCTTCGATATTGCAGGAATCTTTTCCAATCGTAATACCGGGGCCGTCCTCCTCATCAAAGCTGCAGTAGGCATTCGGCACATCCATTCCCCCGCAAGAATTCTTACCAATCTTGGCGGCCTGAACTGTTGAGAATGGTAACATCCCGAAACAGGTCAAAGCGATCAATGTGACAATTGTGTTACGTGTGTTCATTGCAGTCCTCCCTTTTTATGGTTGTGTTTCATAAACTTGGCTACAAGGGAAATCCTGTGTAGCCATATTATTTAGTTCGCTAGCTAATTTAATTGAAATAATTATGTTTGTCAATGCTAATTGCTATCGTAACTACAACAAGAATATGTCACACAGTAGATACGCAACATCCTGAGTAAAAAATAATAGATAATATATAAAAATACTACAGATAGCGTTTATTGTGAAAAGATGGCATTACGTATGATTCTTGATAAGCTGAACGATTAGGTGTAGGCTTCGAACATGACGACCGAAGCTAAAAACTCGCGACATCCGCTGGCCGACACAGCAGCAAAGCTGACAACCGAGCCCGGCGTGTACCTCATGAAGGACAGCAAGGGTACTATTATATATGTGGGCAAGGCCAAAAATCTGCGCAACCGGGTGCGCACCTATTTCCACTCAGGCATTGACAGCCCCAAGACACGCCTGATGGTCTCCCGCGTTACCAATTTCGATACAATTATCACACCCACCGAACAGGATGCCTTTCTGCTTGAAAACACGCTCATCAAGGAGCATCGTCCGCGCTACAACGTGGTGTTTCGCGATGACAAGGATTACCCCTGCTTGCGCCTGGCTGTAAATGAGACCTATCCAAACCTGACCATCTCGCGCAGACCGCAAACGGACAAGGCCCGCTATTTCGGACCATTTGCCTCCGCGCACGCTGTTCGCGAAACCATGAAGATCATCAATCGCCTGTTTCCCCTGCGCAAATGCAACCGGCGCCGACTCGCCCAGGGCCGGCCCTGCGTGTACCACCAATTAGGCCAGTGTCCGGCACCCTGCGCCGGCTCGGTTGACCCGGATGTCTACGCCAAAACCGTACGCCAGGTGGAACTGTTCCTGCGTGGCCGCAGCACCGACGTGCTTGCAGCACTAAAAGCCGACATGCGGGAAGCCTCCGAGCAGATGAACTATGAGCATGCCGCGCAGCTGCGCGACCGTCTGAATGCAATTGAGCAGACCTTGGCCAAACAGGTCATGGTCTGCCATGACGTCATTGACCGCGACGTATTTGCCTGCTGCCGCGAAGCAAACCGCATGGCAGTAACGATTGTGTTCGTTCGCGCCGGCCGCATCAACGGATCGCGCGATATCATCCTGCGCACAAGCGCTACCGATGAGCATGAAGCACTTGCCTCGTTCGTATCACAGTACTACCAGCAGCATCCCTTTATCCCCGACGAGGTCCTTTTGCCATTTGCCGGATCAGACAATGACCTGTTGCAGCAATGGCTGCGCGAGCTCAAAACCGGCGCAGTACGCGTACACTGCCCCCGACGCGGAGCAAAAAAAGACCTGCTTGCCATGGCCGCCCAGAATGCCGCAGTTGCCCTGCAGAAAAAACAGCAGGCGGACGACTCAGTGCTGGAGGAGTTGCGCACGCGTTTGCACCTGCGCCATACCCCCTACCGCATTGCCTGCTGCGATATTTCAAACAACCAGGGTACTGATGCAGTCGGTTCCATCGTTGTTTTCGAAGACGGCAAACCGCACAAAAAAAGCTACCGCACTTTTCGTATTAAAAGCGTTCACCAGCCCGATGATTACGCCATGATGCACGAGGTGCTGCAGCGCTACCTCAACCGATTGGAAACCGATGAACTTGCGCCCGATTTAATAATGGTTGACGGCGGCAGAGGCCAGCTTGCGATCCTGCTGCGCGTGCTGCGGGAAGTCGGCAACGAGACTATTGACGCTGCCTCGCTTGCCAAGGGCCCTGAGCGCGACCGCGCCAAACGCAACCAGACCGAAAAGGTCTTCATCCCGAACCGCAAAAATCCGGTCAATTTCCCGCACAATTCACCGGCCCTTTTCCTGCTGCAGCGTGTCCGGGACGAAGCGCACCGCTTTGCCGTGAAATTTCATCACAGCGTCAAGCATACAAAAGATTTCAGCTCTGAGCTTCTCTCTGTGCCCGGAATCGGGCCAAAAACCGCGCGCGCGCTGCTCAAACATTTCGGCAGTCTGGAGAGGATAAAAGCGGCGACATGTAAACAGATCGCAGAAGTGCCTGCCATGAGCACCAAGCGCTCCAAGACCCTGCATAAAGCCCTGCACCAAAGCGCTTAATAGAATAAAGCATAATCCCATCAGCATTGGGCCGAATTCCAAACTGACAGTTTCCCTCCAGACGTTCTAACACCATGATATCCCTTGACATGCTCTGCCCAAATATGGTAAGCGTGATTCTTGTAGTTGGCTCCACCTGCGCCGGTCGTTACCGACCGACACCGTAATTCCAGCCCTGAACCCGCCTATAAACCGCTACCTGCTCCCTGGGTAAGCACGGGCGAGGCTTATACGCTGAAGGCGCAGAGCAACAATAAGATTAAATTAAACCGCAGGCACTGCGGCCTGCTGGACAGCCGTGGAGCTATCCGGTAAAAAAATTTCATACACGGGAGTACAGCAATGCGAGACGTAATTATTGCGAGTGCGGTCAGAACCCCGATCGGTGATTTTAACGGCACACTGAGCGGTATTGCCGCGGACACACTCGGCGCAACAGCCATCACAGGCGCTATCAAGCGGGCCGGCATACGACCCGACCAGGTTGACGAAGTAATTATGGGCAATGTGCTGCCCGCCGGACTCGGCCAGAACCCCGCCCGCCAGGCAGCGATTAAAGCCGGCATTCCCATGGAATCGGCCGCCCTGACCATTAACAAGGTCTGCGGTTCCGGTCTCAAAGCAGTCATGCTGGCCGCGCAGGCAATTGCCTGCGGCGATGCCGATATTATTGTTGCCGGGGGCATGGAAAACATGAACCAAGCTCCTTATTATTTTGAAAAACTGCGCACCGGCTACCGCATGGGCAACGCCCCCATCATCGACAACATGATTCACGACGGTATCTGGGACGTTGTCAATGATTTTCACATGGGGTACACGGCTGAACTGGTCAGCGACCGCTTTAATATTTCACGCCGTGACATGGATGAATTCGCGCTTATGTCAAATGAACGCGCTCAGGAAAGTCTCAAACAAGGCCGCTTCCGCGATGAAATTGTGCCGGTCAGCGTACCGCAGCGAAAAGGCGATCCGCTCATCTTCGACACAGACGAAACACCGCACCCGGTAACCATGAAAACCCTTGAGCGTATGCGTGCCGCATTCAAAAAAGATGGCCGCGTAACCGCCGGCAATGCCTCCAAGATCAGCGACGGGGCTGCCGCCCTGGTCATTATGGATGCAGGCCTGGCACGTGAAATGAACATTCAGCCGCTTGCGCGCGTAGGTGCCCAGGGCGCTGCCGGATGTGATCTTAAAAACGTCCTGATCACGCCCATGCACTCAATTCCCAAGGTACTGAAGAAAGCCGGACTTACGCTTGCTGATATTGACCTGCATGAAATAAACGAAGCCTTTGCCACCTCAACGGTAGCAATCAGCCGCGAACTGGGCATCGGCTATGACCAGCTCAACGTTAACGGCGGCGCGGTTGCCCTGGGACACCCCATCGGCGCCAGCGGTGCGCGCGTTCTGGTAACCCTGCTGTCAGCCATGAAGCAGCGTGACGCGCACCGGGGAATGGCCACTTTGTGCCTGGGAGGAGCTGAGGCCGTAACACTGATTGTTGAACGGGAGAAGCAGGCATGACGGCCTATACAACCCTGACGCTTGAAAAAAAAGAGCACATAGCGCTTCTGACCTTCAACCGTCCCGAGGTTCTGAACGCGCTCAACACCACAGTGGCAACCGAGTCTTTGGACGCCCTTCAAAGCATTGCAAACGATCCTGATGTGCGCGTCCTGATTCTCACCGGTGCCGGCCGCGCCTTTGTTGCCGGAGCCGATATTGCCGAAATGGCGGCAAAAAATGTCGAGCAGGCCCGAGTCTATTCCGAGCTTGGCCACCGGTTTATGAACACCCTGCAAAACCTGCCGCAGCCGGTTATAGCTGCCATCAACGGCTTTGCGCTGGGCGGCGGCCTTGAAGTGGCCCTGGCATGCGATATCCGCATCGCCTCTGAGGGTGCCCAGTTCGGCCTGCCGGAAACCATTCTGGGCATCATACCGGGCTGGGGCGCAACCCAACGCACGGCCCGCCTTGTGGGCACCGCTAAAACCAAAGAGATGATATTTACGGGAAGGCGCATCAAGGCCGATGAAGCCCTGTCCATGGGTCTTGTCAATCAGGTGGTGCCGGATGAAGAGCTCATGGATACAGTCAACGAAATGGCCGCTGCCATGTGCCGCCAGGGACAGACCGCACTCCAGCACGCCAAGACAGCTATCAATCGCGGTATTGATTTAAATCTGGATCAGGCCCTGCGGCTTGAAATCGATACATTCGTTGACTTGTTCGACACTGATGATCGCCGCGAAGGCATGACGGCCTTTCTGGAAAAACGCAAACCAAACTTTACCGGCTGACACATAAGTCGACCTGACTGAAATAACGGCTAACCGTTCATACAGGAACTATGAGGGAGTACACCATGGCACCAAAAAACGATGATTATCCTGAAAAGAAAAGCTGGCGCGACATTGACCGCAAACGGGATTCAAGCTCACACACAAACGATGACTCGGACGCACAGCGGCCCCAATCTCCTAAAAAGGAATGGGCCCAAAAAATGTACCTCAAGGAAATTGAAAACTTGTTCAGGGGCAAAAAAGCCACCCCGGAACATGCTGCCGCTCTCAATGAGATACACCTGCGGTCTGGAACAAAGAAGTTTAACACCGCGGTCAAAAAGTATGTCAAGGAATACGGACTGCCCGATGACTGGAGCACCCTGTTTCTGCTGCTTGACTACAAGGATATAAAAATTGTGCGCGAGGCTGCTGAGAAACTTTCCAGCATTATCGATGATGAACCGCTCAATAAAAAAGAGGGTTTTAAAAGCAAAATGAGCATCATGGCAATGACTGCCGAGGATGATGAGGTACGCGAAATCGCGCAAGAACACCTGGAAGGCCTTTAAAAACTTGACACAAAAACTAGTATGATCTCATAAGCCCCTCTTTCACAAAGAGGGGCTTATTTTTTTCACCATCACAGCACATACTATTCTAACACCGTACCGGAACATATAGACTGTTCAAAAATGTTCGAATGCAAGGCACGCGCAATCATGAGGAATGAGGCCTACTTATCTGTACGCCGCAAAGACGAATGATAAGCATAACGCAGCAGATGGATGTTTTTCAACAGTCTGTCAGCAGTCTGCTAATAGCGCCCCTGTATCTCCCGCAACGTCTTCAGATACTGCCTCCGCTCAGACAGACGTCGGCTGTAGCGGATCTCCCGTATAAGGGCCTTAATCGGCGGGCCAATGTCAATACCTTCCGCATTCAACCCATCACGATTGGCTTGATCCAGCACCAGCAGACTATAGTAGAGCGTTAACATTCGAATCCCGGATTCGCGCCTGAACATATAGGATCGGCCTCCCATGCTCTGCAGGAAAAATCCGGCATAGTCATACATCATCTCACGCGTAACCGCAGGACCGGACGCCTGAGGCTGCCAGGGATTCAGCCATTCATAAAAAAGGGCCATGACCGGCTCCATGATGGCTGCTTCTGCCTCTATAATGTCATTGATCACCAGCAAAGTGTCCTTACCCAGAGCGCGGTAGAAAAATGTTATATTTCTCATCAGGGCAAAAAGGTTCTGGTTCTCACCGCTGACGAGCGGCCGCGTATCATCTAACTTCTGCAACACACGCGCAAAGAGCTCTCGACTGCTGCCGTCCACGCCCCGACGAGCCGCGTATCCTTTTGAATCAAGGTAGCGAAAAAAGTTCGTGACCCGGTCCCGCACGGAGTCAGCCTTCACGACATCCGGCAACTCCTGCGTAGCATTATCGGGTGCAAACGCCTCGCGCAACTTTTCCGGAGCGGGGGCTGACACCGCATCATCGCGCAGTTGTGTTTCAAGCTCTTCAATTTTCTGCTCAAGATCAGTTGCAAGCTCCTGCCGGGTTTCGCGTTCAGCCTCAAGCTGCTGCTGCGTCTCATCAATGATCTGCTTGCTTTGCAGGTAAAAATAGCCTGCCGCGCAAGCAAGCACGATAATAACGAGCCCGGCAATCACTGTTAAAAAACTTTTTTTCATCATAACCCATCCCTCACTGTTAAAGAATTGACGCTGTATGCGGTTTGATTTGTTTATAATATATGCTATATTCAGTTGGTGAAGCAATAGGATTCATATATACCGAACACAAACCAAAAGCAAGAGAAAGGGGGCGAAACGGGTTCGACGGGGGTAGCTGAAGCGCATAGCTGCATGCCGAGGTTCCTACAGACTCGTTAAAAAGGTAGGAAACTATATAATCGCAGACGATTATAATTACGCTCTAGCCGCTTAATCACGGCTAGCGTCTGACAGTTCCCCCTCCTGCAGGGTTCTGAAGGGCGTCGACTAAAGCAGGATAGCCGCGCACGTGTGCTCAGGGTATGCACGGCGAAACTTAACTTGAGCTGGCTTTCATACAGCATCCTGCTCCCGGGAGGCTGAGACAGCGAGACTTTAAATCGGGGGATACGCATGTAGACGTTATCGTGGAATATTCTCGGACGGGGGTTCGACTCCCCCCGCCTCCACCAGCCTTCGCCAAGGCTTCGGCTGGCAAGCCAAAAAAAAAGTAACGCCTGATAACAGAAGTTTACGTACAACAAAAAGGCAGGAGCCGTTGCAGGCTCCTGCCTTTTTGTTGTGTTATTTTAGAGTTTTAAAATTGAGCTTCAAAGCTCAATAATCAATTTATTCGCATATTTAATAAGCAGGTCAGCATCGTTTTCAGGAATCTTTTTCCTGCTCAGCAGCCGAACCTGTCGAATGAACGCCATCAATTGGATAGTGGCTTGCCTGCTTTTTCCTTTTCTTATCGAGTCCTGTATTTTATTCGTCTTTGCGGTCAGATTTTTTTAATGCCATGGTAAATATCAAGGCCTATAATCAGCTCCCACAAGCCGTCGATTGTAACGCCGACTGCAATTCTTTCGTATCCATGTCCTGCCCATAAAAAATTAATTAACCCGACAATTATATTTCAAAACCCTGCTATTTTTAAATCTCCTTACGAGAATATTTGATTGAAGCGGCCTTGACCCAAACTGGCAAAATTGCTATTCTCAGCGCATATTAACCCCCACAACGGCAAAACAAATGAACGCATAGGCCGGGAAGCGACACTGAAACCGATATGCTATAACCAAACAATATGGAGTAGTTCCAAACAGGAGAGGATACAATCATGATGCGCTCTGTTTTTTCTCTGATTCTTATCTGTATAACGTTTATGTATGTCAGTGCCTATGGGGCGGCTACTGCTACTGATAAAAACCTGCTTTTGGATAAAGAAATAAAAAACCTGCAGGCAACCTATGCCGCGTGGCAGCGCAATGACGCAGAGTTTCGATCCTTACGCGAACAAAACCAGTCATCTGAAACAGACATCCAGGAATTTGCCGCTTTCGTGGCGGGCCTGAAACGGCAGGTAATCGAAGGCTGTGAGACGGTTCGACAGCTGGGCGGTGATGGTAACCAGCACGGTGTTGACTGCATAAAACTCAGCGAAGAGTCGGGAGACACACAAGAGGAAGCCCCGACGATTCCTACACGGCAGAAAACCGGAGAAGAGAAAAAAAACTCGCTGGAAGAAGAGCTGGAAACATTAATCGCCGAATTTGATGAACTGATGCTCGAACAACAGGATACGTTCAAACAACAGCAAGCCGCACGACAAGCAAGCGGCAGTGGCGGCGATGGCCAGGGCGCATCAGGAGGAAGTGAAGCAGCAGGCACGGGCGAATCAGGTGAAGAGGCCGGCACCGGGGAACCGGGAGATGGGCAGATGCCGCCGAAAGCCGAACCCAGATCAGGCCCGGGTGTGGAGAAACAAGGTGAAATGCCGGAATTTGAAAAGGGTGCTATCGGGGACGGCAGTGATGATAATGTTGTTGCCCGACAATTAAGGGAAGCCGCAGAAGCTGAAACAGACCCTGTTTTAAAAGCACAATTATGGGAAGAATACAAAAAATACAAAAACTCTACTCGTTGAGAGCCGCTTCCATCCTTCGCTGTATGACGGTATCTTTTCTGCTGGTTGTCCTGCTGAGCAGTTGTGCAACTTATAGACGGGTGCGAAGCGATAAGGAAAAAGTGCTTCTTGACCCTGCGCAGACCGAGGCTCCGGAAGCACTTCTGCTGGATGTCAGGATACCGGTATTTGATCCGGGCGAATTACCGGAATCCGAGAATGCCGCCCGTGGTATCTCTGAAGTCATTCGTCAGGCTGAATCAAAATACATGGCCATTCAACTTAAGAATGCCATGCAGCAAAGCGGATATTGGGGTACGGTGCGGGTCATCCCGGCCGAATCTTCCGGCGATGAGGTGCTGGTCATTGGCCGCATTCTTGAATCAAATGGAGAGGTGCTCAAACTCAACATCAAGGCCTTCGATGCCAAGGGAACCCAGTGGTTTGACAAGGACTTTAAGGGCGCGGTTAATGAAGAGAAGTATGCGGATTCATCCGGGAGCCAGGTGGATGTCTTTCAAAATGTTTATTATCGCATTGCAAACGAACTGGCAAAACATTACAAAAAGATGACCCCCGAGCAGATACGCGAGGTACGCCGGATCGCGGAAATGAAGTTTGCACAGCAGCTAGTGCCAAATGCCTTTGAGGGGTACCTGCAAAAGAACGAAAAGAAGGGCCTGTATGCAATTGACCGCCTGCCAGCCGAAGATGATGAAATGCTGGCGCGCGTTCGGCGCATACGCGAGCGCGATTACATGCTTGTGGATACACTTGATGCCCACTATGAAAATCTCAATCATGATATGAAGGACATATATACAAACTGGCGCAAATCACGGCTCATGGAAATGAATTTGATTCGCAAGGTGGATGACGCCAAAAATAAAAAACTGGCGGCAGGCACATTGCTGATACTTGCCGGAATCGCTCTGGGTATACTAGCCAGCAACAACGAAGATGCTGGCTCAGTGACTGGACCGGTTGTCGGTGCTGCCATCGGAATTGGCGCCGCCATAATACTTCAGGCAACCCAGGCCGGGGAGGAAACAGCAATTAATAAGGCAGCCCTGGAGGAACTGGGTGTTTCTTTCACGGCTGAAGTCGAGCCTACAGTACTGAAGGTGGAAGGTGAAACGATTGAGCTGACCGGTTCTGCCGAAGCCAAATACGAACAGTGGCAAGAGGTTTTAACAAAGCTGTACCGGGTTGAAACCGAACCTGAGATAACATCTTCAGAAAAACCAGGCAGCCCAGATCATGAAGCAGCCGATTAAATCCATTAATCAATCCAAAAATCCGACACGGAGCCGTTGAGCAGATGTCAGAAAAACCAACATTACAGCCGCCATCTCAACCGCGTGTTTTCCCGTCCGACCCCAATGCTGAAAACCTAAAGCGCAAAGCACTAATTATTTTTATTGTGCTTGCGCTAGTGGCTGTCGCAGTTGTTGTTATTCTGCCGCGCTGGCTCACAAATCCACCTGAGCCTGCAATTAAGTCCCCGGTCACAAATGTTCAGCCGCTACTCCCGGAAGCAGAAGAGAGCCCCAAAGCCGCTGAGGCGCAGGAACTGCTTAACACAACCCTGAAACTCAAAGCACGTCTGGACAATGAAGGTGCCAAAGTCTGGGGCGTCGATAAACTTGTTACCAGCTATGGAGAAGTTCTCGACTTATTGAAAGAGGCCAACAGCAACTTCGACGACCAGCTTTTCGGGCAGGCCATTCAGGGCTACACAAAGACGATCGCCGGGTTAGAGCAGCTTAAGAGCAGTCGCGCTGAGCGCACACAGCGCGCGCTTCAGGCTGGTGCAAAGGCCCTTGACCAGCTTGACAGCACCCTGGCAACGCAACACTATGAAACCGCGCTTGCAGCAGATAATGACAATGCTGAAGCCCTGCTTGGACTGCAGCGAGCCGCAGCCCTTCCGCAGATCCTGGAATACATTACACAAGGCCAGGCCCATGAAAACAATGGCTCCCTAAATGATGCTCGCCAGATGTACATGAGCGCACGTGCGCTTGACAAAGATTGCACGCCTGCGCAGGACCATCTCAAGCGTGTTGAGGTTTTGATTGAGGAACGCGACTTTCAACGCGCCATCTCAGATGCAATGTCCGCCTATAACCAAAACAACCTTGGACAAGCACGGCGCGCGCTGAATACTGCAAAAAAACTGCGGCCTGCCGATGCAGCAGTTCATGATCTGGACCAGCAAATAAAAAATACCGAGCAACGCACTGAACTTCAACGGCTGAACAGACAGGCGCTAAGCTATGAAAAGGCTGAACAGTGGGACAAGGCCCTTGGGCTTTATATCCAGGCGCTGAAAATCGATGCGACTGCCGGGTTCGCGCAGAGGGGAAAGCCGCGTGCTGAAAAGTTTGCAGAATTAAACCTGGAGGTCCAAGGCTATCTTTCAAACCCGGCTGACCTGCAATCATCACAGCACAGGATCCATGCCCGCAACCTGTATGACACGGCACTGGCCATACGTGACAGCGGGCCAAAACTCGAGAAAAAAGCAGAGGAGCTGCACCGTTTGACTGAGCTGTACAGCAGGGCTATTCCAATTGTACTGCAATCCGATGACATGACCGATGTTATGATCTACCGTGTGGGCCGGCTGGGACACTTTCTTGAACATTCCCTGCAATTAAATCCGGGGCGTTATAAGGCACGCGGAGCGCGCTCGGGATATCGCGATGTCATCATCGAGTTTAGCGTGCCGACTGACAGTACAGGTTTGTCCATCAGCATTGCCTGCAAGGAGAAGATCTGATGGTGATACTTCGCGTTTTTGATGCCGGCGACTGGAAAGACATCGATGAATCAGGTTTCCCTCTCGGCATTGGCGTTTCCCCCGAAGGAGAATTAACTTTCAGTTCTTCTCCCGAAGAACCGGCAGCATGGCTCGGATTCAACAATCATCAGCTGTTTTTTCAGCCCGCCGGCGCAGAAGTACACGTGCAGATAAACGCGGAAGAAATTGACGGCGCACAATGGCTTGTTGAGAAGGACACAATCCAAATCGACAGTGCTGCATGTAAGCTCATTGTCGATTCCAACGTTTTTGTGCTCTCCCCTGCTGTTGCGGCTGCAGCAGCCTCGCCCGCACCTCCTGAAACACCCCGGACCGGGCCGCAGAAGGCATCACAGGTTAATCCGCCCCGCAACCACCGCACAAGCAGCGGGCCTGCGCTTGCCACGAAGCCGTCTTTCGCTCGAATAAAAACAGGCCGGATAAGCCGCCGGTTGCGCAATGCGATAATTATTTGTTTTGTACTCCTGCTGCTGTCCGTCGTATTTGTGCTGACAGCAGTACCGGTTCGGGTGACAATCACACCCACTCCCGATACAACCTCGCTGAGCAGATTCCCTCTGTCAATAAAGGTCTGGGAACGCTATCTGATAGTACCCGGCACCTACCATGTCTATGCGGAGAAAAAAGGCTACCGAAAACTGGATGAGTCCATTACTGTTGGCTTTGGCTCCGATTCAACCTTTAATTACACCCTGCGTAAATTGCCGGGCCTGCTTGATGTTGCAACTCAGCCGATAGAAGGCGCCGAAGTTTTAATTGATGATACCGTTGTGGGAAAAACCCCACTGGATTCATTTGAGGTAGAAGAGGGGCAGCATGAATTGAATATCAAAGCACAACGCTACATTCCCCATCTTCAATTGATTGCAATTCAGGGCATGGGTATCAGGCAGCACATTGACGTAATGCTTCAACCCGGCTGGGGAACCCTGCACATAAAAAGCAGCCCCGATGGTGCTGATGTGCTGTTGAAAGGAACGGTAGTCGGCCAGACCCCGCTAACAATCGAACCAATGGGCGGCGTCTGTGAAATAGGCCTGAGCAAGGAGGGCTGGCGGCCTATTGTGCATAGCGTAACCGTCACGCCGGGCGAGACGATAGACCTGCCGCTGTTCGAGCTTCAAAAACTCAAGCCCGGCGAGGCAGCACAGGCGCTGCCTTTCAAATCTCAGGGCAGCGAAGTTTTGCTTGAACTCACGTCCAGTCCCTCGGGCGCCAGAATCATGCTCAACAATGAATTTCGCGGACATACACCGCTCTCACTTGCTGTCTTGCCCGGCACGGATCATCAACTGGTAGTGTCCAAAAGCGGATTTGCCACAGCGACTCGATCAGTTAACCTTCAGAAAAGCAGTGAGAGCATTGATGTTCAGCTTAAACCCGAGTATGGCGTTGTCTTTATTAACTGTCAGCCTGTCGACGCCTTGCTCAAAGTTGATGGCAAGATACTAGGTGCCGCCTCACGACGTTTGAAATTGACGACACGTCCACACCGTCTGGAGATCAGCAAGGCCGGATATGATACCTTTAAAACGACGCTGACGCCCCTTGCCGGTGTGTCAAAAAAACTTGAGGTTCAATTAAAAGGCACACGCAGCGTGGCGAAAGCTCCGGCGTCCTCTGCGTTGACAACAGCAGAAGGACAGGTTCTGCACACAATACGCGTGCGTCAACCGATCACGTTCCAGATGGGCGCATCCCGCCGTGAATCCGGCAGACGCAGTAACGAGCGACTCTATCAGGTTGAATTCACCAGAACGTTCAATATCAGTGAAAAAGAAGTAACCAACGCCGAGTTTCGGAAGTTTCGGCCAGGTCATACCTCCGGGCAGGCGCAGGGCCTTGATCTCAATGCAAACAATCAACCGGTCACCTCAGTCACATGGAATGATGCCACCGCGTATATGAACTGGCTTAGCAAAAAGGAGGGCCTGCCGCCTGCCTATCGGGAAAAAAGTGGTACCATGGTAGCTGTTGTTCCCCTTACTACGGGTTATCGCCTGCCGACTGAGGCAGAATGGGAATTTGTCGCACGTTATGCAGGCAGTAATCGTGCCGATGGACAGCCAATGAAATATCCATGGGGGAATGAACGGTATCCGTCGAATAAAAATGGTAATTACGCCGACAGCAGTGCATCCGGCATTGTGCCGTTAACCATGAAGAATTATACTGATGGCTACAGCACGGCCGCGCCTGTCGGAACGTTCCCGGCAAATGCTGTGGAGATGTACGATTTAGGAGGTAATGTTTCCGAGTGGTGCCATGATTACTATGATGTGTACTCGGGGGCTCCGACCAAAGTGCTGCGTGACCCAAGCGGTCCTGCCAGGGGTAAGTACCATGTTGTCCGGGGCTCAAGCTGGCGACATGGAAGCATTACTGAATTGCGTTTATCATACAGGGACTATACGGATAAAGCCCGAGATGATCTCGGCTTCAGGATTGCACGCTATGAAAAAAAATAAGAGCAACGTACTACCGTGGATACTGGCTTTTGTGCTGGCAGCATGGTTGCCCGTTGCAGGAGTGCTGCCGGCTGTTGCAGACGATACAGCACAGAGTGAAATCACCGGGAAACAGGATGTTCCCATAAAGAAGCAAACCCCAAAGAAGAAGGTCGTCAAAACGCCGGATATTTTTATCCCCACCGACAAGGTATCGGCTGATAAGGCCGTTGCGTTTCCGACCGATATTTAAGGAGTTCCACATGAGAAAAGGATTTCAGACGGAGTTTATTTTTTCGCTGTTTTCATTGCTGATCACGTTTATCATTGTGCATGCTGTGTATGTCGCGGTAATCCGACCGAATGCCGAGGCATTTTTAGCGGATGAGATCGTCAATATCGAAACTGATCCGAACTATGTCCGCCAGCGCTCCGCCTATGTTGTTATTCGCGATTATGAACAGGAAACATGTTTTATCCTGATGTTCTGGGCACTGGCTATTCTCAGTTACAAAGCACGGGCCACATTTCGCCAACAAAAACAACTCGAACAGGATTTTATCGGATTGCCGGAAGGCTCAACCATTACTGCTGCCGACACAAGTCCTCTATCCAGTCGAATACAGCATTTGCCGAAAAAAATGCAGGACTACCTGCTGCCGCGCGTTTTGCTGGGTACTCTTGAGCGTTTTACTTCAACGAAAAATATTCAGGACGCATCGACCGAGGTTCAGAATTTATGTGAGGAGGAAGCCGACCGCCTGGAATCAGAGCTCTCTATAATCCGCTATATTGCGTGGGCAATACCATCGGTTGGATTTATCGGCACGGTCCGTGGAATAGGTGATGCCCTGGCGCAGGCCCACCGCGCGGTGGAGGGTGACATTACCGGGGTAACCCAAAGCCTGGGCGTGGCATTTAATTCAACATTTATCGCCCTGCTGATCAGCATTGTGCTGATGTTTATTATTCACCAGATTCAACTGGGGCAGGAACGGCTGGTTCTTGATTCAAAGCGATACTGCGGCAAATGGCTCATAAGCCGCCTGAGTAGTGACGCGTGAAGTAACGGTATGCCTGCATGAAAAAACGACGCACTGATAGCGCCTTCAGCCTCTCCTTTCTGGATGTCATGTGCTGTGGATTTGGCGCGGTTGTCCTGCTTGTTATGCTTCTCAATGGGCAGACGCTTCAAAAACGCGCAGAAACCCACAAGGATCTGCAGGCTGAACTCGACCGGGTTACCCTGTTAAAAGAATTTGCAGATGCCCATCTGGCAGAACAGCGCAATGAAGTCGAGGCCATAGAGCGTGAAGACAGTGATTCGCGGATGCAGTCAGAACAGCTTCGCACCCGGATCAGCGAGAAACAAGAGGAAAACAGCAGTGCAGAACAAACGGCCAGGCAGCAGCGAAAAGAAATAGCCCAGCTAAAAAAGAAAAAAGCCTCCCTCGAAAAATCAATCAAGCAACAAAAAGGACAAGAAAGCCAGCCGATATCAGGCAGGAAACTGGTGGGTTTTGACGGTGAAAAAAAACGACAATATTTGACGGGCTTAAAACTGGGCGGCGAGCGGACGCTGATCCTTGTTGACACATCAGCGAGCATGCTTGATGAAACCATCGTTAATGTTGTGCGCCGAAAACTAATGAATGCATCAAAACGACGGCAGGCTCCCAAATGGCAACGAGCAGTTCGCTCCCTCAAATGGTTATTGGCAAACCTTCAGCCAAACAAAAAATTTCAAGTCTATTATTTTAATACCAAAGCAAAGCCTGCAATGAGCACCACAAAAAATCAATGGCTGACCACCAGTGAACCTGCAAATTTAAAGGGAGTCATGTCGGCTGTAGGCAAGCTGGCCCCGCAGGGCGGCACAAATTTGCACACAGCCTTTGACGTGATACGCGCGATAAGGCCCCGGCCCGATAGTGTTATTTTGTTGACTGACGGTTTGCCGACCCAGGGAAAAGGCAAGGCAGTCTCCGGTTCCATAACCGGCAGAGAGCGCCTGGATCTATTCAATAGTGCGGTACGGGGCCTGCCCAAGGGCGTGCCCATTAATACGTTGTTATTTCCTATCGAAGGTGATCCGGCCGCAGCCGCAGCCTTCTGGGGACTTGCAATCTCAACGCGCGGATCGTTTATAACACCCTCTCGGGACTGGCCATGAAAATCAAACGCCGTACTATCGAAGTTTTCAGTATGTCGTTTCTCGACGTGATCTCCTGCGGGTTTGGTGCAATCATTTTGCTGCTTGTGCTTTCCCTGGCTCTTGAGCCGAGAACTTTGAAATTTATGAAATCTGATTTGAACGACAAAATCGAGGAAATCAAGCAGGAACTCGAAAACACTGCCGTTGAAAGTCAAACACTTCAACAGGAACTCACGCAAAAGAGAAAAACGCTGCAAGAGGCGCAGCAGGTACTGGCACAGTTAAAAAAGGATCTGGAGCATGCCCGCAACAACGACCCCGCAGCCCAGGCAAAGGTCAAGGAAGAACTTCAGGCGGTGGTACAGACACTGACAGAAGAAATGAGACGCCTTCTCAACGAATCCTACACTTCCCTGAACAAGGATTCAGTAATTGGCGGCATTCCCGTTGACAGTGAGTATATCATTTTTGTCATCGATACATCAGGCAGTATGGTAAAAGTTGCCTGGCCCATGGTCGTACGCAAAGTGGAGGAAGTTCTCAAGGTATATCCAAATGTTAAAGGCCTGCAGGTAGTCAATGACATGGGCAACTATATGTTTGGCGCCTATGCCGGACGCTGGATCCCTGATACTCCCGCCCGCCGCAAGGAAGTGATCCGCAGGCTCCGCAGCTGGCAAAGTTTCAGCAACAGCAGCCCGGTTGAAGGAATAAAGCATGCGGTACGCGTTTATTTCAGGCAGGGAGAGCAAATCAGCTTATACGTTTTTGGTGATGATTTTTCAAGCGGCAGTATCAATACCGTTCTGAATGAAGTGGCTCGCATAAACAAGCAGGACGTCCGGGGCAAAACCCGGGTGCGTATTCACACCTTTGGATTTCCCGTGTTATTTACCAACCCGGCCTATAACCAGGGAAACAAGGTTCGCTTTGCCCACTTGATGCGCTTGCTTGCCGAGCAGAATGCAGGAAGTTTTGTCGGCTTGACCGATGTAAGGTAATCCGGGCTATAAAACAAGAGATATCATTATAAATATAACAACTCCTGACCTGCCTTAAAACTATCCAATTTTTTTGAACGTAATAAACATTTTACTACTTGACCCACAGTATTGAGAATGCTAATTTTTTTGCATACTTTCCCTTAATATGAAAATTAGACGTTACAACCCTGTCTTGGGAACTTTCCGTTGCTGCCTAAAATTTTTTACAGCATACAAAATATTAATATTGCAAGGACGCCATGATGAAAAAAAGAATCCCCTGGTTGCGCGTACTCATTGTTTTTCTTTTGCTGTTGCTATTAGGTGTAGTTTATACAGCTCGCAATTATCAACTTTGCCACTGCCCGGACGGCAGCACGACGTTGCAAAAGAAAAAAGACAAAAACGGCATAGAAAAACCCTGTGACTGCGACTATTATTCAATCTGGTGTGACGATACCACAGGTCTTTGCTGGCAAAGCCCTCAGAAAGACGCCTACAATTATGATGATATTGGTGTAATCTCGCAGGACGCTGTCAGGTACTGTGAGGATTTGGTAATCGACGGATATGATGACTGGCGGCTCCCGAATATTGATGAGCTGAGAAGCCTTATCAGGGGAAACCCCGATACCATGACCAGCGGAGACTGCCCCATAACCGCGGGAAGCGGCACCGATGACTATGATAATGCGACCTGCAGGGGAGCAACAGCACATCATCAGGGTCCGGGCACCGGTGGATGCTACTGGCCTGCACAACTTGAAGGAACTTGCGACAAACCGGATCCGTTTGCGCTGGGACATCCACTTGAATTCTGGGCCACAAACCCGGCTGCCAATGATCCCGAACACTGGATTGCGTTTGTCTCTTTTGAAAGCGGAACAACGGGATTTAACCATGTACACAGCTTTGGCGATGTGCGCTGTGTCCGCAATAGCCCCAGCCCGGAAATTCCCTGTGCAGAACCGTTGGAATCCTGCGAACCGGGCACGACCCGAAAATGCACCGACTCAGACATGCGCAATGGTGCACAGAGGTGCAGTGATGACGGAAGCTGCTTTGGCCCGTGTGACTATACCGATTTTGAACCGACACCGCCACGCGACGATGTTTCCGATCAGTGTGACAAGCTGAAACTGACCATCAAAGTTCCGGAAAAACTCAAAGGAAAACCCTATCAGCTTATAGCATTCTTTTATCATCCTGATAAATTCCCTCCCGGAGGTCCGCCCTGCGGTGGAACTGATGAAAATCAGGTTGAATATCCTGTCATTGATGTTGATAAGCCCTATGTTATGACCGTACCGGGATGCACCTACTACCGGGAGAACTGCCTCAGCGGACCATACCATCTGTACGTGTCCCTTATGATGAAGAAAACACTCATGCCCATTCCAAAAACCGGAGACTTTACCTGGGGCCTTGATCAGGAACCGATCATGTTGGGAAGCGGCAAAATGCTTCAGCTGGAAAAAGAGATAACCCTCGTTCCCATTGAATAAAAGACCTCCGCATTATGTGTCCGGATCGTACAACAAGAAAGCCCCTGATTTTTTCAGGGGCTTTCTTGTGCTGGCTATTGCTACTGTTTGCGCTGGAAACTCGGGCCAAAACCGACCTTCAATTGCCGGACAGCCCGACGCTCACGCTTCTGATCCTCACTGCCATCCGATGGTTGTATAACCTTTTTCATGCAAGCAGCGGTTAACAAAACTCTTGTATACCGGGCTTGGTTCTTTTGATTTAAAAAGACCCCTGGTTGTCGCGGCAGCAACGCCCGCGGCAGCTCCTGCACCCGCACCTTTTCCCGCAGAACCCCATACAGCACCGGCAGCAGCGCCAGTGGCTCCGCCCACAGTACCTGCCACGGCTGCATCTTTCGCAATCTGGCTGCCGGCCCCGGACTTGACATAGGCATCCGCCAATCTGCCGCATTCATCTATATCAAACTGTGCCTGAGCCTGTCCGACCATTGACAGATGCGCGTTAGGGTACAATACAGGTTTTTTTGCGCTGCAACCAACCATACACAACACTATACTTATGAATACAATCTGTTTCATATGAACCTCCCTGACAATTCCGTATCTCTGTATCCGCCCTTTTTTCTAACGGTTCCGTGCTTCAACCAGGCGTTCCCGCAGTTTGTTGGCCCAGAAATCAAGCGAATTTTTAACTGTCCGCCAGCCGCTGAACTTATCGGCCTTGCCGGTAATCTTGCCGCCTGTACGGCGATCAACCGCCGCGGCAAGCCGCGTGTCGCTCATGCTATCGAGGATATCAATCTCAATCCCCGCTCGGCCGGTAAAGGCCCACTCACCCGTTGCAAGCGAGGCAAGGCCGCTGACCGCAAGCCCTATAGGAATTATCGTTGAAATGGTATCTAAGGTCACATTAGCATTTTCGGCCTCGGTGATAGCAACACGCAGATGCAAAACATTCGGGCCAGGCGCGTCCACCAGCTCATAGTCCGCAGAAAGCTGCTCGCGTATGGTTGCATCAGCATAATCTAAAATCCGCTGGCGGTCTTCCTTGATCAATTTTTCCATCTCGTGCGCCCCGGAGGCATACAGCCGGACAGGTTCCAGCACAATGGCATTGTAGGCCGAAAAATCAACCTGGGGATTAACATACAGAAACAGGGCCCTATCGTCTCCACCCGGTGTAAGCATTGAATAATCACCCAAAAAACCGGATTCAATTGTTTTGCGAGACTGATGCGTCGCACAGGCAGCAAGCATGCATACCAAACCAACAATCATGTACAGCACTATCTTTTGTCGCGTGTAGCCTTGCATTATTCTTCTCCTTGCATTTTCGTTTACTATATTTGGGAAAGCCAGCGCTACCGCGCATGCCAGTACGTATCCATATATCCTATTCGTCATAGTGTTCCTCCTTGTTCACATTCATTGATATGCATAGCTGTACTCTAGAAACAAACGCCCTGTGATTCAGGGCGATTCAACGCGGATTATCGTTTGCTTAACAATCTGCATGGAAATAATATCGCCCTGCTTGATCTCGTTGAACCGTTTAATTTCAGGACCGGCCTCTATTGTGACACGCTTGCCATTGGTTCCGCTGAGCGTTATCATACGCGTCTCATAATCAATTTTTTCAACGCGTGCGGTAGACTCAACAACCGTCACCTTCTGCGCGCCGGGTGCAAGGGGATCTCGCTGTGTGGTCTCAAACCCATCGACAGAAGGCTCATCGTCAGACGTTTTAACAGAAATTTTAATGGCCTCTAAAACTTCAGCAATCAGTATATCGCCAACCTTGACCTTTGAAAAATTTGGCGCATCAGGCCCGAAATTGACCGACTGCATGCCGTGCTTATCCTTCAAAACCGCCGTATGGTTTTCATAGTCTATTTCCATAACCTTTGCCTTGGCTATGCTCACTCTGCGGGCATTAACGCCGTCGGCTGTCCTTATAGTTTTTATGTTTGAACATGCGGTCGTCAGAACAACCAGAGCCGTTACCATCAAAACAAGTTTTATGTGCTTCATCTCATGTCCTCCTGTTTGTCATGCTGTATATATTATTTCCTGCTCCAGAACACCTCTTTTAATAGGCCCTCCGGTGTGTCTGAGAGTTATTCCGTTAATAAAAACCATACAACGACATTTAAATGCCGGTCAACCTGTTTTTTGAATTGCAGGTCAAACGGTACACACAACAATACCATGGTGATCAAGCATAGATAATGCTGACTACTGGCTGGTCTCTTGGGCTGAGGCGAGTGATGTATCTTAATATACAGGTTTCTCTATCAAATCGAGGCCGGGAAGAGACTATCTGCACCAAGACCTTTGTCACAAACCTGCTGAGCATACACGATATACCCGCCTGTACAAACGTTTTCTTATTGCACTGCATAAAAAGTTTCTATACAGCAGCAGAATTATTAAGGCCCTTACTGAACAACATCAATCACGAGAGCGCTGGCGATCGCAACGGTAACGGTATCACCGACCTTGACCTTCGAAAGATCAACGCCTTTACGCACCGTAGCTTCGCGGACGTCATTCTCAGGAAGCTCCAGTTTGACTCGACGCGTGTCCTTATCAAGTTCAAGCACTTTAGCGGTAATCTGAGCCTCACCAAACAGGGCCGCGCCGGACGTTCCGTCGCTTTTACGTGCCAATCCTGAAGCCAAATCAACGCTTGGAGCGTCATCCTGCCCCAAATACACTGCCATGATCTCAGTAAAAGTTGCGACTACAGTATCACCAGCTTTAAGCTGGTCAAAATTCTTTATCGCAGGTCCTGCCGTATACTTTTTTACCTGTCCATCCTGGGTCTCAATCGTGATGAGACGCTTTCTGGCGTTAATGGCTTTAATAACAACTTCAGCACTGGCGCTGGTAGCAACTGCAAAGGCAGCACCGAGCTCGTTAGCGACAAGCGCTTGCACTTCAACAGGGCCTGACATCACAATGCCGGCTATTTCCTCCATGGCTGCCACAGACTCCTCATCGGTGACTTCGGCTACAGGTGCTACAGAGGAATCCTTCTGAATGAGGCTGCAAGCGGTCATTACGAATGCTACAACAAAAAATATCACTACCATTTTAAGATTTTTTGTACACATGGCAATTCTCCTTTTCTGATACGCTGTTTATAAGGCTACAGATCATCTCTCTGAATAAAACCAGATAGCATCTCTTCCCTTTGTTGCATTAAATGCGAAGTTAATCAGTACCGCTGTTAATTATTCTCCCCGGCCGCCTGCTGTATTGCCTCGGCAATTTCATGGCTCATCTTGTCCAGGGCTTTATTCTGCGCCTTAACCAAGTCTTCATATTCACCCGACTCAACCGGCTCAACAATACTGGTTATTCTATCAGCGACAGGGTCTTTTTGCCCAGCGGCCTCAAGTGACCAGCGCGCCTTGAGCACAGCCTGTTCGCCGGGTTCGCCGTTAAACCTGATAAGCATAATCCGCACCTGATAATCTGCGAGCGCAGGGGACTTCCATGGAAACACATCAATGCGGGATGTGGAGAGCAGCAGGGACAGATTTTCAACAAGAACCCGGGAGAAAGCCGCATCAAGAGATTCGGCCCAGCGATGGTATTCCGCATATTTCACTTCATTCCCATCATATCGAGTGCATAGCTGCTTACGGTCAAGATATTCAGCCATTAATACGGGGCCAACACAGATACTCAGCGAGTTTTGATCGGCTTCAGCTATGCCGGACAGCGAGGATTGCTGCATAGAATTGAGCATGTAAAATCGCGAAGAAGGCGAAGAAAAACAAGCGCCCAAAAACAGCGTGAGAGTTATGCCGAGAAGAATTTTTAATTTCATCGGGAACCTCCTTTTCCAAAGATAACAGATTCAGGGTGGCGTTCCAGGTGTTCTGCCAGAGCGCCCATGCTCCGGCTGGCCTCTTTCAGTTCATTAATGGCCTGCAGCAACTCATGCATAACCGGCGAGCCGTCAGAAGTAATAGCCGCGCTATTAGACAATGTTTTTTCCATCTGTACTGCCGTAGCCTGCGCGGCTGCCAGTGTTTTTTGCAGCTCCCCGGAAAGCGGACCGACCTGATTGTTAAGATTGCGCACGAGCAACTGAAGATCTTCCAGTGTCTCATTAAAATTGTCGATGCCTTTCTCCAGATCGGGATCATTGACCAGTTTTTCAACACCATCGGCTGTCCGGGTAAGCGACGCGAGAAGTTCATCAAACTTTATCTTTTTAATCATCTCGCCAAGCTGCTCAATAACCGTCGGGATAGTGGGTATTTCCGGAATATCGCCGTCACCATGAAGCTTCGCGAGCGGTGCATCCTTATGAAAATCAAGCGCAATCAAGAGCTGCCCTGTAATCAGGCTCTGCGTTTGCAGCTGAGCCCGAAGTCCGGCGTCAATTGCAGGCTTCATACTTTCTCTGTATTTCTGACCCTTGGCGAGGATGATTCTGTCCTGGTACAGTACTGCATGCACCGGAATGTCAACATCCATATGCTCATTATTCAGGGTCATTTTAATATCCGTCACCTCACCGACCTGCACACCTTTAAACTTAACCGGTGAGCCTATCAACAGGCCCTGCACCGAACCCTTAAAATAAAAAACACAGGGGACGGTCGTGGCAAATAATTTGCCTGAACCGAAAACAATCACCGATATAACGGTGAGGGCGATTGCGCCGATGACGAATACGCCGATAGCGGTTGTACTTGTCTTTTTACCCACCGAACATCTCCTCTCTGTACTGTTATGCTTCGCCGCGCGTCAGAAACGCACGAACCTTGGGATCTTTTGTTTCCTGCAGCAACTGCTTGGGATTACCCCCGGCAATCATGGTTTTTGTATCAGGGTCAAGGAACACGGAATTATTGCCAATGGCAAAAATGCTCGCGAGTTCATGGGTAACCACCACGATAGTTGAACCCAAGCTGTCGCGCAACTCCAGGATAAGCTCATCAAGCTGCCTGGCGCTTGGCGGGTCAAGCCCGGCTGAGGGCTCATCGAAACATAGAATTTCAGGATCAAGGGCCATGGCACGCGCAAGACCGGCACGTTTTTTCATGCCACCGCTGATTTCCGATGGGTAGTAATCCTCAAAGCCCGCAAGGCCGACCAGGGAAAGTTTGAGGGCGACGATGTCCCGTATGTCAGACGGATCCAGGCGGGTATATTCCTGCAGGGGCAAGGCTATATTTTCGGCAAGCGTCATGGAACTCCACAGGGCTCCGCTCTGATACAAAATGCCCATGCGGCGCATAAGGCTGTCGCGCTCCTCTAAATCAGCTTCCCAGAAATCTGTCTGACCGTACAGAATCCGCCCCTTAGCAGGCGCCTTGAGACCTACCAGGTGACGCAGCAAGGTACTTTTCCCGCAGCCACTGCCGCCCATGATAATGAAAATATCAGAGCGGTTGATCGTAAAGGTAAGATCACTCTGAAGCACAAAGCTGCCGTAAGCCATGGTCAGATCTTCAACGCGAATGTGAGGCTCCGGAGCGCTCATGATTATATCCCCAGCACATTGCAGACAACGGTTATAATCGCCGTAGCGATGACAATGCTGATAATTGAAGTTACAACGGCAGATGTTGTCGCCGTGCCCACCGACGATGCACTGCGGCCGCACTGCATCCCGCGCATACAGCCTGCCAGCGCAACGATCACACCGAAAACCGCACCCTGAAAAAGACCGATCCAAAGATTTGAAAGCGGTACGGACTGGATAGTCATTTGATAGTATTCCGTGAAGGTAAGATCCAGCATGCCCACGCCGACGATAAAACCGCCCAGAATACCCATCAAATTGGCATACACGCACAGCAAGGGCATCATGATAACAAGAGCCAGCATGCGCGGCAGCACAAGAAATTCCATGGGTGAAATGCCCATAGTCTGCAAGGCGTCAATTTCCTCGTTGACCTGCATGGTCCCGATTTCAGCCGAAAATGCGGCCCCGGTCCGGCCGGCCATAATGATGCCGGTCATAATCGCACCCATTACGCGCACCATGGCAACAGCCACAAGACTTGCCACATAAATCTGAGCTCCAAACATGGAAAGCTGCACCGCGCCGACAAAGGCCAGAATCAAGCCGACAAGCATACTGATCAGGGAAACAATGGGCAGAGCATCTATCCCGCAGGCTTTCAGGATAGAGAGAAATTCAGATGTCGGGAAACGGGCCCGGCCGGTTATAAGCCGCCCGAAGGCGACAGTTACCTCACCGAGAAAGGTAAGTATATCCCGGGATGAATCAATCAGATCAAGCGTTTGCTTGCCGACCCTGTCGAGAAACGGTTCGTGCGTCGCAGTCCTTCTGGCACCGCTACGCTCAGGTATGGCCGTTGCCAGAGCAAGCAGCCGCTGTACGCCCGAAGGCAATCCGCTTGTATCTACGCTGATGGTGCGCTGCCGGCAACGATCAAGCACTTTCAGCAGAAAGGTAATCAGGGCGCTGTCCCAGCCGGTAAGCTCACGGACATCGAACACGACAGAGGTGATCTTTTCATCCTGCAAGCGCTGCAGCACGCTAATTGCATCAGCAGAATCATGCTGAATGCTCCAGTTCCCCGCTAGCAGCAGACAAAGTGTATCATCACTGTTCTGCATTACGCGCAGACTATTACCATCTGCACTCTTCCCGGATTGTGTCGTGATTGTACTCATATGGAATGCCCTGTGCCAACGATACCCCAGGGTTATTTTCACACCTGCTGACCTTGCAGGCCTGCATGTCGTTGGCTGTAATCAAAAAAGGAACCGCATACTGGCCCTCCAAAAAAAAAACGGGGGCCCGGAACATTTCCGTAGTCCCCGTGGAGATGCGCTCCAAAAATGATACGGGTCTTACTGCATTACTTGAAATTCAACCCGGCGGTTGCGTTCGCGCCCGTCCTTGGTCGTATTATCAGCAACAGGATCGGCCTCGCCGAGACCCTTAGCCGTCAGGCGTGAAGCATCGATACCCTGGTCCACCAGAGCTGCCTTGATAGCAATGGCGCGTCTCTCAGAAAGACTCAGATTGTATTGCTCCGGTCCCACAGAACAGGTATAACCTTCAATCACAACCGAAACATTATTCTGCTTAAGCATATTGGCAACCTGCTCCAGCATAATGACAGCTTCCGGTTTGACAGCGCTGCTATCGAAATCAAACAAAACGGAATTAATAATCATTTTTGCCGGTGCCGGGGCCGGGGCCGGTGCCGGAGCTCCTTTTTCAAAAAACACCTTAATGGCATAATCGGCCATGCCGTCAGCCGTTTTCAGATCATTCAAATAGCCAACCTGACCACAACCAGCCTGTCTGGTCAAGGCATTCATGCTTCCGGCCCTGCCGATCGTAATGGCTGAGATACAAACTTGATCACCGTATTTTTCCTTCAGCATGTTCACGGGCGAGGCCGGATTCAGACCTGTATAATTACCATCGCTTATAATAATAATAGCGATTTTCCCCTGCACATTTTCAATATCGCCGACTGCTGCCGCCATCGCTACACCCAGCGGTGAGCTACCGAACGAGGCCTTCGTGCCGTTAATACAGTCCGCAAACGTTGATGCCGAATAAGGCTGCACCGGACAGACAAGTTTTGTGCGAGGATCGGCAGACAGACTCAAATCACCGAAGGTGCGCAGGCCGCCGTTGAGCTTCATGCCGGCAATAGTTTGATTCAGGCTCAGTGCTGCAGACTGTGCCAGATAGAATTTTTGTTCACCTTTATAAGGATCTCGCATGGAATGTGATGTGTCAAGCAAGATCAAAAAATTATCAACCGCCTGAACGTATCCACCCGAGCTGAGCTTGGCCTCAAGTCCCGGCTGTTCAAAAAGAGATGCCGGCTGTTTAACACTGCACCCCACAAATGCTGCGACGGCAATCAGACATAGCATTAACTGAAAACATTTTTTCATAACCCTGCTCCTTTCCTACTAAAAAGAACTCTCATTGTTTTACATCTCTAGTCACGAACACCATACCGATATACAAATTATATGTAAAGGCTTTTACAACAAGCCCCGCACTTTTTCTTGTATCTGCCTTCTCTTCAGCGAATGCATCTGTACTGCTGCACATCGTTCGTTTGAGTTGTCCAATCTATAGGTAAAAAATCAACCCTTGTCAACAGAATATTTGTACGTGCCCGGCAGGTGTATCCATTCGTGGGCACGCAATACCTGTACACGTATTGCACTCTACATACCAGGCATATCCAATGCCGAAAACAGTCCATTGGTTTGCAGGCAGATCAAGCACTCAACAATGACGGACTGTTAACAAGGCCATATGGTTGGCACCCCACCAACCCCATTCAGCATTCAGGGGAAGCGCTGTCGTTTGCAAAACCCGTATTCAAGGCCTGCTCAACAGCATCAATTGGCAGAGCTTTGCTCCAGTACCAGCCCTGACCGTAATCAACACCAGCAGCCCGCATAAAAAAAGCCTGCTCCCACGTCTCAACGCCTTCGGCGATGGTATGCATATGCAGAGCAGAGGCCAAAGCCACAATGCCGCGCAGCATGCGGGCTGATGTGCGGTTTGTAAGCACAGGCCTGATCAAGGCATTATCAATCTTAAGGATATCCAGATCAAGCCCGGCAATCTGCTCAATGCCGCTGTTTCCCGTACCGAAATCATCTATGGCAACCCTGATACCATTGGCAGTAACTCGCTCAAGGGCTGCCCGCCCCAAAGCGGTCAAGGACTGACGCTCTGTCACTTCAAAAACCAGCCGTTTAATATAGGGCGTCATGTCCAATTCCTGCATGATGCCCATAATGCGTCCTGTACCCAGGACAACAGGAGGGATATTGATGCTGACATAAAAATCGGGATACCGGTCAAAAAGCAGCACCACATCCTTTGATACGGCACATAGTATTTGACGCATAAGAGCGGTCAAAATATCGACGTCATTCTCAATTTCATCGATAAACGCGCCCGGAGAACTCATGGCTCCATCATTGCCGCGTATACGCGTCAGGGACTCAAAGCCGATAACCCTTCCGGTTTCCAGCTCAACGATCGGTTGATAGTATGCTATACACTGATTCTCTATAGTATCAATCAGGGATTGGTTCATACGTGTTCCCGCAGTGCGTACGTTGTTCCCCCCAGGCAAAAAGCCGCATGCTCTGTCCACGAGGCGTGGTCAGGGCGTCGGCTCTCTGGAGGCAGGAGAAAAGGGATCCCGGGGCGTACTGTTGTCAAGGGCTTGCCCGGTGGGCTCTGCATCTGTCCTGTCCACCGGTTGCGGCAGTTGCATACTCCCGGCAAAAGCTTCGTCTGCCTGGGTGCCCGCATTACCAACCCGCTTATCAGGATGCCGTTCATAATATTTTTCAAGGAATTCAATTGCATCAAGAAATTTGATATCAGGAGTACCAGGCCGAAAAAAATCTTCAATAGTCGGTTCTTTCTTCTCGGGCCCAAATATTCTGAAAAAAACAATACATCCGAGCAACACAACCAACAGCCATAAGGTCTGACGTGTAGTTCCCCACCATGTTCGCCGCTTCGGCGCGGCTGGTGGTACCTGCTCAGGTTGATCTCGGTGCCCGCTCCGGGAGTCGCTAGCAGCCATTTCAGGATCGAACTCCTGATCGGCATTAGGGCTGCTTTTCATTGCGTCATGTTGCGCATCATCCATCTCTGAGGGCGAATGAGCCTGCTTGAAGGATCCAAGCACCGTGCTAAAAGGAGCTAAGCGTTCTTCCTCAGCATCACCAAACCCTGCGTCAGATTGACCCGGGTATGCACCGGCAGAAACGCCCGCTTGCCCACCCTGCCCGGCAGGCATTTCAGGGGAAGCCTGAGCATCCTCGACCGGAGAAGCTTCCTCCTTGCCGCGGCTTTCATGCAAAATCGACTGAAAAGCATCATCGGACAAAACCTCGGAAATGTCTTTGCCATCAACACTGCCTGCTCCGGGAGGCTGCACATTAGCGGTATCATCAAGCGGAGTAATCTGTTGTTTAACTTTTTTAATAATATCATCGACCGCTATGCTGTCTGCGGCAGAATTCTCACGATCAAGAACCGCCCCGCACTCAACGCAACGGGTACTGTCGCCTGAATTGACAGTGCTTAGGCATACTGGACATTTACGTAGAATGGTCATCTTTGCTTACTCAAAACTCACAGGTTCACACCAACGCCCTAAAAGAAAACCGGCAGCGGACACACTCCGGTGCCGTTCAAGGATTACATTATGATAGAGAATTAAAAGACTGTCAATCATGACAGGTCAAATAAAATAGCACCGCGAACCGTACAAATACTGCGCCCCATCAGCAAACGCTCAGCCGGGTCAAGACCTCAGGCGACAGCAGACTTTCAAACCGTATGCCCACAAGACCGGTCTCAGTACTCTGAGACCACGCAATTGTGCCTTTGACAGTAATATGATCCAAACTCCCCGGCAGCGTTATTTCAAGCAACGCATCCATACCAAAAAAGACATCCTCTGAAACAGGAACTCGAATTGCAACGCCGCTGCGACTTACATCAACAAGTTCGCAATCCATAAAGCGCAGGCTACTCTTCTTAAAAAAGTACTGCACCATGGCGCTGGACTCAAAGCGCTCATGATCACGCCGGTCATTCCCGTTCAAACAAGGATCCATCTCAATGCTCATCTTTTCTGCTCCTCCGGGCATACATTAAACCGCTCTACAGTAATTTTGCACTTAACAGCCTTTAGCGCCGTTCGCTAAATTACTATTAGGCAAACAACCTATCAATCACATCCTGCGCAAGCGGAACATCAAATTTAATAGCGACAAAAAGCCTCTCGGCACGCTGAACCCGGTTAATCCTGCCGGTCACCGTCAGCTGATCAAGACTCCCGGTCACGCTTATTTCAAGCGACACGTCCATGCCGGCCACAATATCTTCTGAAGCGGGAACGCTAATCGTAATCGCAATACCGCTAGCACTGACATCGACCAGCTCGCAATCCATGTAGCGCGCACTACGCTTTTTAATAAAATACTGCACCATGGTATTGGCTTGAAAACGGTCATTAGCGCGGCGATCATTTTTATTGAAAAAACTATCCATCACCATACTCCTTTGTTTACATTGCCCGGGCAAAAATCCACCCGCCTGAAATAAACGTCCCCAGAGAACTGCCGATATTGGCCAGCACAACTACCAGCAGTACCTTGCATGCCGGATTGCTCCAAAAACCCCTGATGGTTGCGATTGACTGCGGCAAATTCTCCAGATCCTCAACGGTGGGTTTATGTACCCAGGCCTGCACCAGGCCTCCGACCCATCCAGCGGCTATCATCGGATTTAAACTGGTAATTGGCGCACCAACAAAACAGGAAAGAATTGTTACCGGATGCGCAAGCGCAACAGCAGCACCCAGTGCAGACAGAATCCCGTTTACCAGTATCCAAATATAAATCGACTCAACCGTATGGTCAACCCCTCCTGTATAAAAACCATACACGAGCACCCCTGCGATTGCAGCGGGAAGTGCCCATTTCAGAAACGAACCCAGCCGGGATCGGGACGGCAATTCAAAAAAAGGAGCCATGTCCTCATGACGGTCAAATCTTTGTATGATACCGGGCACATGCCCCGCGCCAACAACCGCAACAATTTTTTTGCCGGGGGCCGTATTGATATTATGGGCCAGCACCACATCGCGTTCATCAATCAGACGGCGTTTGATCCCCGGAAACGCGTCGGCAAACTCGCCCATAATACTTTCAAGCTGATCCCTGTTCTTCATCTCTTCAACAAGCTGCTCATCCAGCTTCTCAGAAACAAAAATCCCGGCAATCAGATGCACCATCATCTTAATTTTATTCCACAGAGACAATGCACCCCATACCCGCTTCAATGTTATATCAATAGCGCGGTCAGCCAGCACAAGCTCTGCACCGGAGCGTTCACACTGCTGTATGCCCTCCAGCATTTCAGCCCCGGGCTGAACGCCCAGCTGATCGCCGATACGCCGGTAAAAAGAACTCAACACAAGCTGCGCAAGCAAAAAAGCGGCCTTTTTTTCCTTGATAACCTTAAAAATGTTCATCTTCTGCCAGTTATCGCGCTGCACCATGGCACTGTAACGTGCAGGGCACAGTTCAACACAGACCGAATCAGGCCTGATTGCCGTAATCGTCTCCCGCACATCATCCACGCTTTGACGGGAAACATGCGCGGTTCCAATCAGGTACACGGTCCGCTCATCATCCAAAGCATGTACCCTCACACATTCCGGCAGTGTGAGTGCTGTGTCTTCCATAATCTTATCCTTATTACATTAGAAAATAATTTAAAAATTTTACCGTATAATTACTATTTTGTAAATACCCGAAAATGAAAAACAACAGACCGGGCAGTAGTTTTTCAAAAAAGCTGCCACACAAAAATGACGATCATGACAACCGTAATGAGTATCTTGCCGGCCGTGCCGGCCAGAAAACCGATAAGTGTTCCAAGTCCGACCCTGGCCGATGTCCGTATATCACGGCCCCGGGCAAGCTCGCATATACATGCACCCAGAAAAAGCCCGGCAATAGCGCCGGGTATGTTCGCAAGCAAAAAACCCGCAAGCGCGCCAAGGCATGCTCCGACCATGCCCCAGCGACTGGCACCGAAAGCGCGCGCACCAATTATCGAGGCAGAATAATCAAGCACCTGACTCACAGCAGTCAATGCCGCCAGCACGGCGAGCGTGCCCCAGGTAATAATCAAAAAATCACCATGCCAGGCATAGAGCAGCGCCCCGGCAAACACCAGAAGCGGACCAGGAATAATGGGGGCCACGGCCCCGACAAGACCAACCAGCATAAGCAGCACTGTAAGAATAATTACGAGGACATGCATCAACTGCTCCATTTCTATCTCCGGGACTTACGCCCGGAAGGCAGCGCCTGCAAAGGATCATCCGGCCAACTGTGTTTAGGGTAGCGTCCCCTGAGATCTTTTTTCACCGCATGGTAGCTGTTTTTCCAAAAACCCTCCAGGTCTGATGTAATCTGTACCGGCCGCATTGCCGGAGACAGCAAATGCAGAAGCACCCCGACCCGTCCATCCGCCACCCGGGGTGTATCGCGCAAACCAAACAGATCCTGTATGCGCGCAGCAAGCACCGGCGGCCCTTCCAATCGGTACTGCAGCCGAACACGCTTTCCATTAGGCAGCAGTATAGCACGAGGAGCCAGCGCATCAAGCACGGTTTGCCGCCCCGGAGGCAGCAAAGCGGCAAGGGCAGCCTGTAGATCTCGCGTATGAACCTGCGCCAGGCTGCGGACAGTACCCAGAAACGGTTCCAGCCAGTCCTCAAGGTGTGCAAACAGATAGGCCCCGGTAACATCGGGCCAGCTTTCTTGTCCAAACACATCACGCAAAAAAATAACACGAGCCTGCCACTGGCTCAGCTCATCGGTCCAGGGCAGCACTTCAATGCCAAGTTCCTGAATACCGGCCAGCAATTCGCGACGTACATGTCCAGGGTCGGGCTTTGCACAGGGCTCTCTGCGCAGCGCCAACCGTCCCAGGCCCTGGATTCGCTCAGCTGTAACGCTGCGCGATTGAGCATCCCAGCTCAGCCGCTCTTCAACACGTATATCCCCATCAAAATGGTGAAGGATCTGTTCACGTTCAAGCGGCGCAGCCAAAAAAATCCGTGACCGACGGGCAGCCCCGTCCAGCGTTGCCACCGCCAGGTATTCATGCGCGCCCAAACCGTCGGCTACAGGGAAAAAGGCTCCACGGCCACCGGAAAGCAGGTAGTCAAAACCGTTTTTTCTCTGCGCGATACGATCCGGATAGGCATAGGCCAGCAACACGCCGATACTATCAATCTCTTCCTCACCACGACTGCCGGCTCTAAGCTTTTTTTTCAAAAGCTTAGAGGTTCCCAGCACCCTGCGGCAGGCAGCCTCGTCCGCTTTACAGTCCCGCGCAGAATAGCAACCCGAAGCCGCAACACCGCGCAAGGCCTCCAGCCGAAGGCGAATATCAGCATCATAGGCGCCGGACGGAAAACACAGCACATCGCGCTCGCTTAAAAGCGCTGCCAGGTCACAGGCAAGCCCGCCCAGACCGAGCTGCTGGCCCCGACTGACCATGTAGGCCAAGCGCGGATGCAGGCCCATACCGGCCATCTGCCGCCCGCCGGCAGTCACATGTCCCCGGACATCAAGCGCACCAAGACGATGCAGCAGTTTGCGCGCACGCTTAAAGGCCCCGGCCGGAGGAGGCGTTATCCAGACAAGCTGCGCCGGATCTGCCGTGCCCCACAGCGCGATCTCCAGCGCACATGCGGCCAAATCGGCATTTTTTATTTCCGGTTCGTACTGTTCAGGCAGGGACCTGTCCTGATCGCGGGTCCACAACCGGTAACATACACCCGGCTCGCTGCGCCCGGCTCGCCCGCGCCGCTGGTCGGCGCCCGCGCGTGAAACCGGCAGAGTCTCCAGCCGGGTCATATCAGCGCCCGCATCATAGCGGGGAACGCGCATCAGGCCGCAATCAATGACCACGCGCACCCCTTCGATGGTCAGACTGGTCTCGGCGATTGACGTGGCCAGCACCACCTTGCGCATGCCCGGCGGCGCAGGCGCAATGGCCCGATCCTGCTCATCGCGCGAAAGATTGCCATAGAACGGAACCAACTGCGTATCAGCCGGCAGGCCCCCGGACAGCAGAGCAGCGGTTCGCCGAATTTCAGACGCACCTGGCAAAAACACAAGCAGGCTGCCCGATTCCGAGCGCAGCACGCTCAAAATATCCCGAGCTGCCTCCGGGACAAACGCCTTGCGCAGCGGAAGTTCACGGTAAAGGGTGATAACCGGGTAGGCGCGCCCTTCAGCCGTGAGCAGCATGGCCTGCAGAGTGCTCGCAAGCCCGGTCGTATCAAGCGTAGCCGACATCACAATCGTGCGCAGGTCAGGCCGCAAGGCCGTCTGCGCATCCAGCAGCAGGGCAAGCGCAATATCCGCCAGCAGCGAGCGCTCATGAAATTCATCGAAAATAACCAGACCGACGCCAGAAAGCTCAGGATCACTCTGCAGCATGCGTATCAACACGCCATCGGTAACCACTTCAATTCTTGTGTGGGGTCCTGCGCAGCTGTCAAGACGTGTGCGATAACCGGCCACACGGCCCAGTTTTTCACCCGACATGTCGGCCATGCGCCGCGCCGCAGCGCGGGCTGCAAGCCGACGCGGCTCGAGCATCAGTATCTTGCGGCCCTTCAACCAGGGCTCGTTCATAAGTGCAGGGGGAATAACCGTGGTTTTGCCGGCCCCGGGCGGAGCCTGAATGATAAGGCGTGTTTCGCGCCGCAGGGCGAATTTAATATCCGCGAGAATTGTGGTAATGGGTAGTGCCGCACTGTGCGTCATGGAACTTCAGTGCCGGGATGGCGTTGCTGCTTCGGGAATGCGAATTGTTTTTTCACTCCTGAGGCGCTGGCCCGCTGCTTCCGGGCAGCACCAGCAAATTAGACTTGTCTTTTTTGAAGCGCAATCCCTTATGCTGTGCCCCGATTTCTTCAATAGATAGCACAGTATAGATAGAAAGATGCAGGGTTTTCACATCCTCAAAGCGCCGTTTCATATCCTCTTCCTGAGGGTTAACCACAAGCGGGCTCTGATCAAAAACAAAATCAGACACTGCTATAAAGCTCAGTCCCAGAGTCGAATCAACCACCGTACCTGCCTTGACACTCACCTGCTTTTCACTGACAGGATCACGATAGGTGATGATAAAACAGGTGTCTTTTTTCTTGCTTACCATACAACCACCATAAAACGGGTAGATCCTGTGCGTGACAACCACTGCACAATTCGTTTACCCTTTTGTTTTTTTTCTAAAAAGCCTCAGCGACGGAAGCAGCGCTCCGGCGCGCCTAACATGCGCATCAACCAACACAGAAAGCCAGGCACGAGCACACTCACGCGCATCATCAGACAATGACTGTACGGTTGCGATATAATCGCCGTCTATATCTGCATGCTGCTCAAAAGCCGCGCAAAACGTCTGCCGCAAACCATCCAGCTCGCTGTCAGTGCATGGCTGCAGAAAAAAATCACACGCATGTTTGACGGCGGTATGCAGCTCACAGACGGCGCGCGCTCCGGTTTCACAGATACAGGCCGGGTGCCGCCCCGGCGGTATTTTTTCAACCAGAATCTGCAGCCGCTTAATGCGCTCTTGCTTGGCCATAAGCAGTTTTTCAAGCGCGCCTTCATAGACCAACATGCCAAACTCCTGCTGTTTAAAAAACAACCTTCGCACATGCCGGTACCAGTCCTCCAGCGCGCACAGATTGGCGAGGTAGGTAAAGTTATGACCGATGATCCGCGAGACGCCGACCGCCGCGTTATGGCTATAGTCCAGCACTGCGGCAGAAGGAGTATTGCTGATGACGAGTTTGTTTTCAACAAGAATATCTTTGCGCACTATCGATCCGGCCGCGACCGTAGTACCATAGCCGACCTGCAGCGGACCGACCATACCGCCCTGCCCCCCCAGAAAAATAGCTTTTTGATCCAGGAGCACCCCGCGCGGCACGTCACCAATCAGCGACGGCGTTGTCTTATTTCCGTCCGGCGTAAAATTAAAATGGATATAGGAACTGCCGACCTCACTGTGATCACTGCGGCTGGTTCCTCCGGCCATGAAACAGTCACAAAAATTTATCAGGCTGCCCAGGGTCACGAACGGAAACAAAATGGTTTGTTTCAGCCCGACACAATGCGCGCCGCCGGCCTGCTCCTCCAGAATACATGCCTCACGCACCTGCGCGCCCGGCCCCATATTTGATTTCTCCAGAAAAACAGACTTTAAAAACGAGCCTCCCTTCAGCTCAACCTGCGGCCCAATCTGGCAATTGTCAACCGTTACCGTTCCTTCGCGCCCGAGAATAACGCCGTTTGAGATCACGGTCTGCGCACCATACAGACGCGTGCCCGGATACAACACGACACCGGTCCCTGAAATGCTGTCGATACTCACCTCATCGCCAATATCCAAACTGAGCGGATTGGGAATGCTGACGCCCTTTTCGATCAAGGCCCTGATTTTTTGTTCCGCACGCGGTTTAAGTTCCACAATTCACATCCTTTTGCACGAGAGAGAAGCACGCATCTTTTGTACAACCACTTATGAAGGGAAGAACTATAATGCAGCTCTCCTGCTGTTGTCAAACCATAAATCAGACCATGCGGGCCTGCAATTACCTGCCAAAAACATGTTTGCATACACTAAGGCCTCTGCGGTACCTGCATATATTTATAAAAGCGTCTCTTGTCAACAACCTAAGATAGGATATTAAATTACCTTAAATAACAAATACTAACCAATAATCAGCTATTGCTATTGACAATAACCTGGCTCTAGTGTAGTGTTTTTCAGATGGAAACCACGTATGGATATCATGCGCGTAGCAAGTCAAAGCACGCACGAACTAAACAATTCATGCAGAATACTTTTAAAAATATTTCTTTATACGATTTGGTTACATTAATTACTGAATTAAGGAGGTAGTATGCAAGCAAAGAAATGGATGTGCCGGGGATTGATTTTGCTTATGCTGACAGGTCTTATGGCCGGACAGGCACTGGCAGCTGAAGAAGGAATCTATCATCTGGGTGAAGTCGTAGTCTCAGGAGCAGACAAAAGTGTCGAGAAGGTCGGCACGACCCACACCGTGACAGCCAAGCAGATTGAGCAGCGCGGCGCGCGAACCCTGAATGAAGCCATCAAGCTGGTACCGGGCGTTCAGGTGCGCGTCGGCGGAGACGGCACGCCCCGCATAGATATGCGCGGATTTCGCACCCGCCATATCACCCTGCTTCTCAATGGTACTCCCTTTAACGGCTCCAACGACGGCCAGTTTGATCCGGCCCTGATCTCTGTAGAAAATATTGCTGAAATCAAGGTCACCACCGGCGGCGGATCAACGCTCTACGGGCCGGGAGGCAATGCCGGTGTCATCAACATCATTACAAAAAAGGCAAAACAGGGTGCCGGCGGCTCTTTTGGAACCGAACTCGGCGAAGCCGGCACAACCCTGGTGCGCGGTACCGCCTCCTACGGCAGTGATAAGTGGGACGTTTTTGTCAGCGGCAGCAGCTATGATCAGGACCGTTATCTCCTCTCTCACGATTTTAAAGGCACCCCGGACCAGTCCGGCAACGCCCGGCGCAACAGCGACCGGGAGCGCAAAAACCTGTTTGTCAACATCGGATATGCACCAACCGATGTGACCCAGATGGGTCTGACCCTCAGCTACATGGAAGGCGAGCGCGGCAAACCGCCAGCCACCAATTCTGATAAAAACGATGATTACTCCAAAAGTTTAAAATTCGAACGGGAAGACTATGCCAAAAACCTCTCCACACAGTTTGCGCTCAGCCATGATTTTGAAGGGCCTCTAAGTTTTAAAGGCTGGGCCTATCTCAACACCCTGGAAGTGCGTGAAAATCGCTATGATGACGAAAACTATAATACTCAGGATGGGAAAAAAGCCAACCGTGTCAATTCCACGACCTACATTGCCGGAGCCAATACGCAATTGCGCTACGATACAGAAAAATATGGCGCTGCAACCCTGGGTCTGATGGTAGAAAATGACAAATGGCGAGACAACGGCTGGGACAACGATGGAAATTTCAGAGACAATGATGACTTCCAACTCTATTCAGTAAACATGGAGTACGAGGTGCAGCCCGTACAGGACGTTGACGTTGTACTAGGGTTCGGCCAGCACTGGCAGAACCGCGATGACGGATCAGAAAATGACTACAGCTATCTTATCGGCCTCAGCTACCAGTGGTTCGAACCCACCCGGCTTCATGTCTCACACTCGCGCAAGGTACGCTTTCCAAGCCTGCGGGATCTCTACGATCCAGAAAGCGGCAACACAAATCTCGATGCTGAGATGTCACGGCATTATGAAGCCGGCATTGAGCAGCAACTGCCAGCCAGCACCCTGCTTTTTGTCACCGGTTACCATGCCGTTATTGAGGGCTACATTGGAAAACCCGAGAATGATGACCAGGTCAAAAACTATGACAAATATCAATTCAACGGTGTAGAGATTGCTTTGGAAAACAGCTATATTGAACGTCTGTGGCTTCGCGCCAGTTACGAATACCTTGACAGCAAAAACAGGTCCCCCGAAGGCCACGGTGACAAAATGCAGCATCGTCCCGAACACCGCTTAGCCTTCGAAACAACATATGCGCTGCCCTGGTGGGGTCTGTCAGCCTACGGATCGACCTCGTGGGTAAAAGATTCTTATTATGACCCCCGAAAAAATGAAGATGTCAATGACCAAAAACGCCTGGAAAATTACGTGCTGACGGATTGCCGTATCAACAAGAAAACCTCCTTCAACAAAGGTGATCTGGATCTGTACGTTGGGGTCAACAACCTGTTCGATGAAGATTACGAACAGAGCTACGGTTTACCCCAGGCAGGACAGTACTTCTATGGAGGCGCCAACTGGACGTTCTAGCCCATGTCACATAACAGGCAGGAACCTGACAATAAAGACACACGGAGTTTACATGAAAGTCCTTATCTGTATTGACGACACCGACAACCTGGAATCACGGGGCACGGGCGAACTCGCCGAAAACCTGGCTGCCGAGATTCAGGGCCGCAAATGGGGGCACTGTGAGTTTGTCACCCGCCACCAACTACTGGTGCATCCCGATATACCCTATACCTCCCATAACAGCTCCATGTGCTTTGCCGCCGACATCGATGAACAAAATCTGCCGGCCCTGGTGGAGCGTGCTAAAGCCTTTCTCGTTGAAGAAAGCGCCCCGGGATCGGATCCGGGTCTGGCCATCGCCGTACTTGGACGCCTGTCCGATGAGACGGCGCTGATCGACTTCGGCCGACGGGCCAAACAAGTGGTGCTGAATAAACAGAATGCCTATGACCTGGCCGCTGCCCACAACATTCATCTCTCCGAACACGGCGGCACCGGGCATGGTGTGATTGGCGCCCTGGCCGGCATTGGCCTGCGCATGAGCGGCAATGACGGCCGCATCAAAGGATGGTTTGATATTCCAAACCAAGACGGCGTAGCCAAGGTTGCGGATATAGTGGACCGTTTCAAGCTGGGCGGTGTGCGCACCATGGGAGGCGAATTACTGAAAAAAGATGCTCTTGTAACGATAGGCAAAAAACCCAAAGCTGTCTTTCTGGAGGGGAAACCTTATCTTATGGTCTCCCCCGCAGATGAAACAGCTTCTATACGCTGGCAGACAAGTTCACGGCGTGAACTGAAACAATTCTAAGCAAAGAGACGCATATGTGGTTCCGCATTGAAGATAACCGCAAACTATTTCTCCATGGCCGGGAGGATTACACCGCAGCAGCGCACGCTGCAGAAGCCTGCCCTGCTTTTCGGGAAGACGTGGAGGAAGAATGGGTTACGGACGAGACCCGATCCTGTTACAACTGCTGGCTTCGGCGCTGGACCGCGGACTCGTTTCAATGCCAGGGAAACGTAGAATAGTAACCCCACACCTGTCGGCCGGAATGCTGCAGGCTCAATGAGGATTTCAACATCATCCTTTGGGAGTATTAATTAAATGGAAAACCTGTTTTCTTTTATGGACAAGGCCGGCCCGGTCGGATTTATAATCGTCGCGACCTCAGTTATAGCGCTTTGTATTGTGCTTGATCGTGTGTGGGCCTATCGTCATTTGCGCATCAAAGATCCGAAATCACTGCATCGTCTTTGCAAACGGGCTCTTGAGGGACATCTCGGCTCGGCTGCTGACGCCGCAAAGGGTGAAACCCACCCTCTGTTTACGGCCCTGATTGAGGTGCTCAGACGCCTGCGCGAAGCCCACAGGCCGGCAACGCGCGCAGAACTGGAAAAGACCATCATGCATGTCGGGGCCCGCGAAGTCCGGGAGCTGGAGCGTTTTTTACCGACCCTTTTCCTGATTAGCAATCTCGCACCGCTGCTGGGCATGTTCGGAACCGTTACCGGCATGATACAAGCATTCCAGACCATTCAACAGCTCGGCGGAAAGGTCAACGCCTCGGTTCTGGCCGGTGGTCTATGGGAAGCCATGCTGACCACAGCCCTGGGACTGAGCGTGGCCATACCGGCCATGATCGCCCATAACTTCCTACAGGGCAAGGTCCACCGGGCAGTAGCAGACATACAGGAAGAAGCCAGCACACTGCTGGATTCCCTAGAGGATGCCGGGTCACTCGGCAGCGCACCGGTAATGAGGGTTACGCCGCAAGTCAACAACATACACAGCAAACGGGAGCATGAATAATGGAGATCCCGGTTCGCACCCAGCATGCCTCTCTCAACCTGACCCCCCTGGTTGATATGGTTTTCCTGCTGCTAATGTTTTTTCTCCTGACTACTCAATTCATTGAAGAGGACGGTATCGGGGTGAAGCTGCCGACAGCAGCAAGTTCGATGGAAACGGAGCCGGATCAAGTAACGGTTATTCTCACGGCCCCGGGGGAAATGTATCTTGAAGGACAACGCCTGACAGAGATAGAACTGGCCCCGCGCCTGCGTGAATTAATGGGTCAGGATACGACCGTAATGCTGCGAGGTGATCGGGCTGTGCAATTACAACATGCGATCACCGTCATGGAACAGGCCAAACTAGCCGGTGCGGAACACATTGTAGTAGCCACCGAACAGGAGGTTCCGGCCCCATGAATGCGCGACGGGGCCTGGCTACGCTAAGCCTCTCCCTCCTGCTGCACGCACTGCTGGTCCTGGCATTGGGTAGTCTTCTAAGCTCACCTAACCGCGTTATTCAGCATATTGAAATAACTCTCGGGACAACTGCGGGGGCACCGCAGGCCACGGGTGAGTCCCCTGCACCGGCACCAACTCCGGCACCAGCACCAACACCCGAACCACCCCGGCCAAAACCGGTAACCAAACCCACACCGACACCGACACCCAAACCGATTGCCAAACCGGTTGAACGCCCGACACCACGTCCCATAGAACCCCAGACTGCCATTACCGCAGCCAAACCGACTGCCTCGGCAGCGTCTAAAACCCCTCAAACCAAATCAACAGCTGTCACTAGAGTAAGCGGGGTCACCGACGGCCTCAGTAAGACGGGCAGCAATACCAAGAGTCCTACCGCAGAAGAAAGCTCCAGCGGCACAGGGCAACAAACGAACCCCTCAGCCCTGCAGGCCTATTTGGCCGCGATCAGGGCACGCATTGCCGCTGCCAAGCGCTATCCCATGATGGCTGAGCGCCGCCGCATACAGGGCGAAGTGATAGTAAGTTTCCGGATCAACTACGATGGCCTCCTGCTAGACGCACCGAAGGTGACCGGAAGTTCCGGCTCCAGTTTGCTTGACGGAGCAGCTGTGCGGGCCGTCAAACGGGCGGCCCCCTTTCCCCATTTCCCCGGACCCATTGACGAGATGTTCACAGAGCCTCTGTCTGTTGAACTGGATTTTGTAATCCGATAGCTATGCATGAAAAATCTTACTTAGCATTACCAAACCCAATACTTTTCAAGACCCAGGAAGGTCCCTGTTTTAATTATGAATTGACTTTCAAGCCATAAATAACTAAACTTGCCCAAAATGAGCATCAGGCTCTAAAAAACTACCACCACGTATCTATATACATATACGCAAGGGAGACATCATGGCAGAAGCAGCAGAAACCCAAAAAAAAGTACCAAAGTTTGCAGGCATTACCATTTTGTCAGGCCTGTCCAAAACAAACTATTTCTTCTTTTTTTTCAATACCTTTATTTTGGGCATATTTTTAAGCGTTACCGCGGTCCTGCAGCCGGCCTTCATGAAGGATATCATTCAAATCGACCAGGACTTCGCCGGCACCATCATCAGTTTTCTGCAAAACATGAGCCAGATTGCGACCCTGCTCTTTGTTGCCTACCTCGGCGCCCTGTCAGATAAAATCGGCCGTAAAATAATGATACTGGCAAGCTTTATCTCTCTATTCATTGCCTTCTATCTCTTTAAATCATCAAATGAAATTGCTATCGGGTTGGGGATTAACCCCGAAACCGCTGCTACCATCTGCGCCTGGCTGAGTTTCGCACCGGACAAAGCCGCGGCCTTCACCTCGTTTGCTCCCGGACTGCTTGTCTCCTATGTGGCACGTTTCCTGGTCGGTATCGGCCTGATTCTCGGCTACCCGCAGCTCATCACCATGGTCGGCGACTATACCTCGCAAAACGACCGCGGCAAAGGCATGGGCTTAAACGGCATGACTGCCGGAGTTGCCTCGCTTATCATGTTCGGCATGTTCGGCTATATCATGAAAAAATACGGCGTTTTAACCGGTTTTAACACCTGCTTGGTATTGGCTGCCGTAGGTGCTGTGCTGACCGCTGTTTTCATGAAAGACCGCATGCCCAAAAAGCCTGCAAAAAAACAGGGTCTCAAGGACATTTTTCCCATCCTGAAAGAAAGCAAGGCCATGAAAGCCGCCTACTGGACGGCACTTGTAACCCGCGGCGACATTGTCGTGCTGGCCACCTACCTGGTAGTCTGGGGCGTTCTTGTTGGCCCGGAACACGGCTATGATTCCGCCAAGGCGACCCTTATGGCAACAATACCAATGATGGTCATGGGCGTAATATCAATGGTCGCGTTCCCCGTCCTCGGCGTCATGCTCGACAAAAAAGGCCGCATGCCGGTCGTCATATTCAGCGTCATCTGCGCAGGCATCAGCATGCTGCTCATCGCAGCTGCCCCGAGCCCCTTTCACTGGCTGTGTTTCGTAGCCGCGATTTTTGCCGGTATCGGAATGGCAGGATCGATTGCCGGAGCCAACACCCTTGCGATGGATGCTTCGCCCATAACCCTGCTGGGAGCGGTCATGGGCGGCCTGGGCACCATGCAGCCCATCGGCATCCTTGTTTTCCTTGGGGTGGGCGGAGTGCTGTTTGACTCTGTTGCTCCCGGTGCTGCATTCGCCCTCAAAGGCATTGCTAGCCTGCTGCTGGTTATCTGGCTCTTCTCTATACGCAAAGAAGTAACCCAGGAAATACAGGCGACCTTCAGCATGGACTGGGAAGAAGCCGCAAAAGCGGCCATGATGAAGATTCCCGGCGGCGTTCGCCAGGGCGCAATCGAAGGCACCGAGGCCTATGCTCAAGATCAGGGCGTTACTGTTATCACTGCTGAATTTTGTGCGGAACTCAAAAAAATGATGGCTGAGGCCGAAAAGGGCTAAGCTTCTCAGACATAGCAATAAAAAAAGGCCGCCATTTTTGGCGGCCTTTTTTTATTGTCTGGCATTGCTGACAACTGAATCTTATTTCTTTTTAGTAAAGCCTTACATATTCCCGGACCTTTTTGTCATGTCGGCGAAGGCCAACATCCAGATAATTTTAAAACCATATGGTCTGGATCCCGGTTTTCACCGGGGTGACGCTTTGTGAATATTTTTTAAGGCTGTTAAAAAATGTTCAGATGCAAGGCGCGCGAAGTCATAAGGAATGCGGCGTACTTTTGTGTACGCCGCAATGACGGATGACAAGCACAACGCCGCAGATGATCATTTTAGGGCAGCCTTTTTAAACAAGCAGGCCCCGCTCCCTTAACCGCTCAAGACAATCCGCAAGACCAAGCCCCTCAAACAATGTGCTCGTCTGCAACCCACTGCCCGGGTCCCAGCCGCGAATGGCATAATACTCATCCATCATGGATTCAAACCTGTCGCGCTCAAGCACTGCGCCCTTACGCGTGATAAGTTCACCGCCCGGGCCGGGCAGCATAAAATCAGGATTGAATATGCCGAGAAAGCCCGGTTCTTCCGTCATGGGCTCAGTAAAATAAAACTCATTGACCTGATCATCTTCCCTGCCGACACGGCCCTCAAGACCCTGAATAGCGCGCTGAAGATTAAAAACGCGCTCGCCGATTTTGTAATAATCTTCTTCGAAAACGTCCATGCCTGTAACGGCTGACAGCAGCCTGCTTTCAAGATCGGGGTCACCGACATGATCATCAGCGCCGTCAGCAGTAGTGAAGGGCAGGAGAAAGTCGCATGCTATCAGCGTCTCTTTTGCATACTGACGGTTCTGGATGATGGCCGCCACTGCTGCCTTGCCGTCATAGGTCGAAAAATCAACCGCGCGCTCATCGCCCCAGAAACGTTTGGCAATAGTGCGCATCTCATCAGTTCCGAAGGGAGACATGGCCCCGTCTGTTGCATACCACATGGTCCACTTCATGATTGGAAAAGCCATTTCATGCAGCTGGTTCATCGGGCTTGTTGCCTCTGTAGCATAGTAAACAGCATGCGGGATAAAGTAACGGGGATTATAGGCATCAGCGTTGAAACCACCGGGAGTCATGCGTCGCAGCACGAGCTCTTCCGCACCGTTACCAATAGCATGAGCTGCCCTGATCGTGCCCTGGGCAAGCAATGCTCCAATGCCCCTGCCCGCAAGCATCATATCAACCAGCTGCTCGAAAAACTGTAAGCTGCCGATCTGCGCAAGCGCAATGCCTGCCGAAGCATCATCAAGCACACCGTTTTTGGCACACATGTCAAGCAGGTACAAAAGATTGCCCACTTCCTGCGTGCACAGACCGAGCTTGTCACACAAAGACGTAGCCATGAATGGATCGGCAGTCGACTCACCGCCATGATGCTTCATATCCCAGAGATAATACAGGTACACGGACTGACAGTTCTTACGAAACTCTTCACGGCCCGACACATGTTTGTAAAGCCCGCGCGGGCAGCCTGCGGGGCAACCCGGACAGGAGGCGCGACGCACAAGGTCGATACCCTCAACATTGGGGTCCATCAGGTTCTTGCCTTTAAGAAGGTCCCGGATACGGCTGTTGACCGCGCGCAGATCATCGGGCCGGGCAATCTCTACTGCCCGCCCGCCGTCAGCCACAACAGCCTTAAGATTTTTCGATCCCATAACCGCACCGAAACCGCTGCCGCAGCATGAACCGATATCGCTCATAATGCCTGCTACCCGCACCAGCCGCTCGCCCGCGGGCCCGATGCAGGCAACACCTGCAGAGCCGCCATGCTCGGCGGCAAGGCGCTGCATTGAATCATCGGTTGCAAGCCCCCACAGGCCCTTGGCATCCCTGACTTCCGCCTTACCGTCATGAATGTAGAGGTAGACGGGCCCTGCGGCTTTGCCGGTCACAATAATACCGTCGAAGCCCGCGTTTTTAAGCTTTATGCCAAAACTTCCACCGATATTACCAAGGCCGAACTGGTCCGGGAACTGCAGCGGTGACTTGCCGGCCACAATCCAGCGACTGCAGGCAATGGCACCGCTGCCCGCAAGCGGACCGGTCATAAGAAAAAGAGGGCTATCGGGATGCAGAGCATCGGTGTTCTCGCTCACCTCATCCCAATAGAGCTTTGTAGTAATACCCCTACCGCCGATAAAACGTTCGATATAGGGTTCAATCGATTGGGTCGACACTTCATTTGTTGTCAGATTAATGCGCAGGAGCGTGCCCGTCCATCCGTAAATATGTGCCATGGTATTCCCTTCATGGTTGGCAGTGTAGGGTTCGTTAGAATGCAAAGAAGATATAGCGTTTATCTGCGGATTGTCAAGCGTTGGCGCGAAGACAGCAATCGCGGATGCCTGCGCGTCGCCGAGGTAAAGGGCACGGATTTATTTTTGGTTAGCGGGAATGGCTATCGGAATCGATCTCTGAAGCGGAAGAAAAACTCATTCTACAGACCACTCGAAAAAATCAAATGACCGGCGGCAACAGATTTGTGGATACGATCAGTGTAATAAAACTGTCAGCCTTTTCCCTACTTGTCCCTTAAAAATACCTGAAAATCCGGCAATACATCAACAGCCATAGCCCCTCCCCATATTATATAGACATCTATATAACCACGGTATTACCAACAAAGGGGGTGTCAGATATTCTGTGTAAATGGCCATTCTGTTAATTATCATGAGGGCATGCGGTCGTCATACAATACAGCGAACTGGTCAGGGCCGCGCCCCAGTTTCTGACTGGCATTGTACGCTTTTTCACAATGTTTTTTAAGGACAAATAAAGCAGCTTCACAGCGGCCTCGTCATTTGAGAACGAGGCCCTGTTTTTTATGGTCTTCTTCAAAATGCTATTCAGCGACTCGATGGCGTTGGTGGTATAGATAATTCTCCGAATTTCTGCCGGATAAGCAAAAAAAGGGATCAACCTCGGCCAGTTGGCCCGCCAGGATTTGGAGATGTCAGGTACCTGTCATCCCATTTCTCCCCGAACCCATCCAAGCGCATTGAAGCTTCATCCTCGGTAGCTGCTTGATAAGTGGCCTTGAGGTCAGCAGCGACGTTTTTACGGTCTTTCCACAATACAAAACGCAGTGAATTTCTGACCATGTAAACGATACAGAGCTGAACCTCAGTTTTGGGGAACAAAACCTCTATGGCCTCGGGGAAGCCCTTTAAACCATCAACGCAGGCGATATAGACTTCCTACACCCCTCGGTTCTTCATTTCCGTCATAACCTTCATACAGAACTTGGCCCCTTCAATCTGCACAAGCCAGATACCCAGAACGTCCTTGAGGCCCTCTAGCGTTATACCTACGGCCAAATAAAAACTTTTGTTATGACACGGCCCTCGCTGCGGACCTTTACAATTGTGGCATCCAGATACATGATGGGGTAGATTTCTTCCAGCGGCCGATTCTGCCATTCCTAGACCTCATTAATAACAGAGTCAGTGACGGTAGAGACTCTAAACCGGACAGTTCATGTGCTACAAGACCGGACAAATTATAAACTCCCAACACACCAACAGCCTTTTATTGACACAAAAGAACTCTTTCCGTATACTTAATAAAACTCAATAAATATCCTTTTATAAGCAACCATTAACAACGGTGAAATTCGATGAGATTTCTGCTGATCAACCCTCCCAACATACGATTCGGAAATGATGTTGACAAGGCAGTCTTGCCCCTTGGCCTGGCCTACCTTGCTGCAGTACTGCTTGAGAACGGCCATGAGGTAAAAATAACCGATATGGTCATAGAAGACATTAAAAACAGCTTTGCTTTTAAAAAACATACCTATTACGGAATGGGTCTTGACGGGATCAAAAACAAAATCTCCGCCTACAAGCCGGATGCAGTGGGTGTTTCATGTCTGTTTGCAGCATCTTGCGATATGGCCTTAGAAATATGCAAAACAGCAAAAGAGTGTCGGGTCCAATATACTCTAATCGGCGGACCCATGCCTTCGGCCTCCCCTGAAATGTTTATTGAAAAATCTTTTATTGACTTTGTTTTTATCGGTGAAAGTGAAAAAAGCCTTGCAGACTTTGCAGCCATTGCGGACAACACAGGCAATCATGATTTCAGAAATGTTGACGGAATCGTTTATCGGGATTCAAATAACAACATTATCAAACAGCCGAAAACAAACTTCATTGAAGACCTCAACAGCATTCCTTTTCCGGCCCGTCATTTACTGCCCGTGGAAAAATATTTTGAAGTGTCCTCTCCCCAGGGAGGTTTCTATAAAAGCAGAAGAAATACACCGATCGTTACCTCCAGGGGCTGTCCGGCTAAATGTTATTTCTGCGCCTCAACAAACATCTGGGGAAACCGGTACCGATACCGCTCTGCTGAAAACATCATTGATGAGCTGAAACAGTTGCAGCAGGAATACAATATCGAGGAATTTCAGGTTCAGGATGATAATTTCACCATGAATAAAAAAAGGACCTTATCTGTTTGCCAGATGCTTAAAGATCTTAATCTCTACTGGTCAATGCCGAACGGTGTCGCCCTGTGGGCGCTGGATGAAGAACGGATAAAAGCCATGAGCGAAGCCGGCTGCTATTATGTTATTGCCGCGATCGAAAGCGGCAACCAGCGCGTGCTAAACGATGTCGTCCGAAAGCCCCTTAACCTGACAAAAGGTATTGAAATCTGCAAAACCATAAAGCGCTATAATATTAAACTCGCAGGTTTTTTTATCATTGGATTCCCCGATGAAAAGATCGAAGAGATAAAAGACACCTTCGATTATGCCTTAAAATGCGACCTTGATCTTGCTTCTTTCAGCTTTGCAACCCCGCTCCCGTCAACAGATCTCTGGAAGCAGGCCGAAAAAGAAAATCTCTTTGTGGACGGATTCGATCTGGCCAACGCAACCTACGAACGTCCATCATTAACATCCAGTAACTGGTCCCTTGAAGAACTGCAGAGCTGTGTAAATTCTTTGAGCAGGAAGTTTTATTTTAAGACCTTTATACGGCATCCCGGAGTTATCCTTTTTCGCATTTTTGACACACTGCGGAGAGACCCTGTAAAGCTAATCCGGATTTTTGCTTCCCGTTTTTTTGGGATATAGCTGTTTCAATAATGAACCAGACTATCCCAGCTCTTGGAACATCATTCTCATCATTTGATATTCTTCTAGAAACATAAGAAGTAAGAACAAAGGGTTAGTCTGCGCCTGCAATATAGAGAGCTATACTTTAAAGGATTGTCTGACTTCCATCTTTGTCTATCAATTCAATTCGAATCCGATACGTTCCTTTTTGAACCCCGAAACAATCCGACAGATCAATTCTTCGCCATTCCATGCCATTATAATACTCGCTTATAGTTTCAGCACTGCTTAACACGGTTTTTCTTTCAAACCGATTATCTCCAGAATAAGGCATTATTTTAGCCAGGGAAGTATCCTGATTGCTTCTGGGAAAACAGGGGCCTTCAAAAATGTTTTTATCTGAACCGGAGAAGTAATCACCAAATATTGTAACATGATTTTTACGACCATTACTGGTTTCATCCAGCCCGCACTCTATAACTGCTTTGTTTTCGTAGCTAATCAATTCTAAGGGCAGGTCAATCTCATACCATTGCCGAAAGTCCTCCGGATTCAATTTAAAGGAATCAAAGAAAAACCGTTTAAAGATTCCCAAAAATTTGTGATCAAATTTGTGCTCCTTTACCTTAACCCCTCCCTTGAAGAACTTAACTTCTTGCCCATTTACATTTATGATAAAATTATAATCCCGTTCTTCACCGGGAAACATATCAATCATCAACGTCGCCTGTTTATACTTTTGAATATCAAAATCATCCGACAGCACAATTGTCTGTTTGATTTTTTGATTGCCGGTTCTTAGGCCTACCTCCCACTCATGCCACGTCTTGCTACTCAGGGCATCATTACTGTAAAACAAAAGCAAAACAGCCGCTGGAAAAGCTACCAAACAAAAATTTGTTCTTACATTTTTACGGTTATTAATAATGAAGCAGTAAAAAATCCAGGCTAAAACAATAATAAGTAAATTAACCGCTATTATCTGTGCATAACGACAGGTATCGATTAACACACCGGAAAACAATGATAGCATGCCGGGTATTCCATAATTATAAACTGCTATTGCCGCAAGCACAGCTAAAATAGCCGAAAGGGTTTTAGTGCGTAAGTTTACCGTTGTGGACACGGATTCTCTAAGCAAGGTAAGCGTATAAGCCGCCAGAATAATGATAAACGGCATGGAGGGTATCGCATATCGCGGAATACCAAGAATGGGAATATAGACAACGGTACAGTAGAAAAACAATGCATAAAAAAACCAGGTTGAGCGCCAGGCCAAAAAAGATAATACCATTCCGCACAGACCAAGAAGGAGCAAGATTCGGTGAAACCCTAACTGCAGCAGAACCGTCCTAGAGTGCCATCTTTCCGGATAGGTCGCCACATAAAACCACATCCTGTGAATCCTTTTTATCAGCTGTGAAACCATGCCGATCGGGTCCTTCAAAATCAGCATCATTCCTGCATTCATATAAACCTCTGACGGGAGGTCTGTATATTTAAAATTATCCGTTAAGGACAGTCCCTTTTTCTGTGCAGATTGCTGCAGTTCAGGTGACAGAGAAGGCGCAAAAGTATCAGTAACCCATCCATCGCGGTAAAGTGTTTCATAAAACAGCCAGGCCGAAGGCGGCCCGTTTAGGATCATGCTTCCGGTTACCCGGTAAGTAAATGCGCCGTATAAAATAAACACGCATAGGGCACCGGTAAGAAAAGAATAAAAGAAATTCATAAACTGTTTCTTATATTGTCTCCATAACACTAAAAAAATAATTGCTGAAATTAGAAAAAAGAACAGTATAAAACCCGACCGATAAAAGGATAAAAAAACAACAAGCATCCCGATAATAAAATACAGAAAGACTTTTTTTTGTGAAATTGCACAGTGGATAAGAAGCGCCAACAAGACAAGAAGAAAAAGAGTCGTTGTCTCCTGATAAAGCATAGTGGAGTAATATATAAACCCCGGATAAACCGAAGCAAGCAGCGCTGATAGTAAGGCTGTTTTTCGATTAAAAATTCCGGTGGCTAAAAAGTAAACAAGAATACAGGTAATGCTATCAATCAATGCCTGAAAAAGCCTTACATAGCCGGTCCTTACACCTGCAATTTTATAGACAGATGCTATGAAAAGGGGATACCCAAACCCTCTGGATGCGGACAGATCAAGAAACTTGTCTTTATCTTCCAGGGGCTCACCTATTAAGGCCTTGCCTATGTTTAAAGCAATATAGTTATATTCGCAATCGTCATCACTGAGAAGTTTTTTAGGAAGATAAGCAAGTGCATATAGCCTCACGAGCAAAGCGAGCAGCAAGATACCACACAGTAAAAAAATTTCCTTTTTTTTCATGCCGGTCATTTTATTTTAAGGAAAAAATTTTTTCTTTTTAAAAATTTCAGATTTATTAAAAAAAACTTTGCAGTCCAGCATTTTATAGTTATCCAATCATCCATTAAAAACAAAATAAAATACTAGCATTTAAGGAAAAACACTAAAAGGGTTTTCTGTTGACATGCAAATACTCACAAAGTACAATTATTTGAATAATAATTCTTCTTATACGAAAAAGCAAACAACATTGCACGAATCGAAATAAGCATTGCTGTAGCAAACCTAAAAGAAGGGGAATATGCCAAGACCCGTTCATATCGGCTGATTAAAAACACCACCTCAAATGCTGCAGGACAATGCAAAAATGAATATCAATAGCTTGATTTATAAAAAACAATAACTCCGGGAAACAATTAGATAAATGACAAAAAACATAGTTATCATTGGCGCAGGTATTGCGGGTCTGACTCTCGCCAGTCAATTAGCAGAGCAAGGCATAAGCACAGTTATTGTTGAGTGTGAAGATCATGTTGGCGGACTGGCTTACAGCTATAAATATAACAACGGTGCAATATTTGATATCGGGCCCCACCGTTTTCACACTGATGACGATAAAGTACAGCAGTTTATAGAAAAAACACTTGCCGACAATGTAATCACAATTGACCGCAACAGTCAGCTGTTCCTTTTCGGTAAATACCTTCCCTGGCCGATCACTTTAAAAAACGTTTTATCATTACCTCCCTCAATGCTTATCAAAGCAAGCGTTGATCTGATCTTTCCCAAAAAAGCGAAAAACGAATCCTTCCGGGATTATATTATAGAAAAATACGGCAACACATTATATGAAGTTTTTTTCAGGCCCTATTCGGAAAAATTTTTAGACTATACCTGCTCCAACCTGCATCGCGACTGGGCAGAAGCCGGCATCAACCGTGCTACCATTGACAATCAGGTTCAAACCAACTCTCTGACCTCACTGATTAAATCCGTTATTTTTTCTAAAAACCCTGACACAAAGTTCCTTTATCCCAAAACCGGCGGCATAGGCGCTTTTTGTGAAAAACTTACAGACAAAGTCATTCAGAACGGTGGTCGGATTCTTCTGAACACCCGGGTTGATAGACTTGCAACAAAAAATGGCGGTATTACGTCCGTCATAACAAATCAGGGCGAAGAAATTCCCGCAGACTATGTCTTCTGGTCCGGATCTCTGCAGGACCTGCATACTGTTGGAAAAATGCCTGAAAGTGTGCCGCAAATGCATTATATTTCAACAATACTATTTAACTATCTTGTTTCCGATCAAATACCCCAAGGATTCCAATGGTGTTATTTTGGGGATGCAGACATGGAAGTCGATCGTATTTCAGTCCCCAGAAACTTCAATCCCGATACTGTCCCAAAAGGAAAGGAAGCACTTTGTATTGAAATAACATGTGAAGAGAGCTCCCCTTTCTGGCAAGACCCCTCACGGGCAGACTGCAAGATCGAAACTTTCATGCTCCATGCCAATCTGATCGACTCCCTTGACTGCATTGAAGATGTACACATTGAAAAGGTTCGACGGACTTATCCCCTGTATACCCTGAATTACCCTCGCAAATTAAGAGCTACTTTTGAATGGGTTGAAGCAGAGTGGAAAAACCTTTCTCTGTTGGGGAGAACAGGGCGTTTCTGGTACAACAACATGGATCATTCAATAGCAGCTTCCTTACAGACAGCTGAACGTTTTATCGAAGATTACCAAAAAGGCACTCTGCGAAAAAACACACGCTACTCGATCGAAGACCGTTATTTCGGGGATGACTCCCATTGAGTTCAAACGATCACCATTACAAACAAGTGGTTCGAAAACAGAGCAAAACCAAATTTGCCAGCTGCGGTTTCGATGATCGGTTTGACCCATTCACACTCAATAAAAATAAAAAAATCTGCAGAATTTATGGGAACCTGTTTGAAAACTTTCTTGCGGACATTCCCTGTGAAAAAATACTGGACCTCGGTTGCGGAACAGGCATTTACTTTGATTTACTGAGTAAGTATGCTGGTCAGGTCGAAGCCCTTGATAGCTCAGAAGATATGATACGTATCGCCCGGAAATATTGTGAAAAGTCCAATCTCCTAAATATACACCCCCATACCGGCTCTGCCGAATTACTCGAATATCAAGATGAAAATTTTGATACAGTTATCGCTTTTGACCTGCTGCACCATGTTCCCAGTGTAGATACAGTTATCAATGAAGTCTACCGCGTATTAAAACCCGGCGGACATTTCCTTGTTTTTGAACCAAACATATGTAATCCCCTTATGTTTTTTGCCCATGCAATACCTGCCGAAGAAAGACTTGCTCTTAAAAGAAACAGGCCGTCTGTATTGAAATCTTTATTGGAACGCAAATTTGAATCAATCCGCTGGCAGGGTATCTGCGAATTAATAACACTGAGTTCAGGAATAAAGAAACTTATTCTTGATAGTTATCTTTCTCTTAACCGTTTAATTAGTATTCAAAAAATTTATCCCCGGCAGGCCTGGCTGGGGAAAAAAATCTGAGGACAACTTCCTCAGAATCAATAATATAACGAAAGTTGCTTGATTCTCTCCATCTTCGGAAATCAGAGCCGAATCGGGATCAGAACAATCGCTGCACAGTTAAAAGCAAGCGGGGTTTCTACCCTTCAAAAAAGTTTTTATTCTGCAGGTTCCGTTCTCCACATAAACTATTACGGTAATTCTTTAGGCAGCTTTCCTGATAGGGCGTTCACCCTTTTGTATTGTTGATGTCTTGTCCAGGAGAAACAGTTGATATTAGCTGGTACTTCCCGGAGAGCGTGTTGTTTAAGCAAAACGGATTATCACTTATAGAATTTTTCTATTTCATGAACAACAGTATGCACCTGATCTTCTGTCATATCATAGTAAAGGGGCAAGCGAAGAACCCGTTCGCTCAGGTCTTCGGTAATGGAAAGTTTACCGGCTGTCCGCCCATATTTTTTGCCGGCAGGTGATGTATGAAGGGGAACATAGTGAAATGCAGCCTCAATGCCACTCTTTTTCAAGTGATCGATCAGCTGTGTCCGTTCTTCTAAATCTTTGGCAATAATATAGAAAAGGTGACCATTGTTGGTCAAGTGCTCTGAATCTTTTTTTGCAATTCGAAGGTTACCGCTGTCTTCCATCGGTTTTAGCAACTGATAATAAAGCAGATAGGTGTCACAGCGCTTGGATATGATTTTATTTGAATTTTCTAGCTGAGCATACAAAAAAGCAGCAGTTAATTCGCTAGGCAGATAGGATGAACCCATATCCACCCAGGAATATTTGTCAATTTCCCCGCGAAAAAACATTTTTCGGTTGGTGCCTTTTTCTCTTATAATTTCTGCCCGTTCAATGAAATTTTTATTGTTGATGAGCAGTGCACCTCCCTCTCCGCTAATAATGTTTTTTGTTTCATGGAAACTTATGGTGCCAAAGTCTCCGATGGTGCCAAGGTATCTATTTTTATAAGTGGATAAAAGTGCCTGGGCAGCGTCTTCTATCACAACCAGACTATGCTTTTCAGCTATTTTTATGATCTTGTCCATCTCACAGGCAACGCCGGCATAATGAACAGCAACAATGGCTTTTGTTCTTTCGGTTATAGCGTCTTCGATCAGTTTTTCATCGATGTTCAGGGTGTCAGGCCGAATATCTACAAATACCGGAATGCCTCCGCGCAGAACAAAAGCATTTGCAGTGGAAACAAAGGTGTATGAGGGCATAATGATTTCATCACCGGGCAGGATCCTGCAAAGAATGGCGCACATTTCCAGGGCAGCTGTGCATGAATGGGTTAATAGCGTTTTAGAACAGTGCAGATTTATTTCAAGCCATTCCTGGCTTTTTCGGGTAAAATCACCGTCACCGGCCAGCCAGTTGTTTTCTATTACTGCTTCAGATATATAGTCCAGCTCTTTCCCGCTGATCAAAGGTTTGTTAAAAGGAATTTTCATATCAACCTTAGGTTTTTTACGTACCTGATTTTCAAAATAATATTTTCAAGATCTCAGGAAGCGTTCGTAAAGAAAAAGTGAAGATTTCGGGTTCGTTCATGTGCAGATATTCCGGAGCATTTGCTTTGTTAGGGTTTGATTTACCGGAAGGATCTGCTGAATATCCCGGCACTCTGCATACACCAGATTAAACCACTTTACAGTATGCGGAAATATTGTCAAATGCTTAAAAAATCTGTATCAACTTGTGTTTTCTTTCTGTACAGGGAACTTAGAATTAAATTCGCTATGTGTTTATAGCCTTTCAATTGATGCAAAAAATCAAACAAATTAATTATGATAAAAAATTATTTTTTGATGGAACAAGTATAGATAAAGCAATTTTTTGTGTCAATAAAAAGGCTATCACAAAAGGCGGTATAGAAAGAGGATCCGGACTGCTTTATGTTTAAACATTTGCTGTATTGTCTTGCAGATATTTTTTTCCTTAAAAAACCATAGGATATTTTATTACATGTTTTGTGCTTGGTTAAATTATTGACACAAAAAGTGGTTTTTTCAATACTTAAGCTCTGAAAAAGTTATACTAGTCTAAAAAAGTTTTTCTTCAATTGATAACCTTACATCTTCGCTGAATTCAAGTCAAAAGTGTATAACCCAAGATTGTTTGACATTAATCCCAGTAAGTTCTTCAAATACCTCGTAAGGAGTTTTGAAATTTAGTGCGTATATAATTCACAGCCTTTTTGAGTGGGGTTGTTATCACATATTGTTTGACGGGTTTATGAAAAACTATTTGACAACTACTAGTACTTTATATACCTTGTTAACAACTAAACATAATTACAACATGAGATAAATAGAAATGAAAAATAAGTTTTTAATTATTTTACTTACTCTTTATTTTGTTTCTTTGACTAGCCTTGCACACGCATACCTTGACCCCGGAACCGGGAGTATGATGTTGCAGATCCTTGCCGCAAGCCTGATCGGCGGTCTATTCGCTTTAAAAGGTTACTGGTCTAGGATAAAAGTTTTTTTTGCAAACATACTTTTTAAAAAGAAACAATAATTATACCCTCGTTATTGCGTTCAAATATTATACATAATTACCTTACTCCTTAAAACTCTGAAAGTTAGTGGGCTATGAGTCTATCAAACATTCCAGGATCCTTTCGTGACCCCAACGGATTTCTTTTCCATCGCGATAGTCAACTCTTCAGACAAATTAATACCGAATACCAGTCTGAGTATGAACTTCTAATGCATAGCGGTTTGTATGAGGAGCTCTGCAGTCAAAAGATGTTGGTACCTCACAAAGAAGTATCGCAGGATCTAGCACTGAACAATAAAGCATATAAAGTTATACAACCTATTCAATTGCCTTTTATCTCTTACCCCTACGAATGGTCTTTCAGTCAACTCAAAGATGCTGCGTTGCTTACCCTGTCAATTCAGCAAATGGCTCTGGAAAAAGATATGGTGCTTAAGGATGCCAGTGCGTACAATGTCCAGTTTTTCCAGGGCTGCCCTATTTTTATTGATACGCTCTCTTTTGAACGCTATGAGGAAGGAACCACATGGTGTGCATACCGTCAGTTTTGTCAACATTTCCTGGCGCCTCTTGCTTTAATGAGCCGTACACATATTAGCTTGAACCAATTGTTGCGTATTTATATAGACGGCATTCCTCTTGACATTGCAAGTTCATTGCTGCCAAAATCCAGCAAACTTAATTTTTCCTTAGGTCTGCATATTCATCTGCATGCCAAAAGTCAAAAAAAATATGCTCATGCCGCCATTAAACAAGATGGCAAAAAACAAAAAAACTTCACCAGGAGATCTTTTTTTGCTTTGATTGACAGCCTAAAATCATTTGTTGAAAAGCTCATCTGGAAGCCCGGCGGCACCGAATGGTACAATTATTACGAAAACAATAATAACTATGGCGAAGCAGGCCTTGAAGAAAAAGAGCGGGTGCTTTTGCGACTAATGAAACACATTTCTCCGAAAACTGTTTGGGATCTAGGTGGTAATACCGGGCGCTTCAGCCGAATCGCAGTCGATGCGGGAGCCACAAACGTGATTTCCTGGGATATCGACCCCGCTTGTGTCGAAAGCAACTACAAAATGATGGTGAAGAATCAGGAATCTGCTTTATTGCCTTTACTTCTTGATCTGACTAATCCAAGTCCAGGAATCGGTTGGGATAATAAAGAACGTTCATCTTTCGGTGAGCGCGGCCCCGCTGACGCTGTCCTTGCACTCGGCTTGATTCATCATTTAGCAATCGCAAACAATGTTCCGTTGTCAAAAATTGCCGATTTTTTTTATAAGCTGAGTCCCTGGCTAATCATTGAGTTTGTTCCCAAAGAAGATTCACAAGTTCAAAAACTTCTTGCAACTCGAAAAGATATTTTTCCAACGTATACTAATTCTGGTTTCAAAAAAGCATTTGAAAAACAATTTATTATTGATGAAACTATTGAAATCCCCAACACTAAACGAACCTTGTATTGTATGAAACGCCGAGACAGTAACTGTGTCAACAACTCAAATTAAGATGCCCGGACATCCTTCCCTACAGGTCTTTATCGTTCCCCAAATGCAAATCAAGTCTTAACCTGATAATTTTCAGACTCGCAGGAGCTATTATTTTGCGAGTATTCTTTAATCATGGTTATATTTCTCAAAAAAAGGTAGTACTGCGAAAGCACCCACGCGAACCGCAGACTAGTAATCTCTAACCAAATGTAAAATTAATCTTAACATAATCAATTACGAGACACTGGTGATATACTTTCTATAAAAATAACAAAATGAAATAATTATTTAATACAGTCATTATTAAAATCAGACATTAAATCCAGAGTATTGGATTTTCCTATCAAATAATGCTTATTTGGCAATATCGGTAATTCGGTATTAAAAACATAATTGAAAACATATCTGAAAGTGTTTACATTAGAAGCGTCGGGCGGTATCTCCTGTTGCCGTCCATTCGGTAAATAAATTGCTGAAAGATTATAAAATTTAACTGAAAGAGCAGCTTCAAAATACCTAGTCATATATTTGGGGCTGTGATCAGATTGTATAATAATCACAGGCTCCTTCTCTGAATTTTTCAATATGGTTTCTATGATCTGTAAAATACGATTATTTAAATATGTTAATTGGCCATAAAAGTTTTTTTTCAAAGCTATGTCCTTTTTGTCTTTATTACTACCGGGCTCTTTCAGGACAAACATATTATTAAAGTTCTGAGACCAGTTTATCGGGTCGTCACCATTTACATCAAAAATAATCGGGAGATGAGGGCATGTTATGTGCGCATAAATAAAATTTGAGCCTTCGAGTTTGAAAAACGCAGGAAGGGAATCCAAAATAAATAATTGTCTAAGTCTGTGCCTATAAATTCCAAATTTTAAAAGGTCATAAACGGCCAAAAATGGTGTTGACTTTAGTAATAAATCGTCAAAACTATTGATACCACTTTTGTTTTTAAGAACAGATGTTATATAAGGAGAATTTTCGAGATCTATTAAATGAAATTTTTGTTTAAAAGCATAGGTTTTATATCCATTACCATACAGTATCCTTAAAACATTGACGTGTTTCAAACCTCTTAGTTTGTTGTCAATATCATATTCACTCCGACTACTAAAGAGCTTATCGATATATTCTATCTCTAAGGTAGAGCGAACTGAGTACCTAGTAGTATCATAATTTGATTGACTCTTCTCTATAACATTAAAGCCTAAATCTTCAAGTTTTCCTAAAAAAGGACTATTATCATAGTTGTAATATTTATTTAATATATCTGCTCTGGGATACGCATCCAAAATTATATAATATATGTCTGGTTTGGGATCTTTTGCTTTTAAGCTAATATCAATATGAGAGGAATTATCTTCCTGAAAGCTGCCTTTATGAATTTTATTTTCGTATCCCAATATGTTTAATATCATCATACTGACTAGCAATAGTGAAGTTATATTAAAACAAATTGTACTGTTTATAAAATCTCCATGCATTCTCCTGAAACAATATATACCTATAAGCGCTACTATTAAATATAAAGGTGCAATAAAGCTGCTAGCCCCAATTCTGAAACCAGCAACGGTCAGTTGCCCCCACCCCCAGTTAAAAAAGAGAAGCGCAATATGTCCGTATGTGAAAAAAAGAATTAAAAATAATGATGTAATAATCCCTGACTTGTTGATATGTTTATAAATACGAAATATAAGAGTGAATAACAGGATAGAAAAAACACCAGAAAGAATACAAGGTATAAGAAATATGCCTCTGGGTAATTCATTAATATTATTGAAATATAAAAATAGGACTGGATAAATAGTAATGAGTAGTACATGTAAAGGAATTCGGAATATTCGTTTTATAAGTTGCACAAGCAATCCCTCTGGTTGAGTCTGCAGTGAACAGTATACATTGGTCTCTATTTACATCAAATATACTGCTAATATATCTTAACGACTAGATAAATAAAGATATAAATATAAAATTATACTATTAGCCTTAATATGTCAACGATAGTTGCATTATATAGTTTTACTGACCTATTTAATATTTTTAATAAGAACTTGTTTTGCAGCAAAAAAAGTATTGGTTTGATAAACTTGTATGTCAACAGAAAAGGCAACGCAATTAAATCATTATGTTCTTTCTTTTTTTATGTTCAAATATTTTAGTGTTTTGCACGGCATCACTTTGTTAACACAGCATAAAGAGAGCTCCCAAAGGGAAGCTTTATCCGTTGAGTCAGCCAGGCTTCAAGCCTGAACACAAAAATCAGAAACCTGTTTACAGTTTTTGGTGGAAGGCTTTCCGTATCTGTTTCCAGTTTTGTATTAGAACTAAAAAGTTTCTTTGTTATCCTCACTGGAGCTAAAGCAAAAAAAGAACTAAAAAAGAAGTAGCCAACCCTCTCAACTTTCAGTCCGGCCTCTTCAATGTCCTGCAGAAAAAATCTTTTCTCAAACTTTCTGAAGTGACATAGCGCTTCATCGTGCTGGCTCCAAAGCATTCGAAAAGCAGGAACAACAATGATTGCTTTTCCATCTTTATGCAGAACCCTTTTAATCTCCCTTAAAGCCTTTACCGGGTCATAAACATGCTCAAGCACATTAATGCAGGTAACCACATCAAAACTCTCTTCCGGGTACTGCATGGCCTCAACCGGCGACATGACAATATTTTCAAGTCCGCGTTCTTTACAGAGCTCAATCGCATCTCTGGAGATTTCAATACCATGAGTTTTGCCGATCTTGCTCAGAGCCGTCATGTTGCCTCCGGTACCCGAGCCCACATCCAGAATGGTTGGAAAAGAACGACTTATTGATTTAACCAAGTCTACTACAAGTCCCCTAAGACTTACAAACCACCAATGATGATTCTCCAGCTCATACATGCTTTTGAACTCATCCCTGCTCATATTGCTTTCCTGAGTATTTACGGGAATGCAGTGCCAGTTAAGGATCTGAAAAATTCTTAAGCATACATTAAGTTTTAAATTGTGGGGGTTAATCTGTTTGGAAGGCACCGGAGCAAAAACAATGAGGTAGCCCATCTTTTCTGCAAGATAAAGGATCTCAAGATCAAAACCTGCATCCTCAAGATAAATTCTGGGGAAAACAGCTTCGGCAGCCTTACGCTTTAGCATCTTAAAACTACATAAGGGATCCTGCACATTATTAGAAATATACTTGCGGATTAAAAAATAATACAGCTTATGCCGCAAACCGGCTGCTGGCATATCAACAGGTTCATTCTCTTGCTTAATTTTCCGTGATCCAAACAGAATTTCTGCATTATTTTCAAAAAAAGTACTATAAGTTTTTTGTATCTGTTCCGGCAGAATCCCCTCTTTAAGATCCAGAAGAATAAGGATATTCCCATTTGATTCAAGACATCCCCGTTTAATCTTATAGCCACAGTCTCTTTGCTGTCCAAGTTCTATAACCGAAAAAAACGGGGTGTTTTTTTGATGAAAATCAAGAAGTCGTCTTGAATCCTGGTTTAAACAGCACGCTGTCACCACAAACTCATGACTTAATCCGGTTTGTTTAAAATGACTTATAACAGTATCCAGATAGCCGGAGTTAAGCTGCAGGCAGGCATCGTCGACTGAGATTATGAAGGAGATATCCGGTTGACACATCATGGACAATCAAATAAAAATTCGTATTTTTTTAACAAATCAAAAAATGAATCACTCAATAAAATATCAAGGTCATTTTTTCGCTGATAGGTTAAGCTGTCAATTTTATTAAGATATTCATCTCCTGGATAACCCGGATGAAAAATCACCTCGCAATTCTTGAAACCACCGAAAGAGAATTGCTTTAAAAAGCTCTCAAAACGGTCTAGACCAAACCCCTCCCCGGCTTGTATGATACAGTCAACAAGACTTTTCTGACAAATCTTGTTGGTCCTGATAAAATAATTAAGTCCGGCTGTTTTTATTCTTTCTCGCAGACTGGTTTTCCCGATCTCTCTAAAACCGCTTTTTGACACACGAAAATGCTTAATCCCGTAATAGTCCAGGCTGTCTGCTATCTCGCGAAAAATGCCAGGCAGAAAATGCACATGGTGATGGCTGTCCACCCCGACAATGGAAATGTTGTGGTCCAGCAGGTAACGTATCTGGGCATGATATTCTTTTATTATAGCGGCAGGTTTGATTCTTCCTGAAAAATAATATTTAAAAAAAGCATTAATCCCTAAAAAACTTCCATCAGCCGCTGTTATTCGAGCAACATCTTTAGATAATGGCTTTCCCAGAGTAAGATTAAAGTGAAGCCAGATCTTTGCCTCGGGATTCGTCTTAGCATAGTCAATAGCGGGTAGTGCAAAATCCATATTGGACATAATACCGGCATTTACACATGGCCGCCTGTCAATAATATCCATAAATGCCTGGTTGACCCCCGGAGAAATTCCGAAGTCATCACATTTTAAAAGAGCACAATTCTGTTTCATCTTTTTAAACATACTTTCGTTATTGAAAAACAAAATAATATAACAACACCTCTTTAACCGATATCTAAAACCCCTCCCCCTGCATAAAAGGTTATGAATGGTATCCCTTTCTTGATTTAAAATAGCCAAGAATCAACTAAAACACAAGACTTTAGCTTTACATACCTGCATGCTTCTTGGATTTAATCCAAACTGTAGTTTGAGCGCCCATAAAAAGAGAACAGGTATTGCCTACTATCCTGTTTCGACCTTCAGGTAAAACAGGAGGAAAACACCGAGCGTTTTGTTCAGGCACACAACACCCCGGAACCTAATCCTTCACCTCGTCCTTTGCACTCAATAGGATGAAGTGCTTAGTTATATGGGAACCTCAGGTCAGATTGAATCAGGGGTGTTAATATCGGCCGGAGGGTTAAAATTGAAAGAGGAATAAGAAAAACCATAAAAGGGAAAAAAAGTCTTAAATCAATCAAATCACCCACTACGAGAAGTATGAGAAAATAAGGGATCATTATAATCAACCCCCTACGTAAAAGAACAGGTTTCTTCTTAAAATTAATAAATGGTAAAATCAAAAGAAGATTAAACTCCAATATAAACAACCAGGGGCGCTTAAGATTAGCTAAGAAGAGAAGGGTCTTTTTACCGTCAATATGGCGATAAAACTGCATACCAAGACCATCATTAATATCTAAAGCAAGCTTAATTACAAAACCCAAAACAAAAACCATGCTTAACAGGAAAGCTGTTTTGAAAACCCTCTTACTCCAAGGGCTCCCTTCCTTTTCCTGCCCAAATAAATAAATTATGGAAGCAAAAGCAGCTAGGTCTATACGTTGCAAAGCCAAAAGAAATATTGATAAAGATAATAAGTAAAAAGCTGATTTTCGTTCGATACAGAGGAGACAAAGTGTAAACAAAGCCAAATTAATAGTTGTGCCTAACGTAAAAGACCACGCAAACGAAGCGACAACCAGACCATTTAAGAAAAGAAGGCCAAGTATTTTTTCTGGCCCATTCAAGTAGGACTTTAAAAACTTCCAAAAAACAGAATACGTCAGTAAGGCAATTAACCCTTCCGTAAGTAAATAGGCGACATGTGTTTCGCTAAAAGAAATTTTCTTAAAAAAAGCATATAGAATCGGAACAATGATTCGCATCTGCTTTGTGGTAAACTTAAAGTTCCCCTGAAAAAGGTTTGTATAAAAAAAGTCAATTTTGTCAAGCAACTCTGGGGTATTGAGAAAAATCAAGTAATGTATCAAGCTTGTTATAATAGCCATAAAAAGCAAGATAACGATTAAAGATATTTGTTCTTTTTTGATAAGCCGTAAATGCATATTGATAAATTAAAAAAGGGTTAAAGTCAAATATTGGGATTTCTGATTCGATCAAAGCAATTAAGCTGTCCGTAATCCGACTTATAAAATATCTGCCAAGACACTTATAATATCATGCTTTTACCGAAATTAAAATCTCTTGACTCTGTGACCCGAGCCAAGCTTTTAGACCTTCCGTCCAACTGATGGTTAAAAAAAATATTACCAGTTTAACTTGGAAAGCGACGACCATCGCAAATAATATTCACAATAAGGCTTCCAGTCCTTATTTACGGGATATTCACGGGTCTTCTGCAATATCTCTTCCCGGGTATAAGTCCTGCCCAGGAGATCATTCCTTCGTTTAACAATTTCTTCTTGATCAGCAAGTGAAAACTGAGACAGTATATTCTTCTCTATAGCTAAATTTTCCTGCAAAGGTGATTCAGAAGCAAGACAGAAAGCAAATAAACTATAATAGGGATACATTTTAACATGCTTAAACACAGAGGCCACGGTTCTGGGCATGACCTGAACTTCATCCATCCAGACAAGAAACACTCCGTCCTCTTTTAGATGGTCACGGACAAGTTCAAAAAAGCGCTGGGAATAAAGGTTATTGCTGTAAGCCTGTCTTGTGCCGATAGGATCAATAAGAATCAGGTCAAACTTTTTTTGGGTACTTAACAAATAACGCCTGCCATCTTCAACAATAACATCCATTTTTTTATCGTTGAGAATTTCATCTAAAAAACTATTTTTTCTCAGGTTGTTGATCATTGTACTACTTAACTCAACCAACGTAATTTTTTCAACCTCGCTTTTCAAAACGACTTCTGCACTGGACCCCGTACCAAAACCAATGATTAACACGTTCCCTGATTTTGGCGCATGAGCAATGGCCTTAATGGTTTCTATAATGTAAATATATCCGGGACGAACACCCTGGATAGTACCGTTAACGTAATTAATAATCCGGTCACCCTTTTCATAAGTCAAAACAACCCCGTCAACACCCTCTTCCATATGTGCTTTATATTGGGGTTCGGGGGCGGTATGAATCATGCGATAAAGTTCTCCCCTTCCCGGAAAAACGAAAACGGCAATCAGTAGACATACAGCAATAACAGTTCCCTTTTGGATAGCGGTTCTGTTTGAAACAAACAATAGAAAAAAGATACCGGTTATGGCAAACACACTTAAGGTATGTTCTGATCCAAACAAAGGAAGTAAGAGGAAACCAGTAACTATCCCACCAAAAACATTACCGATCACATTGAGAAAATAAACAGTGCCTACGGTCATCCCTTCCTTGTCACGCCGAGATAAGGCTAGCGAAGAAATCAGCGGAAAGCTCGCTCCCATCAGCACGGTCGGAACTATAAAAAAAAGTACCGGCCAAAACACCACATCACCAACAGAAAAACAGCTCCAAAAAAAAGCTGCGGCTGTTTTAAATTTCAGCATAAACAGAGAGGGATGCAAAGTAGTCGCAAATGATTTTTTCGTCAACCATCCAAAGGCCGTGTATTCGGATAAATAATAATATGCTGAGATGCTTAACAATACATAAAGGCCGATAAGAAACTGTATGTTAAAAAATAAGGCTTTTCGATTTATAGAAAGGCGCCTGTCAAGAAACTTGTCCATTCCGTAGCTCCCAAGAGCAAGACCGAACAAATAGACAGACAGCATAGTAGCAAAGCCATAGGGAGAACATTTTATCAGTACTCCGACAACCCGAAACCAGGCAAGCTCATATCCTATGGCCAAAAAACCGGTAACAAAGACGCAAACATAAGCCAGCCTTCCCAATTCACCACCGCCAATATCAGATGACTCCTTTACAGCGTTTTGTTCACCGCCTCTCCGAACAATCCTGTTTACTCCCAGAATAAGTATCGCAAGAACAAAATTTATCAAAACCGCCATATAAACCGTTGTGTCAAGACCAAAAAACGTAATTACAAAATAGCCGGCAAAAATTGCGCCAACAGCAGCCCCCAAAGTATTTATAAAATAGAGAAAGCTGATACTGCGAATAAAATTACGGATAAGACCGTTAAAAATTTTAGTCAACAGCGGGAGAGTAATACCCATCAGCAACGTTGGCAGGCAGAGAAAAAGAAACATGCAGGCAAGCGAAACCATATAGCTGCTACCGGCAGTCTTGTTTCCCAAATAGTTAAGGAAGGGCAAACTAATAAGCCCAAAACCGCCCATCAGCAGTTCAACAATAAAATAAAACTTAATTTTATTTATAACCCGCTCAGAAAGAAAGCCGCCAAGCAACGCGCCGACACCTAGCCCCAGCATATAGACACTCACAATAAGGGTCGTAGCAATTGCACCGACACCGTAATGCACCGTCAGAAGCCGCTGCCAAGCAACCTGGTACATCAGGCTAGCGAAACCGGAAAAGAAAAAAACAATGCTCAGTATTGTGGTTGCGGTTTTTGTGCTCTTCACGATATGGCGGACCTGATGTTATTATCGCTAGGGTTGGAGTTAACCGTGCAGCAACCTTCCATCAAGCCTTTGACAGAAAAGTACTTGGATTGAAAAAAGGAATGGATCAGAAACTAAAAATACTAAGGAGACACCTTAAGCATTATTGTCATTTATTTTGTTAAAGATCATCTCTTTCATTTCACCATAACTATTTACCAGCCCCGCCTCAATGGCAGAAAGAGAAATTGAGAACTTTTTTTGACAGGCAATCAGAATTTGGATATGTGCCAAAGAATCATAGTTGGGAATTTCCTTAGCTGTATATTCATCCTGCAGCTCTATCTCTTCGACCTTTAAAATCTCTTTGTATATCTCAACCAACTGATCATGGAGCTCTTCAATTTTCATAACCGTTTCCTAAAAAAAGAAATTTCTTGTTTCAACCTATCTTTAAATGAATCTTCTGCAAGAAACAATTGAGACTTCTGGCACAGGTATAAAACTTTAAAAAAATCAAGATGGTTTTCATTCTGTGGAATATTTCTGATTACATAAGCCTTAAAACTTTCCAGGTAAATATATGCAATATTCAGCCATAAAAAAAACTCGTGGTTATCCTTCTGGTCTTTTAATTGACCGATCAAATCCGTTAATTCACTCAAATATTTTTTTGTCAGTTGCGGCGTTCTTAAAGCACAGGGGTCTTCCTCTGGAAGCTGCCCCCAGAACAGGTCAACCAATGCCGCATTGATTATTCTAGTTACAGTAAAGTCCTGTTCGATGTAAGGAATATAAGGATAAATCCTGCAGATCAATGGCCGGATATCCGGATTACAGAGACCGCCGAAATTACAGGGTTGTAAATATAGTGCAATCGGATAACCGTCGATAGAAAAATTATGCAGACTTGGTTTTTCAGGCCAGAAATGTTTTTTATCTACCGTTTCTTCAAGATAGCTATACTCTGACTTCATAATCGGAAGGCTCACTAAATCAGTATTTTCATCAAAACCTTTTAGGAGCCGGCCCATTTTGCAGCAGTGACTATCTGACTTTTCCCATTCCGTACACCCGCTGGACAGGGGATGCCGGTAAATCCGTTCGAAATCTATCATTTTTCTAATGCCAAAAAATTAACAACTGAATCAGGCCATTTTTCTAAATCCGTCCCGTAAAAAACCAATAGCGTCGCTAATATTCTGTCCATACCAAATGCCGTACAGGACGAATTAGCCACATTGCCGTCGCTGCACTTAATATTAAAGCGGGTTCCAAAAAAGTCCCGGTGAAAATTAAAAGAAGCCACAGCCAGACGGTTATCTTTGTTGGGAAAGGGACACAGCAGTTCATACTTCAGGTCATAAGCAATCTGAAAGGTTGATTTAATGACAGACTGCTTAATAAAAAAAGGATCATTGGCGACTTCAATTCTTGCGGGCAGACCTAAACCCGTAAATATTTTCGAGACCTTTTCAATCATCTTTTTGCGCCATTCCAGAAGCTTCTGTTCAGCGCCAACACCAATTATCTCATACATCCTGAAATTAAAAAGCCTGTCCAGAGAATTAAGGTTTTTAGATTCGTACCTGAAGCAATCCCCCATTGCATTTGCAATATACATATCACCCGGCAAGGTTTTGTCCTTAAGGTAATTATATAAGTGATAGCAAACCGCCGGCTGCATCACATTTTTATAACTCTGCAGACTGCCGCTTTTTGGCTGACATTCCGAGATCTCTGTTTTGTCCCCGCATTCATTAACATATTGATCAATAACAGAATAGTCTTCCTTAAAATGAGTAATGAAAGATAAAATCTGGGGAAAAGAACTCAGATAGTCACACTTTTGGATAACCTTCAAAGGCATTACCGTTGGAAACAAAAGGGTTTCAGCCTTTTCTTCCCGGCTCAATGCATCAAAAAGCCTTTTGAGTGCATTAAAAATAGCTGTCAGTTTAGCGCCGTAAACAACCAGCCCCTGACCAACTTCTTTCAGCTCCCCGGAATCCATAATCTCCTGGACGCTGGAAGCAAATTCGGACCGCAGACCCTTCAGCTCTTTAATTACTTTTGGTTCCGAAGGAAGGCTATTCGAAACAACATCTTCGACCCAGCCTAAAACAGTCTGCTTGATCTTTTCAGAATCAGCGCCATCTTTTATTGTTATACTAATCCCGTCGCAAGTCTCACGGTCGATTTTGCTGTCCACAATATCATCTGAACAGTAAAATACGCCCTGTTCAATATCCTTGCACAGAGATTCCGGAATTGAAATTGTAATTTTTAGATCTTCTATGACAGTTCCCCCCCAAATAAGATTTTCAATAGTTTAACTGCATTGTTCAAATCGTATCTAAACAAAATAAGACTGAGAGATAAAAAAACATTCACAAACATAATGCCCAACAGTTTAGTTACCAAACTTTTTTCAAATCTCTGGTTAAACTCCGCACTAAAAAAGTATTTTCGAAAAGAAATAAATTTTTGAGTTACGAACAAACCGAGACCATTTATAATCCCGAACAAAAGAAACGGAAAGGAGAAAGAATGCCACAGCCCGATTATCCCCATTGTTACTAAATAATTAATTAAAGACAGAATACTGTTTTCTTTATAACCTGTGAACTTTAAAAACTGCCAGTTTAAGGGAACAAAGATATGGTCTCGAATCCATGACGTTAATGATATGTTCCAGTTTTCCCAAAATTTAATTAGGTTAGACTTTATGAGGGGGTAGTTGAAATTTTCAGGCAGTTTATAACCGAAAAGCAACCCTATCCCGATGGCTATATCTGTATACGCACTAAAGTCAATATAAATATAAAAGAAATAACAAAACGTACCGATCCAGGCGCCCAGTACGTTTTGGATATTTTCCGGGCCGGAAAATGCGATCAGGCTGTATTGTCTTATCAAATCCGCTATAATATACTTCTTAATAATACCAGTTAATATACGCTGTAGTCCAGAAATAAATAATTCAGGCGTTATTTTCGAAGAATCATCAAATTTTTCATTCTGGAAGTTATTGTATCGATCTATAGGCCCGGAAGTAAACGCTGGAAAGAAAAATACAAAATTAAAAAAAGTAACGATATTAAATGTTTTTATTTTCCCCACATAGGCGGAAGTCAGATAGTTTATGGACTTAAACATAAAGTATGAATATCCGACCATAAAAAGAAAGTCGTTTTTAAAGTAGGTCATGATATTTAAATAAACATCAATGCGGCTCCTTATCCCCTCAACCCGAAATATAAAAAACACCAGAATGACCAATACACAGCCAAGGTAGAGGAACAGCCGCCGGAACCGTTTTTTTCTTGAAGATAAAAGGCCCAGATAATAGACCAGAAAAGTTAGCAGAAAATAAAATGTCAGGGCCGGCCACCGCTCAATATTAAGCAGGAAAGTAATATTCAGCAAGAGGACAATATATTTTCTCAGCCCTTCACCGCTGAATAAAAAAATTAAATATCCTATTATTATAAAAAGGATAAATGATGTGCTGAGATAATTAAACGTTTCAATAAAAGAAAACATAATAACTCTTTAAAAACTCTGATATACAAAATGACCGGATGATGTTGCAAAAACCAGCAATAATAAAACCTTAAAAAGAATTAGTAGTATGTCGGCTTTATAACGATCCATTTTTCTCTTCCTTTTTTACAATTGATGCCTTACCCGATTTCTTTAAAAAGGTATAATGATTCAAAATAGTCTCTGAAAGTTTTTTTGCCCGTAACGCTGAGGCATCTTCCAGCGGAGCCCAAAACAAACCGGGGGATGAATGATATTGTTTTTCTTCTTTTAATCCAGGTATTTTCATAAGATCAACATAACGGGCTCCATATTTTTCTGAAACTTCACGGTTAATTGAATCAATACGGCTATAGGCGTAGTTAAACAGCTCTAAGACATATGTTCCATCAATTCGAAGCTCACCCATTGATCTTTTTAAAACGATTTCATCCGAATATCCCTTTTCTCGTTGAGACAATAGGTCGTTTACAGGCAGCCAATGTGGAAAGGTAAATGTCATGACCTGAAAATTATGATTTTTTAATACCGACAACAAGTCCACCAGATCAGAACGATAAAATTCTGAAGAAGGTTTCAGAATGTCATCCTTCATGTTATCAACAAAATCCTTATGGCGGGTCGCAATATTTGAAGATCCCTCCCGGGCTTTAAGCTGCGGACAACGATAGTCCTGTAAAAAGTTTTTGTTAGCTCTTTTGCGATATCTGGATTTATAAAAATTATTTATAAAGAATTGCTTATAGTCACTTCTCAATTTATAGAGGTAACTAATAACAATAGACCTCTGAAAAAAGCTATTAAGAAAGTGATTCAGTTCAGGGGAACGGTTGTCATCGGAAAGATAGATTCGCTGTCTATATTCCTTCAGTTTTCTAACGGGTTCCAATATTTGGGAAGTACCGAGTTCCAGGATAACAAAATCCGGCTGAAAGTTTTTAATTAAGGAAAGAAACAGTACGAGACTCTGGAATTCATCATTCAGCGGAATGCCGGCATTGATTATCGTAAAACGAAACTCAGGATACTTCCTTTCCAAAAATGTTTTAATCTCTTTTCTTGTTATTGAAAAACCTTCGGTGGTAGATTCGCTAAAACCAAGTGAAAAACAGGTTCCAAGCAGAACAATTCTTATTTCATCAGACTCTTTCTGAGGTGAAAAAGAAGAACCCCTCAAACCGTATTCGTTCATTTGAAAAAAGTTTTTTTCAAACCACCAGTTAATATTCTTACGGTAAGTGCGGAAACCGTTTCTATCGATTATTTTGTCAATATGAAATGGTTGAAAATTATTTTTTTGAAAATATACCTCCAAGCAGCATGTACAAAAAATTATTACTACAATAATACAGCAGGGAATATGTTTTTTTTTAAACATAATATCAGCGGGCAGGAAAACATTAATAAATTATTAAACTTTTTACCATGTTATAAAAAAAGCTACTATTGGTCAACAAAAAGCTGTACAAACCTGTATCCGTTAATTCTCCTCGCAAATATGACGAGACTCAAAACAGCCCTCCAGGGAAGTATTTTTCAGAACCCCCCCACCTGAGGTTAATATTATTAAATCAAATCAAGTTCCAGTTGATCAGAAACATACCACTTGACCCCGAACCAAGGTTCGGGGTCAAGTGGTATGTAGATAAAATAATCAAACTTAACTACCGAAATACCCCATAGCTTGCTGCGGGGAGTATCATTACAAACTTTCCTGCTTATTTATATATTTTTAATCGTTTGTTCATCCAGACTAACCTTACAAACACAACATCCAACCCTCTGTCCAAAATTTATTTTAGCCACATAAGTGACCATAGTATATTATTGACCGGGTGGTCAGTTCAACCACTTTACACTATTTAAAAATGGAAAATCAGATGCGCATCTTGAAAAATAAATTGGGTACATTATAGAGCATAAAAATGATACAGGCTCTTCATTTGAGCATTTTTCGAAAGAAAAGATAAAACATTAAATCATACAAGGAACAAAAGATTTTGCGGCCTGTGATGAAAATATTATAAGAGTAAAACCGTAACAGAATTCATAAAAGTTTTCCTTTGGTCTTTCTGTTTGAAAAATCTTTTATAAAAAGACTTAATATTTTAAGAATTATTCTCGGGATACCACTAGTATCTCTTTTGCGGATGTGCTCTATGCCGCATCGTGTCATATAAAGAAGCAGATTAAATTTAAACAGAAAACGAGGAATCTTTATATTACCGGTCCTGCGATATAGCAATAAAAGCAATTTAGGCAAAAATCTGATATCCGTGCATTGTATAACCGTTAAAATATAATTTAAAAGACGGTTCGTGTACTGAAAATAACTATCTTCAAAGTATTTTTCATCAACCTTCTGCTCTTTTGCCTGATCATAAATATCCGTACCGGGATACATTCTCATCGAATAAAGCACGATGGTAAAACGTCCTTTCATACGAACCAGAAACTCAATTGTATCCACCATGTCTTGCTCATTATCCACAAGTGGATTATCCACAATAATATCATAATATGGAAAGACAAGATTTTTATAACTTTGAAGCAAATCATTACATTTATCATATTGAGCAGAATTCCCGGCGCGCTTGTAAGAACGCAGGGTAGCGGTATTCGCAGTCTGCAGTCCCACGCGCACCCGTTTCAAACCGGCAGCAACAAGAAGATCAAACTTTCTGCGAGTCACATAAGCAGGAATAATCCCCATCACGCTAAAAGGCAGGCCAATTTCACGCCTGTACTTTTCCGAGAATTCTTCGATAATGTCTTCGCTTAATGCAATAAAGCCGTCATCAGGAAAGTTAATGTGTTGAATATCAGGCGAAAGTTCAAGTCCATATTTAATCTCATTAATTATATAGTCCACACTGTGACAATGAAACTTCCCATATCCCTTGGCAATTTTTTTTAACCGGTTATTGACACAAAAAGTACATGAAAAAGGACAGCCCATCGTGGCAAACTGATGATACATGGTTCCCATAAAGGTTCGGATAATTTCTTTAGTAACAGGTCTGATCTTATTCTTATAAAGTATCCAGTGATCTTGCGGTCCATAGTCAGGAAATGAAAAAATATCAATATTATCAACCGCCGGCCGAACCGGGTTTTTGTAAATTTCCGCACCATCTTTCGTCCAAATATTTTCAATATCGCGTCGACCCGGTTCCCGGCACCACTCCAGCAGAGCCTCACAGCCGTCTCCGATAACAATATGATCTGCCAACTGAATAGCATCATTTGGAAAGACAGTCGGGTGAACACCCCCCAGCAAGATGGGTATTTCAAGCCCTGTAAGAGCCACTATCAGGGTCTTTACCCTTTCTTTATCCATTGTCATCATGGTGATTCCAACTGCGTCACATTCTGAAACAAGGTTCCGTATCTGTTCGATAATTTTGCTGCTGTAATAAGAAGAGGACTCCTGATGAAAGTATTGCTGCCAAATCTCGGTGTAGGAAGGTAAAAAGATCATTCGAGTTGATATATTATTAGTCCGCAGGTAAGAAGAAACCAGTCGTAATCCATAGGAAAGAAAACTGTCGTGAGGACAAATAAGCGCTATTTTTTTTATTGCCATACTTTAAGTTGCTCTGGATTAACAGATAAATATTTTATTTGTCTGCTCGGGTCGGTTTGATCACAGACATGAAGTGGGTACTAATAATTTCAAAAGCCTTTCTGTTTCCGCTCACTGTCCAGTGCATATCATTGGGGAAATAGTAGCACATATCTTCTTTTTTACTTTTTATCATCTCGTCGGTAATGTCTTTTACAATAACACCCTCATCCGTCAGCTTTTCAACAATGGTACGGTTTTGTTTAAAAGGGTCATGTTTTTGATAACGGGGTTCATGTCTGACAACCTCATCCCAGTAGACCTGATAAGACATGGGGAATATATAAACAATCAGCTGAATCCCCTTTTCTTTACACAATTCATTCAGACTGATTGCCCCTTCTACAACTCTTTTCAAACCCTTTTTCAGATTGGGGTTATTGTCCTGATGAATAAGGGTTGCCATTGGATCCATTAAATCAGCCCCCTTAGCATTAATAATAAAGTCGTAATCGGGATAATACAGATTAATTTCATCAATTAAGTTTATATGCTTCAGAGTTTCTTCTTTTGCCATTGACCCCCTGCCCATAAGGTATTGACACCAGGTATAGAGATAACTTCTTTCTAAATAGTTTCGCATACACCAGTAGAAGTTATTAACACCTGTACTTTTAAAGGGTTTAAAACTTCGCCTGAATCGTTTAACGTTTCTATCCTTTTTTGCCTGTGAGCCGGGCAACCAATCTTTATTATGGAATGAGGCGGTGACTATGTCGTTTCCCAGATAAATTGTATGAACAATATAGTTTGGGTTTATTTGGTCCAGTATATCAGAATAACTTTTTGTTTTATGATAGGTGGCGAAAGAGTCCTCACCTGAATGAAAGGAACTGTACAAAGAAGTGACATTATAACCATTGCCTCTTAAGTACTGTCTGAGTAATACCCGCCAGATTTCCTCTGTTTCAACACCAAACCCATAAGAAAAACTGTCGCCAAGATGCAAAATTTTTATGTCTGCTTCGGGGTTCCATGTTTCCAAGTCCCGTGTACCAAAACGGGGAAATCCGGGGTATGGTACGTAACCCGCGTTAAAGCTGTACGGGTAGATGGTGTTTTGATAAAAATGTTCATCGTAATACCTGAGCTTTGTGCCGGGTGATGAATAGGGGCCCAGCCTCTCATCAAAATCAGAACCTAAATTCGCATCCCCTTGACCGACACCGGACAAGAGATTGAGCTTAGACATGGGTACTTTTTTAAGGCTGAAAAACAAAAGACCGGACAGATCAAGAAAAGCGATTAACCCGAGAGTGCAAAGTAGAATTACCGCAATCGTCTTAACTCCATTGAAGGTTTTTATAATAAATTGAGTCATCGTTTGTTCCTTTGGGTTATCCTTACTGGAGACAAATATCAATACCAAAGTCTACTATAGTGTTCTACCTGCCCCAGAACATTCAGCCGTATAAAAAATATTATAAATCATAAGAAATTATTTACAAACCCTGTTCCAGTTTTATCAATAGAAGATCCCCCCCCCAGGGGGCATAACATTTTGTTCTTTGTATGACTTTATACTTTATCTTTTCTTCAGAGAAATGTTCAAACGATGAATCCAGCCCCTTTTCATGATCAAGAATATATTCAATTCCCTCTTTTTTAAGATACGTATCTAATTTTTTTTCCTTCAAAAATGGCAAAACGGCCGAATTGACAACCCCGTCAAGATTAATGACGGTTATTTTTGAAAAATAAGAATAAATACCGCTGTTAAAAGCCCCGATTTTTTTTATCTCGGGATGTTCTTTATGAAGCTTAATAGCAGTTTCATAATACTGGGCCTGCCAAAAATTTAATTTTTTATTTCGCAAATTATAATTTTGATTAAATGAAAAACCAGTATAAGACACGATTATAATCAAGAGAATAACCGTCATATAATTCTTATATTTTTGAGTGCCGCCCCTTAACACGAATTCAATCAGATATCCGCAAATACATGCCGTTAAAATAAGAGGCAAATTCAAATACCAGTACTGTCTGTACTGAAAAATAAATCCATAATAAAAAATTGTTGTCAGAAGGGAAATTAAAGCGACATAAAACAAACAGTCAGATTTAAGGGTGTTTTTTAGTTTGCCGGCAACAAGAATGTAAATAGAAAAAACCAGGAAAACAACTAAAAAGAAAGGTGAATGAAATAAAACATTTACCAGTTTGACAAAATAATTAATTGCGGAAGTACTGTCAAACAGTAAGTTTTGACTGTCAAGCAAGACTCTATGTCTAAGGCTAATTCCCAGAAAACTGTCCTGTGCTATTTTCCCGGTATAATAGATACTCATGGAAAACCAGGGTAGAAGAATTAAAAATGAAAATAGCGAAATTTTAACTATTAGCTCTTTCCATTTTTCAATTTTTAATAAAAAATATGCAAACGCAGAATAACAAACTAAAAAAACGGCGTCGCTTCTTGCCAAAAAGGTAAGCGGCAGAATGATACAAAACAATAAAGAGACATTACTGTTTTTTATTGAATTTTTAAAAACATAAATAAAGATCGCAACAAAAAAGAACTGGACGGAAGCATCCACCCCGATTAAAGAGATGAAGACCATATACGGATTAAACAATAAGAATAATATTGTAAACCATCTTGATAACGGGTGAAAATCGATTAATGCTTTATAAATAAAATAAACAGCAATGACAGACAAAATTGTGTTAATTAAATGAACTACTAAAATATATTCTGCTGTATCATCAATGAAAAAAGCGATAATTGTTGTGAGGATAAAATATAAAAAAGTGAACCCGTTAGTATTATTTATTCTGTCTGCTGTAAATATAAATCCTTCTGCGGCATTTCGGGCCAATTGAAAATAATAAAAAGCATCATCAGCTAAAAATTGACTGATTTGAAATTGGTAAGGCCTTGAAACCAGATAGGCCTTCCATAAAACGGAAATAGAAATAAAAAAGAGGAGTAAATACAATTCGTTTTTTTTAGAAAATATTTTATGAATTGAGTTCACTTTCGGAACCATAATCTTGAATTTATAGAAATGATCTATCTTTAAAGAGAACCTGCTTGCCGGTGGATAAAGTATAGAGAAAGTGGTCATGTGTGTCAATAAAAAGGCAACCACAAAAAGATAAAGGTTTGTTCGATATGCGTTTTAGCATATCTGGCTAAAAATAAAAACATAAGCAGGGTGACCCTTGCTTAAACAGAATTGTTGTCCGTAGGGCCAAGATCTTAAATACCATCCTGGAATAAAAAACAGGCTTCCCCAAAAGCATTATTTTCATTAGAGACTCTGCCTCCAGTAGGCGTAAACATGAAATCTTAAGAGAATAAGGGGGGAGAATGCTCATCTCAGATTAAACTTTCATCAAGACCTGTCTGATGATAACCTTTTTTTATTGACATCTTGAAGGCCATCATCCTATTATTCTTCCTAATCTAATTACAGGTTTTTAAATACTATTTAACAAAACACCTCAGGTCAAACCATCAGCTCGTGTGATGAAAAACCTTCACCAGCCTTGATAAAAGCAAGTATAGCCATTAAATAATATTTAAAATCTTTAAACGGAGATTGGTTTTGAATATAGATTGCCAACGCAAAACAGATCGCATCATCGGATCTTTTATTTGCCGAATATTATCAATTTTTGGAAAAACCCGGAAAAATCACGCCGTCAAAGCGGAAAAGATTCTGGTTATCCTTCTATCGGAAATGGGAAGTCTCGTTCTGGCCCATCCCATGTTTGAACGTCTTAAAAATAAATACCCGAAGTCATCAATCCATGCACTGGTTTTTGAGCAGAACAGCATCGTAATAGAACTTATGAATGTCCTGCCCAAAGAAAATATTCACACTGTTAGCAACCGTTCTCTGTCAGCCCTTCTGACCGGCAGCTTAAGATTTATATCAAAAATTCGAAGCCTGGAAATTGATACGGTTATTGACTGCGAATTATTCTCCCGCATCAGCAGCATATATTCTTTCCTGAGCGGAGCTAAGATACGCGCAGGGTTTCATCCCCATACTCAGGAAGGGCTTTACAGAGGTGATTTTATTAACCGTCCGGTCCTCTACAATCCCTACTGCCATATTTCGCAGCAGTTCATAACCCTTGTGGAGGCTCTGGAATCAAACCAGACACCTACTGTAAAACGCAGAATAAATACAGAACGGTTACACCTTCCTCAGGTAAAGTTCAACGAAGATGAAATCAAAAACCTGCAAACAAAATTCAAATCCGATTTTAGCCTCATCTCAGGGAAAAAACTCATTCTTATTTATCCTGGCGGGGGACTTCTGCCGATACGGGCCTGGCCACTGCAAAACTATTTTAAGCTGACAGATACTTTGATTGAAAAAGGTTACGCCGTCGGGGTAATCGGAATGCAAAGTGATAAAGAAATTGCAAATAAAATTCTTAGCCACTGCAACAGTGACTACTGTATTGATCTAACCGGCTATACCGAAACCGTGCGCGAGCTTATGATCATATTTCATTTTGCAGCCCTGCTCATCACCAATGATGGCGGACCGGTACATTTTGCAGCCATGACACCGATTCCGACAATTACCTTTTACGGGCCGGAAACGCCGGAACTTTACAGCCCCTTAAATCCAAGGGCTTTCAACTTCTATCTTCCCCTTTCGTGCTCTCCCTGCCTGACCGCCTACAATCACAGAAACTCCGCCTGCAATGGCGATAATATCTGCCTGCAAAACATACATCCGGAAGAAGTGCTCGCAAAAACATTTGAAATTCTTCAAGGCTGACATGCTTACAAGAAAGCACTCCATCGCACTTGCCGCACTCATATTTGTCGGTCTTTGCTTCAGACTTTACGGCTTGTCTGCGGAAAGTTTATGGTTTGATGAAGCCTTTACCATAAAGTTTGCCCGTCTCGATTTGTTCGAAATTTTTTTACGCCGTGAAACCAATCCCCCTCTTTATAACATGATCATGCATGTGTGGATAAACTTTTTCGGAGATTCCGAGTTTTCTATCCGATTCCCATCTGTCGTCTTTGGGGTGTTGTCTTTATTTGTAATATATAAAACCGGAAGCCGGATGTTCAACAAAAATGTCGGACTGCTGGCCGCTCTGCTTTTGGGAATATCTGTCTTTCATATCCGTAATTCTCAGGAAGCCCGTAATTATAGTCTACTCGCTCTTATAACCCTGCTTTCAATGTATTTTTTTATACAGCTCCTTAAAGACGTGCGTCCAAAGATATTACTGGGTTATCTTTTCTTCAGCTTTTTACTGACGTACTCACATATCTACGGGCTGTTTATAATTTTTTCCCAAAACATGTACATGGGTTGCCTTTTTCTGTTTGCAAGGCAAACCACTATAATCAGTATTAAAAAATGGATCTTTTGCCAGTTGGGGCTGTTGTTTCTTTTTTTACCCTGGTTTGTTATTCTGATAAACAGACTTTTGTTTGTTCAAACAGACGGCTGGTGGTTGATGGAGCCGGATATATATTCGGTTTTTCAATCCTTCAGGCTTTATTCCAACAACAAACAATTTGTGCTTTTCATTTTCCTTGCTGCCGCATTGTTTTCAATCATATCATTGAAAACAAACCCTAAAGTTAAAGAACAGAAGCTCTTTCTCAAACTTATTTCTATCTGCCCAGCCAAAGACCGCTTAGAAAACATTCAAAAAATTGGTCTTTTGTTCTTCTGGCTGCTCACGCCTATTGTTATACCTTATTTAATTTCCTTGTTTGTGACCCCCCTATATCATACAAGATACACCATTGTCGTTGTTCCGGCATTCTATCTGCTGGTGAGCAAAGGGCTTGACACTCTCAAGGGAAAGTATTTAAAGCTTTTGGTGATTTGCATCATTGTCGTCTTTTCATTGCAGCCCATTTGGCAGTACCATACTAAAGTCAAAAAAGCCCAATGGCGCGAGGTAGTGAGTTACCTTGATAAGAACGCCCTTAAAAGTGATCTCTTTCTCTTTCGCCCTTTTGTTTGCAAGGAAATTCTTTTTAACTATTACTCAAGAAGAGATGGCCTGATCATGGAAAAAGCTTTTATAAAAAAAGGTTTCTCCGAAACAGGCTTTTTCGAAAAAGCGATAGACCCCTTAATTGACCGGCTGGATGATCAATATTTAGAAGAACTTGGAGAATCACTGCAAAACCACAAAAGAGTCTGGGTTGTCATACCTCTCATGAAAAGCATAGATAAGTCTCTTAAAAAAAAGCTGTCTGAATCATTCAAGCTATCTCTCCACAGAAAGTACAAGGGAGGAATTGATCTATATTTTTTCGAAAAAAAACTAGAGAGGCCATAATCAAGAAAACTAGCCCTTTCTCATCGCCCCGATTATTCTATATAACCTAAAGCTCTTAAAGCTTCCAGCTCTTCCTTGGAAAGGACTTTTTCCTGTCTAGTTTCATCCTGGAATTTAGGACCATGCTTTTTTCCCCATTTTTTCAACATGATTTCCATTTCCAAAGTAATTTCTGGTAAATTTTTTGACAAATTATTTTTTTCCAGGGGATCCGCCTTCAAATCAAACAGTTCAGATGTTCTTCTCTCAAATTTAAGATATTTATATTTTCCCCTGTATAAGGCCCAATGTTCCCCAATTTCTTCTTCATTAACTTCAGAAACGATTGAAGACCCCCGGCCGAAGATATTTCCGGAAAGACCATCTGGAAACGGCAGACCGCAAATTGAAAGGATTGTCGGGTAAAGATCAGACAGCGTAATATATTCCTCCTGTCGACCGGTTTTTTCTGCAAAAGGAAATTTTATAAGCAGTGGAACTCTGACAGCCCCCTGATACATGGGACCCCCATGCCGATAGTAATTATGCTCACCGAAAAGCTCCCCATGGTCAGAAGTTATAACAATAAGAGAATCATCATATATACCCGCCTTCTTCAAATAAAGAAATAATTCCCCCAGCTGTTCATCCAAAAATTCGATCTCACCTTCATATTGTGACAGCAAGAAAGAATCCATCAGCACTTTATCGATTCGGCCCATAGCCTTTTGTAAATGCAACTTAAGTCTGGAAATTTGAATCAATTTTTTATTGTTAAAATGTCTTGGAGGCCTGTAAGGTCCATGGGCATCCATATAATTGATAAACATGAAAAGAGGTGCTGTTCTATTTTTTTCAAGAGATCTGAACACCTCTTTATTGATAGTATCAGCAGTCCGGGTATAATGGAGATTTTTCGGATACAGGTTAGTTAAAAAACTAAATAGGTGCAGAATTGGACTGAAACCATAATTATAATATAACTTACCGACATTCAATCGCCAGTCGATATGGTTAAACCCCTGAAAAATATTTGAGTCAGGATGCATGATGTTATTAGCAATAATCGCAGAGGTATAATAACCCTTTTCTTTAAAGATCTCGGCTAAGGTAATAAATTTATCTGAAAGGTATTTTGCAGAAATGCCTTTCTTCCCTTTTTTCCCAGTAGAACTTTGCAAACCGTGTTCAACCGGATATACCCCGGTAAAAAGAGAGGTATGGGACGGCACCGTCCATGAAGAGGATGCGATACAATTTTCAAACACAAGGGCCTCGTTTGAAAACGCCTCCAGGTTCTTTGTTGTCCCGGAACGGCCGCCATACATGGACAGGCTATCAGCACGAACCGTATCTAAAACAATCAGAATAACAGACGGGGCTGTTGGAGAGACCTGAGAAATACGCGTCTCAACTCCACCAGGAGATTTATCCGGATTCTTTTGATACTCCACAAGATAAAAAGCAGCAAAAGTAATGCTGAGCAGCAATGATATCATTCCAACCATTACATAATACTTCTTACGATAAAATATTTTTCCTGAACGTTTAAAGAGATTAAACAACAAACAATAAAACCCGATAATACAAACAAGGCCTAGGATGTAGATGAAAATCTGATAGCTTTGATTACTTAAACCCAAACTATTTTTAAGACCAATAAAAAATTTTAATGGAAATCTAATTTTAACCAGGTTGGAACAAAACTGAAAAATTAAAATGATTGTTGTTATTTCAAGTCCCCAAAAAACCAGATCAGATTTTTTTTGTGCTCTTTTTTTATAATAGAAAAACAAAAACAGCAGAATGCCCGTTACCCAGACAAAAGATAAATGGTGATCAAAAAGATACAGGTTGGCACCAAAACTACTTTCCAGAAATTGTATATGTACTCTCCCTAACACCCCATAGGCTAAAGCAAAAGGCAGAAGAAAAAAGATCACCTGATAATAGTTTGTCTTTTCAAGTATGTTTTTTTTATGACCGGCAAAAAGATATAGAACCGCCCCCGAGACAGCTCCAAAACCGGTCCAGAATAACAAATTGAACCCGGCCAGGAACAAAGGATACAGGGGGGGGACAAACATTATGGATTTAAACATATAAAAGCTGTCAAACAGAGTAACCAGCAACCCGCTGAGAAACCCTAAGCGCAGCCCATAAACTATGACATCTTTAAAAACCCTGTTTTCTTTAATCACGCGCTATTTTCTACCTGTTTTTTATGTTCAATGTGCTTTCAACAACATAGTGCGGCCTGCTTTTAATTTCTTCCAGAACCAGCCCTATATATTCGCCAATCAATCCTATTAAAAAAAACTGAGTTGCAAACATCATGGTTAAAAATAAGAAGATACCGGTGTAACCCGGAATAGCATTGCCGCATATTTTCATAATAACAGTCACCACGCTTAAGCCCAGAGACAAAAGGCCCAGCAAAAATCCGATAAACAGTCCCAAATGCAGCGGGATCTTCGAAAAACAGGTGATCGCCCTCACAGACAACAAGCATAAATTAAACAGATTGTATTTGGATTTACCGCCCGCCCGAACCGGCGCTTCATAATTAACAGAAGTTCTTTTAAAACCCATATTCTGGACGATTCCCCGTAAGAACCGTGTTATCTCCCGATACTCTTTGCAAAGAACATCTCTGACCTTGCCGGAAATAAGAAAAAAGTCAGAGGCATTCGCAATAAATTTATCTCTTGAAAGCACATTCAGCGTAGAATAAAAACACGAACTAACAATCTTTCCAGGGAGCCACTTCCCATGATTAACCGTACGTATCATATGGACAACATCATACCCCTCGTTAAATTCAGCGAACATCTCCCTGATTTTTTCGGGTGGATGCTGTAAATCAGAATCCATGCATATCACCGCACTTCCTGAACTGTAATCAATACCAGCAAGCATAGCCCCTTCATGACCAAAGTTTCTTGAAAAATTAATTACTTTCACCTGAGGCTGTGCCGTTGAAATTTTTTCCAGAACCTCAGGCGTTGCATCCGTACTACCGTCATTAACAAAGATTACTTCTGCCCTAATATTCATCTCCGACAATACCTTTTCGATCTTACCCCAGAACAGAGGCAGCACTTCTTCCTCATTATAGGCTGAAACAATCACTGAAAGATCGATACTGCTGTTATTTTGTGTTTGCATAAAGCATTACCCCTCCAGACGTTTATATGACATCAAAAATTTTATACCGCTCATTCTCGCGTCATACTTTTCTTGAAACAATTTTATTTTTCATAAAAATCAATATTATAATTAATATAATTAAAACCAGTCCGCTTATAAACGCTCCGCTTACAAATGAAAACGGCAGATAACGGAAGCTTACCGTGTGATGACCGGGACTCACAAAAACACCTCTGACAATGCCGTTAGTCCTGAAGATTTCAGCTTCCCTGCCATCCACATAAGCCTTCCAGCCAGGATAGAAGGTATCTCCCAGCACCAGAAAGCTTTTCCCCTCAGACCTTGTTTCAACAAGAACTTCATCATTATTATAACTGACAAGATCAGCCTTGCCTGCCGTCAGGGGTCCGGGACGAACCTCTCCCGGCAATTCAACAAGAGCCTGTCGGCTGGGATCAAACTGTTCTTGCTTGCTCCATAAAATGTTAAACGCAGCGTCAAAATCTGCAACCGCCCGCACCTGTCCGACCATATAGACCCGCGGTAAAGCATTCCTGTTCTGAAAAACACTAACACCTGTGTCAGAAGTAAAAACCTTTTCATAAAGAGGCACAAGCTTTTTTTGCCTTTCTTCAGCTTTTTTCTGCCCCCAGAAGAACGGAATCGATTCATCACGCTCTCCGTTAGAGCTCGCCAGCACAGCACTGAGTCTATCTGCAAACTGGGGAATGGTGACCAGATATTTAACATTTAACAGAGAAATGATTGTACTGTTACGCGCCAGTTCAATAGGATCATTAAAAGTACCGTTTCTTTTTGCATTAAGCAACCTGGCATGATTTGCATAATAAAGGGAATCAATTGCGGTAATAGAACTGACAGGATATAAAATATTCAAATCAGACATAATAAAATCAAAGGTTTTTATTGTCGCAAGATAGCTTACGACAGGAAATATTCTGTAACTGTTGAAATCCTTTTCAGCTTTCTTTAAAAATCGGACCACAGAAGGTTCTTCCTTTCCAAAACCGGCATCGTCCACCTTGAAAGAGTTTGTTTGAACAAAATGCCCAAACGAATACAGATCAATAAAAAGAACAGCCAGCAAAATAATGCGGCAGAGGGAATTTTTAGGGTACTGATATATAAACCAGCAAACGGTTCCGGATAACAGCATCATGATGAACGGAATATAAATAGCCGGATTAAAAAAAGTCAGTGTTTTCGATAGATTTACTCTGTAGTGAGAAGCAATTTCTCCACTTGAAGCAAAGTTGATGAGCAGGGCCACAGCAACGGCAGCAAAAACCAGCAGGAACACCATAATCAGGAGCACAGTCTTTTTTCGGACCTGCCGATTCTCTATCAGAAGATACTGAAGCCCAATCCCACTAAGAACAGCAACAGCAAAATTCAATTCCAGCATGTGTGCCGAAGAATTATAAAAAAGATTAAAAATAGGCAATCGATAAAACAGTAAAAACAAAGGCGTATTATTGCCCATTGCCAGCAAAAAAGAGAAGCCGATCACGATGCTCCAGAACCAGACCCTATGATCGGCTTTCTTTCGCAGCACCCATGCCGCCAAAATAAACAGTATCGGCAGTATGCCGGCATAAGTGATCCCCTTATAGACAAAGCCCTTCAGATAATAATCCACAGGATAGAAACTGTCTGTAAGACAACCAAAAAAGAAGGGGAAGAAAAATGTGATTAGATACTTCAATCGATATGATTGAAGAGTAATTTCTATCATATCGGGCCTGATTTCTTGTCTGATTGTAAAACTGTTCAACTCCAGAGTCGGCAGCAGCTGAACCATTCCAAGCAAAGCGCCAAAAACAAATATAAGCCCCCCATAAAACAAAAGAGTCAGCCGATCGGTTCGGGCTCTCAAAGTCAAATAAATTATATAATAAAGGAGAATCAGCCCGACACTAACAGCTGTGGGAGGATGCCCGATGAGTATTATTGCTGCAAACACCAAAGCGGCGCACACAACATAAGAAAATTTTCTAGTCTGATTTATTTTTTCCATAAAGAAAAGCATCATCGGCAGCCATGCGGTTATGTTCTGTAAATTCGTGCTGTCAGAGCAATTAACCAGAATTCCGCAAAACATATAGGCAATCCCGGAAAAAAGCGCCGGAAGGGTCTGGATTTTCAATACACGCATGTAAAGATAGGTAAAAATACCTGCTAGGGAAAAATGAAAAAAAACATTGAGGTTAAAGGCAGCAATCGGAGGAAAAAGGGTAAAGAAAAAACAATTAGGAGGATACAGCATCCCCGCCTGCATCGAAGCCAATTCGGGGAAGCCGCAGAGGCGGTAAGGGTTCCAAAGTGAAAAATTGTCCTGTTGCCACAAATAAACCCTGTGCGGAAAATGATAAAGCAGAGCGTCCAGATCTCCAAGAATCCCGTTCATGGCTGCCGTATCATGATAAAACAAAAACGGAAGAACCAGAAAAAAAAATATAATTAATAAGTTTTTCCAAAATGGTTTTTTAAGTTCCATTTTTCCGTAATAACATAACATCATGGTTTTAAATATAATATTTCAAACCCCATATGAAAAGATAATATTTTCCCATACTTGGAGAGTCTATATTCAGAAGTTGAGTCACCGCTCAAGACACACTCATCATATACTGACTTGACGGTAACTATTTAGCATAGTTCGGATTCCTGCACATGGCCTGGATTTATCACTGTACTCAAAAGCTACTTTTGTATGCCAAAAGGGTCGATTGTCCCATACTCTAAAAAACAAGATTCGAAAATCTCCGAACTCCTTCAAAACCACCGGGGTTGCTATCGTTAAATCACAACATTAATTGAAAAATACCTGCCACTCTCCTGAAATGTCTTTAATAACCTAACACAGCTACAAAATAGTTACATCCTAGTCTTCTGCAACCAGTTAAGACCTTTCATTAGCCACTGTTCAGGCATAAAGGCATAGAAATTGTTCTTAAGACGAAACCGTGCCACGGGACGGTACAACTTGGCAAGAATATGAAGAAGGCGGAAATCAGACTGCGCCTCCATCTTTTTATCAGCAAATATAGACACCGTTTCCACCTTTTTCAGTATAGCAAGAAGAGGTTTCGGTTTTTTTGACATAATGGGTTCTGTCCAGTCAAAGTCAGCCCATTCTCTAAGCCCGCTCGGTGTCCTGTAATTATCGGTTTTTGCAAGCTCATAAAGTCCCGTACCAGGATAATGTTTATAATGATGAAACGGGCTGATCAATGCGTTATGATTGTCTTTTAAAAGATTCCATGCCAGCTGCGCAGTCTCAAAAACCTCCTCTTTTGTTTCGGTTGGGAAACCGCACATAAAGTTAAAAAGCAGACTAAGGTCCGGATATTTGGTCAGGCGCTGATTCTGTTCCAGAACTTCATCCACCGTAATTCTTTTGTCAATGAGATCAAGAATCCGTGGGGATCCGGACTCAACCCCAAACTGAAACAAACGTGCCCCACAGCGATAAACCAGATCGAGATCATCATCCGACATTTTGGCAATATTGTTAATACGGACTCCCTGAAAACCCATCTTAATAGACATGTCTTCTTTTTCGATAAGCTCCATAATACGGCGACTGCGATTCAAATTCGTAAAAAAGGCATCATCGATAACAAGAAAACAGCTTATGCCATACTCACGGTTTAACTTTTTCAAGTTCGAAACAACCTTTTCAGGACTTTGGGCCCGAAAAGTCGAATGACTGAAAAGTTTATTATAACAGAACTTACAGCTGTACGGGCACCCACGGGAGGTCTCGATCTCGATCACTCGCTCTTCAGAAAAGTACCGATGAAGGTGCTTCTCAATATCTACCAGCTGATAGGGAAGGTCAGGCAGGGAGTCGAGCTCGACAAACGGCCGGAAAGGGTTGCGATGAACTGTGCCGCCTTCCTTATACCATATCCCCTTAACACCCTGTAACGAATCAGCCGATTCCAGCTTCTGCACCAGTTCCAAGAATGTCAGCTCTCCTTCACCAATAACAACTATATCGACCAGAGGACTTTCCATTGTCGGTTCGGGAAAAAGGCTTGGATGAGGCCCCCCCCACACAATAGGAACCTGCTCGGCACTATCACGCACTATCTGGGAAGCTTCCATAGCCGTTAATAACTGGGATCCGGTCATTGTTGTAATCCCGACACAAATCGGGTTTTGTGCAACAGCCTGTGCGAGCTCACTACGCCAGGCAGGATTCTGCCGAGTGTCGATAATACGAACCTGATAGCCCTTTTGAACAACAACAGAAGAAACCGAAAGAAGAGACAACGGAATAAACGGCTTAAAAACACGGCTATAAATTCCCTCTACAGGATGAACCAAAACAATTTCACGCATAAAATTATCCTTTAAGCATTTTTCACAATTGCTTACACAAAATGTTATTAACAAACTACAAAGCAGGTATAAGTAAATACCTCATACCGTTTTTATACTTTTCCAACATATCTTTGAATTAAAATAGGGTCATGACACGTTAAGAGGACGATTTCGGATACTTTTAAGTATCAACTTGTAGATATTTTGTCCTCTGTGATTGAATCTAAACTCACACTCTTTAAGATGCAAGTTAAATGTACTGGGCGCCAT